>OBZG01000221.1_pt1 | contig 68022 bp, 60 predicted proteins | sample 1550701 | NCBI WGS metagenome assembly OBZG01 (sample SAMEA2580229, study PRJEB22360) | human gut metagenome | biome: human gut; feature: human-associated habitat; material: faeces | place: Denmark | collected 2008/2010
TTATTAAGTTATCGAGGTACATTTATGTATCTAAAAGATATTATACGAGGAGAAATATTTAGGGAAGAGGATGAAAAAAGATGAAGGGGAAGAAGAGAGTACATGCTTTTAAAAACAGGATGGAACACTGGCAAATTGTATCAATAGGGTTGACAGTTTATGACGCTATTGCTATGATACTTGCTTTTTTTCTGGCATTATGGTTCCGGTTTGACTGTCGTTATACGATGATACCGGGAGAGTATTTGAATTTCTATTTTAAGTTTATTTTAATTTACGCTGTGATTTCAATCTTTGTGTTTAGGAAGATGCGTCTCTATAATAGTATCTGGAGATTTGCAAGCTACAGCGAGTTGTTGAGGACGGTTGTGGCAACCGGAATTACATTTGTGATCCACTGTGTGGGAATGAATGTATTTTTCGGAAGAATGCCACTTTCTTATTATCTATTCGGAATTATGATTCAGTTTGTGCTGACACTGGGAGTGCGTTTTTCTTACCGGTTTGTACTGCTTGAGAGAAGCCGTCAGAGAAAGACGGAAGAGATCGCGAAGGCGAAGAAGGTACTTCTGATCGGTGCGGGCAAGGCAGGTCAGATGATCCTGCGTGATATCAAGACAGCCAAAGAGCTGGAGGATATCGTATGTTGTATTATTGATGATAACCCGAATAAATGGGGCAGATATATCGAAGGAGTTCCTGTGGTCGGGGGAAGAGATGATATTCTCTCCTGTGTCGAACGATTCAAGATCGAGAAGATCGTTGTGGCAATTCCGAGTGCGACAGCGCAGGAGAAGCGGGATATCCTGAACATCTGTAAAGAGACCGGGTGTGAGATGAAGAACCTGCCGGGTATCTATCAGTTCCTGACCGGTGAGGTGCGTGTCAGTGCGCTGAAAGACGTAGCAGTGGAGGATCTTCTGGGACGTGATCCGATCAAAGTCAATATGCAGGAGATCAATGCCTTTATCCAAGACAAAAAGGTCATGGTAACAGGTGGAGGCGGAAGTATTGGTTCGGGTCTTTGCCGTCTGATCGCAGAGTACCATCCGAAACAGTTGATCATCTTTGATATTTATGAGAACAATGCATATGATATACAGCAAGAGTTAAAGAAAAAGTATCCTGAACTTGATCTGGTTGTATTGATCGGATCTATCCGAGACTCGAGAAGGATCAATGCGGTATTTGAGACTTATCGTCCGGACATCGTCTATCATGCAGCAGCACATAAGCATGTTCCGCTGATGGAGGACAGTCCATGTGAGTCTATTAAGAATAATGCGATCGGTACTTACAAGACAGCTTATGCGGCAATGATGAACGGCTGTCAGAGATTTGTTCTGATTAGTACAGATAAAGCGGTGAATCCGACGAATATCATGGGCGCCAGCAAGCGTCTCTGTGAGATGATCGTACAGTCCTTTGATCGTATGATCAAAGAGAAGACACCGGAAAGACTGCCGATTCTCTATGCACATGCAGATGATGAAGACGGAGCTATGGTGAAAAAACATGTCTTTTCGGAAGATATCAAGACAGAATTTGTGGCAGTACGGTTTGGAAATGTACTTGGAAGTAATGGTTCTGTCATCCCACTGTTTAAAAAACAGATTGCAGCAGGCGGACCGGTGACGGTTACGCATCCGGATATCATCCGCTACTTTATGACGATTCCGGAAGCAGTCAGCCTGGTATTACAGGCCGGCACTTATGCAAAGGGTGGAGAGATTTTTGTTCTGGACATGGGAAGTCCGGTCAAGATCGATACACTGGCGAGAAACCTGATCAAGTTGTCAGGACTAAAACCGGATATTGACATTAAGATAGAATACACCGGATTGAGACCGGGAGAGAAACTTTATGAAGAAAAGCTGATGGCAGAAGAGGGGCTGAAGAAAACTCCGAATGATTTGATCCATATCGGATGCCCGATTCCTTTCGAGGTGGAAGGTTTTCTGAAGCACCTTCAGTCTCTGATGGAAATGGCGTATGCAAATGACGAACATATCAGAGAAAAGGTTTCTGAGATTGTAACAACGTATCATCCGGCAGGGGAACACGGCAGCGAGAAAAAAGGCGAAGTGTATGAAAGGCTGCTGGGTGGAAAGACAGCAGAGAATGGACAGAAATAAATACATCCGATTATTCCCGAATGACAGTAGAGACTGCTATTCGGGAATCTGATGTAAAACGGAAACAGAATTCGGGGTCAGGTATCGCGAAATGGCGAAGCACACTCTTTTTTAGGAGAGATAGTATGTGGTATGTAATCCAAGTAGTGACGGGAAAAGAAGAAGAGACAAAGAATGTGATCGACAAAGAACTGAGCAGACAGTTTTTTGAAGATTGTTTCTATATAAGACGAGAACGGGTATGGAGACGAGATGGGCAGTGTATTGTTCATCTGGAAACGATGTCCCCGGGGTATCTCTTTATCAGTACAGACCAGCCAGAGGAGGTATACACAGAATTAAAAGCAATTCCTCAGATTACAAAACTTCTCCGGTCAGAAGAAGATATCTTTTTAACTGTCTCTCAGGAAGAAAGAGAATTTCTTGAGAATCTTCTGGATGATGATCCTGAGAATGTCGTAAGGCTGTCAAAAGTGACGGTGAATGAAGAAAAAAAGATTCTTACTGCAGAAGGTCCGCTCAGACATTATGTGGATCGAATTGTCAAGAAAAAATTGAGGCTGCGATATGTGATGATCGAAATGGAGTTATTTGAAAAGAAGCGAGAAATATTGATTGGGATAAAGTTGTAGGATTTCCGCTGGAGGGAGTCCTTTTTCTATGGAGGGATGAGATTATGTTTAATGAAAAAAATCAGTTTAAAGCATTCGAATCAAAAGTGTGGCTCAGTTCACCAACAATGCATGGAGATGAAATTGAATATGTAAAAGAAGCCTATGAGACAAACTGGATGTCTACTGTGGGTGCAAATATCAATGAAGCTGAAAGAATTACATGCGAAAAAGTTGGATGCAAATATGCAGTAGGGCTTTCAGCAGGAACAGCAGCCCTTCATATGGCAATGAAGCTGGCAGGAGTGAAGCGTGGAGATAAAGTATTCTGCTCGGATGTAACGTTTGATGCAACGGTAAATCCGGTAGTTTATGAAGGCGGTGAGCCTGTATTTATTGATACAGAGTACGATACCTGGAATATGGATCCAGTAGCCTTGGAAAAGGCATTTGAACTTTATCCAGAAGTAAAAGTGGTTGTAGTAGCACATCTTTACGGAACACCTGGAAAAATAGATGAGATTAAAGAAATTTGTGACAGACATGGGGCAGTGATTGTAGAAGATGCAGCAGAATCACTGGGAGCTACATACAAAGGAAAGCAGACAGGAACGTTTGGAGCTTATAATGTTATTTCATTCAATGGAAATAAGATTATTACCGGTTCATCAGGAGGAATGCTTTTGACAGATGATCTGGAAGCTGCCAATAAAGTGAGAAAATGGTCTACACAGTCAAGAGAAAATGCACCATGGTATCAGCATGAAGAACTGGGTTATAACTACCGCATGAGTAATGTAGTAGCTGGTGTAGTTCGTGGACAGTTCCCGTATCTGGATGAACATATTGCACAGAAAAAAGCAATTTATGAAAGATATAAAGAAGGATTAAAAGATTTGCCAGTATCCATGAACCCAATGGATCTGGAAAATTCAGAACCAAACTATTGGCTTTCCTGCTTGATTATTGACGAAGACGCAATGTGCAAACAGGTTCGTGGTGAGCAGGATGTCTGCTATGTCAAAGAAGCCGGAAAAACATGTCCGACTGAAATTCTGGAAGCAATTGCATCTATTAATGCAGAGGGCAGACCGATTTGGAAACCAATGCATATGCAGCCGATTTATCGTTTAAATCCATTTATTGTAAGAGATGGTAATGGACGTGCAAGATCAAATGCGTATATCGCAGGTGGTGTAGCTGATGTTGGAATGGATATTTTTGCAAGAGGATTATGTCTGCCAAGTGATAATAAAATGACTGCAGAGCAGCAGGATAGAATTATTGAAGTAATCAGGAGTTGTTTTGAATGATGGGACATAAAAAAGGATTCTATGAAAAATATATAAAACGCCCACAGGATTTTTGCTGTGCATTACTGGCATGTATTGTACTGAGTCCAGTACTTTTGATAGTTGCATTTCTCGTTCGAATAAAGTTGGGAAGTCCGGTGTTGTTTGCTCAGGAAAGGCCGGGACTAAATGGTGAAATCTTTAAATTGTATAAGTTCAGAACAATGACCAGTCAGACGGATGAGAACGGAAAGCTTCTTCCAGATGAACAGAGGTTGACATCTTTTGGAAAAAAGCTTCGTGCTACTTCATTAGATGAATTACCGGAATTAGCTTGCATACTTACAGGCAAGATGAGCATAGTAGGTCCCCGTCCATTGCTTGTGAGATATCTTCCACTATATAACGAACATCAAGCAAGACGCCATGAGGTGCGTCCTGGATTTACTGGTTATGCTCAAGTGCATGGAAGAAATGCTATTTCGTGGGAAGAAAAGTTTGATAAAGACGTCTATTACGTTGATCACATATCATTTATTGGAGATTGGAAAATAATTTTTCAGACTGTGAAGACGGTGCTAAAGCGAGAAGGTATAAATTCTGAAACTTCTGCGACCATGGAAGAATTTAAAGGAAGTATTGATAGTGGGAGACAGCAGTTATGAAAAAATTAGTGATTATAGGAGCAAGTGGACATGGAAAAGTAGTGGCAGACATTGCATCTAATAATGGGTATGACAATATTATTTTTTTGGATGATAATATACATATAAATGAATGTGCAGGCCATCCAGTAATAGGGAAAAGTACCGAGATAGATAATATTGAAGCAGATGTAATTGTTGCTATTGGAAATACATTGATTAGGAAACAAATACAGGAGTCCATTGATGAATCAAAACTGGTGACACTTATTCACCCAAAGGCTGTTATTTCACAGGATGTTGTTATTGGAAAAGGATCAGTTGTAATGGCAGGAGCAGTTATAAATGCCAGTGCAAGAATAGGGAAAGGATGTATTATTAATACATGTGCCTCAGTGGATCATGATTGTATTGTAAATGATTATTCGCATATTTCTGTAGGAAGTCATTTATGCGGAACTGTAAATATTGGAAGTCAAACATGGGTCGGTGCGGGGGCCATAGTGAGTAATAATGTGAGCATATGTGATAAATGCACAGTTGGAGCTGGAGCTGTTGTGGTGAGAGACATAGAAAATCCAGGGACATATATAGGTGTACCAGTGAGGAAGATAAAATGAAAATATTAATATTGGCAAATCATGATCTTGGATTATATCAATTTAGAAAGGAATTGATACAGGAATTATTGAAAGAAAACGAGGTTTTTATATCACTTCCAGATGGAGAATTTATAAAAAATTTTAAGCAAATGGGATGTAGATTTATTGATACAAAGATTGATCGGAGAGGAATTAATCCCCAAAAGGATATTTCTTTGTTTGTTTCATATTATAGAATGATAAAAAAAGTTAAACCGGATTTAGTTATTACATATACTATAAAACCTAATATTTATGGTGGAATGGTTTGTCGTTTACTAAAAATAAAATATGTGGTAAATATAACTGGATTGGGAACCGCATTTGAAAATAATGGATTGTTGAGAAAATTTGTTATACAGTTATATTCAATAGCATGTAAAAAAGCAAAGATTGTTTTCTTTGAAAATGAAGAAAATAGAAAGATATTTGTTCAAAATAAAATTGTTAAAGAATCTAAAACGTATAGATTAAATGGAGCAGGAGTAAATTTATCACATTATAAAGTTCTTGACTATCCGAAAGGGAAAAATATAAAATTTCTGTTTATGGGGAGAGTAATGGCTGAAAAGGGAATTAATGAGTTGTTCCAGGCGATGAAAAAACTTGTTGATTCAGGTGTCAATTGTGAATTATCAGTATTAGGCCAATATGAAGAAAATTATAAAGAGATTATTAGTAAATATGAAGAAGAAGGATGGCTTCATTACTATGGATATCAAAAAGATGTTTGTCCTTTTATAAATAAAAGCAATTGTTTTGTCTTACCTTCATGGCACGAGGGTATGGCAAATACTAATTTGGAATGTGCTGCATCTGCTAGACCAATTATAACGAGTAATATACCAGGTTGTAAAGAAGCTGTGGTTGAGAATGTAAGTGGATTTTTAGTGCAAAGCAAAAATGCAGATGATTTGTTTATGCAAATGAAAAGGTTCACAGAATTAACATATGACGAACAGAAAAAAATGGGACTAGAAGGACGTAAGCATATGGAAAATACTTTTGATAAAAAAAAGGTTGTAGCAATAACAATTAAGAAGATATTTGAATAGCGAGTACTAATTATGAATGAAAAGAACACATATTTAATATTACCAGGTTGCGATGATACAAACAGAGGTGATCAAGCTCTTATATGGGAGACTTTCAGAATTGCCCAAGATGCAGGATATGTAGGAGACTATTACATGGTTGCAACGAAAGAATGTGCATTGCAATCAAAGAAAATAGGAATCAATAGAATAAATTATATTTTGCCACATCCATCTGAAAAAATTAAAGATAGTAATAATCTAAAATATGGATTGAACTTGAAAATAAAATGGGCATTTGCTTCGATTGGCGATTTGATTTGTGCTGTAGCATTGTTAAATGGAACCCTTAGAAAATTTATAAAACCAATATTGGGAAAAAAGAAAAGAGATTCCTTAGAAGTCTTTGAAAAAGCTGATGCTGCTTTTGTAAAGGGCGGTGGATTTCTTCATGCATATGGTGGCATTGTAGATTCATATAAAATATTTTTTTTTGTATACCATATGTTACTTGCTGATGCATTACAAATACCGGTGTATGTATTGCCGAATTCATTCGGACCTTTTAAAGATCCAATCTCTAAAAAATTATTTAAATTATTAATGAAAAAAAGTAAATTTATATCTGCTAGAGAAAGCGTATCTAGTGATTATATAAAAGAGATATTCGACAAAGATATATATACAACTAATGATTTAGCTGTGTACTTAGAATCAGATAAAACAATGGATTTAGAAAAAAAATTTAAAGAACATGGATTACCGTTTGAAAGTGATAGATTAGTTGCAATTACAGTAAGACCATATAGGTTTCCAGGTAGCGATACCCCTCAAGCTTTATATGAAAAATACCAGAAAGCGATCGCTGAATTTATAATGCAGATAAGCCGAAACGGTTATGTTCCAGTTTTGGTAGAACATGTGTATTCGGAGAATATTCATGAGCGTGATATGTCATGTATCGAGGATGTTATGAAGTTGCTAGATAAACAGACAAAATGCTATGTTTTCAATGATCTTTCAATGAATAGTAAACAGATGAAGGCTTTTTATGGGCATTTTAGATTTATTGTTGGAACTAGATTTCATTCAGTAATATTTTCTATGTTAGAAGAAGTTCCGGCAATTGCGATTACATATGGTGGTAATAAGGGGATAGGGATTATGAAAGATCTTGGATTGCAAAACTATACAATCGCTATAGATAGTATTTCTGAGTCTGAATTGATTAATAAATTTAATCAATTGCTACATAATGAGAAACAGATAAAAGAGATTTTGCATGAGTATAAAAGAAAAAGTGAGAATGACAGAATAAGGCTAATTGAAAAATTGCAGGATTAAAAGAAGGTGTAAATAGAATGTTATTTGTTCATGACCATAAATTTATAGAGTATAAAAAAAATATATATACATTAGGCTCATTAAATAATCAGTTGTTTAAAAGATATGAAAACATATTTGGTGAGGTAACCATAATTGCTAACAAAGTTCAAGCATCAAAACCTGGTGTAGAGGATAATAGACTTACAAATAAACAATTATTTTTATTTAAGCAAAAGAATATTTTAGGTGTAGGAAAACTTAAGGCGATTTATAAGTTATTAAAGTCAGAAAAATATATTGTTTTGAGATTACCAAGTATAAATGGCTGTATTGTTGGTATTATGTGTTTGATGATGCGAAAGAAGTATTTGGTAGAGGTTGTAGGATGTGCAAAAGATGCATTCAATAATCATGGATTGAGTGGTAAATTAGTAGCACCGTTTATTACCTTTGGGGTTCGTTTTGTTACCAAAAGAGCAACGAGCGTCTTATATGTTACAGAAGAATTTTTACAAAATAGATACCCTACTAAAGGAAATTCTATTAGTTGTTCAGATGTAATATTAGATGAACCATATGAAAAAAAACCTAAGTATAAAAAGAATAAAAGTGAAAAATTAGTTGTAGGGACAGCCGGGGCAATAAATGTTAGATATAAGGGACAGGAATTTGTTTTAAGAGCGATTCAGGAATTAAAAGGGGAGAAAATTGATGTCGAATACAGATTGGCTGGTTCTGGAAATTCAGATTATTTATTAGAAATTGCTCGAGAGCTTGGAATTGAAAAACAGGTAATTTTTGAAGGATTATTAAATAGAAATCAAATTAAAAAATATTATAAAGGGTTAGATATATATATTCAGCCAAGTCTAACTGAAGGAATGCCGAGAGCTGTTATTGAAGCAATGAATGCGGGGTGTTATTGCATAGGAACATGTGTTGGCGGTATTCCAGAACTAGTAGGTAGAAGTAATTGTTTTGAAAAGAAATCTGTTCATGGAATCAAAAAATTAATAAAGAGATATTATGAATTGGATATGGAAGAAGTTTGCAAAAATAACTATAGTGTAGTTAAAAAATTTCAAGAGAATACACTAAATGAGAAAAGAAATGCTTTTTATAAAAATTATATGATGATGGTTAAATAAGAAGGTGCACACAGATGAATAAAATTTTTGAGAAAATGTTTTTAGGCGGTGAATGGTCAGTTGCAATTAAACATAAAAATGAGGAATGTTTTCAAGTGCAGCAAGAAAATAATAAAGAATATTGGTTGGCAGATCCATTTATTTTTAAAAATGAAAATGAATACTTTTTGTTTTGTGAAGCTTATATGAGAAAGACGAATAAAGGAGTTATACGAGCGTTTAGAATAAAGGATAATTTGTCGTTAGAAGATTTAGGAAATGTGATTGAGCAGGAATATCATATGTCATATCCACAAGTATTTAATACTAAACACGGAATTTATATGATACCTGAAACAAGCGGAAATAGAACAATTGAATTATATAAGTGTATAGAATTTCCATTAAAGTGGAAACTTGAGAAAGTACTTGTAGAAGATATTTATGCTGTGGATTCCAATTATTTTAGTTATGCAAATAAAAATTTTTTGGTTACATATGTTTATGAAAAAGAAAAGCCGTATCTTGAGGTTTATACTGTTGACGAAAGATGGAATATTTCTCTTTTGCAAAAAAAAGAGTATAAAGAAAATACTGGAAGAGGAGCCGGAAATTTTATTATAAATAATGATTCTATCATACGCCCTACACAGAATCAGAAAAATAAATATGGAGAATCTGTTTATTTGAAAAAATGTACAATAGAAAAAGATACCTATAACGAAGAAGTGGTTTCTGAAATTTGTATAGATAAAATTCATATAAATGGGAGAAATGAATATAAGAGAATACATACATATAATATGATAGATAATATTGAGGTTGTAGATGTTAGATCTGAAACGATGGATTTATTTTTAGTATGGAAAAAGATAAAAAGAAGATTGTACAACAATCGTGCATAATAGAGACAAAGGTGAGTCTAATATGAAAAAAATATGTTTTGTAATAAACAAACTAACAGATGGTGGAGCAGAGCGAGTAACATCTGTGGTGGCAAATTGCCTTTTTAGAAGAAAAAAATATGAAATTGTAGTAGTTACATTTGAAAAGAACGAAGATGAAAAAGAGTATTATTTAGAAAAAGGAATCCAACGTGTAAATATGCCATTATCGAATTCTAATGGAATACTGGGAATGGTTAAAAATTTTATTAACATAAGAAAAAGATTATTGCTACTAAATTGTGATTGCTACATAGGAATAGATATTTTTGCTAATTTATTGGTGACATTTTTAGGGATGACATCAAAGTGTAAAATAATTATATCTGAAAGAAATGCTCCTAGACAAGTCGAATTACGAACAATCAATAAAATGTTACGAAAAATATTGTATCCATTTTGCGATAAAATAGTTTTTCAAACACAAGGTGCTTTAGAAGATTCTGATTTTTTTCTGCGAAAGAAAGGAATAATAATTCCGAATCCTATAAAAGAAAATTTACCTATTCGTGAGGCAAAAGAAAACGTAGTATGTGCGGCAGGAAGACTGGTTGCACAAAAGAATTACAAAATGCTGTTAGATGCTTTTGAACAAGTTGCTAAAAAACATCCGGAGTATAGATTATCAATTTATGGACAAGGTGTTATGAAAGAAGAATTGTCAAAATTGATAATAGAAAGGAGCCTTGAAAAAAATGTTATTTTGGAAGGGTATTTCGAAGATGTTCATAATGAGATGAAGAATAATGAAATATTTGTATTATCATCAGATTATGAAGGGTTGCCGAACTCATTAATGGAAGCAATGGCGATGGGATTTCCGGTTGTTTCAACTGATTGTCCTCCTGGAGGTCCACGCTCACTTATTGAAAATGGAAAAAATGGATACCTAGTTCCTGTTAATGATAGTGAAAAGATGGCCGAAAAAATCAACTATTTAATTGAAAATAAATCTATTCGTGAGAAAATGGGAAAAGAGGCGGAACGGGTTAGAAAGAAATATAGTGCAGAAATTATTGCTACGCAATGGGAAAGAGTTATAGAAGGTGTTTAAAATGAAGGAGAGGTCAATAAAATTAAACCATAATGAATTTCTTCTACTTTCAATAAATATACTTATGGTGCTTATTGCAATTATATTTTATGTAATGGGAATTAGCAATAAAAATGTTAGTTTTATGAGTATCGTGTCAGCGATAGTAGTTATTATAACTTTTAAAGTATTTCATAAAAATATTTTGAGTTTTGGTTTTGTTTTTGTTTTATATAATATGGTAATTCATTATGGATTTGGGATTATATATTTTTTGTTGAGTCCGGAAGCTGCAAAAAAAACGTATGCATCATGGACATTATCTTTTTTGAATTCATCTAATTATTCATTAGCTGTATTGATTTCAATTCTTGCTTTTGAGATGTTCACAATCCTATGGATATTAGGATTTAAGTCATATAATACGATAAGAACACAAAATGATGAGGGTTACTTGCAAAACAATAATGTTTTTTATGTTGCCGGAATAATTATGTTATTGCTTACATTAGTTTTTTTTGTGTTCTGTTTAGCAACAGGAGTTTTTTCTTTAAATAGTTCCTACCAAGAATATAGAGTTGCACTAACGGATAGCAGTCAGTTATATAATTATGTGCTTATTCTATATGCGACGGGGTTGGCTTATGTTGTTGCTGCATCAGACGGCATGAAGTTAAAGATAGGTATTATTATATTTATTTTGAGTGCGATTATTTTACTCTTGACAGGAAATAAGGGAGAAGTATTTTATGCAGTTTTAGCGGCATTAGGTATTATAGGATACAAAAAATATAAAATGAGTCCAAAAATGATTGCGTTAATTGCTTTGATAGTGTTTTTTGTCATTCCAATTGTTACAGCTACGAGAAGTGATGGAGTACTTAATAGTTCACAGGCGATAAAAGGTGATTTATATGAGCCGATTATGGAAATGGGAATGCAAATTAGGTGTGTAGTGTATTCGTTAGATAAAGTTGCTGATGGAACGTATAATTATATGTATGGTTATTCTTATATTAGACCAGTTTTGAGACTAATTGGTATTTTAATTATTCCTCTAAGAAATGTAAAAGATGTACCTATTGATTTTAATGCTGATTTTAGTGGAATGGGATTTACGCAGGTAGCAGAAAGTTATCTTAATTTTGGTATTATCGGATCATTGGCGGTATTCGGAGCGTTAGGGCTTGTCTTTGGAAGAAAAGAAGGAAAAAATCTTACAAATTCGAAATTATGTTTATATGGAAGTATTTTAGTGATTTTAATAAATATGTCAAGAAACACATTTGTTTTTGTTCCCGGTCAGGTGTTCCTTATGATACTTATGTATGTAATAATTGATTACTTTTCGAAAAAACAAAGGAATTTAGAATGAAAAATAGTATTATAAAAAAAACAGGTATATATTTTATTGGAAATTTTTCCTCAAAAATATTAATGGCTATCATTATCCCGATTTATGCATTTTATGTAACATCGGAAGATTTGGGAAACTTTGATTATGCCCAGACACTAATGTCGATTTTTGTACCGATTGCTTTTTTATCGGTGTGGGATGCAGTTCTAAAATATTCTATAGATAAAAAATATAAGGAAAAAGAAATTATAAATAATGTTTTAGTTTTGACTGGAATTGCTACCATTATAGTGTGGGGAATATCGTTTGTTTTATGCAAGGTAGGTACACTAGAACATTTTGTCGCAATTTTATTGATGTTTTTATGCTATGGGTATGGACAGATTTGGCAGTATTTTGCAAGAGGATTAGGAAGAACTAAATTATATGTGATTAGTGGTATTACAAGTACAGTTGTGAATTTTACTCTTATTTCAATATGTGTAATATGGCTAAAAATGGGATTATCGGGTTTATATATTGCATATATCGCATCTCAGTTAAGCATTGTTTTGGTTATTGAAGGTAAACTTAGATTGTTAAGACAGTGCAATTTAAAAGATTGTAAAAAAAAGATTATAATCGAAATGATTTGTTTTTCTGCACCACTTACTTTAAATACAATTTCCAGTTGGCTTTTTAACGGATTTTCAAGATTTATTATTACAAACAGACTAGGTGCATTTGAAAATGGTTTATATGCATTTTCAAATAAGTTTGCTATTGTAATTACAATGTTTGGATCAGTTATTACAATGGCTGTTATTGAAGAAGCAATTATAAGTAAGAATAATAAAGTTGATGGGATGAAAGAAAGTAAAAGTGCTGAAGAATTATATATAGCAATATTATCGCTTGCTATTGTAGCAATGCCTGTTATAGCATTGTTTTATGAGTTTATTTCATCAAGCGAATATTATAGTTCAATTGTTTATGTACCATTATTACTTTTATATGCGGTCTTTAGTACATTGGCATCTAATATTGGTGCTCAATTTCAAGCATTAGAAAAAACGCAATATCAATTTGTTACAACTATAATAGGTTCAGGAGCATGTGCTGTAGTGTCGATATGCTTAATCGATAGATATGGAATATATTGCGTTGTAATTTCACAAGTTGTTGGGGCGTTATTGATGGTAATTTCAAGATATACTTTAGTTAATAAATATATGAAGTATAAATTTAATATTTCCAAAATGGTATTTATAACCGTTGTTTATTTAGCATTATCATATATATGTACACGTTGTAATTTGGTATTAGACATTATCGTTTTACTAGTTTCATTAGTGATATGTTTTGTGCTGAATAGAAAAATAATAGTTAATCTTTTTTTGGCAATTAGTAAATTAAAACGGTAATGTAATAGTGGGAGATAAAAAGTATGAGAAAAAGTAATGTTATGTTAAGAAACAAGAATATTCTAGTTACAGGAGCAGCAGGGTTTATTGGAAGTAACCTAATATTAGAACTTTTGAGAACGCAATCGCCAGTTAATATAATAGGAATTGATAATTTGAATGATTATTATGATATTTCAATCAAAGAATGGCGTTTGAAACAAATTGAAAAGACTGCACAGGAACATCAGGAATCAATTTGGACATTTATAAAAGGAAATATTGCAGATAAAAATGTGATAGACAATATTTTTGAAAATTATAAACCTTCTATTGTAGTTAATTTGGCAGCACAGGCAGGAGTTCGATATTCTATTACAAATCCAGATGTTTATATAGAATCTAATTTGATTGGCTTTTACAATATATTGGAAGCGTGCCGACATTCTTATGATAACGGAGAAAATGGAGTAGAGCATTTAGTTTATGCATCATCGTCTTCTGTATACGGAACAAATAAAAAGATCCCATATTCAACAGAAGATAAAGTGGATAATCCAGTATCGTTATATGCTGCGACAAAAAAATCCAATGAGCTTATGGCACATGCTTATTCGAAATTGTATAACATCCCATCTACTGGTTTGAGATTCTTTACAGTATATGGCCCGGCAGGACGCCCAGATATGGCATACTTTGGATTTACAAATAAACTGTTAAAAGGTGAGACTATTCAGATCTTCAATTATGGAAATTGTAAACGTGATTTCACATATGTAGATGATATTGTGGAAGGCGTAAAACGAGTTATGCAGGCAGCACCAGAAAAAAAGATTGGTGAAGATGGGCTTCCGATTCCACCATATGCTGTTTATAATATCGGAAACAATCAGCCGGAGAATCTATTAGATTTTGTAGATATATTACAGCAAGAATTAATTCGGGCGAAAGTGTTACCTGAAGATTATGATTTTGAAGGACACAAAAAATTAGTGCCAATGCAGCCTGGAGATGTTCCGGTAACATATGCAGATACAGCCGCTTTAGAGAATGATTTTGGATTTAAACCAGGTACAAGTCTCAGAGATGGATTACGTAAATTCGCAGAATGGTATAAAAAATTTTATCAGGTATAGTAAAAATACATTTATTTAGAATAAAAGGCAATTTAGATAGGAGGCTTTTAACATGAAGATAGCAGTGGCAGGAACTGGATATGTAGGATTATCTATTGCCACACTTTTATCTCAAAACCATGAGATAATGGCAGTAGATATTGTTCCAGAGAAAGTTGAGAAGATTAATAAAAGAATCAGTCCTATTCAGGATGAATATATTGAGAAATATTTAAAGGAAAAAGAATTGAATCTGACAGCTACGTTAGATGCAGAAGAAGCATATAAAGATGCAGATTTTGTTGTAATTGCAGCTCCAACAAATTATGATAGTAAGAAAAATTTCTTTGACACGTCAGCAGTAGAAGCCGTAATAAAGTTGGTTATAGAATATAATCCGGATGCAATTATGGTGATTAAATCAACCATTCCGGTAGGCTATACTGCAAGTATCAGAGAAAAATTCCACTGTGATAATATTATCTTTAGCCCGGAATTTTTACGTGAGTCAAAGGCACTATACGACAATCTGTATCCATCAAGAATTATTGTAGGAACAGATATTGAAAATGCTAGACTCGTAAAGGCTGCGAATACATTTGCTGGATTACTGCAGGAAGGGGCTATTAAAGAGAATATTGATACTCTGATTATGGGATTCACAGAAGCAGAGGCAGTAAAATTATTTGCGAATACATATTTGGCACTCAGAGTTTCTTATTTTAATGAACTGGATACTTATGCAGAGATGAAAGGACTTAATACACAGCAGATCATTAATGGTGTATGCCTTGATCCAAGAATCGGTTCTCATTATAATAATCCATCATTTGGCTATGGTGGCTATTGCTTGCCGAAGGATACAAAGCAGCTTTTGGCAAACTATGAAGATGTTCCGCAGAACATGATGTCCGCAATCGTTGAATCTAACAGAACCAGAAAGGACTTTATTGCAGATCGAGTTCTTCAGAAAGCTGGATACTATGCATATGGAGACGAGAATACTTATGATGCTTCTCTGGAGAAGGAAGTGGTGATTGGTGTATATCGTCTTACCATGAAATCTAATTCAGATAACTTCCGTCAGTCTTCTATACAGGGAGTAATGAAGCGAATTAAAGCAAAAGGAGCTACGGTTATTATTTATGAACCAACGCTGGAAGATGGAAGTACTTTCTTTGGTAGTAAGGTTGTAAATGATTTGGAAAAATTTAAAGAACAGAGTCAGGCTATTATCGCAAACAGATACGACGGTTGTCTGGATGATGTGAAAGATAAGGTATATACAAGGGATATTTTTAAAAGAGACTAAAGGGCAATACTAGGGGAGTATTGATAATTATATGTTTGTGAGTTAAGGAGTAGAATTTTTTATGTGTGGAATAGTAGGTTTTACCGGGAGACAGCAGTTAGAGTATCGAGGATATGATTCAGCCGGAATTGCTGTGCGAGATGGGGAGCATCTGGCACAGGTAGTTAAGGCAAAAGGCAGATTAAGTAATCTTGTTGAAAAAACGGATGAAGGAAAAGCATTGTTGGGAACATGTGGAATTGGACATACACGTTGGGCAACGCATGGAGAGCCGAGTCAGATCAATGCTCTATAATGGCTCAGTTGCCGGGGATTATTTGAGTTTGACGATATGATCCACAATAGCCTGGGATGTATGGCGGGGTGTGCAATCGGGGCGGGATACCTGAAGAAATTCAATAAAAAGTGAGGCGTAAATGTGCGGTTCGCCATGTAAGTTTTACCACTTTTGTTTAGTCTTATCAAAGCTAAGAAAAGTGTATTGACTTCATAACCGGGTTTGCTATAATCATCTTATAGAATTCCTCTGCAAATGGAGGAATAAAATGGGAAGAACAAAACGATTAAAGGAACTCACGATCAAAGATAATTTTATGTTCGGCGCAGTGATGATGGACGAAGATAATTGCAAAGGTCTTTTAGAAAGAGTGTTGGAGATACAGATCGATCGAGTGGATGTCAGCAAAGAAAAAAGCATAGTATATCATCCGGAGTATAAAGGTGTTCGCCTGGATGTGTATGCAAAAGATGAGAAGCAGACGCGTTATAACGTGGAAATGCAGGTGGAGAGAAAGCCGGCACTTGGAAAGAGAAGCCGTTATTATCAGAGTCAGATGGACATGGAGATGTTGCTGACCGGAGAAGATTATACGGAACTTCCGAATACCTATGTTATTTTTATCTGTGATTTTGATCCATTTGGAAAAGACAAGTATCGATATACCTTTCGGACAACGTGTCAGGAATCTGAAAATGTGGATTTGGAAGATGGGCGAACCACTGTGTTTTTAAATACCCGTGGAAAGAACGAAAGTGAAGTTCCGGGAGAATTGGTCACATTTCTGCAGTACATGAAAGAGGATCTTGAGGGAAGCGAAAAGGAGTTTCACGACCCATATGTGGAGCAGTTGCAGAAGTTTATCCGCAACGTTAAGGGAAGTCGGGAGATGGAGGAACGCTTTATGATTTTTGAAGAGATGCTGAAAGAAGAACGGGCTGCCGGATTTGCAAAAGGGCGTGCTGAAGGAGTTGCAGAGGGGCGAATTTCTGAGAGTAAGGATACGTTACTCTTATTTTTGCAGAATCTTGGAACGGTTCCTAAAGTACTTTCGGATCAAATTGAAGAACAAGGTGATTTGGATGTACTGAAAGAGTGGATCAGGATGGCATTCCAATCGAAATCTGTGGAAGAATTTGCAAAGAAGATAAAATAAGAATCTACATCGGAGAATATCCGATCTAATATCATCAGCCGTGGCTGTTCTGGCCGGGGCTGATGATAAAAAGGAACAAGTCAATGCCGTTTCGGGCAGATATTCAAAGAAGAGCAGAGGAATTCTATATTTTGTAGTTTGATGATTAGCATAAATATATGGTATCTGTTATAATGAGAGTTAGAAAGTGTGGAAATACTGAAAGGAAGGAATCGGTTTTAGAGGACGAAAGGGGATGATATGCCATGGGCATTTATTTAAATCCGGGAGCAGCAGGGTTTAAAATGTCTTTAAATTCCGAAATATTTGTTGATAAAAGTGAACTGTTAGATGTGACAAATCGCTATGTGAATACACAACAGAGGTTTATGTGTGTCAGTCGTCCGAGGCGTTTTGGAAAGTCAATGGCAGCAGATATGCTGGCAGCCTATTATGATTGCGGGGATGATACAGAGGAATTGTTTGAAGGACTTTCCATCAGTCAGTGTAAGTCTTACCGAAAACATTTGAATCAGTATGATGTGCTGAAGATTAATATGCAGGAATTTTTAAGCAGATCAGATGATGTGGAAGGGATGCTTACATTAATGCAAAGAAGAATTCTGTCTGATTTAAAGCAGAAATATCCGGAATATGTACGGGAGGAGGATCTTGTCTTTGCAATGCAGGATGTGTATTCTCATACAAAACGTTCTTTTGTAATCTTGATTGATGAATGGGATTGTTTGTTTCGTGAGTATCAGCAGGATCAGAAAGCCCAGAAAAAGTATCTGGATTTTTTGCGTGCGTGGCTGAAAGATCAGGATAATGTAGCATTTGCTTATATGACGGGGATTTTGCCAATTAAGAAATATGGTTCCCATTCGGCATTGAATATGTTTACGGAATATTCTATGACAGAACCGGGGGAGCTGGCTGCGTATTTTGGTTTTACAGAAAATGAAGTAAAAAATCTTTGCATGGAATATGGAATGGATTTTGAAGAAGCAAAGGCGTGGTATGACGGGTATGGTTTGATTACGCACAAACAGGACAGAGATATTTGCTATTCTATGTACAGTCCAAAATCTGTTGTGGAAGCAATGCTTCGCCACAAATTCGGAACTTATTGGAATCAGACAGAAACTTATGAGGCGTTAAAAGTTTATATTCAGATGAATATGGATGGTTTGAAAGATGCGATAGTCGGGATGCTGGCAGGAGAGAGTATTCGGATTAATACGGGAACATTCAGTAATGATATGACTACTTTTGCTACCAGAGATGATATTCTGACTTTATTGGTGCATTTAGGATATTTGACTTATGATGGAATCTTAGAATCAGTGAGTATTCCAAACAAAGAGGTTTCCAAGGAATATGTGAATGCTATTAGTACCATGGATTGGAAGGAAGTTATTACCTCTGTAGAGGAATCCCGCAGACTTCTGGAGTCACTTTGGAATATGGATGGTGAAGCAGTGGCGGAAGGTATTGATCGGGCGCATCGTGAAATCTCTATTTTGCAGTATAATGATGAGAATTCCCTAAGTTGTACGATTAATCTGGCTTTTTATTTTGCAAGAGAATATTACACGATTATCAGGGAATGTCCGTCAGGAAAAGGGTTTGCAGACATTTGTTTTATCCCCAGAAAGTTGCATGCAGATAAACCGGCAGTAGTTATAGAATTGAAGTGGAATAAAAGTGCGAAAGGTGCGATCGATCAGATTAAAGAGAAACAATATATAGATGCCTTGAAGGATTATGAAGGAAATCTGTTGCTGGCAGGAATTAATTATGACAGGGAGACGAAAAAACATACTTGTATGATTGAAAAGATGAATATATCATAAAAGAAAAGAGCGAGGAGAGGGACATATGAAAAGTTTATTGATTCTCGGAGCAGGCGGCTTCGGGCAGATGGTGAAGGAAACAGCGATCCAGCTGGGGTATGAGGAGATCGTATTTCTTGACGATGCGGCGTTTGGAAAGGACGTAGTCGGAAAGTGCTGCGACTATACGGCCAGGTATGGAGAATACAAGATGGCAGTAGCGGCATTTGGGAATAATCATACGAGGTTATTCTGGACAGACAAATTGCTGGAGGCAGGATATGAGGTGCCATCGATCGTGCATCCGTCTGCAATTGTGAGTCCAAGTGCGGTTTTGGGACCTGGATGTTTTATCATGCAGCGCGCGGTAGTGAATACGCATACCCATGTGGATCGGGCGGCGCTTGTCAACAGCGGTGCAGTTGTGGATCATGATTCGTTGGTATGCGCCGGAGCGCATGTGGGGCTTGGAAGTGTAGTAAAAGCAAACTGTACGATCGAGCAGGAGAAGAAGGTAGAGGCAGGAGAAGTAATCTTCTCTACCAGGAGAAAGATCGAAGGTGTGGACAGCAGAGCGCTTGAGGATGCACTGTATGCATTTGGATTCGGTCCCCAGTGCAGTTATGTAAAACCGTTTGGGGAAGGGCACATCAATGAGACTTACGCAGTATATATGCCGATGGAAGACGGCACAGAGAAGCCATTATACGTACTGCAGAGAATCAATATCAATGTGTTCAAAGAGCCTGGTAAGGTAATGGAGAATATTTTCGGAGTGACAGAGTTTTTACGGGATGTGATCCGTCGGGAAGGCGGAGATCCGGATCGTGAGACACTGGCTTATATCAAGACGAAGAGCGGAGAGACGTATTTTGAAGATGATGAAGGACAGCCATGGCGCTGTGCGAATTTTATCACCAATTCTGTGTGCTATCAAATGGTGGAGCGTCCGGAGCAGTTTTACCAGTCAGCCAGAAGTTTTGGTCATTTTTTGAAGCAACTGGGTGAGTATCCGGCAGAGAGTCTTTATGAGACGATTCCGAATTTCCACGACACGGTAAAACGATTTGAAGCGTTTGCACAGGCCGTAGAGCGAGATGTGAAGAACCGCGCCCGTCTGTGCCGTCCGGAGATTGAGTTTGCGCTGGCAAGGGAAAAAGACTGCGGAGCTCTGATGAGCAGGATGGAAGCAGGTGTTCTGCCGCTGCGTGTGACACACAATGATACAAAACTGAATAATATTTTATTTGACGCAGAGTCCGGAAAGGGATTGTGTATTATTGATCTGGATACGATCATGCCGGGACTGGCAGCCAATGATTTTGGAGATTCGATCCGTTTTGGCGCATCTACGGCGGAAGAAGATGAACGTGATCTGGACAAGGTCCATTTTGATATTAATCTGTATGAACTGTATGTGAAAGGGTATCTGGAGATGGCAAGAGATGTTCTGACACCGGAGGAGTTAGAGAGTCTTCCGTGGGGCGCAAGGCTGATGACATTCGAATGCGGAATCCGGTTCCTGATGGATTTTCTGCAGGGAGATACGTATTTCAAGACCGCATATCCGGAGCACAATCTGGTCCGTGCCCGTACACAGTTTAGACTGGTGCAGGAGATGGAAGATCAGTTTGATGAAATGTGTCGGATTGTGAGAGAGGGCTAGGAGGATGGATCGTCTTCTTCCCGTTTGGATACAATTACTAATCGGCAGTATAGTATAATTTCTGTTATGATTATGGAAATAAAGGCAATGCCGCCTATGATCAATCGTTCCATTTTGGTCCCCTCCTTTGCTCACTGGCAATTATGATTTTTGAGGAATATATAGTATAGTATATTCCTCGATTTGTTTTTCTATACTTGCTAAAGGTGATTTTTGCTGTGGTTTACGGAAAATCGGATCTTTAAAAATTGACAAAAAAAATCATAAGTGATAATCTTAAATGGAAACTGTAAATTTTTATAGCAGAGAGGGAATTTGGATGAGTGGATATATTGATATGCACTGTCATATTTTGCCTGAAGTGGATGATGGAGCACAGAGTATAGAAGAGACTGTTCAGATGCTTCGGATTGCATACCAGGAAGGCATTCGTTGCATTATTGCAACACCTCATCACCACCCGAAGCGGGGAATGGAGCATCCTGAACGACTTAGAAAAAAACTGACCATAGTAAGAAGAGAAGCAAAAAAGATAGATGAGAAATTTCGTGTATATTTAGGAAGCGAAATTTTTTTTGGGCAGGATGTTGCAGAAAAATTGAAATCAGGTCGTGCGCTGTCGATGAATAAGAGGCAATGTGTGCTTCTGGAGTTTTCTCCTACTGACAGTTTTTCTTATATTCAGCAGGGGATACAAAGTGTACAGATGGCCGGATATGAGGTAATACTGGCGCATGCAGAGCGTTATCCATGTTTGTTCAAGGATTTGGACCAGATCAGGTATTTGTGGGAGATGGGAACGCGGATTCAGGTGAATGCAGGAAGTATCACCGGTGACAGCGGAAGATCGGCAAAGAAGTTCGTAAAGCAGCTTTTGGGAGAGCATATGGTACATTGTGTGGGAACAGATGCCCATGGTGTGGAGCACAGGCAGCCTAAGATGAAAAAAGCAGCGGAATATGTAGAACGAAAATATGGAGAAGAATACATGAGGAGGATATTTTTCAGCAATGCTAAAGAGTTGTTGAGAAAAAGAAGAGAAAATGAATCAGAATAACACGAACATGGGAATGGAAAATGAGGAAATAACAATTGATCTGATGGACTTATTTCAGGTTGTGTTCAAAAAACTGCATCTGGTGCTTCTTGCCGGAATTATAGCAGCTTTAGTGGCGGTTTTAGTGACAAAATTGTTTATGACGCCAGTTTATACATCTACTACAAAGATGTATGTATTATCAAAACAGGATGCCAATTCAGCGGTTACATCCAGCGATCTGCAGGCTGGTTCTCAGTTGACGAAAGACTATATGGAACTGATCAAAAGTCGTTCTGTTATGGAGCAGGTGATCAGTCAGCTGCAGTTGGATATGAGCGTAGACAAGCTGAGTGGGGAGATTACGGTATCCAATACAGCAGATACCCGTATCCTGAGTATTTCCGTGGAAAATGAGAACCCAAAACTGGCAAAAGAAATAGCAGATGCAGTGCGTGAGTCTGCAAGTGTTCAGATTACGCAGATTACGGATGCAGATGCGGTCAATATGGTTGAGGAAGGAAACCTGCCAAAGAATCCGACTTCTCCAAATACGATGAAAAATACCATGTTAGGCGGAATTCTTGGAATATTTCTTGCGCTGGGAGCGATTGTACTGATCTATATCTTAGATGATACGATCAAGACACCGGATGATGTAGAACGATATCTGGGACTGACAGTTCTGACATCAATTCCGATTGCATCAGGAACACCTGCCGCAAAGAAGGTCAGGGGATTGTCAGCACGGAAATATACAAAAAGGAATGGAAAGAAGTAAGCGGGAAGGAAAAAGAAGATGCGGGAAATAGTATTAAATGGTCTGGAAAAAGATTTTCGAAGTAATGAAGCGTATAAAAATCTCAGAACAAACATTGAATTTTCAGGCGAGGAGAACAAGGTATTAGTATTTACCAGTTGTACACCGAACGAGGGAAAGAGTACGGTTTCTCTTTCAGTTGCGTCATCGCTGGCTGAAAGCGGAAAAAAAGTTCTCTTTATTGATGCGGATCTGCGTAAATCTGTTTTGGCAGGGCGTCACAGAGTACAGGGCGAGTTAAAAGGATTGAGCCACTTTTTGTCCGGAAGGGCAAAGGTGGAGGATGTAGTGTGTAAGACTCAAATAGAAGGTCTGATGGTTATTTTTGCAGGAATTATACCGCCGAACCCGGCAGAGCTGTTAGGGCAGGAGCGATTTGGAAATTTAATCTCCAGCGGAAGAAAGGTGTATGACTATATTATCATCGATGCCCCACCGCTTGGAAGTGTCATTGATTCAGCGATCATAGCGAGAGTGTGTGATGCTTCCGTTCTGGTTATCTCAGCCAATGCGATCAGTCATAAATTTGCCAGAGTAGTAAAGGAACAGCTGGAGCGTTCTGAGTGTCCGATTTTAGGAGTGGTACTGAATAAAGTGGATATGAGCCAGAACAAATATTATGGCAAGTATTATGGAAAATATTACGGTAAATATGGAGAAAAATAGAAAAGGAAAGCGGTCATGAAACGAGGATTTGTGGGGGCTATATTGGCGGGCATATGTGTGGTATTGGGAGTTGCCGTAGCATACGTAAGTTCAAAGCAGGATAGAACGGATCCTGTTATTACGGTAAGTGAGGGTGCACTTACGTACACAGAAGGAGAAGGGACAGAAGGATTGCTGACAGGAGTGACAGCAAGTGACAAAGAAGATGGGGATCTTACAAAGAATATCTTTGTGGAAAAAGTGGTTCCGATCAGTGAGAACAAAGCAATTGTATATTATGGGGTATTGGATAAAAGTCAAAATGTAGGAACAGCTACAAAAGAGGTAGAGTATTTTCCGGCAGGACAACAGCCTCCGCAGGAAACGGCACCGGCAGCGGAAGCTGCTGCACAGCCACTGGCTCCAAACGGGGAGCGTCCTGTGATACAGCTGACGACAGGTACTGCGGATATTCCGGCAGGAGGACCGTTTGATCCGCTTTCATATGTACAGGGAGTTGTTGATGATGTGGATACAGCAGATGTGTTATCTGCATCTATTGCGGTGGAAGGTGCATATGATATTTCCAAGCCGGGAAGCTACCAGCTGACGTATTTTGTGACGGACAGCGCAGGAAACCAGTCAGATCCGCAGGTTTTGAATTTGACAGTACACTAGAAGGAGTGTTACAGGATGAAAAACAAACGAACAGAAGCGAAAAGTAGTTACCATGTAGGTGGAATGAGTATTGTATTCGTTCAATTGGTATTGTCTGTCTTATTTTTGGTACTGGCAAGAGAGAACGGAATGATTCCGGGAAAATATCTGGTGCCGATCGGGGCAAGCCTTTTGGTGGTTTGTGGAATTGCGTTTGGTTTACAGTTTTTGAGGGGAAAGAAATATATAGTTGGACTTGTGATCAGTATCTTGGTGGATCTGATTCTGGTCGGTGGTATTTTTTCGATTTATAAAGCAGACAAGCTGTTGGTTCAAGTAGGGGGAGCTACTTATAAGACAGACAGTATGGTTGTTGTTGTCCGGGCAGATGACTCGGCCAAGACATTGGAAGATGCAAAAGATTATCGTTATGGAATACAGACAAGTGTTGATGTTGAGAATACAGACAAGATGCTGGAAGATGTAGAGAAAAATGTGGGAAGAACCGTGAAAGTGGAAGAATATTCTACAATTCAGGAAGAGGCAGAGGCACTTCTCTGGGGACGGATCGACGCAGCGATTTATAATGAGGCACTGGCAAGTGTGATTGAAGAGAGTATTGAAGATTATTCATCTCAGGTGAAAGTGTTATACCAGTATGGTATTAAGACAGAGATTGTTCAGGAAGAAGAAAAAAATGTGGAAGAGCCGTTTAATGTGTATATCAGCGGAATTGACGTTTCAGGTGCAATTTCAACGACAAGCCGCAGTGATGTGAATATTATTATGACAGTGAATCCGAATACACATAAGATCCTGCTTACATCCACTCCACGAGATTATTATGTTACGATACCGGGGATTTCCGGAGAGCAGAGAGATAAGCTGACTCATGCAGGAATTTACGGGGTAGATAAATCGATGGAGACGCTGGAGAATCTGTATGGAATTGACCTTTCTTATTATGCAAGAGTAAACTTTACATCACTGATGACGATCGTAGATGCACTCGGAGGTGTGGATGTGAATTCAGAGTATGAGTTTACGGCTGGAGGATATCAATTTAATAAGGGTGTCAACCATCTGGATGGAAAAGCAGCGCTGGCATTTTCAAGAGAGCGGTACAGTTTTCAGGATGGGGATAACCAGCGAGGAAGAAATCAGGAGGCTGTTCTGACAGCTATTTTGAATAAAGCCATGAGTCCGGCGATTCTGTTAAATGCCTCATCCATTATATCAAGTGTGTCTGACAGTGTTGAGACCAATATGACAAGTGATGATATAGCAAAATTCATCAATATGCAGCTTTCAGAAGGTACAAGCTGGCAGATTGAATCGACAGCAGCTGTGGGAACAGGAGATACGCAGGCATGCTTTTCTTCCGGATCTCAGCCGTTATATGTGATGTGGCCGGATGAAGCGACTGTTGCGACGATTTCACAGAAGATGCAGCAGATTTTGGGTGGTCAGTAACAATATCCGACATCTTTCGTACAATATGCCGAAGAAATTTCGTATTAGCCGAATTTCTTCGGCATTCTGTCGTTTTTCACTTTCTTTTTAAAAGTAGATAAAGTATAATGAAGCTATACGAAAAAACAGCAGCTGTGAGGTGGGATTATGGGAAGACAGAAAACCGTACAAAAGAAATTACAGCCATATGAAATCGGAGAATTAGATCAGTATCTTTTCGGACAGGGCACGCACTATGAGATCTTCCGCAAGATGGGGGCACACAAGGCCGTGCAGAAGAAGCAGGAAGGTGTTTATTTTGCAGTATGGGCGCCGCATGCAGCGAGAGTGTCCGTTGTAGGTGAATTTAACGCATGGGATTTTGGGGCGAATGAGATGCATCGTCAGGAGCCGCTTGGGATCTACACTTGTTTTGTGCCGGGAGCGCAGGAAGGGGATCTGTATAAATTCTGTATCGAGATACAGACAGGAGAACGGATTTTTAAGGCGGATCCGTTTGCAAATTATGCGGAGCGGCGTCCGGGTACGGCTTCCCGAGTGACCGATATTTCGAATCTGAAGTGGTCGGACGAGCAGTGGCTGCAGAAGCGAAAAAAGTGGGATCAAAAGGAGAATCCGCTGGCGATCTATGAGGTACATATGGGCTCCTGGATGCGTCATCCGGGCACAGAGGATGAGGGATTTTATACCTATCGTGAATTTGCTCATTCAATTACGGATTATGTGAAGAAGATGGGGTATACCCATGTGGAGCTGATGGGGATTGCAGAGCATCCGTTTGACGGATCCTGGGGGTATCAGGTAACCGGATATTATGCGCCGACTTCCCGTTACGGGACACCGCAGGATTTTGCCTATATGATCAATTATCTGCACAGGAATGGCATCGGTGTGATCCTGGACTGGGTACCTGCGCATTTTCCAAAGGATGCCCATGGACTGGCTGATTTTGACGGTACGCCGACATTTGAATATGCAGATCCGAGAAAGGGCGAGCACCCGGACTGGGGGACGAAGATTTTCGACTACAGCAAGCCGGAGGTGCAGAATTTCCTGATCGCCAATGCATTATTCTGGATCGAGCATTATCATGTGGACGGGCTTCGTGTGGATGCGGTGGCATCAATGCTGTATCTGGACTATGGAAAACAGGACGGGCAGTGGGTGCCGAACCAGTACGGCGGCAATCAGAATCTGGAAGCGATCGCGTTTTTCAAGCATTTAAACAGTGTGGTTCTGGGAAGAAATCAAGGTGCTATGATGATCGCGGAGGAATCTACCGCATGGCCGAAGGTGACAGGTGCGCCGGAGGAGGATGGTCTTGGATTCAGTCTGAAGTGGAATATGGGCTGGATGCATGATTTTACAGAATATATGAAGCTGGATCCGCTGTTCCGCAAAGGGGCGCATTATCAGATGACCTTTTCCATGGAGTATGCGTACAGTGAGAATTATATTCTGGTGCTGTCCCACGATGAGGTGGTGCATCTGAAGTGCTCGATGCTCAATAAGATGCCGGGACTTGGCTTTGACAAGTTTGCAAATCTGAAAGCGGCGTATGCATTTATGACGGGACATCCGGGCAAAAAGCTGCTGTTTATGGGACAGGAGTTTGCGCAGCTTCGGGAGTGGAGCGAAGAGCGGGAGCTTGACTGGTATCTGCTTGCGGAGGAGCCGCATCAGCAGATCCAGAACTGGTACCGTGATCTGCTTCATCTGTACAGACACAATAAGGCGCTGTATGAACTGGATACGGATCCGGCAGGGTTTGAGTGGATCAACAAGGACGATACCTTCCGCAGTATTTTCAGTTTTGTGAGACATTCGAAGGACAATAAGAAGAATCTGTTGTTTGTCTGCAATTTTACGCCGATGGAGCGCCCGGATTACCGGGTTGGCGTGCCGCGCAGAAAGCAGCTGAAGCTGGTTCTGGACAGTGACGATCCAAAATACGGCGGAAAGGGTGTGGAGCGTCCGAAGGTATATAAGCCGGTGAAGCAGGAATGCGATGGTCAGAAGTATTCGATCGCATATCCGCTGCAGCCATATGGAGTGGCAGTGTTTGAGTTTTGAAAATAGTGAATTTATAAAGTAATTGAATAGTAGGGATACATATGGCACCTGTCAGAAATGGCAGGTGTCAATTTTTATTTTACGCTGGCAAGATAAAAAGCATATTTGAATACAGAACCACTATAGAATATCTATTTGATTTGAATTATTAAAAATGCATAAAAACAAGGGTTTGAATCTATGAAAAACAACTTTAAAATTGTTGAAAAATTACAAAAAATGAGAAAGTATACTAAAAAATAAATAGTTGAGAAGCTTGAAAAAGCGAATAAACTATAAAAAATAGACAAAAACAGGGGTGCAAAATACGATGAAAAACAGACCGTTCACGTAAGAAATCGTTACTGTTCGCGAAAAAATGGTATGATTCAGCCATGGAAAAGGAAAGGACGTAAGAAGAAATGAGAAAGATTGCATTTAATGACGGCTGGACATGCAGGCACGCCGGAGATTCGGGAAAGGGAAAACCGGTTACGATCCCTCATGATGCAATGCTGGATGAGAAACGGACGCCGGAGAGTCTTGGAGGCATTAATATTGGCTGGTTTGAAGGATTTGATTATGTGTATGAGAAAGAATTCTTTGTACCACAGGAGTATGAGGAGTTCCGATTAGTCTTTGAATTTGAGGGTGTCTATCGCAATGCAGAAGTGTACCTCAACGGGAAAAGAGCCGGATTTCGTCCGTATGGATATACAAATTTTTATGTAGAGGCAAATGAGTTTCTTCATTTTGGAATGAAAAATCAGATACAGGTTATTGCTCACAATGCAGATCAGCCAAACAGCAGATGGTATTCGGGAGCAGGAATCTACCGGCCGGTATCGTTATATGTGCTGCCAAAGAAGCATATCGGCATCAATGGGGTAAAGATTTCGACAGTCAGTATCAGCCCTGCCGTGATCGATGTAAAGATCGAGACATCTGCATCGGGTGAGCTGGAGTTGGAAATTTTCGAAGGGGAGTCTTTGGTATCTGGTCAGATGCCGGTCGCAAGCGTGAAGAAGTCTGTGGATGGAAATTTTCAGATACAGCTGGAAATTCCGGATGCGAAGCTGTGGAGTACTGAATTTCCGTTTTTATACGCATGCAGGGTGCGGTTTGAAGAAGATGAAATAGAGGAAACATTCGGAGTTCGTACGATCGGGTGGAGCGCAGAGAACGGATTTTTGATGAATGGTGAACGGGTGATCCTGAGGGGTGCGTGTATCCACCATGACAATGGTGTGCTGGGAGCCTGCTGTTATCCGGAGGCAGAGGAACGGAAGATTCGAATTTTAAAGGAAAACGGATACAATGCCATCCGCTCTGCCCACAATCCTTGTTCCAAAGCACTTCTGGATGCCTGTGACAGGCAGGGAATGCTGGTTATGGATGAATTTGTAGATGTGTGGTATATCCACAAGACGGAGTATGATTATGTAAATCACTTTGCAAAATGGTGGAAGCAGGATTTAAAAGATATGGTGGAAAAAGATTACAATCATCCTTCGGTGATCTTGTATTCTACAGGAAATGAAGTTTCTGAGACGGCGCAGGAGAGAGGAGTTCGTCTCACGGGACAGATGACAGAATATCTGCACAGTCTGGATGCTACAAGACCGGTAACCTGCGGGATCAATATCTTTTTTAACTTCTTAAGTTCCATTGGCTTCGGCGTTTACAGCGACAAGAAGGCGAAGAAAGAAGCAAGCCGATCAGGGGGGAAGAAAAAAGCAGTCGGAAGTGAATTTTTCAATAATCTGGCAGGGATTTTTGGAAGTAAGACGATGAAGATCGGAGCCACACTTCATGGTTGTGATGTAAAGACAAGAGATGCATTTGCAAATATGGATATTGCCGGATACAACTACGGAATCTATCGCTATGGAAAAGACTTGAAAAAATATCCGAATCGTCTGATCCTGGGAAGTGAGACATTTTGTTCTGACGCATATGCTTTCTGGGAAATGGCGAAAAAGCATCCGAGGATCATCGGAGATTTTGTGTGGGCAGGAATGGACTATATGGGAGAAGTCGGTGTCGGTGCGTGGGAATATAGTGATTATGCTCCGGATTTCTCACATGGAGCAGGCTGGATCACTGCAGGAAGTGGAAGGATCGATCTGACCGGAAAACCACTGGCCGAGGCTGCCTATACGAAGACGGCATTTGAACTGATGGAAAAGCCAGTGATCGCGGTTTGCCCGGTTAATCACACGGGGGAGAAGCATTCGCCGTCGGCATGGAAGATGAGCAATGCCATTGAGTCGTGGTCCTGGGATGGATGTTCCGGGAAAAAGGCACAGGTGGAAGTGTATGCAAGAGCAGACAGGGTGGAGCTGTTTATCAACGGAAAGTCGGTTGGAAGCAAGAAGATGAAAAATGACTGCAGAACTTCTTTTGATGTGATCTATGAGGAAGGAACTGTTGAAGCCATTTCTTATGATGCAAAGAATCGAGAAATTGCAAGAAATGTGCTTTATACAGCGGGAAAAGAAACCGTTTTGACTGCGATTCCAGAAGAAAAGGTGACAGAAACCGGAAGATTGTGTTTTGTGAGACTGCAGTATACAGATAAGACAGGAACAGTCAAACCGTTGAAGCGGGCAACATTGGAAGTAACTGTGGAAAACGGGGAACTTCTGGGACTCGGGAACGGATGTCCGTACAATGAACGTGGATATCGTACTTCGAAAACGGATACGTATTATGGAGAGGCGTTGGCAGTGATCCGGGCAGGAGAGTCAGGAGCAGTTAATGTACAGGTATCAGACGGGAAATATGTGTGTACGGTACAGATTCCGGTAAGAAATAAAGAAGAGGTGGAAGAATGCTGAAAATAAGCAGACTGACAGTAGAAAATATGGAAACAGGATGTGTGACGGATAATCCTCATCCAAGAATTTCCTATTGTCTGGAAAGTGACAGACAGAATGTAACATTAAAAAAAGCGGTGATTTCAATCGGAGACTGGGTGAAAGAAACCGATTGTCAGATTGCGGTGCCGTACGAGGGAAGAGAACTGCAGCCGTTCACAAAATATACAGTGCGGCTGGAAGCAGAGGATGATGCGGGAGAATGTGCTCAGGCCAGCACAGAATTTGAGACCGGACGTATGGATACGATTTGGACCGGACGTTGGATCACGGATGGAGGATATCAGTTCAAGGAGGCGAAAATTTCTCCCAAAACAATGACATTTCGAACCAGATTTTCCTGTGAAAAAGAGGTTGTCAGTGCAAAGTTGTATATAACCGCACTGGGGATTTATGAGTTGCTGCTAAATGGAGAGAAAGTTGGACAGGACTATTTTGCACCGGGATTTACCTCCTACCGTAATCAGCTGCAGTATCAGACCTATGATGTGACAGATATGCTGAATGGCGAAAATGAGTTGCTTGCCGTAGTTGGAGGAGGATGGGCAGTTGGTTCGTTCACCTATAAAAGACGGAACAGAGTATATGCAAAGCGCCAGGCTCTCCTTGGAGAACTGAGGATTTTGTATACGGATGGAACCCGGGAGATGATCGGGACAAGTGAAGACTGGGAAGTAACAGAAGAAGGAAATTATAAAGAGACAGAGTTTTATAATGGAGAAGTGTATGATGCTACCGTGGATCTGGAGAAAGTTTCCTGGAAAAAGGCAAGCTTTGAGCAGGTGAAGATTCATCCAAAGATCATGGCACAGTATGGAGCGCCGGTTCGTGCACACGAAGAGTTTCGTCCGGTACGGATCACAAAAGCAAAAAGCGGTATGTTGATTTATGATTTTGGACAGAATTTTGCAGGCGTAATATATGCTGCAATTCGCGGCAGACAGGGACAGAAAGTGGAATTTCGCCATGCGGAGATTCTGATGGATGGAGAATTGTATACAGAGCCATTAAGAACTGCAAAGCAGGAGGCAGTGTATATTTGCATAGACGGAGAACAGACCTATTCTCCGAGAATGACGTATATGGGATTTCGATATGTAGGGGTACAGGGAATTGAAGAGGAACAGCTGGAGCTGAAAGCACTGGCACTTTATTCGGACGTGGAAGATAATGGAAATTTCTCCTGTTCCAATGAATTGATCAATCAGCTGCAGAACAGTATCCGGTGGGGAGCGAAGTCCAACTTTGTAGATATCCCGACAGACTGTCCACAGAGAGATGAGAGAATGGGATGGACGGGAGATATCGCATTGTTTGCTCCTACGGCAGCCTACAATTTCAATATCAGTCGTTTTCTGGAAAAATGGCTGTTGGATGTGAAGTTCGAGCAGAATAAAGGCGGTGGCATTCCGGTTACGGTGCCGCTTGTCCGGGTACCGCTGCAGTGGGAGATCATGATCCCGATGGCGGTGGATCACTGGGGGGATGTCTGTATCCTGGCGCCGTGGGCGGAATATCTGGTTCGCGGAGACAAAGGACTTTTAGAGCGGATGTATCCGGTGATGAAAAAATATATCAAGGCATGTAAGTTCTGGGCAGAGCTGTTTTCTGCGGGAAAACACCGCAGGATCTGGAAGCTTCTGCATCATTATGGAGACTGGTGTGCACCGGGTGTCGGCATGTGGGAGTGGATGGGAAGAGGAAAATGGACCGCTACCGCATGTATGGCAAATTCCAGCCGGATTCTGGCAAAGATTGCGGACATTCTGGGGCAGGAAAAGGATGCACAGTATTATCGGAAACTTAGTTGGGAGACCTCGGAGGCATACAGAGAACTTTTGATGGAAGCAGACTGTACGGTGAAGAAAGAGTTTCAGACGGCGTATGTGCTGCCACTGTATTATCAGATGCTCGCTAAAGAGGATAAAAAGAAGACGGCGGCCAATCTGGCGCGTCTGGTGAAAAAGGACGGATATCACATTACAACCGGATTTCCGGGAACGCCGTACGTTCTGTTTGCGCTGGCAGACAATGGATATGAGGAAGAGGCATTTCAAATGTTGCTTACGGATACCTGTCCATCCTGGCTCTACGAGATGAAAGTCGGAGGAACGACTATCTGGGAGAGGTGGGATGCACTTCGGGAAGACGGTACCTGCAACACCGGGAAAGATGACGGAACCGGAGGTATGGTTTCCTTCAATCATTATGCAAGTGGTGCAGTGGGAGACTTTTTGTATCGCAGGATTGCCGGAATTGAACCGACAGAGGGAGGATACCGCTCTTTCCGGATCCAGCCGCTTATAGGAGGAAATCTAAAATGGGCAAAGGGAAGTGTCAACACAGCCTATGGAACAGTTTCCAGTGAGTGGAAGATCGAAGATGGAATGTTTACGATCCAGGTGCAGGTTCCGGTCGGAACACAGTGTACGCTTGTGATGCCGGGGAACACACAAAAGGTACTGGGAAGCGGTATCTATACGTTGAAAGAAGCAATCAGGGAAAGGGATGACCGGAATGAAAATAAATAAATTTTTTGATAATCCGCTGTTGCGGACAAAAATCACTTCGGCAAATGTAAAGCCGAAAGAAATGCTGCTTGGGTATTTTCTCGGTCCGTTTTGCGCATTTATTTCAAATGCAATTTTCGGAGCTTATTTAAACCGCTATTATTCAGATGTGCTTGGGTGGACCGATACTGCAAAATTTGGAATTTTTTCAGCGGTACTTCCGATGATCTCAGTGATCTTTGTGATCCTCGGAAATCTTCTGGTAGGGCGTCTGATCGATAATACCAGAACGTCTCAGGGAAAGGCAAGACCGTATATGCTGCTGTCGGCGCCTCTTGTGACAATTGCGATCGCGCTGTTGTTTTTAACACCGCAGGATGCAAATCCTTCCATTCAGATGATTTGGATCGCGCTTTCCTATAACTTTTATTATGCGGTAGCGTATCCGTTTTTCTACACAGCACATAGTTCTATGGTGGCATTGTCTACGAGAAACTCCGACCACCGGGGAATGCTGGCGACATTTTCCAATGCATCCGGTGTGGCTGCTGTCGGGATCGGGGCGAGTATTTTAGTGCCGATGCTGCTGCAGAGTTTTCTCTTTGTGGAAAAAGACGGTGTTATTGATACTGCACAGAGTTATGAGAACTGGCGGCTTGTGATGATCGTATTATGTGTTGTGACATCTCTGGCAATCCTGCTGGAATATTATTTTACACGAGAGCGGGTGACAGAAGAAAATATGAAGCTGGCCATCAAAGAAGAAAAACTTCCGATGATGAAACAGCTTAAAGCTTGTGTGACAAACGGTTACTGGTGGATCATCATTTTATATTTTTTGCTGTTCCAGTTTGGCGGCCTGGTAAAGAATGGTTCTATGAGTTACTATTCCCGCTGGATGTTTGACGGAATTACAAATGAAGCGGCTGCGGGAGCCGCAATGGGAACATTAGGGCTGATCGGGGGGATTCCGACAGCGGTTGGAATGGTTTTGGCGTGGCCGATCGCAAATAAACTGGGAAAACAAAAAGCAGTGACGATTGGTCTGGCGATTTCAGTTGCGGGAGGTCTGGTCAGTTTTCTGGATATCCATAACTTTACCATTGTATGCATTGGCGTGATCTTAAAAGGAATTGGCTCTATTCCGGCAATGTATGTAACACTGGCTCTTTTGTCTGATGTTCTGGACCATCTGGAGGCAAAAAATGGATTTCGAAGTGATGGATTTACCATGTCTGTGTATGGAGCGATCATGGTAGGAATGACAGGTCTTGGAAACGGATTGATCAATGCATTGCTTACGGCAACGGGATATGATGCATCAGCATCTGTTCAGAACAGCGGTGTGCAGTCCATGCTGGCGTTATGTTATCTGGGAGCAGAGATTATCTGTTATGCGGTGATCGTAGTTCTGATGTGCTTTTTGAAAGTGGAAAAACATATTGAAGAAGATCAGAAGACGATCCTGGAACATCAGAAACAGGCGGTATTAGAAGCTGGCGGAACATGGATCGAACCCGCTGAGAGACTTCGCATGGAACAGGAAGAGGCGGAGCGCATGGCAGAAGAGGCGAGGATCGAAGAACTCAAAGCATATTGTAAGAAAAAAGGTCTGGATTTTGAAATGCAGGAAGCAGGTTATCAGAAGAAACTGGCAGAAAAGAGAGCAAAGGCGGAAGCAAAAGCTCGAAAAAAACAAAAAAGCCAGTTCTCATAAAGGGTCAAAGAGGAGGAACATTATGAGCGAGAAACGGGAGAAACAAACAAAATCAAAACGTCGTATCTGGCGAGGTGCGACTACGGCAACAGCATCTCTGCTGACGCTGTCATTGTCGGCAACTCTGGTGGTAGACGGATTCCGTACAGATATTGACAAGTTTCTGGGTACCCAGAGCACCAAAATGGTGACAGAGGATGTGAGTGCCGAAGATTACACATTTCAGTCAGATTACAGTTCAACAACAGAACTTCTGGATGCGATTGAAGATCTGGGAGAACGTATGAATGAGGAAGGATCTGTTTTGCTGAAAAATGAGAATGCAGCGCTTCCACTTTCTGAAGAAGAAACACAGAAAATTTCGCTGCTTGGATTCAGCAGTTATTATCCGGTACAGGGAGGAGATTTTGGAAGTACTCTCAGTGAAAATAAGGGAACAGATGCAGATACAGTAGATATGCTGGAAGCATTTGAATCTAAAGGATTTGAGATGAATCCGACATTAAAAAAGATGTACCAGGGACTGAAGGAAGAATTTAAGTCAGAGGCGGTTCTTCCATGGGGTGTGACAACCTATTATCGCGCAACAGCACCGGCTACTACGGGGGTTTTTAACAGTCTGGAGCCAAAGACAGAGACACTGGATACGGCAGAGCCAAACTGGAAAGAGAGCATGAATGAGTATAATGTTATGGTTGTGACACTGGCTCGTGCAGCAGGAGAGAATGCCAATTATACACCGGGAGAAGAAGGGGTGAATCCGGAACAGGATCTGAATCAGGCGGATCCTCTGGGACTCTCTGATACAGAGCGTGCCATTATTGATGAGGCAGTAAAAGCCAAAAAAGAAAATAATGGAAAAGTGATCGTTCTTCTGAACAATGCAAGCGCTATGGAAATTGAAGAGATCAAAAATAATACAGGTGTAGATGCGATCCTGGAAGTCGGACTTCCGGGAGGATATGGCTTCTATGGTGTGGCAGATGTACTTAGCGGAGAAGTAAATCCATCCGGACACCTTGCAGATACTTATGCAGTGGATAACTCCAGTTCACCGGCAGCTCAGAACTATGGAAATTATGAGTGGACAAATGCAGATTCTGCATATTCCATCAATTCTGAAATTGTAGAGGCAGAAGGAATTTATACAGGATATAAATATTACGAGACAAGATATGCGGATACGGTCTTGGGACAGGGAAATGCTTCTGATAAGACAGGAAGTTCCAACGGAAAAGCATGGAACTATGAAGATGAAGTTTCGTATCCTTTTGGTTACGGGTTATCTTATACTACTTTTTCGCAGACCCTGGACAGTCTGGATGTAAATCTGGAAGATAAGACAGTGACAGCTAAAGTAACGGTAAAAAATACTGGAGATGTGGCAGGAAAAGATGTAGTACAGTTGTATACGTCTCTTCCATATACGGAATATGATAAAAAACATGCAGTAGAAAAAGCGGCGGTACAGCTTCTGGATTATGAGAAAACAGATGTGCTGCAGCCGGGAGAATCTGTGACTGTGGAAATTACGGCAGATGCGCAGGATATGGCAAGCTGGGACAGCACATGTGAAAATGCAGCGGGTACAAAAGGAAATTGGATCCTGGATGCAGGAGATTATTATTTTACAGTCGGAAATGGTTCGCATGAGGCAGTTAACAATGTGCTGGCAGCACAGGGGATGACACAGGCAAATGGAATGACAGATGCAGGAAATGCAGAGAATGTAAAGAAATGGACACTTGCTGCATTGGATTTTGAGACTTTTGCATATTCGAACAGTGGAATAGCAGTAGAAAATCAACTTCAGGAAATGGATCTGAATTATTATATGCCGGATACGGTGACTTACTTATCAAGAAGTGACTGGAAAGCTACCTGGCCGAAAACATATAAAGATCTGACAGCAACAGATGAAATGCTGGACGTAATGAAAAATGATCTGGTAGAGATCAAGGAACAGGGAAATCCGGAGGAAGTGACATTTGGTGCAGATAATGGACTCACGCTTGCAAGTTTGAAAGGTGAGATAGATCTGACCGATGAAAAATGGACAGATCTGATCGATCAGATTACACTGGAAGAAGCAATGATCCGTACCGGATTTGGAGGAACCAGCACAAAATCAATCGTATCGATCGTGTCTCCGGAGGCGGTGCAGAATGACGGACCAAACGGATTTAATTCCTACACACTGGGACAGTATGCAAATACAGATACCGATTCCGCAGATCCGTATGTGATCAAGCCGGATGATAAGAATCTGAATTACAAATTCGGAACGATGTGCAATGAGACAGTGATCGCGCAGACATTCAGCAAGGAAATGGCTGCAGAGTACGGAGCTGTAACCGGAAATTATTCTATCTGGTCCAACCTTTCGATCCTCTGGGGTGCGGGAACAAACCTTCACCGTACACCTTACAATGCAAGAAACCATGAGTATTATTCTGAAGATGCGATTCTGACAGCGTATCAGGCAGCATCCTACATTGCGGCAGGAAAAGAATACGGATGTATTATGGCACCGAAACATTTTGCATTCAATGATACGGAGATCAACCGTTCCGGTATCGCAACTTTTATGACAGAACAGAAAGCGCGTGAGAACGAACTGCGTGGAACACAGGCAAGTGTGGAAGATGCACAGACACTTGGTATGATGACAACATTTAACAGGATTGGATGTACTGCAGGTAATGCGCATTATGGTCTTTTGATGAATATTCTCCGTAAGGAATGGGGATTCCGGGGACTCATGTCTGAAGACTTTATCCAGGATGCAAACTACAGTGTATTAAAAGAAGCAGTACATTGTGGTGTGACAATGACCTGCAATACAGGGGATAATAACATGGAAGCAGTGACGGCAAAATGGGAGTACTGGACAACAGAGTCAGTCAGCAAAGATGCAGTCATGATGCAAGATTTGAAAAATGCTATGATGTGGCAGAATTATGCACTTGCAAATTCCAATGCAATGGATGGATTGAATGAGACTTCACAGATTAAGGATGTACGTACATGGTACGACAATGCATTGACAGCGGCATCTGCAGTATTTGCTCTGCTTACACTGGCAGCGGCTGTAATGTATATAAGAGATGCAAAGAGACGTAAAAACAGTTAAGGGAGGGTATGTTATGAATTTTATAAAAAAACAGGCTGCAGGCTTTTATCTGACGTTGCTTGCAATGATCCTCGGAACCGCAGGAGTCGTATTTTATGTGATCAACTGTAACACCGCGTATTTTTCCAATCTTGGAATCAGCTGGGGAGTTGTGGGCTGTCTTGTGGCAGGAGTAGTTCTGGAACTGCTCTTTGTGGCAGGACAGGAGAAATCACCGGAACTGCCGGTGTTGGATATCCTTCCGGTTCTGGCAGGGGTGCTGTTAATGGCGGGATTTGTATTTTTCGTCCGCCTGAGAGTCAACAGTATTGCGACTATTTTATCATTTGAAAGAAATGCGCAGACCATGGCAGATCTGTCCAGTGCAATCATTGGGATGGGGTGTGTTCTGGCAGCAGTTATCATGACAATTATCTCTTCATTTTTCCGAACAGTAAGAGAGGAAAAATAGAGAAGAGTGAAGGGTGTCTTATTACAGGCACCCTTATTTTGACGTTCGAAAACGGGCTTGGTATACTAAAAGAAAACAACCGATAAAAACAGTTGAGAGGAGACGAAACAATGATTCGAATTGCACTGGTAGAAGATGATCCGGCGTATGCAGAGCAGCTCACTTCTTACTTGAGAGAATACGAGAAGGAGAGTAAAGAGAGGATCAGCGTACAGACATTTTCGGATGGGGAAGATATTGTCACAGAGTATCGGGCGGACTACGATATCATTCTTATGGACGTAGAGATGAAATTTATGGACGGGATGTCGGCTGCAGAAGAAATCCGGAAGATGGATACAGAAGTTGTGATTATTTTTATTACGAATATGCCGCAGTATGCGATACAGGGATACCGGGTGGATGCTTTGGACTATGTGTTAAAGCCGGTTTCTTATTTTGCATTTACACAGCGGATCGATCGTGCACTGACGAGACTGAAAAAGAGAGAAAAGAAATATCTGACGATCGCAGTAAAGGGCGGTATGATGAAACTGGATCTTTCGGAAATCTGTTATGTGGAGGTGCAGGATCATGATCTGATCTATCACACGGTTGATCAGGATTACAGAACAAAAGGCACCATGCGGGATGCAGAGGAAAGTCTGGCGGACGGCATGAAGGAAGAGCGGTTCTTCCGGTGTAATCGGTGTTACCTGGTTAATCTGGATTTTGTAGAAAATTTTCAGGGAAGTGACGTGACCGTGAATGGAGACTGTATTCAGGTGAGCCGGGCAAGAAAGAAGGCATTTTTAAATGCGCTCAATGATTTTATGAACGAGGTAGGAAAATAGATGAGTGTACAGGAAATGATCAATACTCCGGGATATTATTATTCGCTGGCATACTGGCTGGCAGCATTTATTGTGACATGCACGAATGAGAAACGGATCCGGGGTGTAAAACGGTATGTGACACATCTGGTATTTCTGGCGGCGATCGTGGGATTTATGGAAGTTACGGACGGGGTGAGGACCAGTTTGTTCCTTCCGTGTATGCTGGTTTCAGTTTCCCTGTTTTTGATTTATATTTACCGGTGCTGTCAGTTTTCACTTGCTGAAGCCGGATATTACTGTGCGAGGGCGTTTATCAGCGGAGAATTTGCTGCATCTTTCGGCTGGCAGATCTATTATTATACGGTGAAAACGTTTCAGGTCAATCATGCAAAAAGTGTACAGTGGGTGCTCCTTGTGGTCGTGTATGCGGTCATATTTGGAATTTTATATCTGCTGGAAAAATATTTGCAAAAAGGCGGCAAAGAAATGAATATCAATCGTCGGGAGCTGTTTACGGTTTTGCTCATTACAGCAGCAGTATTTGCAGTCAGTAACCTGAGTTATATTGACAAGGACAGTCCGTTCAGCAGTCAGTTTGCAGCAGAAATGTTTATTATCCGGACTCTGGTAGATTTGAGCGGGATGGCGGTTCTCTATGCGTATCATATTCAGGTGCGGGAACTGCAGATGAAATTCGAGGTGGATACACTGCAGAATATTTTGCAGATGCAATATAAGAATTATCAGCTTTCTCAGGAGAGTATTGAGATTGTGAATCAGAAGTATCACGATCTGAAGCACCAGATCGCACTTTTGAAATCGGAAGCGGGCAGCCGAAAATCGGTAGAGTATCTGGAGAAGATGGAAAAAGAAATCAAGATTTATGAAGCCCAGAATAAGACGGGGAACAAAGTGTTGGATGCTGTTCTGACAAGTAAAAGTCTGTATTGTCAGAATAATGGGATCGGACTGACGTGTGTGGCAGACGGAAGTGCGTTGAATTTTATGGAAGATATGGACATCAGTGCATTGTTTGGGAATATTCTGGATAATGCTATTGAAAGTGTGCAAAAGCTGAATGAACAGGAAAAACGGCTGATCCATCTGTCCGTTGCAAAGCAGAAACAGTTTCTCAGAATCCGGTGTGAGAATTATTGTGAAGAGCAGTTAAAGTTTGAAAACGGAATACCTGTCACAACAAAGAAAGATCGCCGCTTTCACGGGTTTGGCATGAAGAGTATCAAAAGTACGGCGGCAAAATACGGTGGTTCTGTGACAACAGATTTGAAAAAGAACTGGTTTGAACTGAGGATCCTGATTCCACTTTCCTGAAAAAATGTTTGCGGAGCGGGCGAAACAGAGCTACAATATGAAGTAAACAGGACAGGCATTTGGGGAAGATAAAAAATGCCGGACAGGAGAGCATATGAGTATCGAAAAAACAATATTTGGAACAACAAAAGACGGAAGAGAAGTAACTGCCTATACGCTGCGCAACATTCGGGGAATGCGTGTAAAGCTCAGCAGTCTCGGAGCAGCGATCGTATCTGTGGAGATGAAGGATTTTGCGGGAGAGCGAAAAGATATCGTTCTCGGATATGACAAGGTATCGGATTATGAAGAGAATGGAACTTTCTTCGGGGCAGCAGTCGGAAGAGGGGCGAACCGGACAGAAGGCGCAGGATTTGTGCTGGATGGGATAGAGTATCACCTTCCGAAAAATGAGGGAGAGAATAACCTGCACAGTGGACCGGACAGTTATGCGTTCCGCCTCTGGGATTGTGTGAAAGAGGAGGAAGACAGTGTTTCTTTCCACCTGGACAGCCCGGATGGAGACCAGGGATATCCGGGGAACTTCTCGATTACCGTGACCTATACCCTGACAGATCAAAATGAGTTGAAGATCCACTATGAAGGAGAATCTGATCAGACAACGATCGTGAATATGACGAACCACACTTACTTTAACCTGAATGGACATAACTGCGGCAGCGTAAGACGTCACTGGATAAGACTGCAGGCATCTTCGTTTACACCGGTAAAAGAGACCGGTTCGATTCCGACAGGAGAGATTTGGCCGGTGGAAGGTACACCGATGGATTTCACAAAAGGAAAAGTGATCGGAGAAGAGCTGGCATCCGACTATCATCAGATGCGTCTGGTCAAGGGATATGATCACAACTTTGTCATCGATGGATGGGATCAGACACTGCGCAAGATTGCAGAGGTGGAAGGAGAGCAGTCCGGAATTACCATGAAAGTATATACGGATCTTCCGGGTGTGCAGTTCTATACCGGAAACTTCCTGGAGGGAGTCAGAGGAAAACGCAACATGATCTACCACGATAACTCCGGCTTCTGTCTGGAGACACAGTATTATCCGAATGCGGCGAATGAGGAAAGCTTCCCGTCACCGGTACTGAAAAAAGGAGAAAAATACGACACCACGACAATATATCAGTTTGGAGTGAGATAATCACATAAAAGTTCCCGGCAGAAATTTTCTGCATATTTCTCTGGACAGAGAAAAACTTGCAGATTTAATTTTACAACCGAATAGAATTCAGATTATTTTTTGATAAAAGAAAAAATAAGGCAGGATGACAAGGAATAAATCCTTAAGCATCCTGCTTTACTTTATACGGTATCATTCCTCTTGATATATCCCGGATTGTCTACATTTGCAATAATTTCTTTGGCGTGTAAGAGCTTTGCACGCTTGTCTACCACCTGATTTTCCACATGAACGTCTTCTCCTACATAAGCGCCCGGAAGGAGAACGGTATTCCTTACAACAGCACCTTTTTTAATCATGCATCCACGTCCGATCACAGAGTTTTCCACAGTGCCTTCGATCAGGCATCCGTTGGATACGAAAGAGGTTTTTACATTTGCAGTCTCAAAATATTGAGTCGGACAGGAATCTGTCGTTTTTGTATAGATCGGCCAGTTATCATCAAACAGACTGAAGGCGGATTTAAAATCGAGCAGGGAAAGATTCGCTTCGTAATAGCTTTTCAAATCTGTAATGGCGGCAAAGAAGCCACGGTGGGAAACTCCGCGGATATCCAGTTCGCTGCATTCTATATTGATGACTTGGGGCAGTGTGTACATAGAGGACATATCATGCCCTTTTTTGATCAGGTCGATAAACAGTTCTTTTTTCATTACATAAGTATCCATGAAGATATTTCTGTTCTTTGCATTTCCTCTGTTTTTTTCAATCGAGAGAACACCTTTCTGGCGGTTCAGATTCAGAAGGTCACAGTTTAAGAAGTGATCCTTTGCATTGTCAACAGAATGATACAGCAGCGTAATATCCGCTCCGGAGTCGATATGGCTCTGTAACAGTGAATCAAAGTCCATGGAGTATACCATGTAACTCGGGGCAATGATCACGTACGGGCAAGGTGTATTTTCAATACACTCTATGTTTTCTATGTAAGCTGCAATCTCGTTGTCATAAATGCTGTTTTCAATCCCGTTTTCAGAAAAGAGGATTCGGACTTTTCCACGTTTGGAGTTGATATTGTAATGTCTTCCGGTTCCGATATGTTCGGTAAGAGAACGGGGCTTTTGATTAATATACACCTGAATCTGGTCAATGCCGCTGTTGCTCATATTGGAAAGCGGAAAATCGATGACACGGTATCTTCCGAGGAAGGACATGGCACCGATCGGCCGGTAAGACTGCAGTCCTTTTACCCAGATGTGGTTTCCGGAAAAGTTGATGATTCCTAATGCCTTGCTCATATTATTCTGCTCCTTTCACACGTTTTGCAACAAGTTCGATATGTTCGCTGTCCGGACTGCCTACTACGGCATTTTTCCCGATCCGCACTCCGTCAGCGACCAGGGTGCGCTGTACGACAGCTCCTGCTTCGACAATCACTCCCGGCATGAGTACACTGTCAATGACTCTGGCGCCGGTATCGATCTTGGCACTGGTAAATAACACGGAGTTTTTGACTTCACCGTCGATCATGCAGCCCTGGGTAATGAAAGAGCGTTTAATATCGGCGTTTGGTCCGATATAATGAGGAGGTGTTGTCGGATCTTCCGTATAGATCTTCCATGCGGGATCGTTGAGATCCAAAGCATTATTTTTGTCCAGAAGATCCATATTTGCTTCCCAGAGAGAGTCGATTGTTCCAACATCTTTCCAGTAGCCCTCAAATTTATAGGCATAAAGATCTTTCCCATCATTTAACAGCGTAGGAATGATATCTTTTCCGAAATCGTGGTTGGAATCCGGATTTTTCATATCTGTCAGCAGCATTTTGCGAAGCAGCTTCCAGTTAAAAATGTAAATCCCCATGGATGCCAGATTACTTTTTGGGTGTTCCGGTTTTTCTTCGAACTCTACGATACGTCCTGTAGAATCGGTATTCATAATCCCGAACCGGCTTGCTTCTTTGATCGGTACTTCGATCACAGCAATCGTGGCATCTGCACCGCAGGTTTTGTGATAATTCAGCATGGCATCATAATTCATCTTATAAATATGATCACCGGACAGGATCAGAATATATTCCGGAGCGTAGGTGTCAATAAAATCGATGTTCTGGGAAATCGCATCTGCAGTCCCCCGATATACATCCAGATTGGAATCTGCTTTCTCACGTGGAGGCAGTACATAGACTCCACTGTCTTTGGCATCCAGTCCCCAGCGTCTGCCTGCCGCAACGTAGTTGTTCAGCAAGATCGATTCATACTGCGTGAGCACACCGACAATATCAATTCCACTGTTGGCGCAGTTGGAGAGTGGAAAATCGATGATACGGTATTTTCCGCCGTATGAAACCGCGGGTTTTGCCACTTTATTTGTCAGGTCATGCAGGCGGGTGCCTCGTCCGCCCGCCAGGATCATTGCTAACATATTATTTTGCTTCATAGTGAATCCTCTCTTTCATAAACTTTTATATATTATACAATTTTTTAGTAGATTTTTCTATGATTATGTGCAAAATGTTGTATAGATATCTGATTGAGAAAAGGAAGACGTAAAACGAATTGCAAATACCACAAGAATGAAGTATGCTGACAGATAGAATCAACAGAGGAAAACAAAAAACGGAGGTGCACAATGAAATTATTGGAATTTTGGGAGGAAATATCCCTGATGCCGGACGCTGTGCGGCAGCTTGAAAAGCTGGAGATTACAGAAGGGGAATATGAGAAGCTGCGGGAGTTATTTCTCAGAGATGTGAATTTGTTTTATGAAGCAGTGAAAAAAAGAGAAGATTTTCGGCTGGTATTTTTATATTGTTTTTCAAAAATGGCCTGTGAGGTTTATGATCGGTATTGTGAACAGGGGATTTCCAGACGGGTTTACCGGGATACGTTTTATGATCTGACATTGTGGTGTGAAAATTGTTATAAAGCGTATGGAGAATATGGGATTGCGCAGTATGACTGGTTTTGTAGACATCTGGATATGAGTCTGTTTCGGCTTGGGCGTCTGGAATTTGAGAAAATCCCGTCTTTATGGGAGATACAGACAGACGGGATATCGGTTCACAAAGGAGATCCCGTGATCAGCGTGCATATCCCGCAGGGAGAGAAGCTGGAGCTTGATGCCTGTCTGGATTCATTTCGTCAGGCAGAACAATTCTGGAAGGAGAAGCAGGTATATCTTTGTCATTCCTGGCTTTTATATCCGGGGCTCAAAGAAATTATGAAGCCGGAATCTAATATTTTGCAGTTCCAGACATTGTTTCATATTGTTGCGGTTGATTTTGAGTGGAGAGAGGCAGAAGAGAGGATTTTCGGAGAATTGGAGACGGATCCCCGAAGCTATGCAGAGGACACCAGCCTGCAGAGAGCAGCCAGAAAATATCTGCTATCCGGGGAGAAGCTTGGGAGCGGACTTGGGGTATGGACAGGCGAGGAAAAAGACGCAAATACAGCAGATCATATTCACACATGGATACAGGAACACACAGAAGAACTGGTTAACACAGCAGATTATATTTTTCGGCATCCGGAACTTTCCAAAGAAGAAGTCGTATCTTCAGCCTGTCTTTCTGACTATCTGGAAGAAAAAGGATTTCGTATCACAAAAGGAATCGCAGGGCTTCAGACCGCATTTGCTGCAGAGTGGGGAACAGGAAAACCGATACTTGGATTTCTGGCAGAGTATGACGCTCTTCCGGGTCTTGGCCAGAAGCCGGTCTGCATGTATCAGCCGCTGAAAACGCCGGGGCACGGATGCGGACACAATCTGCTTGGCACAGCCTGCGCGGGGGCAGCCTGTGCCTTGAAAGAGCGGATGGAAAAAGCGCAGCTTTCCGGAACAATCCGGGTGTATGGCTGTCCGGCAGAAGAAATCATCATCGGAAAGATCCAGATGAATGAAGCGGGGGTGTTTGATGATCTGGATGCGGCGATCACCTGGCATCCGTTTGACCGGAATCGGGTCAGTTATGACATCTGGCAGGCGCAGGATATGAAGAATTATAAGTTTTACGGAGTCAAAGCCCATGCCTCCAAACATCCGGAGCTTGGAAGAAGTGCTCTGGATGCCGCAGAACTGATGAATGTGGGAGTCAATTACCTAAGAGAGCATGTGGCAGACGATGTGCGGATTCATTACACGTACACAAATACAGACGGACCGGCCAACATTGTACCGGACTTTGCTTCTACGAATTATTTTATCCGTTCATCCAAACGTTCGCGGACAGAGGACGCATCCAGGCGGGTGGATGACTGTGCAAAAGGAGCGGCTCTTATGACCGGGACGAGAGTGGAGATCGAGCTTGTGACGAGCAATCAGGAGATGAAAGTGAACCGCCCGCTGGCAGAAGTATTTTATCAGGCAATGGAACAGACCAATCTTCCGGAATATACAGAAGAAGAGCTGCGGTTTGCAGAAAGCCTCACAAAAGAAGCGGGACTGGTCAACGATGGAAATTATTTTGGAGGTCTGGAACCGTTGGAAGACCAACCTGTTTTGCTGGCAATCGGAACCGATGTCTCAGAAGTCAGTCATACCGTGCCAACTGTGATGCTCAGTGCGGCGACCATGTGCAAGGGTACACCGCTGCATCACTGGAGCGCAGCCGCACAGTCCGGAATGAGTATCGGACAAAAAGGAATGCTCTATGTGACAGAATGTATGGCGAAGGGTGCGCTGCGTCTGATCGAAGAGCCGGAGCTTTTAACAGAAGCATGGAGAGTGCATCAGGAATAACAATTTTTCAAAAACTGCATATGGTAATCCGGGAGGTGGTAAGATGTTTTCAGAGATACAGACCATTCCGGATGCCGCTGCAGAGATCAAAGGAAGCCCGGAATTTCCAGAAATCCGGGGAATGGTATATTTTTTCGGAGTTCACAATGGAACGATCGTGGCAGCCGATATCCGCAATCTGCCTGACGGAAATGCATTTCATGGATTTCATATTCATGAGGGAACCTGTCAGGGGACAAAAGCGGAACCCTTTGCACAGGCGGACGGACACTACAATCCGACAAATGCCATGCACCCGCAGCATGCGGGAGATATGCCTTCGCTTCTGGCAAATGACGGAAATGCATTTTTGATCTTTTACACAGATCGGTTTCATCCCGAGGATGTGATCGGAAGAGCGGTTATCATACACGCACATTCGGATGATATGACAACCCAGCCTTCCGGAAACTCCGGCGCTATGATCGCGTGCGGAGAGATCCGGGAAATGAAGGCAGAATAAGAAAAGTCTAATCTTCCGGGCAGATAGCTTTTTTCAGGAACACATACTCTGTCCCGGAAGATAGAGACTCTTCGAAAGCAAATCCAAGTCCGGTGAACTGTTTCAGCTCTTCTGCAGTCTGAATCTGGTGTTCTGCCATCCAGCGGACCATTTCTCCTCGCGCCATTTTCGCGAGCGTGGCTTTCACCTTTACTTTTCCCTGAACGAATTCTCCGAAAATGCAGGTGACGCAGTGTACGTCTTTTGCCAGATAAGGAAGTACTGCTTTGCTGTATTCTGCGGAAGCAAGATTGATGAGTTCTTTAGGAGAATTTTTCTCAAATTTACAGTACAATGCCTGATATAGTTGATCGTTCCAGAAATGATACAAATCAGTGGCATTCTCAGTTTCCAGTTTGGCCTGCATCTCCAGACGATAGGGAATGACAGCATCTGAAGGGCACAGGACACCGTAAAATCCGGAAAGAATGTTCAGATGTCGGTTTACATAGTCCCACTGTGTATCAGAAAAGATGCCCGGTGCGAGGTATTGATATTGGATCCCTTCATAGGCGAGAACCGCGGGAGTGACAGCGTCAGCCGGTGTAAATTCGCACAGTCTTTTTGTATTTTGAAGTGCCAGTTTTTCACTGCATTTCCAAAGTTTCCGCAATTCTTCAAATGACATCTGCTTTAGCGTCTGATATAAAAGGTCTGTCTGTTCTGCAAAAACAGGTGTGGTGGCAGTGCTGGGAAATTCTTCGCATATATTCATTTTTTTCGCAGGTGAAATGATGATTTGAATCATAAATGGTTGTTCTCCTTTTCTTGTGTATGTTCTGTGACAGCGTTTGTTTCTGCTTTATCCAGTGCTTTTACCAGATGCGCTTCCGGGGTGGAGCAGTTGTTGTATTCGTTCCACAGGGAAAGAAATTCTGACCGTTTTGGCTCGGGGAGAAGCTGGAAGATCCATAGAATCTCCTCCTTGTGAAAAGTTCAAAATAAAAGGTTATAATTGATGTAAACAATAATTATCATACGATATTTTCGGATGGAAAGTCTACCATAACAGGCAGAAAAGTGTTATTATCAACAACAAAGTACAATAAGGAGTTTTGAGTATGAAGAAAATAATTTTAGGGTCAGCTTCACCGAGGCGAAAAGAGCTTTTATCACAGATCGGTGTTCCGTTTGAAGTGCGTGTCAGCAATAAGGAAGAAGTGTATACAAATACGGTTCCAAAGGAGATTGTAAAAGAGCTGGCGCTGATGAAAGCGGAAAATGTGGCATCCGAGATCCAGGCAAGGAATGTGATCGTGATCGGTGCGGATACGATCGTTGTGCATGAAGAACAAATTCTGGGAAAACCAAAGGATGAACAGGAGGCCTTTGAGATGATCCGGTCACTGCAGGGAGATACACATCAGGTATATACGGGTGTTGCGGTTCTGGATTTTGATAAAAACGGAGAAAAAACGGTAATCAGCCACGCAGTGGAAACAAAAGTTTCTGTCAATCCGATGAGCACAGAAGAAATCCAGAAATATGTAGAGAGCAAAGAACCTATGGATAAGGCCGGGGCTTACGGAATTCAGGGGAGATTTTCCGCATTCATTGAGAAGATCGAAGGGGACTATTTCAATGTCGTAGGACTTCCTGTTTCTTACGTATATCAGGTGTTAAAAGAACTGGGGGAGGTATAAGATGCGAGGCAGAAAAACAGCGGCAAACTGCGAAAGCTGCATGAATTATGAATATGATGACGATTATGAGTGCTATGTCTGTACGCAGGATCTGGATGAAGATGAGATGGTGAGGTTCGTGCAGGGAGATTTCCGGGAATGCCCATATTATCAGATGGGAGATGAATACCGGGTGGTGAGGAAGCAAATGTGAGAGTAGGGAGAAAGTTCCGTTGAATTCTTTCTGTATTGTAACAGGGGCTGGCTCCACTGCGCAAATCCGATGGAATGTTTCTAATTTGGATGCGCATATCGCCCAGAGGGGCTTCATGCGATCCGAATAAGAAACAAAACCATCTGTATATGCTTGCTTTGCCTAAAATGCCCCTTTATACAACACAGAAAGAATTAACTGGAGCTTTCCACCCGTAAGAGAGTGATGAAGTCGGGATGTGTATTTCCCCGCTGCGCTACAATGATTTGTTTATGAAAGCTACATATATTCACAAACTTCCGCCATTTTCCCGCAGCCATTTCTGTGCTTTTCGGTAATCGGGCAGTACGGATTCTACAATATTATAAAAGGCTTTTGAGTGATTCATTTCCAGACGGTGGGCGAGTTCATGTACAACGATGTAGTCCACGATTTCTTCCGGAGCGAAGATCAGACGCCAGTTATAGTTTAAATTTCCGGCGCTGGAGCAGCTTCCCCAGCGGGTTTTCTGTTCCCGGATGGAGATACGGCCGTAGGTGACGCCCATGATACGGGCATAATATTCTGTTTTGCGTGTAAAAATATCCCGTGCAAGCTGGATGTATCGTTTCCGGTCATTTTCAGAAATCTGAGGTTTTTCAGAAGATTGCTCAAGACGCTGAGATGCCGAGTCCAGATGCTTTAGAATCCAGGCTTGCTTTTCGTAAAGAAATGTATCAATGGTCGGGGCAGGACAGCTTTTGGGTGCCCGGACACGGACCGTCGCCTGTGCAGTAATCTGAATTGCGAGGGATTTTCTGTCACTGTATATGACTTCATAAGGAAAGGGATGCTGCATGAAATTCTCCTTTGTAACAATTATTTTAGTTTCAGTTTAGAGAAAACAAAAAGAAAGTGCAAGATATAATTTATTGCAAAGTCAGGAAAGTAAGCAATGCTAAAGAAAAGGTAAGCACCGCTAATAAAAAGTAAGCAACACTTTTGAAAAGTATTTGCCATTATTCAAGGAAGCAGAGATTACGGAGAAATTTATTGAGAATAGTGGCAGGGTATTTCTGGAAAGTGGAGTAGACAAACCATTTGGACAGGCAAATATTATGGAATGGTTAGGATGTTCAAAATCCAAAGCAACAAATGTTATGAATGCAATGAAGGCACCCCAACAGAACAATCTTGCAATCCCGATGTTATCTTTCTATAATATTCTTAAGTGTAAAGGAAATGGAAGTATCGTTTGAAATGATACAGAAGAGCAGAAAGGGAGCGGGGAATGAAAGAAAAGAAAGAGAAAAAACAAAACGGCTATTTCCGCCATATGGCGGAAGCGATAAAAATGGAACTCAGGGAACATAAAAGCTCATTTATGGTGTATCTTATTTTGCGGATTCTTGTGATCGTGATGCTGGTGCTCCAGGTTTTAAATCAGAATTATGAAAACGTATTTTTATGCATTCTGACACTTTTGCTTCTGATTGTTCCAAGTTTTGTGCAGGTAACGTTTAAAATAGAGCTGCCTACAACGCTGGAGATCATCGTATTGTTTTTTATATTTGCAGCGGAGATATTAGGTGAGATCAATGAATTTTATCTGCTGTTTCCGTTCTGGGATACGGTGCTGCATACGCTGAATGGATTTCTGGCAGCGGCAATCGGATTTTCACTGGTTGATTTACTCAATCGGAGTGAGCGTACAGTCTTTCATCTGTCACCGGTGTTTACTGCGATTGTGGCATTTTGTTTTTCTATGACAATTGGAGTTGTGTGGGAGTTTTTTGAATTTGGCATGGATCAGATTCTGGGATTTGATATGCAGAAGGATACGGTTCTTTTTGCAATCACATCGGTCATGCTGAATCCGGACGGAAGAAATGTTCCGGTGACGATCGATCAGATCAGGGAAGTGCTGATCAATGGACAGCCATTGGGGGTGGGCGGATATCTGGACATCGGACTGATCGACACAATGGAAGACTTGTTTGTGAATTTTATCGGTGCAGCAGTTTTTTCAGTGATTGGATTTTTCTATGTGAGAAGCCGTGGAAAGGGCGTTGCAGGCAGATTTATTCCGAGAAGAAAAAGAGCAGAGAGAGATTTCCTTAAAATTGCAAGGGAACAATCTCTGGAAGAGTCTGAAAATAAGGAGAAAATGCAGTCTCAAAAGAGAGAATAAGGTGGAAATGGGACTTTTTGTACACAGAATTGTGCTTCTATGTGCAGAAAGTCCTCTTTTTTTATGGTTTCAGAGAGTATTTCCACAAACAGAACGACAGGTATTTCAGAATATTATGGAAGTTTGATGAAAAAAGTGCAAATGAATTACTGTATATTAGTGAAAAAGGAATGGTATAAAATAAAAATGACGAAAAGTCAGTAAAATAAGGTTGAAATATTCCTAAAAAAAGAAAAAAACGTATTTTAAAACACTGGGAATTTCGACAAAAAAAGAGTACGATCGGAAAAATAAAACTCTAAATTTTTTTTGTTGACAAACCCACTTGCTGGGAGTAGGATTTAGATAACTTTTTAGGCACGCTGTCTGAAAAGGGATTATAGTACGGAGATTTCGAAGCATGAAATTTCCTTTTTTATGCTCGTAAGAGGCCTCCACCTGGAAGAGAAAAGGGAAGACCCCCAAAGGGCAGTAATTAAAAAAAGAGACAGGAAAGGGAGGGAGCGATACGGAAAATTTAGCAACAGAATTGATGGAAGAGCTGAACTGTAAAACAGTATTTGAACTTCCGGTTCTCGGCGGAATTTCGGAGTCCGTGGTTGTTACATGGATCATTATGGCGGTTCTGGTTGGATTATCATTGATTCTGGTGAGAAATCTGAAGGTAGAAAACCCGGGAAAAGTTCAGTTGGCTTTGGAAGCCGCAATTGACTGGGCAACGGATTTCTTTGAAGGGATCCTCGGTAAAGGGAACAAAAGATATATACCGTATCTGATCACAGTTCTTCTTTATCTGGCGTGCGCCAACATGATTGGTCTGCTTGGCTTTAAGCCGCCGACAAAAGATCTGAATGTAACAGCAGCACTTGCCGTGATGAGTATGTGCCTGATCGAATATTCAGGAATACATAAAAACGGTATGAAACATTGGGTCAAGCATTTTGCCAAACCGGTGCCGGTGGTTGCACCGATTATGATTCTGGAAATTTTTATCCGCCCATTGTCGCTCTGTATGCGACTGTTTGGTAACATGCTGGCAGGATTTGTGGTAATGGAACTTTTAAAAGCATTTGTTCCGCTGATTATACCACTTCCGATGAATTTCTATTTCGATATTTTTGACGGTCTGATTCAGGCATATGTATTTGTATTTCTGACCGCACTGTTTATGACAGAAGAACAGGAATAGAAACGGAATTTTTGAACAAATAAAAGAATAAAAAGGAGATTAGAATTATGGGAGCACTTATTGCAATTGGAGCAGGAATCGCAGTATTAACAGGTATTGGAGCAGGAGTGGGAATTGGTATCGCAACAGGAAAAGCAGTGGATGCAATCGCAAGACAGCCAGAGGCTGAAAGCAAGATCAGCAAGAACCTGATCCTTGGTTGTGCACTTGCAGAGGCAACTGCAATTTATGGATTTATCATTGGTATTCTGATCGTATTCTTCTTAAAATAAGCAAATAGAATTAACAGGAAAGGCGGGTGTGGGAAGTGCTGAGATTTGATATGAACTTTCTATATACCATGATTAACCTGATCGTCCTGGCTTTCTTATTAAAGAAGTTTTTGATCAAGCCTGTGACCGACATTATGGAAAAGCGCCGTCAGCTGATCAAAGACGGATTGAAAAATGCCCAGAATGCACAGGAAGATGCGATGAAGATGAAGGAAGAATATGCGCAGGCACTTGGCGGGGCAAAAGAAGAATCTGTGCGGATCGTAGAGAAAGCACGTAAGGACGCCAAGTCAGAGTATGAACGTATCGTAAAGGAGGCGGATGCCAGAGCAGGCAGTATCATCGAGTCTGCCAAGGCAGATATCCGTGTAGAACGTGAGCAGACAATGAATGCTCTTCAGTCTGAGATCGCAGGACTTGCAATGACAGCTGCAGCGAAGATCGTAGCAGACCAGGCAGGTAATAATCAGGCAATATATGACAAGTTTCTGGAAGAAGTAGGTGAAGCTCATGAAGACAGAGACGACAAATAGTCAGATATACTGTTCATCTGCAGCAATGCGGTATGCACAGGTATTGTATGAGCTGAATGTTCCGAAAGAAGCCATACAGAAAGCAAGAGAGATATTTGAGGAGGTACCGCAGCTTCATGATGTGTTTGTGAATCCGACAATTCCGGCACAGAAGAAAGAACGTGTGATCGACAAGGTATTTCCGCAGGAAATGAGAAATTTCCTGAAAGTGGCATGTAAATATGAGAGAATGGATTTGATTCCGGAGATATTTGCTGCATATGACAGATATTGTGACGAGCAGGATCGGATCTTAAGTGCCGTATTGACATGTGTAGAGCTGCCCAGTGACGAGCAGCTCAAAAATATGGAAGCGTTCCTTTGTAAAAAATATGAAGCGAGCAAGGCCAGGATTGAGATTCAGACAGACAGTACGCTGCTTGGCGGATTTGTTCTGCGCACAGGAAGCGATGAATATGACTGGAGTCTGAAAGGACGTCTGGACAGACTAGGACAAAAATTAACCTGGAGGTGAACAAGGTGAGTTCAATCAATTCAGATGAAATTATTTCTATTTTAAAAGAAGAGATAGAAAATTTTGACAGTGTGAGCAAAGACAGCGAAGTGGGAACAGTCGTTGCTGTAGGTGACGGAATTGCGACTATTTATGGGATTGATCACGCAATGTATGGAGAGATTGTTACCTTCGATACGGGTTTGAAAGGAATGGTACAGGATATTCAGAAAAATGAAATCGGAGTCATTCTTTTTGGACGGGACACAGATATCAAAGAAGGAACAAAAGTAACTCGTACAGGAAAAAAGGCCGGTGTACCGGTTGGAAATAAATATGTAGGAAGAGTTGTCAATGCACTGGGGGCTCCGATCGACGGAAAGGGTGAGATCGAAGCAGATGATTACCGCCCGATCGAGCAGGAGGCGCCGGGAATCATTGACAGAAAATCGGTCAGTGTGCCGATGGAGACAGGAATCCTTTCTATTGATGCGATGTTCCCGATCGGACGCGGACAGAGAGAGCTGATCATCGGAGATCGTCAGACAGGAAAGACATCCATTGCCCTGGATACAATCTTGAATCAGAAGGGAAAAGATGTGATCTGTATTTATGTGGCGATTGGACAGAAGGCTTCTACTGTTGCAAAAGTCGTAAATACATTGAAGAACAATGATGCACTGGATTATACGATCGTGGTATCTTCCACAGCAAGTGACTGTGCGCCGCTTCAGTATATTGCGCCGTATGCAGGAACAGCAATGGCAGAGCATTTTATGTATCAGGGAAAAGATGTGCTGATTGTATACGATGATCTGTCCAAACATGCGGTAGCCTACCGTGCACTGTCTCTGCTTCTTGGACGTTCTCCGGGACGTGAGGCATATCCTGGAGACGTATTCTACCTGCATTCCAGATTGTTGGAGCGTTCCAGCCGTTTAAGTGAAGAGCAGGGCGGAGGTTCTATCACAGCACTTCCGATCATCGAGACACAGGCAGGAGATGTATCTGCATACATCCCGACCAACGTAATTTCTATTACAGACGGACAGATCTTCCTGGAAAGTGATCTGTTTGCGGCAGGTATGAGACCGGCTGTCAACGTAGGTCTTTCCGTATCTCGTGTTGGTGGTGCCGCACAGACAAAAGCAATGAAAAAAGCATCCGGAAGTATCCGTATCGATCTGGCACAGTATCGTGAGATGGAAGTGTTCACACAGTTCAGTTCAGATCTGGATGCTGCAACAAAAGAGCAGCTTGAGTACGGAAGCGGTCTGATGGAGCTTTTGAAGCAGCCTCTTTACCATCCGCTCAGTCTGCATGAAAAAGTCATCACATTGTGTGCTGCTACACATAAAGTGATGCTTGGAATCGAAAAGACAAAAATCAAACAGTTCCAGGCAGACCTGCTTCGTCATTTCGATTCAGATTATCCGGAAATCGGACAGGAAATCGAAGAGAAAAAGGTACTGACAGAAGAACTGATCGAAAAGATCGTGGAGACCGCAAAGGAATTCAAGAAGAGCAGGTGTTAATATGGCAAATATCAGAGAAATACAGAGCCGCATCAACAGCGTAAAAGATACGATGAAGATCACAAATGCGATGTATATGATTTCCTCTTCAAAAATGACGCAGGCCAGAAAAAAACTGGCGGATACAGAGCCGTATTTTTATGGACTTCAGGGTGAGATTTCCCGTATCCTGCGCCATGTGCCAGAGATCCGGCATTCTTATTTTGATGCCCGCCAGGATATCCCGGCAGAGCAGAAAAGGATCGGTTCGATCGTAATTACGGCAGACAAGGGACTTGCCGGAGCTTATAATCATAATATTATCAAGCTGGAAGAAGAGATCCTTGCACAGCCGGGGATTCACAAGCTCTTTGTTGTAGGTGAGCTGGGACGGCATTATTTTGCAAAACATAATGTAGAGATTGACACAAATTTCCAGTATACCGTTCAGAAACCGACGATGCACCGTGCCAGAGATATTGGCTGGTCGGTGATCGATCAGTTTCTGGCAGGGGAGCTGGATGAAGTGTATGTTGTATACACCCGCATGGAGAATTCTGTACAGGCAGATGCGGAAAAATTGAAGCTGCTTCCGCTGGAGACCAAAGACTTTGGAAGTATGAGGATGCCTCTGAATATGTATCGGGAGGCAATTGAACTGTATCCGTCTGCGGACAGTGTAATGGACAGTATTGTTCCGAACTATGTCATTGGTATGGTCTACGGATGTCTGGTAGAGGCGTATGCCAGTGAACACAATGCCCGTATGATGGCAATGAAAGCTGCGACAGACAGTGCACAGAGCCTGATCCGGGAATTGTCAATCGTATATAACAGAGCCAGACAGGCTGCAATTACCCAGGAAATTACGGAAGTTTGCAGCGGTGCGAAGGCGCAGAAGCAGAAAAGGAAGTGAGAATAGCATATGAATAAAGGACGAATTGTACAGGTTATGGGACCTGTCGTTGACGTAGTATTTGAAGACGGCAATCTTCCTTATATCAAAGATGCTCTGGAAGTTGAAAACAACGGAAAGAAATGCATCATGGAGGTTGCACAGCACCTTGGAAACAATGAGGTGCGCTGCCTGATGCTTGCTGCCAGTGAAGGACTGCATAAAGATATGGAAGTAACAGCCACCGGAGCAGGAATCAAAGTTCCTGTCGGTGAGAAGACACTGGGCAGACTGTTTAATGTATTAGGTGAAACAATTGATAATGGAGAACAGATCGAGGATGCAGAAAAATGGGTGATCCACAGAGAACCGCCTACATTTGAAGATCAGAGCCCTGTAGTAGAGATCCTGGAGACGGGAATCAAGGTCATCGACCTTCTTGCACCATATGCAAAGGGCGGTAAGATCGGATTGTTCGGTGGTGCCGGAGTTGGTAAGACCGTACTGATTCAGGAGCTGATCCGAAACATTGCGACAGAGCACGGTGGATACTCTATTTTTACCGGAGTCGGAGAGCGTTCCCGTGAGGGAAATGACCTCTGGTCTGAAATGAAAGAGTCCGGTGTTCTGGAGAAGACTGCTTTGGTATTCGGTCAGATGAATGAGCCGCCTGGAGCGCGTATGCGTGTGGCTGAGACTGGTTTGACAATGGCAGAATATTTCCGTGATGAACAGCATCAGAACGTACTTCTTTTCATCGATAATATTTTCCGTTTTACACAGGCCGGATCTGAGGTTTCCGCACTGCTTGGACGTATGCCGTCTGCAGTAGGATATCAGCCGACACTTGCCACAGAAATGGGAGAACTGCAGGAGCGTATCGCCTCTACAAAGAACGGATCTGTCACTTCCGTACAGGCAGTTTATGTGCCGGCGGACGATTTGACTGACCCGGCTCCGGCGACAACATTTGCGCATCTGGATGCAACGACCGTGCTTTCCAGAAAGATTGTAGAGCAGGGTATCTATCCGGCGGTAGATCCTCTGGAATCCAGCTCCCGTATTCTGGAAGCAGATGTAGTCGGAGAAGAGCATTACGAAGTGGCAAATAAAGTCATCGCAATTCTTCAGAAATACAAAGAACTGCAGGATATTATTGCAATTCTTGGTATGGAAGAGTTGTCAGATGAAGATAAGGCAACTGTTATGCGTGCGAGAAAAATCCAGAGATTTTTGTCTCAGCCATTCTTTGTAGCAGAGACATTTACAGGAATCCCTGGAAAATATGTTCCGTTAAAAGAGACAATCCGTGGATTTAAGATGATCATTGACGGAGAGATGGATGCCTATCCGGAATCTGCATTTTTCAATGTAGGAACGATTGACGATGTCATTGCAAAGGCAAAAGCTGAGGAAGCTGCAGAATAGGAGCGTGGCATATGGATACATTTGGTTTGAAAATCATCGCAAGTGACAGGGTTTTTTACGAAGGACGCTGCAGAAAGCTTGTGATTCCGGCGCCGGATGGAGAAAAAGGAATCCTGCCAAACCATGAAAATATGGTGATCGCAGTGACGATCGGAATGGGACGTATGGAAATCGAGGAAGGAAACTGGATGGAAGTTGCGTTTGGCCGGGGATTTGCAGAGGTAGTCAACAACCGTGTGACACTGTTGGTAGATACCGCGGAGAAACCGGAAGAAATCGACATCCGTCATGCACAGGAGCAGAAAGAGCGTGCAGAAGAGAGAATCCGCCAGAAACAGAGCATTCAGGAGTATTACCATTCCCAGGCATCTCTGGCAAGAGCCATGAACCGATTGAGAGTATCTCAGGGAAAACGCTGGAATTTATAGAGAAAAGAAACAAGGAAGTTTGCGCAAAAGGCACAGCTTCCTTGTTTTTTTATAATATATTTACGGAAATTTCATTGTATCCATACAAAATTTCAAGTATAATAAAATCAATCTTGAAAGGAATCCCTTTCAAATTTCCAATATGGCAGAAGGTGCCATTCAATATAATTCCCAAATCAAAATGTAGAAAAGATGGATAAGAGAATAAAGGGAGTTTGTCTGTATTTGCAATTGTGAAATATCGTATCAAAAGTTATAATAAAGTCAAAATACAGTTACATGCTCATCAAAATATTCTGGATTTCATCAGAACCAAGGAGGAGCATGTATGAAAAAAGAAAAAACAACACAATTTTTAATGAAGCCAAAGGTGGATTTCTGCTTTAAAGAGCTGATGGAAGATGAAGAGGTACGCAACGCATTTTTAGCAGCGGTACTTGGAATCAATGTGGAAGATGTTATTGAGAGCAGGATTTTACCATCTCATCTGCGTCAGAAGGATAAAGATGAGAAGCTGGGGATTCTGGATGTACGGGTTCTGTTGAATAACAGGGAACAGATCGACATCGAAATTCAAGTGACATTCAGTGAATACTGGGCAGAGCGCACCTTGTTCTATTTAGGGAAGATGTTTACAGATCAGCTGAAACCGGGAGAGAATTATCAAAAATTAGAGAAATGCATTCATATCGGGATTTTAAATTTTACCATGTTTGATGATGAGGAATATTATTCCTGCTTTCACTTCTGGTCAGATGAGGGGAGAAAGCTGTACAGTGATAAAGTTGAGATTCATACACTGGAGCTTCCGAAGCTGGCAAAACATGATTATCCCGAGACAGAGCTGCTGAAATGGCTTCAGTTCATCAATGCAGAGACTAAGGAGGAGTTTGAAATGGCAGCAGAAAAAAACGAATATATTAAGAAAGCCTATGAGGATTTGAATCGAATCAGCGCAGATGAGGAAAAACGTCTGGAATACGAAGAAAGAGAGCGTATGATCCGGGATCATCAGTATTTTTCTACGATTTATAAAGAGACCGGACTGAAAGAAGGACTGAAAGAAGGATTGAAAGAAGGATTGAAAGAAGGATTGAAAGAAGGAAGAAGACAGGCCACTGTAGAATTATTACAGGAAATGGGAATGGAAAAAGAGAACGTATGTGCAAAGATGCAGGAAAAGTTTCAGCTTTCTTTTCAAGAGGCTGAGCGGGAAGTGGAAAAATACTGGAAATAATAGAGGGAGATTTTTTGGTTTTTAAAACTGGCATGGTTAAAAGCGTTAAAACTGGATATTTAAGAAAAGCCAATCTTAATGTAGTATTCATATAAAAATGATAGCAATTAAGAGGAGGTACAGCAAATGAGTGCAGAAAGATATGAGCTCAACAAGCAGTTAGCACAGATGTTAAAAGGCGGAGTGATCATGGATGTGACAACACCGGAACAGGCAAGGATTGCAGAGGAGGCGGGAGCATGTGCAGTGATGGCGCTGGAAAGGATTCCGGCTGATATCCGTGCAGCGGGCGGAGTATCCAGAATGAGTGATCCGAAGATGATCAAGGAAATTCAGGAAGCAGTATCCATTCCAGTTATGGCAAAATGCAGGATCGGACATTTTGTTGAAGCACAGATATTAGAGGCAATCGAAATTGATTATATCGATGAGAGTGAAGTACTTTCTCCGGCAGATGATGTTTATCATATTAATAAACGCAAATTCCAGGTACCATTTGTATGTGGTGCAAGAGATTTGGGAGAAGCGCTTAGAAGGATCAATGAAGGAGCTTCTATGATCCGTACAAAGGGAGAGCCGGGAACAGGAGATGTGATACAGGCAGTCAGACATATGAGAATGATGAAGCGGGAAATTGCAAAACTGGTCTCCATGAGGGAGGATGAGTTATTTGAGGAAGCAAAGGCCCTAAATGTGCCGTATGAATTGGTTGAATATGTACATCATAACGGACGTATTCCTGTTGTAAACTTTGCGGCGGGAGGCATCGCAACTCCGGCGGATGCGGCGCTGATGATGTGGCTTGGTGCAGAAGGCGTATTTGTGGGATCTGGTATTTTTAAGTCAGGAGATCCGAGAAAGCGGGCAGAAGCAATTGTAAAAGCGGTAACAAACTTTGAAGACTACAGGATGCTGGCAGAGCTTTCAGAGGATCTGGGAGAGGCAATGGTAGGAATTAATGAACAGGAGATAGAACTTTTGATGGCGGAAAGGGGCAGATAGAATGAAGATCGCAGTACTTGCAGTACAGGGAGCATTTGCGGAACATCGGAAGAAAATAGAAGACCTGGGAATAGAATGTATGGAACTCCGCAAAAAAGAGGACCTGATGAAACCGTTTGATGGATTGATCCTTCCCGGAGGTGAGAGTACTGTGCAGGGAAAACTTCTGAAAGAGCTGGACATGTATCAGATATTGAAGCAGAAAATCGAAGAAGGACTGCCGGTGCTGGCAACTTGTGCCGGCCTGATCCTTCTGGCGGAAAATTTGACAAATGACCGGAATATTTATTTTGCAACATTGCCGGCAGCGGTGAAAAGAAACGGTTATGGCAGACAGCTTGGAAGTTTCCGTACAGTACAGGAAATGAAGGGAATCGGGAAAATACCGATGACATTTATAAGAGCTCCATATATTGAAAAAGTTGGAAAAGGAGTAGAAGTTCTTGCGGCAGTAGATGATCGGATCGTGGCGGTAAAATACGGGACACAGTTTGGGCTGGCATTTCATCCGGAATTAGATCAGGACAACAGAATACATGAAATGTTTCTGAATACGGTTAAAGCAGCCATAGAAAGCAATGAGTCTGCTATAAAATAAATCTATAACAGGACTATGTAGAGCAGATGTTATATTAAGCTAGGGTCAAAACAGTGAATAAAGAGTATTTATTTGAAGAGATAAGTCTGGAAGAATGCTGTCGGGAGGTGCTGGATGAATACCGTCTGTATTTGGAAGAAAAGCAGATCCTGGTGCAGTTGGATCTGAAAGAGAAGACCGTACTGTCAGACCGGAAAAGTCTGTGTTTTATGCTCAGTCAGTTGATTGCGAATTCTATCAAATACACAGGATATGAAACCGAAAAGTGTCCGAAGCTGAAAATCAGTTCTGGAAGTGAGAACAACAGAGTCTGCCTTTCTGTCTGCGACAATGAGTGTGGCGTAAAACCCCATGAGCTCCGCTATCTTTTTGAAAAAGGATTTACAGGAGAGAACAGCCAGAAAAAATCGACAGGGATAGGATTATATCTGGTACGGCAGATCGGACAGGAATTAAAGATAGAAGCAGAAGCAGTGTCGGTCTACGAAAAAGGAATGGAAATCAGACTCTGGTTTCCGATGGTGTAAGGGCAGTTCCATGTGGAACTGCCCTGTTGCTGTGGTTTGCAAAGTTACTGTTTACACAGTAACTTATTACAGGATATTTATGGTATAGATGGATACTCGCCGAAACATTCTGGATTCCAACTGGCATGGTTAAAAAGTTAAAACTGGATGTTTAAGAAAAGCCAATCTTAATGTAGTATTCATATAAAATTAGATATGAATTTTGATTATCTTTTTAGGAGTTCTTATATGTCGGTATATCCTGTATTTACAGGCTTTTCCGGCATCTTTCGTATCGGAAGAAGCTCACATATATTTTTATATCTGCTCAGGTGCATATCGGGCAATCTTAACGGCATCAGCTTTGTCAGATTTGACTTTGTTGCTGTCAGAAGTCATTCCAAAGTAGCAAACGCGAACCGTATGAGGCTCCACATGCTTGCCTACAACTTATTCAATTGCTTCAGATGATTGGCATTTCCTGCAAATATGTGAAAGCAGCAACTGTCCTTATAAAAAAGAATTGTACACGACATTGGAGAACATTCAACAACTAACTGTACAGTTGGAATAGCAACTGCTAACGTACCTTGACAGTTCAAAATGACTCACTTGAATGTTACAGGGATAGTTTACCCTTTTTTAAGAGATTTGGATTGTTTGTCAGAAGAACTGGAACAAGATTTAGTGTTGACCAGCACATTATAATATGGTATTTTCGGAGAATTAAATTGTGTAGAAATAATGCGGGGATCTTCCATCCCCGAACCCCTGGAATCCTTGTTATAACAGTAATAGAAAAAATTATTACCGTTATAACAAGGCTAAAAAAGGGATATTTTAATTTTCCGGATTCTGCAAATTACGGTATCAAATAAAATGCTTCGTAACAATTTAGTAATTCAGGGCATTTTTATTTGCTCATGAATAATTCAGGGTTAGAAATGTTTATAGTAAACTCCTTTATAAAAAATAAAAACATTACCGATACGGGTAAAATTTTTTAATTGTTCTATTATACATAAATGTGATAACAAATTCAATGATTATATGAAAATAGTTTGCACGCTATAAGGCAATAAAGTATAATGAAATCAATGTGTATATAAAACGATACCAAATGGCTTAGAAAGTAGGAGGAGCAGATGAATATAAAAGACATCGCACGACTTGCAGGGGTAGGAGTTAGTACAGTATCAAGGGTTATTAACAATCATCCTGATGTAAAACAAGACACTAGAGAAAAAATTTTGGAAATTATTAAGGAATATAACTATATTCCTAACAACGGTGCACGTATGCTTAAACAAAATCATATAAGATATATAGGTGTCCTAGTAAAAGGGGTGTTTAATCCTTTTTTCTCTGAAATGGTAAAAATTATTGGAGAAGTAATTAAAAAAAGTGATTATACAATGATTTTACAACATGATGATAAAGAAGAAGGTGAGGATATTGACTCTTTAATTTCTTTTATTAAAGAAAAAAAGTTGAAGGGTGTTATGTACTTAGGGGGGAATTTTGCTGAAGTACCAAAGGAAAGGTTTGAACAGATTGATTGTCAAATTGTTGCCCTATGTTCAAATATAGGTGATAACATAAATAATGCATTTTTTTCATCAGTAGGAATAGACGACTATAGAGCAGCTTATGAAGCTATGACGTATGTTATAAACAAAGGACATAGGCATATAGGGATGCTTATTGGTGGCAAAAATGACGTTGGCGTTGGAAAGGAAAGGCTTAGAGGGTATTTAGATGCTATTCAAGATTTTGAAATAGATAAGTCTCAAACTTATATTATTGAAGGGCATTATAATTGTACGGAAGCATATGAAAAAACACTTTCATGCTTAGAAGAGGTGGGTGAGTTAACAGCTATTGCAGCATTATCTGATACAATGGCTGTAGGCGCAGCAAAAGCTATTTTGAAACAGGATAAGCAAATTGGAAAAGATATTGATGTGATAGGATTTGATGGTATGGAAATTGCAGCTTATTACAACCCTAGTCTTACAACAATTGAGCAACCAAGAGCAGATATTGCAGCAAAAGGGGTAGAACTTTTATTAGAACTTTTAGCAAAAACATGTCAACATCAACATTGTATACTCAAGACAAATTTGCTCAAAAGAGAATCATGTTAAAATAACCCAGATTTCCTAATGGAGATCTGGGTTATTTTAAGTTAAAAAATAGATTCGATAACATTAAGTTTCCAATCTTTAGTTATAAGGTGAGCTTTGTCCATAATATTATCCCAAATTTGTTCAGGGCCATGACAGTCGGAGTTAACGATAACAGGGAGCTTAAGGGTAGCGACTTTATCCCAAAAACACTTGTGAGGGTATGGATAGCGTACGCCATCAACAAAAGTTGTCTCACCGCGACGGATACCATTGGCATTAAATTCCAGGATTATATGATATTCCTTTGCAGTTGCTATAATAATGTCGCAAGCTTTTTCGGCATTTTCATCCCAAGGTAGATTATTGATAAAAATAACATCTGGATGGGCAAGAACTTTAAAGTAGCCTGATTTCATTCCGTCTACTAAAGAATAGGCATAGTCGATATACTGAGAAGAATCGGTTATGTCATAAATATTATGTGCTTGATAATTTTTGTCAATATAGAAATGTTGTCCTAATAAGAGGTAATCACAACCATAAGAACTAAGGAGTTCTTCATAGTAATGATGTTCACGAGGATCATATTCAATTTCTAGGCCACAGTAAATGGTTAAATGTAATGCATATTCTTTTTGAAGGTTATGAACAATAGAAAGGTGTTCTTCTAATTCACAAAAATCCATTCTAAGTCCAAAACGGTCATCAGGGTAAGGGGCGTGATCACTAAAACCTAAGATAGAAACTTCTTGATTGATTGCGGCAAGCACATAATCTTGTTCAGTGCCACCTGCATGTTTACAACGATAAGTATGTGTATGAAAATTAGTACGCATGATGTTATCCTCCATAATCATAAAAAATAGTTAATATGTATATATAAATACATGCTTGAGTGTAAATAGAATAACAATTACAAAGAAAAATGTCAAAAGAAAATATAAAATGAAATAGAATTTTGGTAAAAAACACAAAAACATCTTGACTTTCGCTAAACAAAATTATAAAATACAAAAAGGTAACGTTACTGGTAACGGTACCAATAATGTTTTGTAAATAATGCAAACAGAAGAAGGAGTGATAGCATGACAAAAGCAAAGAAATCTGTGATACTTTCCCTGTTTTTGTGGGGAAGTGGACAATTTTTTATCTGTAAACAACGACTAAAAGGATTGTTATTCTTTTTAATCCAAGCCAGTGTAATAGCAATCGAATTATCCACAGGATATTGGATTGAGTGGATGATGGGTATGGTATCTGATTTTCAAATGCGTTTACATGCAGGGTTTTTTACAAAAGGTATATGGGGAATCATTACACTAGGTGATGTACGAGGAGCAAAAGTAGGAGACCATTCAATGATGCTTATGATTACTGGTATTATTGTATGTATCTTATTGGGTATTATTGGTTTAGTTTATATTGGAAATATAGTAGATGCTTATAAATCAGCACAGTACATAGATAAAACAAATAACTATAAAAGTTCAAAAGAAACATTGAAAGAGTTTTACGAAAAAAGATTTGCATATATTATTTTAGCACCAGTCGTATTGCTTGTATTGTTTGTAACAGTTATGCCAATGATTTTCTCAATTTTAACTGCATTTACAAACTATACAAAAGGAAATTTACCACCAGCAAACCTTATTGATTGGGTAGGAATCGAAAACTTTAAAAAGCTATTCAATGTTCCTATTTGGTCTAGTACATTTTTCTCAGTACTTGGATGGACGGTAATTTGGACAGTATGCGCTACTTTATCATGTTATTTCTTTGGTATGATTCAAGCACTTATTTTAAATAGTTCTTATGTAAAATGTAAGAAGTTCTTCAGAACTATTCAAATTTTACCTTGGGTTATGCCAAGTATGATTTGTTTATTAGTATTTAGAAATATCTTTAATGGTCAATTTGGACCGTTAAATCAATTCTTGTTAGAATCAGGCCTTGTGTCACAAAGAATACCATTTTTAACTGATCCAACGCTTGCTAAGCTTACTGTATTAGGTGTTAACTTATGGCTTGGGTTTGGGGCATCAATGATTATGATTTCTGGGGTATTATCTAATATGGATCCAAGTATGTATGAAGCAGCTAAGATTGATGGCGCAACAGTTTGGAAAGAATTTAGATACATTACATTCCCAATGCTACTTAAAGTTACAATGCCATTACTTGTTATGAACTTTGCAGGTAATTTTAATAACTTTGGAGCAGTATTCTTCCTTACAGAAGGCGGACCAGCAAATCCAAATTACCAATTTGCAGGAGATACAGATATTTTAATTTCTTGGATCTACAAATTAACACTTGATAATCAGATGTATAGTATGGCTGCGGTCATGAGTATTCTTATCTTTATTGTAGTAGGAAGTGTAGCATACTGGAACTTTAAACGAACTACAGCATTTAAGGAGGCATAAAATGGCTAGATTCAAAAAGTATATAATTTCTACTTTTCTGCATCTTGAACTTATTTTAGTAAGTTTGATTGTTTTAATACCGATTTTTTGGATTGTAATATCTTCATTTAACGCAAGTTCAGGCCTTGCAAGTGCAACGCTTATACCTGAAAAGCTTACAGTGAATAACTATGTAAAACTTTTTACTGAAACAAAATATGTTATGTGGTTTGGTAATACATTAAAGATTGCTATTGTTAACTCAGCAGTATCCGTTATGATTGTTATGGTAACAGCTTGGGTTATGTCAAGATTTAATTTTAAGGGGAAGAAAACAGGTCTTATGACCTTATTGATTTTATCAATGTTTCCATCTTTTCTTTCTATGACAGCTATTTATGTATTATTTCTTACATTTGGCCTTTTAAATAAGCCAATTGCACTGGTACTTATTTATTCAGTTGGTGCGATTCCTTATAATGTATGGTTAGTAAAAGGATACTTAGATGGTGTATCAAAATCTCTAGATGAAGCGGCTTATATTGATGGGTGCACACGCCTTAAAGCTTTCTTTAAAGTAACATTACCACTATCTATGCCAATTGTTACATATGTAGCAGTAACACAATTTATGGCACCTTGGATGGATTACATCCTTCCAAACTTGCTTTTATCAAAAGACCAAAACAGAACATTAGCGGTAGGTCTTTATGCACTTATTAGTGAGCAAGAGAGTACAGGGTTTACCATGTTTGCCGCAGGTGCAGTACTTGTTGCAGTGCCTATTTCAATAGTTTATATTATCTTCCAAAAATACATTGTTCAAGGTATTAGTGCTGGAGCAAATAAAGAATAGGGGAGATAGTAGATGAGTTTAACATATACATAAGGTAGACTTGGGGATAACCCGTGTACAAGCAGAGGATGTTATACTCAAGCTTGGAGCGTAGGTGAAATATTAAGAGCTTATACAGAAGATGTTTTACCTTATATTAATCATTAATTTAGTCATATTATTATTTTAAACATACATAATATGAAATTTACATTTACTAGGAAGGAAAGAAGATAATGAAAAAATTAAAAAAGATTATACCTTTAGTAGTAGCAGCAACCTCTTTATTAACAGTAGGGTGTATAAAAGATGTACCTGTTGCATCAGAGACATCACAAGTTGAAGAGGGTAAAATTGTACCAGAAGAAGGTGCAGAATTATTACTTTGGACGGACAAATTAGAGTACGGTGAAGCAATTGTAGAAGGATTCAACAAACTTTACCCAGATGTAAAAATTACAACAGAAGAAGTGGGATTTACAGATGCTAGAAAGAAGATGGAACTTGATGGTCCAGCAGGACTAGGTGCAGATGTCTTTATGATTTCTCATAGCCGCTTAAATAGTGCAATTTCATCAGGAATGGTAGCACCAATTACGGGTGATGTAGAAGAAAGACTAAAAGAAAAATTATCAGATGCAGCTATTCGTAGTGCTTCGCATGAAGGGGTACTTTACGGTGCTCCAGTTTCAACAGAAGCAGCAGCTATTTTCTATAATAAAGATATTGTAGATACACCAGTTACATCATTTGAAGAATTATTTGAGTTTGCAAAAGAATATAATGATCTATCACAAAACAAATTTGCATTTATGATGAATGTAGCTGACTCCTATTCGGCATACTCATTCTTATCATCATATGGTTTCCAATTATTTGGACCAGAAGGTGCAGATGCTGATAATCCAGGATTTGACTCAGAAGCATTTGTAAAAGGTTTAGAGTTTGTATCAGAGATTAGAGAAATCCTACCCGTTCAATCAGCTGACTTAAAAGGCGAATTCGTAAATGAGCAGTTCAAACAAGGTAAAGTAGCATATATTTATGGTGGACCATGGAATATTAAAGATTTCGAAGAAGCAGGTTTAAATTTTGGTGTTATCAAAATGCCAACAATTGCTGGTAATACTCCAACACCGTTTGCAGGCCTTAAAGTAGCTCACGTATCAGCATATACAGACTATCCAAATGCATCAATGCTTTTAGCAGAGTATATGGCATCAGAAGAAGGTGCTAAAATCCTTTATGATACAAACTATAAAGCAACAGCTTTAAAAGATATATCACAAGTACCAGAACTCTCAGAAGATCCATATTTATCAGTATTCACAGAAGCATTTGCTGATGCTTTTCCAGTTCCAAACCAAGAAAGAATGGACTACTATTATTCAATTGCTGAAAAAGCACTTACACTTGTATTTGATGGACAATTATCTCCACAAGATGCCGCAACAAAAGCTGTAGAAGAATGGAATAGTTTAGTAGCTAGCGAATAATGTTTAAAAGAGAAGGGGGCTGTCGGGAAATAGATAGCTCCAAATAGGGGGCAGATGTGACTCATACGAGTTGCATCTGCCCCCAAAACTTTCCCATAAAAAGAGAAAAAGATGGCTAATGACAACAATCTCTTCGCAAATGAGTCTGCTGAATAATCGTAAGCGCACCATAGTGCATATATAGACATTATTATAGCAATTTGAGATAATTACTATAAATGAGCAAGTTCGTGATTTTGCATAAAAGAAAGACACCTCGATTCCAT
>OBZG01000239.1_pt1 | contig 62191 bp, 47 predicted proteins | sample 1550701 | NCBI WGS metagenome assembly OBZG01 (sample SAMEA2580229, study PRJEB22360) | human gut metagenome | biome: human gut; feature: human-associated habitat; material: faeces | place: Denmark | collected 2008/2010
CCGCCTGGGGAACGGGGGGGGCCGTTACGGGAGCTGCGGCGGGGGCGGGGATTTGCGGGACGGTGGGCGGGGAGGGCAGAGTGGCGGTCATTTCCACCATTTCCGTGGTGTTCTTGAACCAGGTGCTGCGCACCCACACCCCGCCGATGACGAGAAGATGGAGGAGAAGGAGGACGACGAGCCAGCGCACGACGGTGCTGCTGGGAGCGTCGTCTTCAAATTCGGAGACGCGGGCACGGTACCTGCTGAGTTTGGCGCGGAGTACGGTACCCAGCTTGCGCTTCGGACGCGTGCGTCCGGTCGGATTGTGATCGGGGTTTTTGGTCGTTTTCATGATGATGGTTTTGGTGGGATGGTCAGGAGAGGGGGGATAGGGCATTCACGGCGTCGCGAAAGGCCTGTCCCCGCTGGGCGTAGCCGGTGAACATGTCGAAGGAGGAGGTGCCGGGGGAGAACAGGACGGTGTCTCCCGGCCGGGCGAGCAGGCGCGCTTTTTCCACGCAGTCCGCCACGTCTGCGGCTTTTTCCGTGGGCGCTGCAGGAGAAAAGGAGTCGTAAAGCTGGTCCGCAATCTGGCCGAAGACCACGCAGGCGCGCACTTTTTCCTTCAGCATGGGGCGGAGGGGGAGGTAGTCCAGTCCCTTGTCCTTGCCGCCGGCAATGAGGACGACGGGGGCGTTCTGCGATTTCAGCGCCGCTTCCAGGGCATGCAGGTTCGTGGCCTTGGAGTCGTTCAGCCACAGCACGCCGTCCAGCGTGCGGACGGCTTCACAGCGATGGCTGGGAGGGGTGAATTCCTCCAGCACTTCCGCGGCGGTTTCCGCCGGGATGCCCAGGTGGCGGCAGGCCAGCACGGCGGCCATGACGTTTTCCGCGTTGTGGCGCTGGCTCAGGGAAGTCCCTGCCAGGTTAAGCAGGGGGGAGTCTCCTTCCATGACAAGGGGTTCCCAGTAGTACAGGTCCGCTTCCGGGGATTCGGAGCTAAATGTCCGGACGGGAGCTTTCAGGGCGGGCAGATGTTCTCCGAAGCGCACCACGGCCAGGTCGTTTTCCGTCTGGTTGTCGAAGATGTGCAGCTTGGCCTTGTAATAGTCTTCCACGGCGGTATAGCGGTCCATGTGGTCCGGCGCGAAGTTGAGCCATACGGCCACGTCCGGATGAAAGTCGCGGATGGTTTCAAGCTGGAAGGAACTGACTTCCAGCGCCAGCACGTTCGGAACGGCATCCCGGAGAAGCACTTCCGCCATGGGCACGCCGTAGTTGCCGCAGGCAACGGCCTTTTTTCCGGCGCGGAGCAGGATTTTTTCCACCAGGGACGTGGTGGTGGTCTTGCCGTTGGTGCCGGTGATGGCAATGATTTTTCCCCGGTAGAAGCGGGAGGCCAGTTCCATTTCGCCGATAGTCTCCACGCCTTCCCGTCCAAAGGATTTGACAAAGGGGCAGTCCGTTTCAATGCCCGGGGAAATCACAACCAGGTCCGCGCGGAACGCGTGCCCGTCTTCTTGCGTGGCACCGGCATGCAGCGGGATGTCTTCCGGCCAGCCTGTGATTGCCTGAGAAGTGTCGAATACGCATGCGCGTCCGCCATGCTTCATGGCCAGGCGCGCCGCGGCGCGTCCGCTTCTGCCCGCTCCCAGAACGGCTATGTTGAGGTCGTGAAGATTCATGGGCTGGTTATGCGGTGGTGATGAGGAACAGGCCCAGGAACGCGAGCAGGAGGCTGATCATCCAGAACCGGGTGATTACCTGCGTTTCCTTCCATCCCTTAAGCTCGAAGTGGTGGTGAATAGGGGCCATGGCGAAGATGCGCTTGCCGTGGCGCAGCTTGAAGCTGCCTACCTGGAGGACGACGGACGTGGCTTCCATGACGAAGACGCCGCCAATGACGATGAAGAGGATTTCCTGCGCTGTGCAGACCGCCGCCATGCCGAAGGCGCCCCCCAGGGCCAGGGAGCCGGTGTCCCCCATGAAGACCTTGGCCGGGTAGCAGTTGTACCACAGGAAGCCCAGGCAGGCTCCCACGACGGCCATCATGAAGACGCTTATTTCATTGGCCGCCGGATGGAAGGGGATGTTCAGGCCGTCCGCCATCAGCCAGTTGCCGGCCAGCGCGGCAAGGATGGCGTACGTGATGCCCGTGGCGACGGAACAGCCGGAGGCCAGCCCGTCCAGTCCGTCCGTCAGGTTCACCGCATTGGAGGCGGAGACTACGACCAGCGCGCCGAACGGGATATAAACGTACCACGGCAGGTTCACCTGTCCGTAGAACGGGATGAAGAGGGAAGTGACGTAGTCGTGCAGTTCCACGCGCGGCTGCCCTTCCGGATACAGCCACAGGAAAGCGACGCCCAAAAGACCCACCAGGACCTGGACGATGAGCTTTTTACGTGCGGAAATGCCGTCGGAGGTTTTTTTGGTTACTTTCAGGTAGTCGTCCCGGAAGCCCAGCAGGCCCAGCGCCACCGTGACGAACAGGCAGGAGATGATGAAGGGGTTGCCCATTCTGGCGCACAGCAGGGTGGCCGCCAGCGTGGCGCCCATGATGAGCACGCCGCCCATGGTGGGAGTGCCCGCCTTCGCTCCGTGAAGTTCCGCCAGTTTGTGAACCTCTTCCGCCGTCCTGATGGGCTGGCCGATTTTCAGGGAAATCAGCGCGCGGATGACCCTGGGCGCGAATGCCATGGTCAGGACGAAGGAAAGCAGGCAGGCCAGCAGGGCTCTCCCTGCCGTGCCTGCAAGCCCGCATCCGGGGCAGATATGTTCGATGAGGGAATACATGATTTACTGGGGCGGAAAAGTGAGGTTCATGACTTGCTCCATGCGGGCGGCGCGGCTGCCCTTGAAGAGGACAATGTCACCCGGGGCGACGTGGTTTCGGAGCCATTCGGCGGCTTCCTCCGGCGTGGCGAGATACAGGGCCTGGGTGGCGGAACCGGGAGGGATGGCGTCCGTGATTTGCGCGGCGTCCTGCCCTACGCTGACTACATAGTCGAAATGGAGTTCCTCCGCCGTACGGCCCACCAGGGCATGGCCTTCCGCGGAGAAGGTGCCCAGTTCCCCCATTCTGCCCAGCACGGCAAAACGCCTGCCCGTGCAGGGGAGGTCGGCTGCCGTGCGCAGGGCCGCCTGCATGGAGTCCGGGTTGGCGTTGTAGGTGTCGTCTATCACCAGGATGCCGTCGCTCTGCTTGCAGTGCAGCCTGCCTCCCGTCAGCTTCGCCTCGTTCAGGCCGGAGACGATTTGTTCCTTCGCAAGACCTGCCACCCAGCCGGCGGCGGCTGCGAGCAGTGCGTTGCAGACCATGTGGCGGCCGTGCACGGGCAGTTCCACCGTTTCCCGGCAGAAGTCCGGTATGACGAGCGTGAACCGCGTTCCGTCTTCCGTGGAAACGAGGTTTTCCGCACGCACCGTGCCGGAATCAATGCCGCAGTCGATGCAGGCGGCGCGGGTGGATTGCCGGATCATGTCCGCATAGTCGCAGTCCGCGGGAAAGATCATGTGGCCGTTTTCCGGAAGGCATTCGGCAACCGTGCATTTTTCCCGTGCGATGTTGTCCCGGGAACCCATGTATTCAATATGGGAAGTGCCGATGCTGGTGATGATGCCGATGTGCGGCCGTGCCATTCCGCACAGCGGGGCCAGTTCCCCGGGATGGTTCATGCCCATTTCCCAGACGGCCATTTCATCGTCGGGTTCCGCTTTCAGGATGCTGAGGGGGACGCCGATGTGGTTGTTCAGATTGCCTTCCGTGGCGACGGTGCGGAATTTCCGGGAGAGGACGGCGGTAGTCAGGTCCTTCGTGGAGGTTTTCCCATTGGACCCGGTCAGGCCCACGACGGTCAGCTTCAGGTTGGAGCGCCACCAGGAGGCCAGCTTCTGCAGGGCGGCCAGCGTGTCTTCCACCAGGATGACGGCGCAGGAGGGGTCGATGCCGGGCTCCACGCGGCTGACGACGACGGCCGCCGCGGTGCGGGAGGCCTCCGGAGCGAACAGGTTCCCGTCGAATTTTTCTCCGCCCAGGGCAAAGAAGACGGCATGCGGCGCCAGGGCGCGGCTGTCCGTGCAGACGCCGCCGGAAGCGACCCTTTCAAAGGGGCCGCTGACCAGCTGTCCGCCGATGGCATTGCAGATGCCGTGTGCCGTAAGGGAAGTCATGGGAGTGATGGACGTGTATTATGCCTGCGTGAACTCGTCTTTGATGCGCATGTTGCGGCGCACTTCCTTGGCGTCGCTGAAGTCGATGCGCCCCGTGGAAAGTTCCTGGTAGTTTTCATGGCCCTTGCCGGCAATGAGAACGATGTCTCCCAGCCGGGCCTGGTCGATGGCCGTGGCAATGGCCCGCGCGCGGTCCGGGATAATGGCGTACCGGCCTTCCGGCATGCCCGCCGTGATCTGGTTGATGATGGAGAGGGGCTCTTCACTCCTGGGATTGTCCGACGTGACGATGCATGCGTCCGACAGGCGTGCGGCCACGGCGCCCATCAGCGGGCGCTTTCCCTTGTCCCGGTTTCCGCCGCAGCCGAATACGGTGATGAGGCGGCGGGAGCACAGTTCCTTGAGCGTTTTACAGACGTTTTCCAGGGCGTCCGGGGTGTGGGCGTAGTCAATGAAGATTTGTGCGCCGCCCGGATGGGTGAACAGTTCCAGTCTGCCGGGCACCTGCGGAATGTTCTGGAGGCTGGCGATGGCGTCCCTCACGGGGATGCCTGCACAGATGACGGCCGCCAGGGCCGCCAGGCTGTTGTACATGTTGAATTTGCCGATTAGGGGCACGCGGACCAGGTAGCTTTTTCCCTTGTATTCCAGCTCATATTCGCTGCCCCTGGCCGTGGCGTGGTGCACCAGCATACGGAAGTCCGCGCCCAGGGCGGAACCATAGGTTTTCACCGCCATGCGGCCGGAGAACATTTCCGCCAGGCGGCGGCCGTAGGCGTCGTCAATGTTGATGACGGCCACGGGCTTGCGGCGGGATTTGGTGTCCGCCGCCATTTGCTCGAACAATTTCACCTTGGCCTGGAAGTAGTTTTCCATGGTATGGTGGTAGTCCAGATGGTCCTGGGTCAGGTTCGTGAAGATGCCCACATTGAAGTTGATGCCCGCCACGCGTTCCTGGTCCAGGGCGTGGGAGGAGACTTCCATGGCTACGCCGCGGCAGCCGTTTTCCAACATTTCCTTCAGCAGGTGTTCCAGTTCCAGAGGACCTGGCGTGGTGTGCGTGGAGGGGGTGATTTCCTCTCCGTTGTCGTAGGCGATGGTGCCGATCAGCCCGGCGCGCAGCCACGATTGCTTGAGGAGGGAATGGGCAATGTAGGCCGTGGTGGTTTTCCCGTTTGTTCCGGTGACGCCGATCATGGACATGTGGCGGGAGGGGTGGCCGTTCCAGGCCGCTCCCATCAGGCTGACGGTCAGCCGGGAGTCGTTCACTTCCACCCAGGAGACCTTGCCGTCCCTGGCTTCCTGCGTGCAGGGGGATTCCGCCACAATGGCGCATGCTCCGCGCCTAATGGCCTCCGGAATGAAGGCGTGCCCGTCGGCCTGCGTTCCTTTCAGGGCAATGTAGCATGAGCCGGGCAGAACGCGGCGGCTGTCGCATTCCAGATGGGAGATTTTCACCTGGCCGGAACCGGTGAGCGTATGTTTGGGAAGATCTTTGAGAAGAGTAAGTAGCTTCATGATGTGGTTTTATCTGCGCGGCTGGTTGGACGGGGAAGCGGAGGCGGGAGCCTGGGACGTTTTCTTGTCCGGATCTGCGGAAGGAGTGTTCTTGGGAATGTTCATGGCCGCCGCCAGGCGCGTGGCCAGTTTCTGGAAGATGGGGGCGCAGACGGTGCCGCCGCCGGGGTGGCAGTGCTTGGAGGTGGGGTCGTCAATAACCACCAGGCAGACGAAGGCCGGGTCTTCCACGGGCAGCATGCCCACGAAGGAAACGGTATAGCGGTTTTCATAGTAGCCTCCGGTCGGCTTTACCTTGTGGGCGGTGCCCGTCTTGCCGCCCACGTTGTATCCTTCAATGCGGGCGCGCTTGGCGGTGCCGTCCATGTCCGTGACGTGGAAGAGCGCGTTCCGCAGGTTTCTGGCCGTCTTTACGCTCATGACTCGGCAGACTTCCACAGGTGGCGAAGGTTGGAAATTCTTGTCATCCACGTAGATGCCGTCCACCAGGCGGGGGCGCATGCGCACTCCATCGTTGGCGATGGCGGCGTACGCCATGGCCACCTGCAGCGGGGAGACCATCAGGGAGTAGCCGAAGCTGATGCGGGAGAAGTTGACGAAGTTGCTGCCATCCTGGCACTGGCTGTTGGTCTCCCCCGGCAGTTCGATGCCCGTCTTGGAGGAGAAGCCGTACAGGTCAAAGTATTTTTTATAGGTGGGCCAGCCCGCTTTCAGGGCGATGCGGAAGGCACCGGGATTGCTGGATTTTTTCAGCACGCCCGCCAGCGTCAGGGCGCTGTAGAAGCGGGGCTTGTCCGTCACGGGGCGGGAGCCGGGCACGATGTAGGGCGTGCAGTTGATGGTGGTGTCGAATGAGGCCTTGCCGGAATCCACGGCGGCCGTGGCCGCCACGATTTTTAACGTGGGGCCCGGTTCATAGAGGGATTGCACCGCGAAGTGGTAGGCTCCCTCCTGGAGGCCTTCGCGCGTATTTAAATTATAGTGCGGCCTGCTGGCCATCGCCAGAATGTTGCCGGTCTTGGGGTCCACCACGATGATGCAGCCCCTGGGTTTGTGGGTGCTGTCCGTATAGAAGGAAATGGCCGCGTCCAGTTCCTCCTCCACAATGGTCTGGTATTCCATGTTGACCGTCAGACGCACGTTCAGCCCGTCCACGGCGTCCTTGAAGCGGGAGTCCGCGGAAGGGATGATGCGCCCGCGGCTGTCCTTCCGGCATTCCCGGATGCCGTCGTGGCCCAGAAGCTGGTCGTCCAGCTGTTTTTCAAGGCCGGCGAGCGCTACGGGGTAGGCGCCGCTGGTTTCCGTCTGGGCGATGTAGCCGAGAATGTGCACCATGCATTCCGGCACGGAATAGATGCGTTTGGAAGAGGTTTCAAACCGGAAGCCCCGGATGCGGGCGTTCTGGATGGCTTCGCGCAGGAGTTCTGCTTTTTCCTCCGACAGGTTTTTGGCGATGACGATGCGCCTTTTGGGAATTTCCCCGTCTTTTTCCACGGCGCTGATGATGTCCTGGACGCTCATGTCCGGCAGAAAGGGCGCGATCACCCTGGCGGCGTATTCCAGATGGGCCTGAACGTATTCCTGCACCGTGGCTGGGTCATAAAGTTCTTCCATCCTTTTTTGAGCCTTGTCCGCTCCTTCCGGCCCTTCCTCCGGTTCCTGAAGGAGGATTTTTGCCAGGTTGTACTCCTTGCTGCCGTTTTTTTTGCTGGCAGCCTGGTTGAGAATTTTCCTGCGGAATCCGGAAACGAGCTTTTCCTGGTCCTTTTCCGTTTTGGCTTCCGCCCACAGCGGGGAGTGGACCGCCTTGGAATAGGCGAGCGCGTAGCTGATAACCTTGGGGTCGCTCAGGTGGTAGCCGTCCGCAACCAGGATGGAGCTGTGCATGTTGTTGGTGAGGATTTCCTCATTGGCATCCATGATGCGGCCGCGCTGGGGGCGCAGCACCTCCCGTTCCAGAATGCCGCCGCTGGGGAGGCCCCCCGTTTTCCTGGGAGAGACAAGCTGGATGTTGACCAGGCCCAGCATCAGCCAGATGACCACGGCGCCCGCCACGCCGCACAGGACGAGGCTTCTTCTGGCGAATCTGGATTTCGTGAGTGTGGTCATGAATGGCGCGACGCTTTTAGTTGCCGGCCGCGGCGATGCGGGAGGCGTTTTCCGGGGAAATGTATTCTACGGCTGCGGGGTCGATGGGCTGAAGGTTGGATTTGTCCTGGGCCAGCCTGTCGCGGATGGCCCAGCGGCTGGTCAGGGAGGAGGTCTTGGAACGGTAGTATTCCCCGGTAAGTTCGCAGGACGCGATTTCGTCGTTCATCTGCTTGATGTCGCGCGTAACCTGGACCTGGTCGTTTTTCAGGACTGCATAGGTGATGCCCGCGCCGCAGGTAAGGGAGGCGAAGGCAATGAGCCACATGATCATGCTCACGCTGATCTGGTGGCCGGTGAAACGCTGTTTGAATTTTTTCATGATGGTGGGAGCGGGAGAGCGGTGTCAGATGATTTTTTCCACGCCGCGCAATTTGGCGCTGCGGGAACGGGGGTTGGTTGAAAGTTCTTCCTCTCCCGCAGTAACTGGCTTGCGGGAAAGCAGGCGGAAGCAGTAGTCCGGGTTGGGGCGCGGGGCGGGCCATTCCGGACGGTCGATTTCCGGACGGCTGCGCAGGTCGAAGAATTGCTTGACCCTGCGGTCTTCCAGGCTGTGGAAAGTGATGATGGCCAGGCGCCCCCCCTTGCCGAGCAGACGCACAGAGGAGTTCAGCAGGGAGTCCAGCGCGTCCAGCTCCCCGTTCACGGCGATGCGCAGGGCCTGGAAGGTGCGGGTGCCCGGATGTTGCCTGCCTTTGCGCGGCAAGACGGATTCCACCACCCGCGCAAGCTGTCCGGTGGTGGTGATGGGGGCCTGGGCACGGGCCTTCACGATGGCGCGGGCGATGGCGCGGGAGGCCCGCTCTTCCCCGTACTGCCAGAGAATGTCTGCAAGTTCCTCTTCCGGGGCTTCATTCACCAGGTTACGGGCGGAAAAGGCGGAGCGCGTGTCCATGCGCATGTCCAGGGGGCCGTCTTCCCGGAAGGAGAAGCCGCGGGAAGCGGTGTCAAGCTGGTGGGAGGAAACGCCCAGGTCCGCCAGCAGGCCGTCCACCCGGGAAACGCCCTGCTGGGCGAGAAGGGATTCCACATCCTGGAAGTTGCCGGCAAGCACCTTGAAGCGCGAGCCGAAGCGGGCCAGCTTGAGCGCGGCGGCGCGGCGCGCGTCCGGATCGCGGTCAATGCCCCATACGGTGGCTCCCTGTTCCAGCAGAAGTTCCGTGTGTCCTCCTCCGCCCAGCGTGCAGTCCACGATGAGCTTGCCCGGGGCGGCGGCGAGCATGTCCACCGTCTCATGCAAAAGGACGGTGATGTGGCGGAAGTTCCCGGCGGAGCCTTCCTCCCCTTCCTGCGGAGCGGGGGCGGCCACGGTTTCCGCTTCGCCGATTTCCGCTGCCAGTTCATCCAGTCTGGCGCCGACTTCCGGCGCTTTCAGGGCTTCCGCGTGGTACGCGCTTTCCCAGTTCACGGCGGGGGCCAGGGCCTTCCAGGAGCAGACCAGTTCATCCACTCCCATTTCTCCCGTCAGCTCAGCGATCACATGGACGTGGTTGCGGCAAATGCTCCAGGCCAGCAGGCGGCAGGCCGTGCTGGCCGAGATACCGTCCGCGAGCGCCTGGACGGCCTCCGTGCGGATATGGGCGCCCGCGCCCGCGCGTAAAGAAAGCTCAACATGGTCCTCAAAGGCCCGGTTCAGGTCGGAGGACAATGCGCCCAGCTTGCCGTAGGCGCCCTTCTGGCCGGCCAGGGCCATTTCCGCGGTGATGCGGGCCTTCTGCTCCTGCCAGGCGATCATGTCCTGTGCCGGCAGGGCGTCATGCAGCCAGAAAATGATGGAATACGCTGTGACTTCCGCATCCAGTCCGGTCCTGGCGGCAATGCCCAGGCGGGAGACAAGCCAGCCCGGGCGCAGCGCAAGCGTTGCGAACGGGTCTGCCTGGTGCACGGACTGTGTAGACGGATCTGGAGGCATGAGAGGAGATCAGAAAATGCCGAAGGATTGGTTAATGTCGGAAATGCTGGCGTTTTCGCGCAAGGCGACTTCTTCATAGGTTGAGGGTTCCCATAATTCGAAATAGCCGCCGCGGCCGGCAAGGCGCACTGCGGAACTCAGTTGTGCATGCTCACACATGGGTTTGGGAATCAGCAGCTTGCCCTGGGCGTTGATGATGGCTTCCACGCAATTTGCGTATAGTTTGCCGATGAACAGGTCGATCTGCGCTTCACTGTAGCCTGGCGCAGATTTGATTTTTTCAATGAGTTGCAGGAATTTGTCCCGGGTATAGACTTTCACCGTCGGCAGGTCAAGGCGCCGTCCGGATAACAGGAGCAGGGCACAGCCTTCGCTTGGCCTCCATTCCGTCGGAATCGCAATCCGGTTTTTGGGGTCAAGCTTGTGCGTGTATGCACCAAATAGGTTGTCTGATACACTGCTCATCGCCTGCAAGTACACTACGTAGTGCTTTCAATACACTTTAATGCACTTGAAATGTCAACCCTGTACTGGAGAAAGTCATTCTTTTCTTGCATGAATGCCGGAAAAAAAAGCATTGATCCGGTCTTGCCCCGCCCGCGGGGGAAGATTATATTTCCGCCCATGATGCAGTTTTGCGTGTTGGGCAGCGGCAGCGGAGGAAATGCCACCATTGTGAAAACGGGGGATACCGTGCTGCTGGTGGATGCCGGATTCAGCGCCGCAAGACTCAGGGAAAGAATGAGATATGCCGGAGTGGAGCCGGATGATCTTGATGCCATTCTGCTTACTCATGAACACGCCGACCACATGAAGGGCGTGCACCAGTTTACCAGAAAGCACGCCGTGCGCGTGTACGCCACGCGCCATACCGCCCTGTGCGTCCAGGAAAAGGCTCCGGAAGCTCCCTGGACTTATTTTGAGAAAGGGCAGTCTTTCAAGATAGGGGATATTGTCATCACGCCTTTTCCCACTTACCATGACGCCGTGGACCCTGTGGGCTTCAAGTTTGAGACGGAACAGTCCAGCCTGGGCTTTATCAGCGACACGGGGCAGGCCCCCGGATGCGTGGCGGAATACCTGTCCATGGTGGACAGCCTGGTGGTGGAGTCCAATTACGATCCGGAAATGCTGGCGGCCACGCCCAAAAGACCGTGGCCGCTGAAGCAGCGCATAGCGTCCGGGCACGGTCATCTTTCCAACGAGCAGGCGTGCGACCTGCTGAGGCGCGTGGCGCACAATGCCTTGAAAAATGTCGTTTTGGCCCACTTGAGTGCTGAAAGCAATTCTCCGGCATTGGCAGAAAGCCTGATGCGTGCTACATTGCATGACATGGGCCTCGGCTCCACCTCCCTGTTCTGTGCCATGCAGGACTCGTCCCTTCCGTGGATACGGGTGTGCTGAGCCCGGTTTCCCTTCTTTCCCCCCGCCTCCCGTCATGTTCCTCTCCATTTGTGAAATCATGAGTACCATCATTGGCGCCCTGGCGGGGTCCATTGCCTCTTCCCGGGTGAAGATGGACTTGTTCGGCGTCATCGTGTGCGGAACGCTGGCGGCTCTGGGCGGAGGAACCGTGCGCGACCTGCTGCTGGATATCCCGGTGTACTGGACGCTTCCCAGCGGGGAGATTTTTGTTCTTGCCGCCGTCATTACCAGCCTGGCGACTTTCTACCTGGCCCAGAAGTATCCGCCCCCCCTGGGCACCATCCGCGTGGCGGACGCCATCGTGCTGGCCCTTTTCGGCATGATCGGCACGGAAAAATCATACTTGCACGGCTATACGCCTACCGTTTCCGTGATGATGGGGATCTGCACCGGCGTGGCGGGCGGCCTGCTGCGCGATGTCCTGACCGGGAACGTCCCCTATGTCTTCCGTCCCGGTGAATTGTACGCTACGGCGGCGCTTATGGGCGGCGTGGCCTATGCCGCGCTCTCTTATCTGGGCATCGACTCCTCCACCTGCTTTGTGACGGGGTTCGTCGTGACGCTTTCCGTACGCCTGGCGGCCATCCGCTGGAACTGGAACCTGCCTTCCTACATTCCACTGTTTTCTCCGGAAGCGGAGGCGGAGGTTTCCGAAGATTCCAAAGATTCCGGGCCGTAAGGCGGAAAACCCTTCGTGAAAAATTAAAGGGAACGCCGTCTGCGCAGAAGGGCGCACCCCGCAAAAACAAGAACCGTGGAGCAGGAAGAAGGTTCTGGAACATTGTAAAATGGAAGTATTAAGGCGTCGTAGGCGTTGATCCAGTTGTTGCTGTTTTCGCTCCCCAAATGCAGGCGGTGGTCCGTTTCATTGTAAACGACGGCTCTTTTTTCAAGCCCTTTGTCATTGTCGGAATCCGTAACGTAAACAAATTCGATCATTCCCGTCTTTTCATTGATCTCCACTCCCCAGCAGCTGATCACATGGCCGTTGTATTGGTTTTCTTCATGGTAGGTAAGGAAAAGGGCTATGCATCCGCCCCTGTTGAAATATGATGGGAAAAGCGTTCCAAGACTTTGAACATCCTTGAGTCCACTGAGGTATTGCCCGGTAATATAGGGACAAGGGTAATTGATGATGTCCGTGGAAAATCCCATTAATTTGACGTGTTCCTCCCAATACCTGCCGCTTTGCCTGGCTTCTGCTTCTCCAGTCTTGAAATCGTTTTGATAAATATTGCTGTTGAGCGTGTACCCTCCCATATACCATTCCATTGCGAACGCTGCACTTCCTGGTGTATTTTTCCAATTGGCAATGAAAGTATTATAAATTTCCGTACGTCCGTTTTCCCCCAGTGGATGCAGGAATGCCGGAAGAATTGTCCTGCCACCATTACAGCAGGTTGCTGGCTGTTGCCGCCCAGCACAAATTCTAATCGGAGCCGTCCCATAATTTTTTGGTATTCACCCACCCGGAATCTACGGAGACATTCTGGGCAAAATAGGTTTCTGCCTGGACAGGGAAGATAAAGAGGCAGGAAACAGCGAGAAAAGAAAGTAAACTACGCATGAGAGAGGTATATTAAAAACATACCGATAAGATTTGTTATCATTATTGTCAAGGTATTACTTCCCCAGGCAGAAGGAGGAAAAAATGGCGCCCAGTACGTCTTCCGTGTCAACGGCTCCGGTAATTTCTCCCAAGTGTGCCAGGGCTTCCCGCAGTTCCAGAGCCGTGAATTCCGGGCTTTCCTGCCGGGAGATGAATTCCGAAGCCAGGCGGACGTGTTCCAGGCACAGGCCCAGTTCATGCTGGTGCCTGGTATTGATGGCCACCAGGGAGCTTCCCGCTTCACTGGGCAGTTGAGATGCGAAAATGCGGACAATGGCTTCTTCCAGCTCTTTCCGGCCTTCTCCCGTGGAACAGGAGAAACGGATTCCGGAAGCTTCCCGCCAGTCCGGATGGATTCCCAGGTCGCACTTGTTCAGGATCAGCAGACTGGGCGTGTCGCGGTTTTCAGTCAGAAGGGGGGAGGAGCGGGGGAGGGAGGCGTCCGCCACTTCCAGAACCAGGTCTGCCGCTTCAAGCGCCCTGTTGGTGCGCAGGATGCCGGCCTGTTCGATGAGGTCGGACGATTCCCGGACTCCTGCCGTGTCAATCAGGCGCAGGGCCAGACCGGCGATCTGGATGGATTCTTCCACGGTGTCCCGCGTAGTTCCGGCAATATTGCTGACGATGGCGCGCTCGTATCCCAGCAAGGTATTGAGCAGGCTGGATTTGCCGACGTTGGGCGGTCCCGCGATGGCCGTCCGGATGCCTTCCCTCAGCAGACGGCCCGCGGCAGCCGAGCCCAGCAGGCCGGAAAGCTGTTCTTCCGCGTTGGCGAGCCGTGAGAGAAGTGCGGAGGCTGTGTCCGGGGAAATGTCCTCGTCCGGAAAATCAATATAGGCTTCCACATGCGCCAGGACGTGGACAAGTTCGTCCTTGAGTGCATCCACCCGTGCGCCGATGCTTCCGTTCAGTTGGGATTGCGCGGCTTTCAGCGCCAGATCGCTTCCCGCGGAGATCACGTCCATGACGGCTTCCGCCTGAGTCAGGTCCATCCGTCCGTTCAGGAAGGCCCTTTTCGTAAATTCTCCCGGTTCTGCGGGAGATGCTCCGCACTGGTACAGCCGTTTCAGGAGGCGTTCCGTCACCAGCATGCCGCCGTGGCAGGAAATTTCCACCGTATCTTCCCCCGTATAGCTGGCGGGAGCCGGGAAGTGCGTGACCAGCACCTGGTCGATAGGGGAGCCGTCCTCTTCCAGAATATGGGTCAGCGTAGCGCAGCGCGGCCGGAGGCGTGCGGGGAATCCCACCGGAGTGCAGATACCCAGAACATCCGTGCACCGGGTTCCGCTCATGCGGATAACGGCGATGGCTCCCTGGCCCGCGGCAGTAGCCTGGGCGGCTATGGTGCGTTCCGGATCAATCATGGCTCTATGGATTCAAAAAAGCCGCCTCCCAGCAGTTTGCCTCCGTCGTAAAACGCACAGACCTGGCCCACGGCCAGGGCGCGCAGAGGCGTTTCAAAGCTCAGGCGCACCCTCCCTTCTTCCAGATACTCGCAGGCGGCCCATTCCGCCTTGGCACGGTAGCGGGGCTGGGCCATGACGCGGGGGGGCAGAGGCGACAGGGTGTTGGAGATGCCGCCGACAACCGCATGGGAGGCATACAGGCCCCGTGTGGAGGCCTCTTCGTACCCCAGAATCAGAAAATTGCGTTTGACATCCTTGCCCACCACGACATAGGCGATGCCCTCCCGCGGGGAGGCGATTCCGTGCCCCTTTCTCTGTCCCATCGTGAACAGGTGCAATCCCTGGTGTTCGCCAAGAATTCTGCCTTCCGTATCCACGATTTTTCCGGGTTTGTCCGGCAGGTAATGCCGCAGGAAGTCGCTCATCTTCACCTGGCCGATGAAACAGATGCCCTGGCTGTCTTTTTTTCGGGCCGTGGGCAGTCCGTATTTATCCGCCAGCGCGCGGACTTCCGGCTTCAGCAAGTCGCCGAGGGGAAACATGGCTTTGGAAATCTGGCCGGGCCGCATCAGGGAAAGGAAATAGGACTGGTCCTTGTTCGGGTCCCGTCCGCGCAGGATAAACGATCCCTGCGGCGTCTCCAGCCTGCGGGCATAGTGGCCCGTGGCGACGTACTCGAAGCCTTGTTCCAGGGCATAATCCAGAAATACGCCGAATTTCATTTCCCGGTTGCACAGCACGTCCGGATTCGGCGTATATCCGGCCCGGTAGCCTTCAATCAGGTAGTTCACGATGCGTGCGCGGTATTCCTCCACGAGGTCAATCACGCGGAATTCGATCCCGATTTTTTGGGCGACGGCCAGCGCGTCCCGAATATCCTGTTCCCACGGGCATTCTCCGGGAATGCCTTCATCGTTCACCCAGTTTTTCATGTAGGCCCCCACGACTTCATGGCCCTGCTCCACGAGCAGCGCCGCCGCAACGGAACTGTCCACTCCGCCGGATAAGCCTACAAGAATACGTGCCACTGTGCTGAAAGGGGAATTGATGCCGGCGTCCCGGTCTCCGTTTGCGGAATCCGCTGCGCCTGCCCCTGTAAATCAAATATGGACCGGCAAGCCAAGGAAAAAGTAGCACCATTACATGATGGGAAAGGCTTGCCCATCGGTCAGAAGGACGGGATACCACAGCTGGAAGGGTGTTTTGCAGGAATAGGAGTACATTGTTGTATTCAAAGAGATTGGGAGAATATATGTTTACCGTTTATATTCTGCCACGTGTCAGAATGGATGAAATGCGGCATGGGTTTGCATCAAATCCACACGATGAAAATAAATACCATACCAGGTGCGCATTATGCCCTTACATGTACAACTGGCTGTTCCGTGAAAGCCATTCGTAATGATGGAAGAGAACCCCTCACCATACTGGAAGTGTCTTCCGCCGGGCAGTTCGGCTTTACTGCTCCTACGGAAACCGTAGAGGTTTCCGACGAACATGCCCTTGTGACACAGACTTTTAAAGGAGCCGCCTTGGGATCGTCTGCCCAGGACGGCGGTATTAAAAACGGGGAGGATGCCGTTCTGAATAATCTGGCGGCCCAGAGCGGTACGTTTTCCTACACTGTCAATGCCAACGGCGGTGTCAATATTCCGGTAGCGCCATTCACTGATACGGAGGCGGCCAGATACAGGGAGGTGCGTCTGCTTCACGAGATGGAGTTTTCCGCATTGCGTACCTATTTCAGTTCTTCCAATCCTTTTTCCTGGGGAATACTTGTGGACCGGTTTTGGTGGGCTGCCGGGCGAGACAACATGCCGGCATGGACTGTGGTCACGGCTGATTTTAATATGATCAATCTCGACAATAACAATTCAGCTTACGACGGCTTGACCAGTTGTTATTTCCCAATGTCCTGCGGTCTGGGATATGGCCGGTGCTTTGATTCGATCGCCATAGGCAATACTTCTTTCAATGCGGATTACGCGAGCCTGGATGATGATCCCTTTGCCACGCCCGCAGGTTACATGCGATACTGGATCGATATACAGATAGGCCGTCCGGCCAATGGTCAATGTGCCGTGTCTGTCCGCATGTCCCGGTGGGATAATGCGTCCAGTACTGCCGTCAATACCACCCACCAGTGTTCCGTGCCCGACAGCCTTGCCTTGCGGGGAGTGGCTTTGTCCATGACGAGTAAGCATTCCGGTGTCTGGCTGGTTGGGTTTGATAAAAGCGCCGGGCGTCTTGTTTCCTACAAGGTTTTGCCGGAGACATTTACGTTGGATTCTTATAACAGAGCGATGTCCAGCAGGCTGTCACTGGCAAAAACGGCGGGACATTGCTCTGTAGGGGTTCATGCACCATGTTATTATGGAGGAACTGTTGTGGGTGAGTGGTGCAGTTTGATTCAGGCCAATTAAAGTTATGGATAATACCCAAATACAAATACAGTTTCCTTCGCCCGGCGAGTGGGACAAGTTCACGATGACCGCCGTGTTTCCCGATAAGGATGGATTTGTGCAGCACTGCCGCTATACGCAAGAAAGAATACCTGACAATTATCTGGAGGCTTTTGCGGGAGTGGTGTCTGTCCTGTGCGTTTTGTCGGACGACTGGCAGGCCAGACAGGTGTGGGCGTGTTTGCATGATGTTGCTGCCCTGGAAGAGGAAGATTTCCCGGATTTCCCGAATATTGTAGAAGCCGTAGTCCTGACGGTGGAAGCCGTTAGTGCCCGGGGAGGACGCCGCATGTTCACATCCGCGGATTATCCGGAGTTCACGATCAGGACTGATACTGCCGTCGCGTTTTTCAAATATTTTACCGGTTCCGGTGACAGCGGCGTGAAGAATGGAATGGAAAAGGTTGTACGGGGATAGTTACCGCGACATGGTAAAAATCAGGATTTTAACTCCTGCATGATGCGCTCTGCAAGTTGCCGGGTGGAAGAATTTTCATCGGCTGGCAATTCCCGGAGCCATTGTTCCCGTTTCAGCCAGGTGCGCTGGCGTTTGGCGTATTGCCTGGTGGCAAGCGCCAGTGCTGCCTGGCATTCCTCCCTTGTGATTTTTTCGTGGAGCATGCTGCGTATCAGCTGCAGGCCCAGGGTCCGTTCCGCCGTGGAGGAACATGGCCCCAACGCGGCGACTTCTTCCACGGCGCCTTCACGGAGCATGCGGGCTGCGCGGAGGGCTATTCTGTGGTCCAGTTCCGGGACATTCCGGGTGATGGTCCAACCGGGGCCGAGAGGTTTTTTTTGCCAGTTCCGCCTCCAGAAGGAAAGCGGTTTGCCGCCGGCAAGGACAATTTCCAGGTTGCGTTCCACATAGCGCCGGTTGGAAGGGCTGGTGGCGGCCGCGCCTGCCGGATCCAGAGAGAGGAGGCGGGCGTACAATTCCTCCGTGGAACAGGTTGAAAAGGAAGCCCGGATTTCCGGATTTCCTGGGGGCGCTTCCGACAGGCCGTGGGAGAGGAATTTAAAGTATAGTCCTGATCCACCCGTAATGATGGCTGTTTTCCCTCTGGCATGGATCTGCCGGATGTTCTGCATGGCCCGGTGGTAGTGTTCCGTGGCATCCCATGGAGTTTGAACCGGAATGATGGAAATCATATGATGAGGCACCCGGGCTTGTTCTTCCGCAGAAGGGGCGGCGGTGAGCACCGGAATTTCCCGGTACACCTGGTAGGCATCCGCACTTACGATTTCCGCGTTTAGCAAATCAGCCAGTTCTACGGCTATTGAGGATTTTCCTGATCCTGTGGGTCCGGCGATAAATAATACGGCAGGCGGATGATTCATGGGAAAACAAAGTGGAAACGTATGCGGATAATATCGTGCAGAAGATATTATGGAAACAATAAAGCCCCGGAAGTGATTCTTTACCGGGATGGTATTGCCGGCTCTGAGGCATTTCCGGGAGGGTAACCGGATGCCCCATTTTTTTGATTCAGGATGTCTGGTCGGAATGTTTCCGCCCCGGCATGTTGTTCCGTAGCGGAGTGCGGCATCCAGTCCGGAGAATCGGTCAGGTGATGTTCTCTGATGGTTTAAAAATCGGAATTCAACATGGTGCGGTAGCGTGTAAGGCATCCTTCAACCGTCCGGTTTACATTCAGCAGGGCGCGGCATTCCTGGCGGCCCTGGCAGCCCATATTCAAGGCAGTTTCCCGGTCATGCGTCAATTTCAGCACAGCTTCCCGAATGGCTGCGCTGTCTCGTATGGGAATAATATACCCGGATTCGCCGTCCTTGACGTATTGCGTTTGACCTCCTTCCTCGGTAGTGATGACCGGCAGGCCCATCACACGGGCTTCCTTCACAATGTTGGGGGAGTTATCGCCCAGTGTAGGATGCACCAGGCACCATGCGGAAGACAGATGCTGCTGGAGAGTTTCCCGCGAAACGGCGCCCAGCCAATGGATATTGGGAGTGGACTCCGCCTTTAAAGCAGCCGTCAGAGATCCTTTTCCGGCAATGTAAAGTTGAACGTGGGCTAGGTCGGGATGCCTGAAAGCTTCCACCAGGTAGGAGATGCCCTTCAACTCGTAAATAGTACCGCCGAAGAAGCATGAGGGAGTATCAGAAGGAGTCCTGTCTAGATGAAAGAAAGATTCCTCTACTCCATACTCCATGAGTGAAACATCGGAATCAGGTGCAATTTCCCTCACTCTGTCCACGGCCCATGGGGATTCACATGTGATCTGACCATAATGTTTGACGGCAAACCTTTCCAGAAACGCCTGCATTCTGAACAGGAAAACCTGGGGAGCGCGTTCGCAGTAGGCAGTAAGAGCTCCTTGGTAGGAAAGGAGTTTTTTCCCTTTGAAATTTTTGCATGCCATGGCATAAGACTCTTCCACTCCCCAAACATGAACCAATGAAGGCCGGATGGAATTAAGCAGCTTGCGGATTTGGAAGGAAGGCCTCAGATGCATGGTAAGAAGGTCCAGGGCTATGCTGCCCTGCGGAATGATATGCAGAGTTTGGCCATTGATGTGCCTGCATTCAGGTTTGGATACGAGTTTGCTCAAAGTGATCCAGTGGATATCATAACCATAGTTTTGTTGACGTGCTAAAGCATGGAACAAAGCAAAAATCCAGGGAAGAATCCTGTGGTCCTTTTCGCTGAATTCGTCAAGTAAACGGCCTAAAGGAATGCTTGCCAGAATGGCGATAACAGGTTTTTCCGGGAAAGATTCAGTAGTAACGTGCCCCATGGCACCGATGAAGGGGGATATGGTTCCGCTTGTCAAGTTTTGAATGGGGAATGGATATCAGCGGATTCGCTGCGGCTATATGTGGATACCCTGTTTTTCTTCAAAAGATCATTGAATAGTATTTCCCACTGCTGATAAACAACTTTTGGAGAATAACGGTGACACCAAAACTGCTTGCCCGCCAGCGACAGAATTTTCCTGGTGTTTTCCTGGGTCATTTGAAGCAAGGCTTGCTGCAGATTTCTGGTATTGCGTTTCTTCAGAACAATGCCGCCCTGGAGGGTGGAGATTCCTCCTACATCCGGAGCAATCCAGGGAACGCCGCATGACATGGCCTCCAACAACGTGAGAGGCTGTTGTTCCTGGATGGAATATAAAAATACGGCGTTGCTTTCTATGATGGCGGCTTGTACCTCGTGGCGCGGCAGTCCATAAAAAAACCGGAATGCCGGATCTCCATCCGCTTCCTTTTCCATTTGCTCGGCATAGGAATTGTATTGAGGAACAAGAAAGATAAATTGGATGCCTTTGATATTGCTTTTTTTAACATGCCGGATGAATGCCTTCTGGTTTTTTCTGACGCTGGCACTGGCGGGACAACTGAATAACAGAGAATGCTCCAGATGATATTTTTTCCGGAATGAAAATGAAGAAGGCTGTAAAGGGAGAAAAGTATTGGGGATGACTGTAAAGTTGGGCATCCCCCGTTTTTTGGCATAATAATAATCGTACCCTTTAAACAGGCTTCCATGGTCGTCAAGACAGACAAGATGCAGATGACCTGTTATTTTATTTACGTTACGGCGAATAGTCGGAAAGGAGGTTATCCATTTCTTGATACCGAAAAACGGAGGATACTGGATTCTGAAAAATGAGTGGAAATCAGTGTGGCAGCCATGAGACCTGATAATCATGGGGATATTCCGTTCCCGGCAGAGAGCGGCCATATAATCCAGATGCCAGTCCTGCCAGGAATGGAAAATCACCAGGGAGGGGTGAATGTGCTCCAGACAAGCGTCAATCCGGTGACGTGTTTCATGAGAAGAAACGAAAGATATCCGGGTGACGGAACACGGATCAGGCAGAGAGGAATCGGGAGGAAGTCCTGATTCAGGGGTCAGGACATGAATGTCCCATCCCAGACACTGTAGATCCCGGGCCATTTCATAAGTTGCCATGGCTACCCCTCCTTCCATTGGCGGGAAAGACGGCGAGACAAGTAAAATGACCCCTTTGCTCATGCAAGATTGACTATAGACAGATATTGTGAACGGGCAAGACGGGAATTGTATGGAATAGCCGGACGCGCTTATTTTTCATGAATGAAAAAAGGAGGGGAAGAATGCCCTCAAGATAAAAGGGAGGTGGAAGAGGGGAGCGCCAGTAACCGTACAAGGAGGGCTAAAATGAATTTCGATTCACTTTCTCTCAGGGTTGTCTCTTTTTATGTTTAGTGTTTTAACAAACATTGGACTGGAGCAGATTTGACGGAATAGGGGAAATGTCTCGCTGCAAGCAAGTAGTGCAAGGAGTCCGGCTGAGGGAGATTACTTCCTGGATTTGCGATGGAGAAGAGGGATGTTCCGGAGGATTGCAGGGCCGGGATGTTGTGCTAGTCAATCCGAGCAGATTGAAGTATAGTTCACACATTCTCCTTCTCTCCCCTATCACTATCCGTCATGAATCCTTCGGAACTCCCTTCCATCAGCATCATCCTGACCGGGTATAATGAAGAAGATAGCATTGAAGATGCCATCAGGAGCGTGTTTCAACAGGATTATGAAGGGCCGGTTGAAATCATTTTATCCGATGATGGCTCCTCTGACCGTACATTTGCGGTCATGCAGGAAATGGCGCTTCAATATGGCGGCCCGTACCGGGTGGTATTGAACCGGAATGAAACTTCTCTCGGGCTTGGATTACATGTCCGCAAGGTTCTGGATATGGCGTCTCATGAATGGATACTCCGGCAGGATGGAGATGATTGTTCTTTTCCCTGGCGTTGCAGGGTATTTGCCCAGGCAGTGATGGAACATCCGGATGCCGTTGCCGTCGTCAGTCAAATGACCCGTGTGTATGAGGAGGTCGGAATTCCTTTTGAATTCCCGGCTTTTCCTTCGGCCCCGGAAGATTCTGTGCGGGTGGAGCTTCAGCAGGGACCTTTTTCTTCTTCAGCTCATTATGGAGGAAGCATGATGATCAGGAAAGATGTTTATCGGTGGAATGAATCGCTGCCGATGACGACCTTTTTTGAAGATGACTTGATAGGCTTCTATGCGTGGTTGCAGGGAAACATTTATGAATTGCCGGAAACATCCCTGTATTATTACAGATTTGCCGCCAAAAACATCTGTGCCGTCAGCAGTATGTTAAGGTTTGTGGATATGAAAACAGCCTTGGCCTTCGAAAAGAGGGACACGGATATACAGAGCCATTTGAAAAAAAGTAAATGGACCGGATTGGAGTTATGTGAGAAGTTGTTGGAATCAGGTACTTCCGTCTTCCGCTCACGGGAGGAGTTGAAAGCTGAAGCAGCAGAAAGAAGGAAGATTATAGATGACATTAACCATCGGCAGAACTGGTGGAATTATTCCTTTTCCCGGAGATGGGCTTTGAGAGGGAAAGGCTGGATGGGGATGGCTCATTGCCTGCCGCAAAAACTGTATTTGTTCTGCATGGTCTCCTTTTTTAAACTCAGAAAGATAAAAAAAGCCCTGATGGAATAAAGGGGAATATTTCGTGATGCATCCGGCGGGAAAAGAATTGAGGAAGGAGGCCGGACTGCCGGGGAAGGGGTCATCAATCTGGATCATAACCCCCGTTCTGCGTGGTTTTCATTCAGTCCATCATAAAATACTACGGTATATTATCCGTTTTTCTTCTTGTCGGGAAAGGATAGGTGAAAAGATTCCCATCACTATCTCCGGGAAATCCTGATGATCTTTTTATTGAATCCAAATTTAAAAACCAGTACCTTCCCATGGACGCTGGAGCTATGGAATTGGAAAAATGAAATCAAACGTATCGCAACCGGATGACGGCATAGAGTTCAGCGTAATTTTAATAGCCTATAATCTGGAAAGCTGTCTGGGGAAGGCCATTCATGCCGTCTTGAAGCAGGAATTTAAAAACTTTGAACTCATTATTGTTAATGATGGTTCAACGGATGGGACTTTACAGGTGGCCATGTCTTTTCAGGACACCCGGATCAACGTTATTTGCCAGGAAAATGGAGGCGCTTCACACGCGAGAAATACTGGTTTAAAGGCCGCGAGAGGAAAATATGTGGCGTTTCTGGATGGAGACGACTATTGGTATCCGGATCATTTGCAGATGGCATTTGAGTTTTTTAGAAAACATCCTGGCGTGCGTGCCTATGCTGCCAGATACGCATGGGCACAAGAGGACAACATTCCCTGCCGGGAGGAACTGTCTTGCTCGTTTGTAGTCAGAAAATTGGGATTGAGAGGGCTTCTCGCTATCCATACAAGTAGTGTTGTTCTGGAATCCTCTCTGGCGGCTTCGCTTCCTCTGTGGGAAGTCGGCAAGAAATATGGAGAGGATGTTCTCTATTGGATGAGGCTGATGAGGGAGACGGATCTAATAGGGCTGGGAAACAAGACAGGTTCCATTTATGTGCAAAGGGAAGGGTCCGCGATGCATGACCGGGCCTATGGGGATATTCCCGTGGAACATCTGCTGCATGGGTTGCTGAAGGAATGGCGACTCATGCCGCGCAGACAATGGATGTTTGCCGTGCATTTTCTCATCGTTAGGGAATTGTGGCCGGAAAGACTGTTAAACATGGAAAGAGAAGACCGTTCCCGGTTTCTGCAGGAGGAAATCGGTGTTGGGCTGAATATATGGATGGAACGTTCCCGTTGGAATGCGTATGTGGAAGCGTGTGAGCAGGAATGCCTGGCCGACATGGAAAAGGCATTTAAAAAACTATTGTCCCGGGTGCAATATTGGTGCGTATGGGCGGATAGAGTGGAGCGCTGGTGTTTGAGGCCCTTGTGTGTTTTTATTGGTAAACGGACCCTATAAAAAAGCTGGGATATCGGTAGTGTCCCCCTTCATAAGGCCCGGGTGCCGGGAAAGGAACCCACATGAGAAGATAAGCTGGCTTCATCCCCCTGCAATTGATACAGGTACTTTGTGTGATCTCTGCCGAAAAAATCCCTCCATATTTACTTATGGAGGGATTGTGGGAAGAAAATCTAAACTGTCTTAGTACACGTCGCGCTGGTATCTGTGGTGTTTCTTCATGTCCGCTACGTATTCCGCGGCTTCTTCCGGGGACTTTCCTCCCCAGGTCCGGATCACTTCATGAAGAGCCGCATCGACATCCTTGGCCATGCGGGAGGCGTCCCCGCAGACATAGAAGCAGGCGCCGTTTTCCAGCCATTTCCACAGTTCCTCCCCTTCCTGAACCATCAGGTGCTGCACGTAAACCTTCTTTTCCTGGTCGCGGGACCAGGCCACGGATAATTTCAGCTTCCCGGCTGCGGTCAGTTTGACCAGTTCGTCTTCATAACAGAAATCGGTGGCCTTGTACGGATTGCCGAAGAACAGCCAGTTGCCGCCCTGGGCGCCGGAGGCGGTGCGTTCCTCCCAGAAGGCGCGGAAGGGAGCGATGCCGGTGCCGGGACCAACCATGATGATGGGCGTATCCCCGTTTTCAGGAAGGCGGAAATTCTTGTTGGTGTGCACAAACACCCTGGCCGTATGGCCGGGCTGGAGGCGGTCCGCCATGTAGGTGGAACACACGCCGCCGCGCTTGCGGTCACGCGCCGTATAGCGCACGGCTCCTACGCACAGGTGCACTTCCTCCGGATGGGAGTTCGGGCTGGAAGCGATGGAATACAGGCGGGGCATGATTTTCTTCAGCATGCTCACGAAAGCTTCCGCGGACTCAAAAGAGGCGGGGTATTCCGTTGCCAGGTCCAGCACGTCGCGGCCCCACAGGAAATCGCTGATGGCTTCCTTGTCCCCGGCCAGCAGGGTTTCCAGCTCCTGGCTGCCGGAGGCCGCCGCCCATTTGGTCAGCAGAGCCTTGTTCACATTCGTGATGTCGTAATGGTGGATCAGGGCGTCGCGCAGATCCGTGCTTTCACCTTCAGGTGTGGGAACGGCGGAGCAGGGGCAGAAGCCGAGCTTTTCAATCAGGGCGTCCGCCAGGGCGGGATCATTGGTGGGAATGACGGCCAGAGCGTCTCCGGCGATGTATTCCAGGCCGGAGCCGTCCAGGCTGTATTCAATGTGAATGGTCTCTTTGGGGCTGCCTTCCGCGGTGAGGTGCTTGACGGAGAGTACGGGAGCGGGGAACGGATTCTTCTTGCCGTATGGTTCGGTAGTCATGTGTAAGAATAAAGTCTGGATGAATAAAGGAGATTACCAGCGGATGGCGGCTGCGGCCCATGTCAGTCCGGCGCCGAAGGTGACCAGGACGACGTTGTCCCCCTTGCCGAACCTGCCCGAGCGGCGCGCCTCGTCAAAAGCGATGGCCACGGCGGCGGCGGAGGTATTGCCGTATTTTTCAATATTGATGAACACTTTTTCTTCCGGAATGGAGAGACGCTGGGCCACGGCATTGATGATGCGGAGGTTCGCCTGGTGCGGGATGATCAGCTTGATCTCGTCGGAAGTCAGGCCGGCGCGTTCAATCACACTGGCGGCGGAATCCTTCATGCGGGGAACCGCCTGGCGGAAGGTCTCCTTCCCGCGCATGGCGAGTGTGGCCAGGCGTTCATGGGCGTTCTCCGCCGTGGTGGGGCAGCGGGAGCCGCCTCCGGGAATCTGGAGGAGGTCATGCAGGGAGCCGTCCGTGCCGATGTCCGTAGCCAGGATGGAGCCTTCCCCCTCTTCCCCCGTGGCGGCCTGGAGCACGGCGGCGCCAGCTCCGTCCCCGAACAGGACGCAGGTGGTGCGGTCCTCCCAGTTCACGACGGTGGAAAGCTTTTCCGCGGCAATGATAAGCGCCGTTTTCATCTGGCCGGTGCCCAGGTACTGTACGGCCGTCTTCATGGCGAACAGGAAGCCGGAGCAGGCGGCGGAAATATCAAAGGCTGCGGCATTCTTGGCCCCCAGGGCATCCTGGATGTAGCAGGAGGTAGCGGGCGTGAACGTATCCGGTGTGATGGTGGAGACGATGATCAGGTCGATGTCTTCCGGCTGTAATCCGCAAGACTCCAGCGCGCGTTGGGCGGCCTTCGTACCCATGTGGGAAGTGTACTCGTCAGGGGCGGCGATGCGGCGTTCCACGATGCCCGTGCGTTCGATGATCCATTCGTGGGAAGTGTCCACCATCTTTTCCAGATCCGCATTGGTCAGGCGGCGTTCCGGAACATAGGAGCCCGTGCCGATGATCTTGACGGGCAGTCTTTTAAAAGCGATTTCAGAATTTGCGGCCATAGCTTTAGGCGTATGATGAACAGAAAACGTCCTGACGTTTAATGTGGAAACAGTCTAAAAGAAAGGAAGCGCCATGACCAGCACAAAACGCAGGACTCCTGGCATGCCGTAAAGGGGTGTCCTACAACAGCCATCCCTGGCCGTTGGCGGGCGGAGTGGCGCCCATCTTCAGATAAGCGGAAGGCATGGCGACGCGCCCCCTGGGCGTGCGGTTGATATAGCCCTGCATGATTAGGAAGGGTTCGTGCACGTCTTCCAGCGTGGAGGCGTCTTCTCCCACGGCCACGGCCAGGGAGGAAAGGCCCACGGGACCGCCGTTGAACTTGTAAATCATGGCCTCCAGCAGACGCTTGTCCATTTCGTCCAGGCCGTCGTCGTCAATCTCGATCATCGTCAGGGCGTCATGAGCTAGCTGCTCCGTGATGATGCCGTTGCCGCGCACCTGCGCGAAGTCCCGCACCCAGCGCAGCAGGGAATTGGCTACGCGGGGGGTGCCGCGGGAACGCAGGGCGATCTGGAGCGCGCCGGCCGGTTCCACGGGAACGTTCAGCAACCCGGCGGAACGTTCGATGATGGCGCACAAATCCTCCTGCGTGTAATAATCCAGCCTGTTTACCAGCCCGAACCGGGAACGGAGAGGGCTGGTCAGCATGCCGGCGCGGGTGGTAGCCCCCACCAGGGTGAACTTGGGAAGATTCAACTGGATGGAACGGGCGTTCGGCCCCTGGTCGATGATAATATCCAGCCGGAAATCCTCCATGGCCGGGTACAGATACTCCTCAATGGCCGGATGAAGGCGGTGAATCTCATCGATGAACAAAATATCCCCCTTCTCCAGATTGGTCAGCACGCCGGCCAGGTCGCCCGCTTTCTCAATCTGGGGGCCGGAAGTCGTGTGAATGCGGCATCCGACGGCATTCGCGATGATATTGGCGAGCGTCGTCTTCCCCAGGCCGGGAGGGCCGCTCAACAGAATATGGTCCAGCACGTCGTCGCGTTGTCTGGCGGCCTCCACCATCAGCATCAGGCGTTCCTTGATCTTCTCCTGCCCGCGGAACTCGCTGAAGGCGGGCGGCCTGAGGGACAAATCAAAGGCGGAGGGGGGTGTCTCCGTGGTGCGTGTGTAAAAGGACTCTCCCATGCGCAGGACTAGCAAACCCGTCTTTCAGCCATCCGTCAAGATGGAAGTGTACGCGGGAAGCCCCTTTTCCGGGACATGCCGGAGGCGGCTGGCCTTTTTTGATTGCGGCGGGAATGCTGTTCCGTCAGAATCATGAGTAATGAAATGGCGTATATTACCTCTTCTGTTAATGATGGGCGGCGGCATCTTTGCCGCTGACGACGTGGAATCCCGTCCCTATCAAATCATCCCGGAACCGGCCAAAGTCAACACCTCCGCCGGCGTGTGTTCCTCTCCTAAAATCCTCAAACAGGCGGCTGACAAATCCCTGGGGCCGGAAGGATACAAGATCACCATCAAACCGCAGGGCGTGGAAATTCAGGCGGGTGACCGCGCCGGCCTCTTCTATGCCAAAAACACGCTGGAACAGCTCCAGGCCCAATACAAGGACGGTGGCATCCCCTGCGGCGTCATTGAAGACAAGCCCCGGTTTGGATGGCGCAGCATGATGATGGACACTGCCCGTCACTTTGTGCCGGTGGAGGATGTCAAAAAATTCATTGATGTAATGTCCTTCTACAAATTCAACAAGCTCCACTTCCACCTCACGGATGACCAGGGCTGGCGCCTCCCGGTGCCCGGGTACCCCAAGCTGGAAACCGTGGCCTCCAAGCGTAAGGAAACCTTTGGCAACAAAACACCCCACGAAGGCATGTACACCAAGGAACAGCTCAAGGACCTGGTGAAATACGCCGCCGCCCGGAACATTGAAATCATCCCGGAAATAGACGTGCCCGGCCACAATCAGGCCCTCTGCACCGCCTATCCGGAATTCCTCTGCTTCCCGAACCCCAAGCTGGAAGTGCGCACGAATGCGGGCATCTCCTACACGCTGGTATGTCCCGGCAACCCGGACGTCTGGAAATTCTACAACGCCGTCTTCAATGAACTCAAGGACATCTTCCCGTCCCAGTACGTGCATCTGGGCGGGGATGAAGCCCCGGAAGACAACTGGATGAAATGCCCCAAATGCGCCGACTTCCGCGAAAAAGCCGGCATCCGGGATGAAAACAAGAAAGCCGCCGCTCAAAAGGAAATGGTGGAATTCTTCACCCGGTGCGCCAAAATGCTGAAAAGCCGCGGGAAAACGGCCGTCTTCTGGTATGAACCCATGGGCAAATACCCGGACGGTGTGATCGTCACCACCTGGAGAGGCGGCCATACGCCTAAAACCGTGGCCAACACCACCGGCAACAAGGTGGACGTCATCTGCGCCCCCAACGGCAAATGCTACTTTGACTATCCTCAGCTTCGCGGCGATTGGCCTTCCGGCCAGCCGGACACGGGCTGGATGCCCGTCAACACGCTGGAAAACGTGTATTCCTTTGAACCTCTCGCAGGCCTGTCCCCCAAGGAAATGGAACGTGTGCGCGGCGTAGATTGCTGCCTGTGGGCGGAACGCCTGCCGGACATCGAACGCGTCTTCTACCAGGCTTACCCGCGCGCCCTGGCCCTTGTGGAGACCGCGTGGTCCCCCAAGGAAGTGAAGAACCTGGACCGCTTCAAAGACAAGCTGGAACTGCATAAAAAAATCATGCAGGAAAAATGGGGCATCAGCCTCGAACGCCCGGAAAAGAAATAATACTACAACAGGAGAAGCCCTTTCTCAGTGCGCCGAAGAGGGCTTCTCCCTGCTTCCCTTTTCCTTCTGAAAGGGTAACAGTATTAACCTGATTCACACATGGCAGGCTTCTGTAGTTGCAGGAGCCTGTTTTTGTTGACCGTCATCCACTTACCCTGCCTTATGATATCACTGGGAAAGCAGGCAGAAAGATGAAAACGTCTTCCGTGTGAAAAAAAGATTGCCAAGTCCTGTCCCTGCAGTTACATTGTCCCCGCTTTCCTATCTTACACAATCTTCAACGGGCAGGTGTCAGAGTGGTCGAATGAGCACGCCTGGAAAGTGTGTGTACTGGCAACAGTACCGAGGGTTCGAATCCCTCCCTGTCCGCCATCAATTTTCCACCGCAATATATTCGTAATGAGTATATTGCGGTTTTTGTTTGTAGAGGGATGGGGAAGAAATGGGGAAAAATAGAGAATAACTATTGCGAAATAAGCCTTGAAATATTCCGAATAAGAGACACCATAGTTAAGAAATTTACACCGATAATGGAAACGAATATCCAAACTTCTATAAGAGTCAGCGGAAACATTATTAGGGAATTATCCAGTAAAATACCTACGAATTTTGTAGCATTAAATGAGTTAATAAAAAATTCATATGATGCATTTGCTGAGACTGTGACGATTCATTTAGATCCGATATCCAGGAAATTGACTATTCGAGACGATGGAAGTGGTATGGATCGTAACGATGTCAATGAATTGTTTCATTTAGCGGATAGTCATAAAAAATATGGGACTCCTATCAAGTATAAAAATAAAAATAATAAAGATAGATTACGTTATACATAAGGAGCAAAGGGGTTGGGGTTTTTAGCTGCTCTTAAATTTGGAAATAAAATAACATGGAAAACAAAAAAAGATGTTGGGATTCAATTTTGCATAGCCGACAAATCAAAACTAATAGATCTTGATAATATTAGTTCTCATGATATTAAAATTTCAAATATTGATTTAGAAAAAAATGGAACCATAATAGAGATAGAAGAGGTAGAAGAATACTACTTTGAAGCTCTAAAATCATATTTTGAAGGAATAGGGGAAAGAGAAGGGCAAAAAATTGCAAATGCCTTCTATAAAGAAGCAATCGAAATGTCTTTTTCTTGTGGAGAAAAGAAATTCAAAAACAAATCATTAAAAGACTTTAAAAATATTCTAAAAAAAAGGCAGCTATTATATGTAGAATATTCTTCAAAAAATGAATGCATAAACTTCTATAGAAAAAAAGAATTATGCAAAACAATAGACTATAAAAAACCAAAAGACGATTTTGAAGTAGAGTTAGAAATACTTATCTATGATTTTGGTCATAATCCAAAAGATAAAAGAGAAATTGATCCTTTATTTCTTTCAAAAAATGGTGAATTACGCCCATTGATATATATTAATGATAATCTTTTTGATAATGAAAATTTATTTGATCCAAATATAAATAGATCTAAACGCTCTTCAGAATCTTTACCTCAAATAATTGGTTACGTTAAAATATTTTGCGAGAATCCTCGAATTGAATTCAATTCTGATAGAACTCAATTTGTTCAAAATAACATCACGGATGCCATAGAGGAATTTCTTAAGAATATAAATAGTAAAATTCAAAAAATAGGTTCACAAATTAAAAGAGAGGCTAAAGCTAATGAACCTACTATTACGGGGCCAAGCATACCAGATCCAGCTGAGGATGAAACTAGTTCAGGAACTGCACGTATAATTTTAAGAAATGACGGTGAGGTGTCAGAATATATTCCCAGCCCACAAATTAATTTGTACAATTACATAGTCTTAAAAAAGAATAGTAGCGGAGAGAATATAAATAATGAGGATATTAATATAACAATAGAATCAGATGATTTCGATATAACAGACAGCACAAACATTATTCCAAGTATAACTCGACCTTGTTCTTATGATGTTTTTTATAGTTATACAGATAAAAAAACAGGGGATATTACAGCAAAATTATTTATTGATTTCATAGAGAAAGAATCACCTATAAAAGGAGGTAACGGACCTAAAAATCTGATTAGAATATCCTCTACGGACGGATATAAATTATCTATACCTATTTTGAGCGATATAATTAATCAAATAAATTACGCATATAAGAGTAAAGAAAATAAATATAAAGAACTTATTGCTTGTTCTTTACGTTCTGCTTTCGAGCTTTGCCTTGATCATGCCATCAGAAAAAAACGCGTTTTGTTCGCTGATAATACTAAAAAGATAGAAGACAGGGTTTATTGTCTTTTTGAATTTTTCAAATCTTCTGATTCATTATTAACTATTATAGATAGAGTAACTACTATAGGTTTTAATAATCTTAAAAACTCTTTAGTTCCAGAAAATGCTTATAACTGTATAAAAAATTGTCATCTTGGAGCCCATAGATCTTCTAGTTATCTTACAAATTCTATGATTCAAGATGCTGGTAAAGTTTTAGGGCTATTTTGTGTTTGCATTAATGAATTTGTTCTTAATGTGTCAATTCCTAAAGCTCGTCTTGAGAAGAAATAATTATTAATACATATGGAATTGGATATTTCATTCAAGAATTATAGAAAAGATGATATTCATGGCACGGTTCTATATCCGGCTATGATGGTTGCTCCTGTTCAAAAACTGATTCTAGAAAGAATATTTAAAAAGGAACAAATATCTTCTGTTTTTGATCCATTTCATGGATCAGGAACTGCCTTATATGAATCTTATGAAATTAATAAGGATGTAAATCTATTTGGGTGTGACATAAATCCTTTGGCAAACTTAATTACTACTGTTAAGCTGAATGGGATACCAAGGTTTTTTAAAAATGACATGTATGAATTGGAATGTAAGTTGAAAAAATCTACTTACTTTGAACATTTCTCATTTCATAACATAGAAAAATGGTTTCGTTCTGATATTATCGAAAGTTTGAGTCTTCTTAGGGATTCCATTACTGGTATAAAACATAAGACTTCGCGACTATATTTTTGGTATACGATGTGCAATATTATACGTAAATATAGCAATACAAGAACATCAACCTATAAATTACATGTTAAAAAAACTGAGGCAATTTCAAAAATGACGAATAATGTAATTTATGATTTTATTAACTCAGCAAAAAATAATATATTAAAATTTAATAAATCGAAAGCTAAATACAAACTTTATAAAGATGATATTTTAAAAGTATCAAATACCTTTTTGAATGATCAGTTTGATATAACTATCACTTCTCCTCCTTATGGTGATAATGGTACAACAGTTCCTTATGGACAATTTTCCTCACTAGCATTGCAGTGGATACCAGACAATGATCTTGTTATTAATGATTGGGAAAGAGAAAACTATTCTATAATTGATACAAAAAGTTTAGGTGGATCTAGAGATAACAAAAACACGCGTTTATCTGAATATGAACTTGATTTGATAAAAGAATATATTGTCAATATCAGATTGGATAAACAGAGAAAAGTTATAAACTTTTTTGTCGATTACTTTTTTGCTCTCGGACAGATGTGTCGTTATACAAAAAAATACATAATATTGACTTTGGGGAATAGAACGGTCGATGGTATCAATATTGATTTGACTAAAATATCTTCTCGTTATTTGGAAGATAATGGATTTATGCAAATAGCATTAGAGACAAGAAATATAGTAAAAAAAAGAACGCCCAAACTTACTTCGAAAGTAGGAAACACTTCGGTTCCATCTATGAATGAAGAATTTATAATCATTCATAAATCAATTTAAACAAAAGATTTGGAACGAATAATTCTCCTTACTAATCCAAATTTCCCCTTGTTCCTTTCTCCATTTGTAATCATGCCAATCTTCCATGTATTCATCCCATTTATGCGGTTCTTATGGATTAGGTGACTGACTCCAAAATTTCCTTAAGAACGGGTCTCTTCTTCCAGTATATAGCCCCCCATGGTCAACGCCTCATTTTTTTCTTTATTAATATACATTGAGTGAGATCATTTTTCTTATAACTTATTTGTTTCCATGTGCTTGTGAATTCTATGGGATTTCCGGGGAAACAATACATGGTATACAGAGGTATACATTTGAAAACTCTCTCTTTATCTTTAATATACATTGTATGAGACCATATTTTTCACAACTCACTCATTACAATATATTTGTAAATTTTAAACACGTTTTTATGAGCCTTCATTACTCTCCATTGCTCCATTTTACATGATCACTTGGGGAATCCATGTTTTAGGAAATGCAGATGGTAGTATTTGGAGAATCATCTATACTCACGTTATTTTATTCTGAATATCCCCAGAATTGATTGTACGGATTTGTAACCAGTTCCCCTTACCAATTACCTTCCTTCCTGAATAATATCCGTAGAAATCAATTTAGAATTAATTATCCTGTATTCCTTTTATTCCAAGGGATGGGGATAGTTTTAGTGGATACAGGGAAATGTTTAATTAAAAACGGCTTCGTACAAAATCATTCATAGAGGAACTGTGCCGTGTTTTCGGTCAATTGTACGCTGTTTTCCTTGTCGGTGGAGGGTAATTTATTCTGAATGGCTCCAGGATAATTTGTAAGGATTCCAGAGAAATAATGGGTATTAACCTACGAAAATCTGAAAATTTACCGTAAAAAATAATTTTGCCTTACAAATGGCTAAATGGACTTTCCTCTTTTTCCAATTGATACATTTCCTAATGGAGAAAAAGTTTTCCATTTTTCGGAAAAACAATTTTGAAGCAGTTGGGAAAGTACCCCCTTCATGTGGAAGCCTCCTTGTATATGTTGAGATCAAACAGGGATGGACTGTTAAATGGGGTAGTGCGTTTGATCTGGCGGGAGTACCGTATCGTTTGCCGTGCACTGTATGGCAGGAATAGGGTATAGGCGTAAAATGAAAAAGGATGGAACCATTGCTGATTCCATCCCTGATGATTGTTTTTGAATGCAATTAGAAGCTGTACCTTGCCGAAAGTGAGGCGGATTGATTCACCTGGCTGCTTCTGGCTTCCAGAGTGTAAAATGCTCCTGCGCTCCAGTTTTGGTTAATAACCCAGTTGGTGCCTGCATTTATCATGAAGGCGCTTCTGCCCGGATTGCTTCCTTCGTGTTTGTTGTCGATTCCGTAGATGGTGGATTTGACCGAAGGATTCGTTCTGGAGATATCCCCGACATAGGCGAGCGTCAGTTCAGGGAGAAGAAGCTGTCCGCCTCCTACCGATACTTCCTTTTTGACCGTAATGCCTACCGGAACACTCCATACCTGCATGTTGCCGTCCCTATACTGGCGGCTTCCATTGTCGTATGTTTCCGTGAAGCTTTCCTGTGCTCCATGGACATAATCAATTCCAATGAACGGTGTCAGCGTTGTCTTGTCGGTGACTTTGATGTTCCAGTCTGCTTTAAGACCAAATGTTAACACGTCGTCATTCCATTTTGCCTGACCGGGCAGATATGCAGAATTACCAACGAAAGTGTTGGCCCTGTTTTCCACCGAACCATAGGCGAAGTATCCGCTCAATCCCAAACTCTGCTTGTCACACAATATTTCAAGGTAATTGGCATAAAGACCGGTCATGATGCTATCCTGCTTGATGGATGCCTGGTTATCGTCGGATTTGAACGTTCCGAATGTTTGACCAAAAGCGATACCAGCACGGAATTTCTTCGTCCAGGCGTAGTCAATCCCTGCCGCATATCCACCTCCGTTGTACTGGAATCCGTCCGCATGGGATGTAGAGTTCATTGAAAGGAAATCTCCCAATCCGCTTACCCATACATTGGAATCTCCCGGTTGGGTGACTTTGAGCTGGGATACTGCCGTCTGACCGAAGTTCTTGACGACGCTTGTACTCGACCACAAGGAATTGGCGATATTGGAACCGTCCTTGCCTACCAAAGCGGCAGCTACGGCTTCATCCACTTGTCCCGTGAAGCTAAGCGTTCCTGTGGATGCATTCCAGAGAAGATTGCCTTCCTTCAGGAGATGGTTTTTATCATCCAAAGAAAGGACAAAATCACCGTTACCGGAAACCGCTCCATTGGTTTTAATGAGATTGAGGGTAAATCCTTCCGTCCCTGCGGCCAGGATTCCAAGACCTACTTCCACTTCGGTATTCACCGCTCCATTAATCGTGATGGAATTGGTGACGGAAAGATTGGAATAGGTGCCTGAACCATGGTTTGCCAAGGTAGCGGCGGTGATCCCGTCCAGATAGAAGCCCAGCCTTGAACCGTTGTCCAAAGTCAGATCATTGTGCTGCTGGAATCCCGGACTATTGCCTACATAGAGCAGAGCGTTGGATTGGAGAATGGTCGAGGCGAATGTACCGCTGCCATTGACAGAACCGTTTTCCGCAATTGTCACTTCTCCTTCTACTGTCCCATTGTTGCTCAGGATGGATGATCCATTGACCATAACGTCTCCTTTGATGGTATTCCTGTTGTCCAGAGATGCGCCTGAATTGATGGTAACATCATTGTTGATTGTTCCCCTGTTGTTGACGGAAGCGGTAACCGTATCACCTGAGGCGCCAGAAGATCCAATGGTCAGCATGGAATCAGCCGTACCCAAAATGGTGTTTGTGCCGATTTCCAGAAGACCACTCTGAACATTGACCTGTCTGGATTCGTATTTGTCGCCAGTCAAAACAATGGCGGCATCGGTAATGCTTCCTCCTGCCTGCCCGACTTGGATGTCTGCACCTGCATTGCCATTGGTGCCGATAATACTGAAACCAAGCGTATCCGATCCCGACATGTTGAATATTTGTGAATCACTGGTGACTAACGTTCCTCCCGTTCCATGGACATAGGAATTGCTTAGTCCGCTTGTAACTTCCGTCGCGTCAACATTGCCGCCGTTCACCAAAGAAACGACAACATCCTGGGAGAGAGTATCGGGAGCCTTGCCATCGGTAATAATGGTTCCCGGTTGTTCCGGTTGACCGGGATTGTAACCGTTGTCAACCAGCGTCAGGGCATAACGTCCATCGGTTTGAGCAATGGAAACGAACTTCTTGTCAGCAATGTTCCGGGAAATCGTTTCATCATCATATGTCCATGTGCTTTCAATGGCGCTCAAAAGTCCGGTATCTCCCGTAATATTTTTACAATAAAATACGATAGTTCCGGAATCGGGACTCAAGTAAGCTCCATTTGCCGGACTATCATTGAAAAACTCTATTTTGGTATTCCCGGTAATGGACAAAGTACCTGTAATGGACATATTGGGATACGACGCATCACCTCCCCAAACAGTTACTTTTCCATTGTTTGCTAACGTCAGGTTTCCTTGCAAAACGGATTTTCCTGTAAATGTAGAATTCGAAGAATACCAAATTTCGAACCCGTGTGTTGCAGATACAGTATATTGGTCCCTGATAATGGTTCCCTGGTCAAATTCCAGTTTAACGAAATCACTATCCTTGATTGTAGCTCCTCTCAGGTCGATAAGCGACAAATGCTCATCCTCGGAATAGACAGAAAACGAACAAGGGGTTTCTTTGCTGGTCGCTGGAGAAATTGAACCATTGAATGTTACTTGTGCACCACCATACGCTTCCAGTGTTGCGTTTTTAAGGACAATGCCGGAACCAATCGTATATCTAGCATTACCTGTACCTGGACGGCCTGTTTCTGCCGTTCCTTTTGAGCTTCCGCCGTATATCTCAAATACTTCACCCTTGAAATCCATAGTCCCTTGTCCCGTCAACGTATAAGAGCCATTATCCGTTGCTCCCCAATTTATATCCCAGAATTCGCCAGGGTTCCCAGGATAAATATCGGGAGGAGGAGGGTTGGTAGACCAATCCCCGTTGAGGCTCAAGTTGACGTTATCAAATTGAGGCCATGGTGTTTCCACATGATCCCAATCGTACGAATTGAGGTTGATTGTTTCCGTAGCGATGACCGGTTGCGAGACGCAGGCAAGCACGGCCACCAGCAGTACTGTAGGCAGATGTAACTTCATAATTTGATCTTGGTTGTGTTTACAGATTCTCCAACGGCCTCTCCATCTCATGTGGTGAATTCTCAGTTGGCGACTCCATATTGTCTCCTTGTGAGATTTTTGTAAACACTTATTATCTCAAAAAGATAATTTACGAATGAATAATTCCGTGGCATGATCAGTCCATGAAGCGAAAAAAGAACAGAATCATATCAATGAATTGCATTGAAAAATGGATGAAATCCAATGGATTGACTATTCCTCTTGTCGCCTCGAAATGCGGAATCCCCGAATCAATCGTCCGTAATTGGATATCTCAAAAAGAGATTCCTGTTAAATTTGCAAACTGCCTCCAGGAATTGATTGCAGGATCGAACGAAGCTCCTATCAAGTGCATTGGAGGGAATTGCGATGAAGGGCTCAAATTTGATATCTCTTTGACCGACTATTCAAAATTGTGCAGGAAGGCCATGGAGTCGGGATGTTCTGTTAATGAACTGATTGCCCATGAAATTGACTCGCTGGGTAATCCTTCCTAATATGTATCAAATGGAGACAAGGCAGTCTTGTCTTCCATGAATATTCTGATAAACTCCCTCGCATGAAGCATGTGGGGGATCAATCCGTATTCAAGAGCGAAGTCAAGCAATGGCTCAAAAGCCATGACCTCGATTACAAATGGATGGCCCAGCAGTGCGGAGTATCGGAAATTACTGTTCGCAACTGGATGTCCCAGAAGGCAATCCCCCCTTTGAAGCAGCAGCTGATTGAACGGGTCATGGTGAAATTGCCTACTCTCAATCCTGCCGTTAACCAGGTGATTACTCCCGGAGTAGAAGTGGATGCCGCTTTGACTTTGACTGTCAAATTGTCTCCCGAACTCTATGATAAACTGGAAACCAAGGCTTCCAAGCAGAACAAGACGATTGGGAACATAGTCGCTGAAGCTATTTCCAACCTAGTAAGCTGAAAGACTCTGTTTCCCTTCATCCGAAAAGTCATTGAGGCCGAAGAAAAGCTTCATCTTCGATAATAGTAAAGAATTGACTGTTATTGCATTTTATCGCTTACGAATCCCGTGGTTCACGACATGATGGGTTCATGATCGGAGTTGCATACCAACAAGGAACACATGTCCGCGTAATATCTCCTGAAGGACAAATCCTGTTCACTCAGAAAGGAAAACTGCTGGGATACTCTTCTGAAGTCGTTTCCATACTCAAGGGAAACGCCATCCACATTTGCGATCATCAGGGAAATACGTTATCCACCCATCGTCATACGGAAGATAAACCACCCAAAGCCGGTTCATCGAAAAGCATCCTGTTTTACCTCCTGTTGGGATGTTTGACCACAATAGGAGACGCATACCGATTGTATCAATTCCTGGGTAGGGGAAATGCCATAGGAGCTGACGGAGGAGACTTGAATTGGAAGAATATCGGTATTTGGTTCTTATCCATTTCCTTCTGGATTGCATGCTTCTTTGCGGCTTCAAAAATGGGAATCGCCGGATAAGAAAATCGATTCATTTTACGACAAAAATAACTGACCGTTATTGAGTTTTACCGCGTACGAACTCCCGTTTCCACGGTATAATGAACTCATACATGGCAGCGAAGAAGTTCAAATTATGCAGACTGGTTCAGGAGAACGACGGAAGGTTCCGCGTCTACTGGAATACCATCAATCCCGACGGTTCAACCAGGAACAACAAATGCAGGGTCAAGGACAGAAAGGAAGGACTGGAAAAATGCCGGATCCTTGAAGAAGAACTTTCACAGACCGGGCTTGTAGAAGAAACAGTCATTGATCCCGAAGACAGGATCATGATCGACCGTTTCTACAAAACCAATCCTTCCATCTCTCTTGCGGAGTTCATCCGGCGCTACATGAGCTTCGTCGCCCATCCCAAGCAAAGCAGGACGGTGGGAGATCTCTTCAAGGAATGGAAAAAGCACAAGCTCCTCACGGCATCCAACAGGGAAAACATCCGACTTACCTTATCCAGAGTCAACGTCTTCAAGGAAGTATTCGGAAAGAAAATCGTCAGCACCATCCAGAAGGATGAAGTGGAAAAATGGCTCTATGGTTTGGAGATAGCCGAAAAGACACGCCAGCATTACCGGGCAGCCGTCATCTCGTTCTTCAAATGGTGTGAAATCGACATGACCAACATCAAATGCCCCAAGGCAGTGCGCCCCGAACCTGGTATTTATTCCGTTGAGGAAGCCGTCCAAATACTCCATTACACCAAAACCCATCAGAACAAAATGCTCGCTCCTTTGGTCATCGCCATGTTCTGCGGAGTAAGACTGTCCGAATTTGAATACATCACATGGGAAGAACTGGATTTGAGCAATCCCGATGAAGACGGAGACTTTTACCTGTCAGAAGGAAAAACAGGACGCCGTATTGTCCATCTCCCCAGCGTCGCCAAGAAATGGCTTCTTACATGCGAACATACCAATGGACTTGTCTTTGACTTTGGACGGTGCAAGAAACACGTCGACCGCATTTACGATGCCTTTAGGAGAACAATTCCCGAGTACATCGAAGCAAAACAGAACGGATACCGGCACAGTTACTGCACCTACAAGGTTACCTGTTTCGGCAACATGGCAAGTGTGGCTGATGAAATGGGAAACAGCATCCAGATGATACGGAAGCACTACTACAAGCCGACCAGGAAAAAGGATGCGGAACTATATTGGGAACTGACTCCTGAATACGTTGGTTCACTCAATCTGGATTAACAGGATTACGCACGGGGCAAATTGAGCAGATTGTCGTACGGGCTTTCATTGGGTTCTGACCGTACATACCTCTCTCCCTTATAACTCGTCATTTCTTCCAGTAGCGGATAGGGATAAATACCGACCCTGATAATCTCTCCCCGTACAAGCATGTCGTACACTTGTTCCTTGGGATAAAACCCTTCCAATCCTTCTCCTGACAGGTAAATGGACTGGATATCCTGTTCGCCTGGATGGTCAGGACAGCCGTATCTGAAATGAATCTTTGTCGCCAAAATCATAATGGGACAATTTTACATGGATGATTTCCATCAGTCTTTCTGAATCTGTATTACGCAATGCATGCCCACCTAGCTATTTGGATAATAGAATTAATCCAGGTTCAATTTCCCCCAGTGGGCACACTTGACCTATTCCCATCAAATCCATATAGGGTAATCCAGGCTTCTCTATGGAATAATTTCCATGCCCCATACCTCGGATAATTGGACCCCGTTTTTCTATTCCATTGAGCATAAAGAGTCCATATTCCTCCCATATCCATTTTATATAAAAGCATTCCCAAGACAGCTGTCTTGGGAGAAGGATTCTAAACTCCATTGGGGACTATCCAGACTCTACCACGGTCAAATTACACGGGACTCGCCTATTTATTAAAAATGAAGCCATATGTCCTCATGATCAAAAAATATCTCCATTCTTTCTATTGAGCAAAAAACAGCCAAGACAGCTGTCTTGGAGTGCATGTTCCCAAGTCCTTATGGGATAGGCCAGGCTCCATTATGGTCAAATTTCCCTGGTGTCTATCAGGTATACGGGTAAAAATTCCTCTCCATTTATTTTATATATACATTGTATGAGACCATTTTTCACACAATAGAATTGTTATCAGTATATTATGAAAACAGAGGCTTGTTTTAGCCCAAAGAAGCAGAAGAAGACAGTAACTGACTTCTTCTGAATAATTCTCCAGAATCATTTGTAAGAATTAGCAGAATGTTCCCCTTGTTATAATACCGGACAGATACCCGAAAATTGTCTGCATACCTTCAAATCCATTGAGAATTAAATCTCCTTGTACCAGATTTTACCGTTTCCGAATTCGAATGGTTTTCCCAGCAGGAAGATGCAGTACTTCATCCATCCGGTGTTACTACGACCAGATTTAAAATACTGACTCTTCATAAAATCCCTGTCCTGTAGCGTAACCGAGTCATTTTCCCTGATTCTCAACTCATCCAGTTTTCTCCTGATCTGGAAGTAATAAACATACCTGTCTTCTTCTGGCAGTTCAGAACACCATCTGAAGAATTCTTTGCCTCTGTACAAAGCAGCATTATTGAAAAGTTCCGATTTCTTGACGGGATTGTCAGAGTATTCATTGTAAATCCATAGGGCATCAGGCGACAGATTTTCAAGAATAGAGGCATCACAATAGCGCCGGATGAATTTCTTTTTGGGGATTCCGTATTCACCACCCAGAAGAAACAGGCAATACACCTTCCATCCTGTTTCCCCAAACTGGGGGTTCATGTATTGATTCCAAAGAAAAAAGAGATCAGAGAGACTGCCAGCATCATCTTCATGGATGCCCAACTTTTCCAACTGCTGCCTTATGTGAAGCAGATAGATGATTTTGTAGTTTTCCACAACCCGGCACCATTCCAGAAATTCCTTCCCCTTGTATAGATCCAGATGATCGGGAAGAGCAGGAACCCATTTTCCTGAACCTTGATAAGCTGCTCTTTGTTCTCTTACCCATTTTTGCCAGGTGGAGAGCCTGGAAGGATCAAGAGGACGCCTACCCCTTTTATTCTCCCTGTATTTGATAGGTCCTTCGTTCAGGTAATTTTCGATCCACCGATAGACAGTCGCAGGGCGTATGCCCAGTTTCCTTGCAATGACCGGAACAGAATTTTCCCTCTTATAGAGAAGAACCGCCTTCCTGCGGAGTTTTTCCCGTTCTTCCGCAGTCAGCTTTCTTGTGTCCTGCTTATCCTCCGGAACAAATGGACGTCTCCTTTTCCTCATTTTACCTGCGAACATCCATACAGGGAACGGGCGAACGAATCAATAATATTTTCATTATAGACTTATTATAATGTATTTTAGATGATGTATATTTCCATAATAAAAGAACACTTATGATTAAAAAGAATCTCCTGAAGCTGATGGAGTATGAAAAAAATACATACATATAATACAAACAAAATCAGTGCAACCAACACCCGCGTTGCAAAAACCATTATCAACAACTCCAACCTCATCAACGCCAATCAAACGGCTGAGAAAATCGGAATGCTCAAAAAGGACATAAAGCAAGTAGACGCCGAGAACCTGTTGAACGCCCTCCCTCTCGTCCAGGAGAATGGAGAACTGGCGCCAATACTTCCTCCCAGAGAATATGTCTACTTCACCATCCCGGTCAACAAGGCCAAGCACGACCTCTACAGGATGCTGTTCAATCCCAATATCAAGGATGGTTCCCTCAACAAGAAAACCAGGGCAAAGATCACCCCTGTCTTTGAAGAGGCGCTAACCAGTCTTGGCATTGAATCCATCCCGGTTCATTCCTACATCCTCAAATCCTATAACCTGAACTCCATCTTCAAGGCTGAGGTCAACTCTGCGGCGTTCAAGGCTCTTATTGAAAATGAGAGGACAAGAAAGCCAAGCAGCGACATCTCATTCACGTCAACAATTGCCGGCAAGAGTTTCGCCAATACATACAGCAGAAATGAAGCGCATCCCCGGGTATTCAACATGTTCACCCAGATGCCTTCCTCCGTACGGCAATATGTATTCAAAAATGTGTACGGGGTTGACATGGTGGAAATCGACCTGACCAATTCCATAGTCCAGTGCCTTGCTGCACGCGGCCAATGCATGAAAATGCTCGAAGCGATCAAAATCAATACTCTTCTTCCTACAGATCAAGACGAGAGGGAGGAAGCCAAGGAGAAGCTCATTACATGGATTTTCTCCCTGTTGTCAGGTACTGCCGATAAAAGATGGATCACCAGATGCAAAAACCAATTGAGGGAATTCCTTACTGACGACTACTTCGACGAAATGGAATGCTTCATCAAGGCGATCGACGATCTGGATTCTCCTCATACCCTGTTCCACTATGAGGATATTCTCCGGGAGTTCTGCAAACAACATTCCGTTTGCATCAGTCTCCATGACGCCGTGTACATACCGGCAGACAGGACTGACCTGATTGATTCGCTCAAACAAACCCTGGACGAACACAAATACTACTACAAGGTTAAAACCCTCTAGGATCATCCCGGAGAACGGCACGGATTCCCTCCTTCACTGGGGGGAATCTTTCCGTTTTAATGCAACAAACCTTTCAGAAGAAGTGACGGTTCACGACATTGATTCATCCCAGCTGCCAGTCGACGGATTCCAGGTTTTCTCGAAAGAAGCCTTGGACAATAATGCTTCGCATGGAGGCAGCAGGAAAAACGAAATCCTTTGAACGACCTCTTCCAAATGAACCGGAATCCCGGAAAGCAGAGAGGCGGGAAATTTCTTTAGAAAGGCAGTCCATTGCACCTCCTTCATTTTCAGGAATGAAGAAGACGTTATTATCAAAGAGGATGGAATATCCAGATGGCGCCTTTCAAAAGTAGCCTGGAGGGATCGGCTTAGAAGATTTCCTTCAAACGAATGATGGCTGGACAGAACATAAATGTCATAAAAATCCTTCATCCTGGAATTTTGAAGTCCCAGGAAAACCATGGCATGGAATTTTTCAGCAATAGCGCTTTCCCGTGTATACCCCTGCAACATTGGCGGATCCATATCCAGCGCCGTAGGAAAATGAATGGGAATGGGAGCCGGCAGAACAATATCGGAAAAGCCTATGTCAATCTTCATCCGGATTCTCATCCGTTCCAGATACCCGAAAAACAAAATGCGGCGTCCCCGGTAATCCGCTTCCTGGGTTATTTCCATGGAAGTCACCGACTCTGGATCAAACGACAGCCCGTCGTCCGGCACGGGTACGTCCAGAATCTTTTGAATGCACGCCTCAATGAATGAAGCGCTATTGTCCAATTTACCCAACAAGTCTATGTCCATCGTCGCCCTTGCCTGCGGCACATTCCAGACGCGCAGCATAAGCGCTCCTTTGAGGACAAAACTATGTTGAAATTCAGATTGTCCCAGACGGTACAGGAATCTCTCCATCGCATAGTACTGAACGATTTCCTGGAAATTCCGTCCGCTTTTCCGAGACAGGTTGTAAAGCTTGTCTCTTACTGAAACGGCCTTGTTGGCGGGATGTTCCTTGCTCATACGAGTGTTTCCAGATAAGGCATGATCGTTCGGGTAACTCCGCGAAGAGCGGCATATTCATGAATGAGGGGAAGATTGACGGGATGATTATTCGCGTACATTTTGAGGGCTTCCAGAAACACATCCATTCCGACCCTGTTCCTGAAACGGAACACGTCCACCAGAGTCTTTTCCATATTGTAGACTTTCAGAGGCACTCCTTGCATGTCATGTGTTTCAATGCCCGCTTCATAAATGGCATCACGAAACCGAAATGTGTGTACGAGTGGATAGGAAGACCTGGGAGCATTCCCCTGGTAAGGAATGGCAATATCAACCGCATGGGGAATCTGTGTCGTCATGTCATGGAATGAAAGCGCCGACACAAGGCAGATAACCGCAGCAGGATATTTCCTGGCAACCATGAGCATTTCCGGAACATCATGCAGGCTTTCATCGTTGAGACGGTAAATACCTCGCCCCCATCTCTGAACAATCCCACGTTCCATATATTTCTGCAGCATTCTTGCGGTCATCAGCGCAGGAAGAAGTTCTCCCCGTCGGACGACTCCGCCTTTGCTTCGGAAAAAATCTTTGATAGGAGGGGGAATATTCATGAATAAAAAGCACACACTTACATGAAGGATGTGTGTGCTTTTAGAACATTGGTGGGAACATGGCAAGTCGAAAGTATGATTTCACCTGGAACCATGCAGAAAGGAGTTATTGACCAGAGGCAGGGGAAGATTACGGGGGAAGGCGTGAAGGAAAATGGTCTCCCCATGGAATTGAGAAGTATTTGTAATGAATAACTTACACAACACTACCCTTTAAGTATCCATTTTCAACCCAGTGAATTCGCTGTTAACCACTTATAATCAATAATACGAGGCTTCGAATCCCTCCCTGTCCGCCATCAATTTTTCTACGCAATGTATTTGTAATGAATATATTGCGGTTTTTGTTTGTAAAGGCGTGGGGAAAATATTGGGGAAGTATTATTAGTAGTTTAGTGCTCTCAATGCATAATACCTCTGCTCATCCATAAATGACCTATGCCATGCAATTTCTCCTGATGTCATTGTACCTCTATACTCCGGAGAAGGCGCTACAATTTGAATTTCTGCATCACGATACCTTCTCCAACATAACTGAGAAGTCCGAAGTATTCTAATATGCTCATGCATATTATATTTTTTGTAAGATTTAATTATACTCTTTAAAAGATTAATCATCCGCTTATTCCAGTATTCCTCAATATCCCAAGAAATTTCATTAATGAGCGATTGATGCATTTCTTGTTCCATTTTTTTATTTATGTATGATGGAAATAACATTTGATCTAGTCCACGAGGTCTAAAATATCCGAGTATGCAGGATTCTGGATTCCTAATTGCCCATTGAATATGAGTTTTTTTCTTTATCCCTCCCCCTGGATATGCAGGTTCGCCTTCGGGAAACAACCCTCTTACAGATACATAATCTTTACCTTCATTCTCACAGAATTCATTTATTATTGCACAGTCTAAATATCTTAACAGCAGATCATCGTCTTTTCTACCAGCAGGTTTATTTTCTGGCAACTCCTTGCCTTCGTTTTTCATTTTAAGAGAATAACGATTATATGCTTTTTCCAGAAAAATAGTTCCTTCTATTTTTGTTAAATCTAAACATTTATGAGGCAAGATTACGGCTCCTAATACAGCTGGGCGATCAATGCCTGAATCATGCTTTTTAATATTTTCAATTGCCCACTGCTTAGCTCTTTCGTAATCATTTTCCCAAAAATATATCCCTTTGCCAAGCCAATCATATTCATTTTCACTAAAATTTAGGTCTTCAATATACCCATTTACAACACGATTAAGTATATATTCAGTGCAACCATGATATCCTATTACTATAGATGATAAATCCATATTTAAATTTTTATAACAAATATTTTTCTATTTTTGGAAAAATCAGAATCAGAATTTCTTTTAATTCAATTAAATAAGTAGTAAATCGAAACATCAAATTCGCGTAGAATAGAATGAATACTTTTTTGATTTAGTTTTTTTGTCCACGGAATCCATACCATAAGCATATCAAACTTGTATAGTAATTGCAATACTACACACCCTATCTCTCCCACTCTGCCACTTTCTTTCTACAGGCGATCTCTTCCTGTTCCTTCTCCATTTATAATCGTGCCAATCCTACATGCATTTTCCAAACTCATGGGGATTATCTGGATGAGGAGCGTAGCCCTCAAAGCTGTTCCAATCAGGATTTTCTTCTTTTGAATGATTGTGCATAGCTGACTGTACTTGTCCTAAATCTCTCCAAGAACCTTCCCTGCAATCTCTAAGTCTTTCTTCTATATCCTAAACAACTTCCATAAGAACCATCTTAGGATTAATTATTTGGAATGATTTTAATTAAAAATGCCTTCGTACAAAACTGGTTGACCTTGGAAGTCCTTGAATCCGGTCATACATAATAATGCATTTGGTAATTCCTCCATTTATTATATTCATACATTGAGTGAGATCGTTTTTCTTATAACTTATTTGTTTCCATGTGCTTGTGAATTCCATGGGATTTCCGGGGAAACAATGCATGGAATACAGTGGTATACATTTGAAAACTCTCTCTTTATCTTTAATATACATTGTATGAGACCATATTTTTCATAACTTGCTCATTGCAATATATTTGTAAATTTTAAACACGTTTTCATAATCCTTTTTTACTCCATATTACAGGATCACTTGGGGAATCCATGTTTTAGGAAATGCTGATAGTAGTATATGGAGCGTCATTTATACGCTGGTCATTTTATTCTGAATAGTCCCAGAATTGATTGTACGGATTTTCCAGCGCCTTCCCTTACCAATTACCTCCCTTTCTGAATAATTTCCGTAGAAATCAATTTAGAATTAATTATCCTGTATTCCTTTTATTCCAAGGGATGGGGATAATTGGTATGACCATAGGGAAATGTTTAATTAAAAACGGCTTCGTACAAAATCTCCATAGAAGGATTGTACCGTGTTTCCTGTCAATAGTACGCTGTATTCCTTGTCGGTGGGAAGTCTTTTATTCTGAATGACTCCAGGATCATTTGTAAGGATTTCAGAGGAATGATGGGTATTAACATCCGCAAATCTGGAAAATTACCGCAAAAAATAATTTTGCCTTACATTATGGCAAATGGACTTTCCTCTTTTTCCGATTCATCCATATCTTAATGGAGAAAAAGTTTTCATTTTTTTGCTATAGTATTGTGGTATAACTGATAGTTGTGAAGAATAACCAAAATTCCTGAATAATCCTATTCACTTATTCCGGTTATGTCAGTTTTGGATTTTGGGTAGCTTTTATCGGTAATCCATTTTTTCGTTTCAGTCACCATTTCGGGGGTGACGGTGAAATCGTAATTAGCATAGTCGCCAATATGGAATTGTCCGGTCTTGAAGAATCCCCATTTCTCGAAGAAGTCGGTCAGGTCGGTTTTTGTGACGTCGCAGCAGGCTTTGATGAATTCGAACTGGTATTTGATCGTTTCATTTCCGCCGTAGTTTCCCGCGTTGTTGCGCAGGTATTCCATGACGTCCGGGTAGAAGTCGGGATGCCCGTTTTTGGTAAAGTAAAGATGGAGTTGCCACAGGGGGACCAACTTGTTGAAGACATCCTTTGATTCCAGGTAGGCGATTTTCCCGTCGATGATTTCCTTGCGCGCTTTGTCGTAGCTGCCCTGGCGCTTCAAGCGGCTTTCGTTGCCTGTTTTGGCGGCGGCTTGAAGAGAGAAAATATTGTTGCTGACCTCCGTCATGCCGCCCCAAGTCATCGGGCGCATTTGCATCACGTGGCCGACTTCGTGGGAGAAGCCCCAGCAGGCGTCGCCCTTGAGGACGTTTTCCGGATCGGTTACCATCCGCATGGTGCCGTTGTCTCCCAGGTAGGCGACTCCATCGCCATCGCGGAACATGTAGTAGTTGAAGTTCACACGGGCAAAGACGCGGTTTTTCGGGATTTTGCCGTATTTCTCAAGGCCCATCAGCTGGTATTGGATGCCGATCAGCTTGTCGTAGGCGTTGATGAGTTCAGTGCCGCGGTCCCCGGTGAATTTTTTCAGGAATTCGATAGGATAGGCCACCTGGATGTATTTTCCCCGGCCGTCCATAATCGGAGAGACGGCCTGGTCAAGCAGGCGTACCCAGTCTTCGTTGGTGTCACCCCGGGTGGTGTCAAAGTAGCCGTTGACCTTGCCCGTCACGAAATGGACGGGGATTTTCGGAGCCGTATCGGCATCATTGCTAAAATAACTGATGTAGGCGTTGGCGGGCGTTTCCACATCAATGATGTTGATTCCTTCCTTGAGGGGAATTTGCTTTTTGTGCAGTCCCCAGCCGTTGGGGTCTTTTGTCGGCTGCACTCCTACGGCCGGCTTGCGCATCAGGTTCGGGAGAAGGAGGCTGATTTCACGTCCATCCGTCTTGCCGACCAGAACCACATGCTGGCCCTTCTCGAGATAGACGCCCGTCATGTTGTCGTATTTGCTGAATCCATCTCCGATTCTGAGATTTTTGCCCGTCTGGCGGGGTGAGGGGAGGGCCTGGTATTCGGCATACAGGTAGTCCGGCTTGTAGTTGCCTGCCAGGATTTTGCCCGCGAGTTCCTTCATCGCGTCAGACTGGAAGGCGGAAGTGTCCTTAACATCCTGTTTCAGGGCCGTGCAGGAGGCATCCTTGAATAGCTGGAGGTCATTGCCAATACTTTCCGGCGTATTGGCGGCAAATACCGTTGCGAGCGAAAGCAGGGGAAGGGAGAGTAATGAAATAATCCGGGTCATAACAACGTGGGGAGTGAATGATTTTACGATGTTAGAAGTTACACTCTCCGTTTTCCTCTTCTTTCACCATTCCTCTTTTTATCGGCAAACGGAAATCCACCCGGCTTCAACACAAGGCCCGGGCTGTTTGATGAAGGGGAGCGCTTCAGTATGGTACTGTCAATCTTCTTTGCTTGTGATTTTGAAGGCTTCCATTGTTTTAATCCCTGGCCTCCCCCTGCTGCGGTTTCCGTGACAGGGGCATTCGCTGCTGTCATGCTTGAGCCATTTGCCTCGGGTGAAGCATTTTTCCCAGGTTCAGAACACGTTAGCGGGGCTTCCCGGTTCATGGCGTTCCATGGCGCTGGTTTCTACCTTGGGGACATTAAAGTTGTAACATGGTACACCTTTCCTTCTTCTTGAGAGTCTTATTCTTGAACGGAGAGGCTTCGATACTGTTTTAACAGGAGAGTAGCCTTCAACCGTTTTTCCAATTCCAGCTTCTGATGAAAGGGTCCTTCATTTTCCAAATCAGGTTATTGTTTTTGCGGGCTAACAAGCTGCTTTGGGTCAAGGCCACCTATTTTGCCCTGCTGGCTATTATTACAGCTATTGCATCGATTTACCTGGGTGAGTTTGTACCATTTGATATTTTTCAGAAGATCGGAGCCGATACGGTCGATACGATTTTAAATATCCTGGCTTCAAGCATGCTGGCGGTTACGACTTTTTCTTTAACCACGGTTGTTTCCGCTTACGCAGCGGCTACGTCAAGCGTGACACCCAGAGCCACCAAGCTGTTGATGGAAGATTCTACTGCCCAGAATGCACTTTCCACGTTCATCGGGTCCTTCATTTTCAGCCTGATTGCGATCATCTTTCTGAATTCCGGCATGTACGACCAGAAAGGGAGAGTCGTGCTGTTCGTTGTCACGCTGGGGGTCATTGCCATTATTCTGGTCACGCTCATCCGGTGGATTGAGCATTTATCCCGGCTTGGCCGGGTAGGCGAGACTTCAGAGCTTGTAGAGGGAGTAACGCAGAAAGCGTTGCTGGCGCGCGCCAGAGAGCCGTATCTGGGGGCCAATCCCCTGGTTGACCGGGAGCTTGATATTCCGGAAAATGCCGTTCCCGTCAGGAGCGATCAGACAGGCAATATCCAATATATTGACATGGAGAAGCTGGACCACCTTTCCAGAGATAAGGATCTTAATATTTACGTTGTTGCGCTACCGGGGGATTTTGTTTCCGTTACCTCGATTCTGGTTTATGCTGACAAGCCTGTGTCAAATGAAACCCGACGTGAACTGCTTGGAGCTTTTGTGATTGGCCATGAGCGCAATTTTGAACAGGATCCCAGATTCGGATTGTGCGTACTTGCTGAAATTGCCGCCCGGGCCTTGTCTGCGGCCGTCAATGATTATGGCACAGGGATTGATATTATCAACCGGGGCGTCCGGTTGCTGACGAATTACGCCCAGGCGGAACGCCATGCCGAGGTGAAGCATGAGAGAGTCTGGGCGCCTCCTTTAACTGTCTCCAATCTGTTTTCGGATATTTTTGCCCCTATCCTTCGGGATGAAGGAGGCATTACGGTTATTGACATCAAGCTGTTGAAGGCTTTTGCCGCGCTGTACGGTCTGGATAATGAACAGTTCAAAGTAGAAGCCCGGAAATATTCCCGGCTATGCTATGAACACGCGGTCAGAACCGTAGTACTTGACGAAGATAAGGAAGCCTTAAAAAAGCTGGTCATTGATTAGACGGTTGGTTTCTCCGTGAGAAAGGGAAGTCCGGTCAAAACCGAGCGGACTGAATTTTGAAGACAGCGTGAAGCTTCCCAAATGCCTGGGGTCGTAACAAAGGATTTATTCCCGAGCAGACTTCGTTGGTGAAAATCGGCCCGGAAAATGGAAAGGCTCCCGACATTTTTATTTCATCAATGGGGGCAGGGCGTGGCTGTTTCGTGTTGTTATAGCTGATGGTTAATGTTTTAGAATGTCGTCTTTTCAGGGATGATCAAGTTTCATCGTTTCCTGATGATTTCTTCCCCGCATGGAAATTTTAATGAGGACCCGGCCGTACATGCTCATGATCTTGTGATCTTATTATGAAGATGAATACATGTATCCGTTCCGGCGTTCTTTTCTGCCTGTTGATGGCGGCGATCCCGTGCAGTTTTGCGCAGAAGCCCGTGTTGGCGGCATGGAATTACGTCCCGTCTTATGGGCAGTCGCTTTCCGTAGGGTGGACGGCCAAGCCGGTCGTAACCACGGAGCAGAAGGACGGCAATTTGATGTTCAAGGGCGGCGTGCGGCCTTTTGAGGGTGGCAATGACCGGAGCGCCGTAGTTCCTCTGGTGGAGAGGGTTTCTCCGGACGGCGCCAGGGGGGGAGACGCCCGTTTCCGGAGCGGCCGGTAATTTCATGCGCCTGCTGAAGAAGCGCGATGCCGGAAAGGCCGCCAGGGTCCGGTTCCTCTGCTCTGCCGACGGCGTGGGAGGCGTCAGCATCGGTGTTCTTTCCAAAAGCAACGCTCCCTATCAGCGCATTCTGGGTGATTTGACCGCGGGCCGCGAGCTGGCGGACAAGGCCGGAAAGACTTTTTCCATGCCTTGTTTCCTGTGGACGCAGGGGGAAACCGACCAGCAGGACAGAAAAACAAGGGAATGATACAAGGAGAAGATGCGCGCTGATTCAGGATATTGACGCGGACGCCAAGGCCGTCACCGGGCAGAAGAATGACGTGCTGTGCTTCGGGTACCAGGTTTCTTCCCACCTCAATTATTTTACCCAGAATCCCACGGATTACCCTGTCATTGCTGTGGCCCAGCTGGATCTGGCCCTGGAGAAGGACAGCCGGTACATCATGACCACGCCCATATATCATTTCACCTATAGCGACGGGGTGCATTTGACGGCTCCCATGTCCCGTCTTTACGGGGAGTATGCCGGATACGTCATGTATAAGGTGATGGTGGAAAGCGTGAAATGGAAGCCCATTCATCCCGTCGCCCATGCCATCGGCAGAAAGGGGCAGGACTGGACGGTAGACGTAAAGTTTTTCGCTCCTGTGCCTCCTCTGGTGCTGGATACCAGGACGATTCTTGATCCGGGCAATTACGGTTTTTCCCTGGTGAATAGCCGGGAAGAGCCTCTGGAGATTAAGTCCGTCAGCTTGAACGGCAGCAATGTTGTCCGCATTGTAACATCATCAGACTCTTCCGGCGGCTGCCTCCGGTATGGAATGACCTTGAAGGAGAAACTTCCCTCCGGTCCGCGTACCGGCGCGCGCGGGTGCCTGCGGGATTCCCAGGGGGAAAAGGTTAAGACCCGGATTCAGGACGTGATGCACCGCATGGATAACTGGTGCCCGTTTTTCGATTACCCCCTGGAATCCCGGGGCAGGATGAACAAGACGGATTCCAGGTAGATTTCCATAAGGAGGCTGGAGCCGCTTTTGTTCCTTTCTTCCTGCATGGTTTATGCATTCCTTCTAAAAGACATGGAGTTCCTGTTCTGGTTTTAGTAGCCTATACCCCAAATTGGAGTCGGTTCAAATGAGAGAATTCTAAGGCCTGGTTATCGTTTGTAGATTGTTTGTCCAGCGCATAGTTTAGAAAATAAGAAGGGTCGAGAATTTTTCCTATTGCTGTTGCAACTTGTCTCATTCTAAGCTGGCCGGACTTTTCTACGAACGAGACAGCCAATGAAAGCAAGCAAGCCAAGCATGGAGGTCGAAGGCTCCGGAATAGCATCACGCACCATGCCGTTGAGCCGTATGTTGCTAATCGCCAAACTTTCCTCAACATCTTCGGTCGTGTTGGCAAAAGCAATTCTGAATGTGACTTCGTTTATGTTGCTATAGGTTTGACTCCAGGAAGTTAAGTCGAAAGATACACTTTGATCAAAAGTTTTGAATCCTGCATCTGTTCCAACATTAATGACGCCTCGCTGGCTTGTCAGACCCAGTGGTATCCAATCCTCTCCGCCTAGGTTGGCGAAAATTTCAAATCCGAACCGTGAAGTTACTGTTGTCGGTTCCAGGACAGCCGCTCCCCAATCAAATGTAATGTTATATAAATCAAGGGATTTTCCTTCTTCTGCCTTGGTTGAAAATTGAATATATGATTTGTCATAGTGGGGGATGTCGCTCGGCGTTGTATGATCATTGAAGAGGGCCCAATAGTTGCCATTGCCACCCGATACGGTTGGGAAGTTGATCATATCCAGATTTCTGCTGTAGGTGAATGAAGTGATGGCCCCCTCATAAGTAGTCATCTGGCTGCCTCCCGAAGAGTCAATGCCGGGTACTGTGGCAGCGTGGTTATAAGGGCTTGGCTGCCCGTCAAGGAAATGGGACAGCAACTCGGCTTGAACCGAGCTGCAAGCAGCAAATGCCACCAGAATGAGGAAAAAGTTTTTCATTGAAAATATTTTTTACTGTTTATGTTAAAGTAAGTTCTGGTGAAAATGTTCGATATCATCTGTATGTAATTTAAATGAAGGGGTTTATTTTATTCTGCACAACACTTTTTCCTATGTCGGCACAAAGCGACTAACATATTAAGTTTCTGTAGCTCAATAGACAACCCAGTTTTTGGAATAGACATTAACGCGCTTTTTTCCGCTTGTTCAGGATTGTCATACGTTCTTCTGGAATTGCCGTGTGGCCTCGGTCGATATCCGATTTTGTAACTTGGCGGATATTCCATGATTGATCATCTTTTCCGCAGAAGTCGGCCCCGTTAGACAGGCAGAACCGGGCCGAGTGCGTCCAGTTGCCTATTCTCCAATGATTTCGATAAAGATCAGCATTTTACCCCCTCTGTTCCATGAAGCTTCAAATGCCTGTTTCATCTGGGAAAGCATCCATTATGTCCATTTAAATTAATTCCATTGCCGACTTTGGGAAATACCCCATATCTGTAGTAAGGTGATGCGCGAAAGTTGCCGCCCCCATGACAATAAAGAAGCAGACAGTATGTAGAGCCTGTTGTTTTACAGAGGTTTCAGAAGGAGCCGCAGTCCCTTTTTGTCCGTCCGCACATTCTTCATTCTTGAGCAGACATTCGGCACGGCTTGCAGAGAAGCGTCTTATTTTCCCTTCCAGGGAAGGTTTCCTTACCCGGACGGAATGCGGGAGAAGGAAGGTTTTTCATCAGAAGAGCGGCGTTTTCCCGAGATGAAGAAATTATCCGGTTTGGAATAAGAACTGGAGATAGGGACCATCTGTACCTTGCAGACAGGCACAAGATATTTTATTCCTTCCCGTTTGATTTCCAAGGGAAAGGGATGAAACCACATGGCAGGCTTCATCCCTTGGTGGCAAATAAACAACCGTTTTTACTCAGTCTGCATTTCCGTTGGAACGGTTTCCTCGGAAAGAAAACTTATGCCAGTTACGGCATCTATTTCGGGAACGGCGTTTTAAGCCTGCATTTTCGCAATGCGTTCAATCAACTCCATGCACATGCGTCCGTTGTGGTAAGGACCTTTCCAGGCGTTTACCCGGAATTCGTTGTCTCCGTCCTGGGCATCCAGGTCTCCTCTGGAGAGCCATTCCCGGAATTTGCCGTCGCTGTGGTCGGAGACATAGTTCCTGATGTAGTCCACCACATTCATTGTGAGCGCCAGGTATTTGGGATCATTCGTCAGCTGGAAGGCATTGAAGAAGCCGATAACCGCTTCGCTCTGCACCCACCAGGACATCTGGCGGTCTACCAGCCCGTGTTCGTTGGCTTCTGCATACAGGCCTCCCGTATCCGGGTTGATTCCGTCCGCGCACGCATCGGCAATTCGGACGGAAACGGGTTTGCATTTTTCCACCAGTTCCTTGCCGCCGTATGCTTCTGCGGCTTCCGTCAGCAGCCACGCCCCCTCAATGTCGTGGCCGAAGGAAAAGAGGGTGTCCGTCGATTTCCAGTCGTCAGTCATGTAGGGTTTGTAGTGGAAGTATTCCTGGTCCAGCAGCTTGTTGGTCATGATGTCAATCAGTTCGCCTACGGTTTTCCTCAGCTTGGGATCATCATCCACGAGCATCAGAGTCGTATAACTTTCAATCATGTGCAGATGGGTGTTGAGCGCCTTGGACCCCAGGGAAGGGTCCGGAATATTGAAGCTGTCATCCCTCCTCTTCCAATCCCGGGTAAAGGTTTCAAAGTATCCCCCGTGTTTGGGGTCAAGGGCGTGTTTTTCCAATGCTTCATACATATCCCGGGCCAGTTTCAGGCCGTCTTTGCTGCCGCTTGCCCGCGCCAGTTCCGCTCCTCCATAGATGATGAAGGCAATGCCATAGGGATATTTGGACTCATCGACGGGGTTGCCATGGGCATCCACTACCCAGTAGGCTCCTCCGTATTCCTTGTCCACAAAATGTTCCTTGATGTAGTCCTTCGCATGGTTGGCCATTTCCAGGTAGCGGGGATCCTTCAGGAGGCGGTAGGCGCTTGCAAAGGTCCACATGAGCCTGGCGTTGAGCACGATGGAACGGTCCGCCTCCCTGACCGGTTCCAGTGTCCTCAGAACGGCTCCGTAAAAACCGCCTTTGGGGTCATAATCATAATTGATATAAAAATCCAGGATGTCCTTTAATTCCTGTCTGGACCATTCGTCCAAAGATTGCAATGTTTCCTTAGTTTCCATCGTATGTCTTTCGTTGCATTTCATGGGCATTCCGTTTGTGGACGCCCCCTGTTTCCCGGCTGCAAATGCATGGTAAGCGGGTGTTTTCCATCCAGGCGGGAAAGGATGCATGCTGTTGCATGGATCATCGTTTTTTGTTTCCTCTGAAAGGATTTCCGCCGGGACTGGGAACATGTCACGTCTGCATGTTCGTATCGGTTTTGACAGGCTGCCATATTTTCATGTTGAGAGTATGACCTCTGCACGAAAGGTTCCGTAAGGGAAAGACTCCTTGCCGCACGATTCTTTTTAATAGGCGTTTATTGCCTGCATGACCGGAACGGCATGCGGGTGGATTTTCCATTCTTCCGGAGACGGGCATTTTTCTTTCCGATTTGACAGTCAGAAAGTTTTGTCAATGTCTCATGCTGCATGCATTGTTGTTGCCGCTGTTTTTTCACATTCTGAGAACCCGGACGGCAAATTCTCTCAGGAAGAGGGAAAAAGAGCGCGCACGACTATCGAGTCATGAATTCCGCAAAGGGTCTGTTTTTTCCCTTTTCATTCTTTTTCCGGCGCGCGCGTCAGGGCGGGGAGGAGGTTTTGGAAAGTCGAACTGATTGTCCTCATTATTCAAGGGTTCCTCTGGTCTTCACTCCAATTCATGACATGGCTGTTGTCTGGAAGGAGGAAATGGAATAGGATGGGAAAGATGATGAATTCCGTGTTCAAGTGTTTGATGAGTGTTGCATGTGCCGTAGCATTGCCGGCATTGGGGCAAGAAGAAAAGGCCGGCTTTCCCACGGACAGGGCCGTGACCGTGTTCAGCGCCGGGGAGGGGAATCCTTATGCGTCCATCCGCATTCCGGCTCTGCTCCAGATCGGGAAGGGACAGCTTCTGGCGTTTGCCGAAGGCCGGTACAAGAATACGGACCAGGGGGAAAACGATATTATCATGAGCGTGAGCAAAAATGGGGGCAGGACGTGGAGCCCGCCCCGTGCCATTGCCAAGGCGCACGGAGCCACCTTCAACAATCCATGCCCTGTTTATGATGCCAAAACGAAGACGGTGACCGTCGTCTTCCAGCGTTATCCCGCCGGGGTGAAGGAACGGCAGCCCAATATTCCGCAGGGATGGGATGATGAAAAGTGCATCCGCAATTTCATGATCCAGAGCAAAAACGGCGGTTCTTCCTGGAGCAAGCCCGTGGATATTACCAGAACAACCAAGCGGCCCACAGGGGTGGATATCATGGCTTCCGGCCCGAATGCCGGAACGCAGCTGAAGAGCGGCCCCCACAAGGGGCGGCTGGTAATTCCGATGAACGAAGGCCCGTTCGGCAAGTGGGTGATTTCCTGCATTTACAGTGACGACGGCGGCAAGACATGGAAACTGGGCCAGCCGACCACGAATATGAAGGGCATGGTGAATGAGACATCCATCGCGGAGACGGATAACGGCGGCGTGGTCATGGTGGCGCGCCACTGGGGCGGCGGGAACTGCCGCCGCATCGTGTGGTCTGAGGACGGCGGGGAAACATGGGGCCAGGTGGAGGACGCTCCGGAGCTGTTTTGCGACAGCACGCAGAATTCCCTGATGACTTATTCCCTGGCCGACCAGCCTGCCTATGGTGGTAAAAGCCGCCTTCTGTTTTCCGGACCCAGCGCCGGACGGCGCATCAAGGGGCAGGTGGCGATGAGCTATGACAACGGCAAGACCTGGCCGGTGAAAAAACTGTTGGGAGAAGGCGGTTTTGCCTATTCCAGCCTTGCCATGGTGGAGCCTGGCGTAGTAGGCGTGCTTTATGAGGAGAACCAGCCGCATATCAAGAAGCTGAAGTTTGTTCCCATCACGATTGACTGGCTGACGGACGGGAAGGACACGGGGCTGGCCGCCGGCAAGAAAGCGCCGGAGATCAAGTAAGCCTTCTGCAAGTCTGCCTTTTATGGGCGGGGCCGGTTTTCCGGCCCCGCTTTTTTGTTGTGAAAAAAGGAGTGGGGATATCCCTTTGGCCGGAATGATGGTTTACATGGAGATGGAAAACCCTTCCCCCATACAGTGTAAATCGTGGTAACCTTAAAAGCAGGAGCGGGCAGCAGAAATTTCTTATGAAATGGTACCGGGACCCCCGAACGGGGTCGTGCCTGCACATCATAGACGATCTCGGCGGCCGTATAGCTGAACAGAAGAAGGCGGATAGGAGCCTGGATAATATTAAAAATCTTTTGTAGGGATTGTATGGGCTTGGGCTATTGTCCCGGTTGATTTTCCTTCCTGTTTCTGATTGTCCGGACATGTCCTTTCTCCACGGATGGAATGGCAGGATTGGATGTGGAATTCGGCGGCATGACAGAGAGCGCATGGATTGCAGTCTTGATTCCGCGGCGTCCGCAGGTACCCTGCAAGGCATCCGTTGCCCTTGGAGCGTTCCCATTCGGGAAGGCCGGCAGACGGCAAGACGATTCCTATTCTCATCTATGTCCTGGATTTATCTGGTGTTGGCCGGTCTCTGCGAGATCGGATGGCCTCTGGGGTTCAAGCTTTCCCAGGCGCCCGGCACGGGTTCCGGCAGGTTTGCCGCCTGCATCGCCTTTTCCATACTGAGCATGGCCCTGAGCGGCTTTCTGCTGTGGCTGGCCCAGCGGAATATTCCCATAGGCACCGCTTATGCCGTATGGACGGGCATCGGCGCGCTGGGCACCTTCATGGTGGGCATCATCTGGTTCGGGGATTCCTCGAACGTCTGGCGCATGCTGGCGGCCACCTTCCTGCTGATCGGCATCATCGGGCTGAAAATGGCGCCCGGCCATTGACGGAGTGCCGTGAAAGAGGCGTGAGCCTTTTCCCTTGCTGAATGAAGCCGCACCCTGCGCGCCGGGTACGGGAGTTCAGGAAATTTGATCGGTCCAGATGGTTCCGCACGCGTCGGAAGGCATGCGCCAGTCGCCGCGCGGGGAGAGGGAGATGGTGCCTACCTTGGGGCCGTCCGGCATGCAGCTGCGCTTGAACTGCTGCTGGAAAAAGCGGCGGATAAAAATGTCCAGACAGCGGCGGATGAATTCCGGCTGGAATTCGTTCCGGAAGGCGTGTTCCGCCAGGTAAAGGATCTTGTTCGGGGGCGCTCCGTATTTGATGAAGTGGAACAGGAAGAAGTCGTGCAGGTCATAGGGGCCCAGCACGTCCTCCGTCCGTTGTTCGATGGTCCCGTCGTCGGAGGGGGGCAGCAGTTCCGGGCTGACCGGGGTATTGCTGATGTCCACCAGGGTGGCGGCCAGTTCCGGCTCGGATTCTTTCGCAATGTGTTCGATCAGGCAGCGGATGAGCGTCTTGGGGATGGAGCAGTTGACCGCGTACATGGACATGTGGTCCCCGTTGTATGTGCTCCAGCCCAGCGCGATTTCCGACAGGTCCCCGGTGCCGACGACGAGGCCCCCCGTCTTGTTGGCCAGGTCCATCAGGATTTGCGTACGCTCGCGGGCCTGGACGTTTTCGTAAGTAGTGGTGCGTTCCGCCGGATCGTGCCCGATGTCGCGGAAGTGCTGCAGGCAGGCGTCTGAAATGGGGATTTCCCGGAGTTCCGCTCCCAGCAGGCGGCACATGCGCACGGCGTTGCTCCGTGTTCTGTCCGTGGTGCCGAATCCCGGCATGGTCACGGCCAGGATGTCTGACGCGGGCCGTCCCAGAAGCCGGCAGGCGCGGGCGCAGATGAGCAGGGCCAGCGTGGAGTCCAGCCCCCCGGAGATGCCGATCACGAGCCGCTGGACGCGCGCGTGTTCCATTCTTTTGGCAATTCCCGCCGTCTGGATGGAGATGATTTCCTCACAGCGTTCGTCCCGGTGTTCCGGAACGGGCAGGAAGGGGCGGGGCGGGTTGAAGGCGTATTCCAGACCGGGAGAGGCGGGAACATCCGTCTCCAGCGTCACGTGGAGCATTTCCCCGGTGGAGGGAAGGGGTTTGTTGTCGTTGAAGGAACTTTCCGAAAGGCGGCCGGCCGCCAGCCGTTCAAAGTCCACGTCCGCCAGGATGAGGGAGTTTTCCCTGAGAAAGCGCGCGCTTTCCGCCGCCAGCCTTCCGTTGTCCGCAATGAGGCAATGGCCGCCGAAGACGACGTCCGTCGTGGATTCATGGACGCCGGCGGAAGACAGAGCGTAGGCGCAGAGGCACCTGCCGCTTTGCTGTTTGACCAGCTCGCGTCTGTAGGCGGCCTTCCCGGTGAGTTCCGTCCCTGCGGACGGGTTGAGAATAGCTCTGGCTCCGTGCAGGGCCAGCGTGGAACTGGGGGGAATGACGCTCCAGAGGTCTTCGCAGATTTCCACGCCGAAGCTGAACGGAGAGGACATATCATGAAAGACAATATCCGTACCAAAGGGAACTTGAGCGCTGTTGACGGTTATTTCCCGCGTGCCGGTGCCCAGGGCCCTGGCGGAGGTAAATTGCCGCTTTTCATAGAATTCCCGGTAGTTGGGCAGCATCGTTTTGGGAACCAGCGCCAGAACGCGTCCGGCCTGCACGACGGCGGCCGTGTTGTACAGGGCATCCCCGTACAGGAACGGAAGACCCACGATGGCGACCGTGCCGGATTTTTCCGTGGCCTCCGTAAAACGGCGCAGGCCTTCCAGGGCCGCCTGTCTCAGACGCGGCTGGAAGAAAAGGTCTCCGCAGGAATATCCGGTGATGCTCAGCTCCGGAAAAACGACGGCGGCGGCCTGCTTTTCAGAGGCTTCCCGGAAGCCCGCAATGAGCCGGTCAACGTTGTAGTCCACATCAGCTATCCGGAGCTGGGGGACGGCGGAGGCAAGTCTGTAGTATCCGAACATGGGCGGCGCGGTCTGGAAAATGGAACCCGCGGATAATCTTTTTCCCGGAATCAGAATGCCATCCGGGAAGGGCGGGCCTGCTCCGGATACTAAAAGCTCGTGAAAGAGTTGTAAAGCCATCAGTGGGGATTGGACTTCCACCTGTTTTCAGAGGAATGGAGGCGGAGGAGGAAAAAGGGGACCCGGCAGGCCGCCAGCAACGGGCCGGACACGGGCGGCGGGATTCATGCCTCTTCCCCTAAATCCGGCGGGAAGGCGTTTTTTCATGCTCCGGGGACGGAATTGAAGCTGGAAAGGCGGGAGAAAAGAGTCAATCATGCCGCCAAGACCGATGAACCATACCGACCGATTTACAGGGAGAGCCGGGGCCTACGTGCAAGGGCGGCCCGGATATCCCGCCGCCGTTCTTGAACTGCTGACGCAGGAAACGCGCCGGAAGAATCCCCGCCTGGCGGACATAGGTTCCGGAACGGGCATTCTGTCCCGCGCCATGCTGGAACGCGGCTGGACCGTATACGGTGTGGAACCCAACGACGACATGCGCCGGGAAGCGGAATTTTCCCTGAAGGATTTTTCCTCCTTTCATTCCATTCCGGGAACGGCGGAGCATACGTTGCTGCCTTCCGGGACCGTGGATATGGTTGCGGCGGCGCAGGCGTTTCACTGGTTTGACGCCGCTGCGTTCAAACGGGAGTGCCGCCGCATTCTGACCCCGGAAGGCAGGGCGGCCCTCCTCTGGAATTCAAGGCTGGAAGACAGCCCCATTGTCCGTGAGGAGGGGAGTATTCACCGGCTTTATTGCCCGCATTTTCATGGATTCAGCGGAGGCCTGGCTGAATTGACGGGCAGGATTGGGGAGTTTTTTGATCACCGCTTCCGGATATTCCGTTTTCCGAATGATCTGGCCTACACGCGGGAACAATATCTCCAGCGCATGATGTCCACCTCCTATGCCCTGATGGAGAAGGATGAACGGCGTTCCTCCTGGCTGGACGCCCTGAATGGGTTGTTTGACCGGTTTGAGGAGAATGGCCGTTTGACGGTTCCGAATGAAACCGTCGTGTATCTGGGAGACTGCCGGAAGTGAGCCTTTCACGGTTCGCCTCCGAGGAACCAGGGTTGGGAGGAGAAGCCCGCTTTTTCCTCCGGCAATAGTGTATTTCCGGGCAGGCACCGCCCATTTCCCCTGGCAGAAGGCCTGGATTCAAGGAGCCTGTTTTGCCGCTTGTTCGGGAATTGAATGAAGGAGTAAAAAGGCCTCCGGCTAGAAGTTGGGGGAACGGAAAAGTAGGAAAATCGCGATTCCCAGAACCAGCAGTCCGATGATGAGGGAAGTATAGAAATGGGTTTTGTTTACATACAGTGTCCATTCCTCCTTAAGATGGGAAAAGTCTTCCCCCGCGGCATAACGGGAAAAAAGGTCACAGAGCTGGGAGTAGTTCACATTGTCGGGAGCCACGTAGAGCTCCCTCTTCTTTCCGGCGGCAAACGACATTTCGCAATGGTAGCTTTCCGGGTCATCGCAGATGGCCTGGAGGAAATCGTTTCCGCGGGTGCAGATGATAAAAGCCTCCATGTTGTTTTTGATGGCGGAAAGGGCTTTTTCCTGTGTTTCGCAGGGATCGCCGTCCACCTCCCACGTGACGGACGGAAAGGGTGAGTCAGGATTCATAGGTGAAAATAGAGATACTTGAAATATGAAGGGCGGGTTCTTCAAAAGCCAGTAAAAATGAATTCCCGGGTTTATTTCCTTGGGAGAGCCGGAAGCTCCCATGCAGGAAATTCCTTTTTCCCATGAATTCATCATCTCATCGGCCATTTTCTTCAGGATTCCCCTCTCCGGGCAGGCAGTCCCTGGAAGATGGGATGAAGTCCCGCATTGCTGCGCGGAATCTTATGGAAAATCCAGAGGCCGTGCATGCGGCGACGGGAGATGGACGTCCAACGATGGCCGTTTCCGGCTCCATTCCAGCGTGGCACGGTTTCTTCCCGCTTTTTTCCCGTTCGGTTTTTCCGGTCAGTCCTTCACCAAATTTTCCGCATCCGGACGGGAATGCCTTTTCATGCCCTGTGGGGAACGGCCCGTGAAGGTGCGGGGCCGGGATTCTTCTTTCACGCTATTCTTGCTTTATCCGCGGGCGTTTTCCGTGCTACAATCATCCACCGTCATGACGCAGCAGCCTTTTTCTCAAGAACCTTTTCTGGTCTCCGGATTGCACGGGGACCAGATTCTGGGTGCCCGCAGCAATCAGCAGGATTCCTTTTCCATTCTGGCCGGGGAGGATGCACTGGTTCTTCTGCTGGCGGACGGCATGGGCGGCTACAGCGGCGGGGAACTGGCCAGCCG
>OBZG01000240.1_pt1 | contig 61695 bp, 61 predicted proteins | sample 1550701 | NCBI WGS metagenome assembly OBZG01 (sample SAMEA2580229, study PRJEB22360) | human gut metagenome | biome: human gut; feature: human-associated habitat; material: faeces | place: Denmark | collected 2008/2010
TCCCGACAGCGAAGATTATCTTACCAGAAGCATGGATAAATGTCAATAACTTTTTCAAATTTTTTTAGGATTTTATCATCATTGGCAGAAAGGCACAGCTGGAGCTGTTCTGGATGTATACTGACCAATGGAAAAAGACACTGGTTGGGGCACGCAGTCTACAAATAGAACACTGGCCGTTTAAATATGGACGAACCTCTGCTCTCCCCATACCGAACCATTTCAGTATGCAAAAAGCAGTTTCGGAATCAAATCCATCCCGAAACTGCTTTTTTACACGAGGCCCTTAAATATTAGGCATCTTTGCGGTAGGCATCATAAGAACTCTGCCTGTGCCGCGGTATACATTTACAAGACCTTCTCCAGAGGCAGCGGAGCCAATGAGGCTCTTGCCGGAACGCTCTACGGTAAAGTCCAGTCCCTTGCTCCAGGCAATAGCATAATTTCCATCCACTTTCAGAACATCGTTTTGAAGTTCGATTTCAATAAGCTCCTCCTTAGGGCAGTCGGATTCAATACAGAATACACCATTTCCGTTAAGACTGAGATTAAAGAGTCCCTCGTTGCCGGCAATGGCTGAGGACAGGTTGGAGCGCATCACCGCCTTATGCTGCAAGCTGGATTCACAGGCCAGAAACAGGCCATCATCCAGCACAACAGCGCCGCCCCATTCGGCTGCATCTAAGAGGATGAGATATTTATAGGTGGGTTCTAAGACCAGAATACCGTCGCCCGTGTATTCCGGTTTGATGGCGGATTCCCCGCTGACCTTCCCTCGCACTGCCTTCCCCAGAAAATCTCCTACACTCTTGATCCCGGTAGTGGCATTGACGTTTCCAAGCATCCACTGCATAGCTCCTGCCTGAACGGTCACATTGGCCCGATTCAGATGGCACACCAGCTGACGCTTTTTCACATTCATCTGAGCGCTGAAATAAGCTGTTATAGCAGATCCTGGTGTTACACTGAGATCCCTCTGATATTCAATGACCTGAAACGCTCCCAGCTCAGAGAGGACTTTTACATCATCATTGTCAGCAAAATTTGAAATACGGTACATACATTCCCTCCTGTTCACTTGGCCATACGCTCCGACCTGTCCGAGTATGTTTTATCCTCATGGCCCAGCGTAATTAGTTTTCCAGACTCTTCCACTTAAAATTCGGTATCACATCCGACCATTTGTTAATTCCTATAATAGACTTTGCGAACTCTGAAGCTTCAAGAGTAGAGTTTTTCTTGTCAATATCCCGAAATACCTGCCAGATCTTCTTGCGCTTGGTTGCCACAATCTTGTCGGGCTGGTTCATGTCGCACTCCCAGAGGCCAAATTTAAGTCCCTGCTTTGCCTCGCTGGGAGCGTCCACCTGGCGGCTTACGGTGTAAGCGTCAATATATGGGTTGCTGTCTACGATATAGTAAGAGTAAGCATAGGCCGCTGCCTGAATCTCAGGTATATTCCCCCGTGTAGGGCTATAAGAGGTAAAGCCCTGCTCCGTCAGGATAATATGGCGCACATTTCCCGAAGGCGCTTTTAATGCCTCCTGGTTAAAATAATCTGTCAGTACATTTAAGTTGGCGAAATTGATCACCGGAGAGTTAAAGTCATTTGTAAACAGGCCCGTGGACTGAGGATCATCCCAAAATTCCGGTTCAGTCATCGGGCAGGGATACGGGTGATATGCCAGTCCCCAGTCCATTTGCCCCTGATTGTTGGCAATGGAGTTAAAACTGTCTACGATTTCCTTGCCGCCGTATTTCACCTTGCCGTCAATTTCATTCATCCAGTTGTAATCAAGAGAGAAGTATACCCTGTCATTAGCATTGGTGCTCTTGATAGCTGTATAGAATACGCGGAATGCCTTCTGATAAGCCTTCACATAGTTTGTCAGGTCCATAGGACCCATATAGTTCCACTGCTGGTTGTTTATCTCATTTCCAATAATCCAGTTGGACACTTTGCCATAGTCAGGATTTTTTCCGCTGTAATGGTCTGCCAGAAAAGCCGCAATCGCTCTGGTCTGTTCATAGCCCGCCTGATTAGCTGCATTAAACATATAGTAAAAAGCGTTAGAGGATTTTTTTGTACCTGGATAGATCAGATCCGGGCGGCTGTCGTTCCAGTCATTTAAAATGATCACGGTAACGGTCATTCCCTTATTTGACAGAGCACTGATGGTTCTGTCGTAATCCTCTACAATTGCCTTGTTGAAATGATATGTCTTTCCGTCATATTCATAATCAATACCAGTTCCCATAATCTGAGAAAACGCAATATTAGTCGTCACGTGCTTTACACCCAGGTCAAAGGCATCGTCCAGCATATCGATTTCAATATTCAGGCCTTTTTTTGTCAGAGGCGTTTTGAAGGCTTCTGTATTTTTGGCCACCGCCTCCGGGTTTGTGATATAGTGCGGCTCGCTGATCGCCTTATAACTGGTTCCGTCAAAGGATGCCAGCACAAATTTACTGTAGAGCCGATCGGACGTACTGCCGAAATTCAGAGGAATCGTGGCTGTCGAACTGGAAAGAGCATCCGCCCAAGCAATGTAATCGCTCCTGCCATCCAGACTGTCCTCATAGGTCTGCTGCTCAAATACATAAACCTTTCCGTCTGTTCCCGTAGAATTACCGCTGCTGGAAAATACAATCTCCACATTCTGCTTATCTCCTGTGATCTTACAGGAGGAGATCTGGCCCTTTAATCCAGTTTCCGCCTCCTGCCCCTCCTCTGCTGCCGCAGTCTGTGTAAAGGCGCCCAGGCTCACTGCCGCCGCGCCAAAAAACAGCGCTGCCGCTAGGATCACTCCCCTGCCTCCTGTTAAAAATCCTTTTTTCATCTTGAAATTACCTCCGACTTATGTGTATGCTCCCGGAATATCCGTTTTAATATCAACTTCTATGATACCTAATCTATCCTGCATTTTCAATTACGATTTTATTACATTATCTTAAGTCTTATTTGTAATATCATTTTCCTGATAAACTTTTTTCAGAGTGAACCCCCGGCCCTGTACCTCGTTGATCTGGTTGATCACCATAAATGCCTCCGGATCCTCATCCAGTACCAGCTGATTTAACCGCGGCAGATCGCGCTTGGAAATAACCGCCATAATCATATCCTGCTGGTTATGCAGGTATCCCGTTTCCATATGAAGCAGACTGGTGCCGCAGTCTAACCGTTCTCCTATGAGAGCATTGATGCGCTGATAACGGCGGCTGACAATCTTCACCTGGATCCTGGCGGTGCCTGCCATTAAAACCTTATCCAGCACCAGAGTATATGTGATAATTAAAAGAATACCATAAAGTACCTCCTCTGTACCGGAGGTAATGAGCTGCAGCCCAAGGATCACGCAGTCCAGCACATAAAGAGAAAGCGATACGTTGATACCGCATTTTTTCCGCAGGATGAGACAGGGAATATCAACGCCGCCGGTAGACGCCCCTACTTTTATCACCATGCCAATCCCCGCTCCAATGAAAATGCCTGCGTAGATCACCGCCATAAGACGATCCTGCATATAAAAGCCCGTGATTCCTGTCCGTTCCATAATTCCTAAGACGGCTGGATACATCACCGTGCTTAAGACAGTGGTAAGGGCAAATCCCTTTCCCAGCTGCCACAGTCCCAGTCCAAAGACAGCAATATTAAAAACACTTACAAATAGGCTTACAGGGATCCCACACAGCCGATTAAAAAACAGGCCCAGTCCTGTGGTGCCTCCTGTTACAAGGCCGTTCGGCATGATAAATAATACCACTGCAGCCGCATAGATCACATTTCCCAAAAGGATAACAGCTGCTTTTACGGCTATCTGAAGCCATTTCTGTCTGTTGTTGTTTTGTTTCATCATGTTCTCTCCCTTCCTTTCGAGGGTATCATTTTTCAGGTGGGCTGTCAAGAAAGCCTTGACAATCCACGCCCGCCGTTTATAATACTCTTAGAACTTTTGTATCTGTTTCCTTTTTCGGATACTGAGCCGGTGTGAGGGGGAGCGCCCTGATGCTGCGTACAAAAGGATAGCGATGGGAGTCCGTGTTTCGGATTGAGAGGATGCAGGAGAGCATCGACCGAAGAGCGCATAAACTGCGCCCTATCACAGCTGCTTGACCGGCGCCGTCGCTATGCCTGTATCTTCGGGAACATATGTCTGACGCACCCAGGTGCGTTTTTTTATGTCCGAAAACAGTCCTGGCGCCTGCCGGTACGCGGCAGAAAAGAGGAAGGAATTTATGAACAAAAACAAACACGCAGCGAAACTGGTCTTTCTTGCCATGATGGTGGCACTGGGAGTGGTGATCTCTCCCATTCTCCGTGTGGAGGGTATGTGTCCCATGGCCCATTTCATCAATGTCACCTGTGCAGTAATGCTGGGCCCCTGGTATGCCTTCGTATGCGCCCTGGCAATCGGCATTATCCGTATGACCTGTATGGGAATCCCTCCCCTGGCGCTTACAGGCGCTGTATTCGGAGCCTTTTTATCAGGAATGTTCTACCGTATGTCCAGGGGCAAACTGGTCTGTGCCTTTGCAGGCGAGGTCATTGGAACCGGCATCATTGGCGCAATCCTCTCCTATCCTGTTATGACTTTTGTATGGGGCAAAACAGGACTGACCTGGTTTTTCTATGTGCCGTCCTTTATCGCAGGCACGCTGATCGGCGGAACCATTGCCTTTTTATTCTTAAAACATTTGCAGAAGGCAAAGCTTTTGTCAATGTTCCAGGAAACGCTGGGCTCTCAGGCCTACGATTCCAGAGAGGATGTGACAAATGACGCGCTTGGAATCGCCTTTTCCGGCTTTATCGGATATCTGGCTGTAACTGTGGCAGTTCACCAGTTCGCACCCGACGGCGGAACTGTGGTGAATATGCTGCGCTATCTGGTACTGGCAGCCTTCATGGGAGCGGCCCTTGTGTACTGGAATGTAAAACGTCCTAAAGCAGCATAGGGTTTCAGAGCAATCTGCATTTGCGGCACCGTCAAAGGCCCACGGCCATCTGACATTTTTCTGCAGCCATTGCCGTCTTTTACATTCTTACTGCAACTATTTCCCGATGAAAGGAGCTTTACTCTCATGGATCTGATCTCCCGTTTACATACCTCATCTCCTCTGATTCACTGCATTACTCATCCCATTGCTATTAATGACTGCGCAAACGCCGTACTGGCTCTGGGAGCGCGTCCGATCATGGCGGAGCATCCTGCGGAAGCAGCTCAGATCGCAGCCCTGGCCCAGTCTCTGACCGTCAGTCTGGGAAATATCACGGATGCCAGAGCAGAATCCATCATGGCCGCCGGACGCATCCGCCCCGGTGTGATCGATCTGGTAGGGATCGCCTGCAGCGATTTTCGTATGAAACTGGCCAAACGGTTCATACAGGAATGTCATCCTGCGGTAATCAAGGGAAATGCCTCTGAGATCCGCGCCATTGCAGGGACCGGATTTCACAGTCAGGGAATCGATGTGAGCCCGAAAGACGCAGTTGAAAAGGGAGATGAAAGCGCTCAGCTGAAGCTGGCGCTTTTGATGAAGGGAATCGCTGACCAGACCGGTGCGGTGGTGGCTGCCAGCGGAGCGGTGGATGTGATCGTGGCTCCCGGTGAAGATACGGCCTACTTTCTTGAAAATGGAGTGCCTTCCATGGCGCAGATCACTGGAACCGGCTGTATGCTGACCTGTATCATGGGGGCTTTTATGGCTGTGACGTCCCCCTTGAATGCAGCTATTGCCGGAGCCGCAGCCTTGGGAATCTCAGGAGAAACAGCCGATTGCTCCCTGGGACTTGGAACCTATCACATGAAGCTGTTGGACGCACTGTCTCTGCTAAGCGATGAGACCCTTGAACGCAGGATGAAACTTCATACAAAAACGCTGAGGGTATATACGGATGGATCTACATCCGCATAAACCCTGACATCATACATCCGCCTGCCGCACCTGTTTCCAAAATCTGCGGCAGGCGCTTTTCATTTACACCGCCGATGGCATAGACCGGAACCGTGCTTTCATTACAGACCTGTCTTAAAAACTCCAGTCCCCGACCGGGCAATCCCTTCTTACAGTCCGTTTCATAGATATTTCCTGCAAATAAATAGTCTGCTCCAAGCTCTATGGCCTCTTTTACCTCTTCCACCGAATGAATGGAGGTTCCCGTCCATTCGGCCCACGAAGGCCTTCCTGTGCTCCTTAAAACAGACATCGGAATATGGATTCTTACAGTTCCCAGCTCATGCGCTATATCTGGTACTGTATTTACAATCAGTTCCTGACCGGCTCCCCGGCAGATTTCTCTAACCTGGTAAGCAAGACATTTATACAATTCTGAACTTAAATCTTTCTCACGCAGTACAATTGCCCTTGGCCTTGCGGACACGATACGGCGGATCTGTGCCAGATAACGTATCCAGGTATCCGTACCCGGCATAAATGCCGGGATCTCTGTCCGGCTTTCTCTTCCATTTTCTCCCTTTTCTATTTCCCGTCCCCTGCAAAGGCTGTGATTTGTCACTGCTATCATTTTCCTGTACATAAATATATACCTCCCCGGTACCTCTGGCCGGACAGCAGGCGTGCCGTCTGGCATTGTCTTTCCATGTACTAAAAAACCCCCGGAAAACTCCGGGGGCCAACTCGTTTGGGCACAATATCCATTCAGATATATCATTTATCACATTCGCCGGGGTTAACCCCCCTTAAGCGTTAATTACTCTACGATAGATACAACTCTACCGGAACCTACGGTACGTCCGCCTTCACGGATAGCGAAACGAAGCCCCTGCTCCATAGCTACTGGATGAATCAGCTCTACGGTCATCTCTACGTTATCGCCAGGCATACACATCTCTGTACCAGCTGGCAGCTCGCAAACGCCAGTTACGTCAGTTGTTCTGAAGTAGAACTGTGGACGGTAGTTGTTGAAGAAAGGTGTATGACGGCCGCCCTCGTCCTTAGTCAGAACGTAAACCTGAGCGGTAAACTTGTTGTGGCACTTTACAGAACCTGGCTTGCACAGACACTGTCCGCGCTCGATCTCTGTTCTCTGAACACCACGCAGCAGAGCACCGATGTTATCACCAGCCTCAGCGCTGTCAAGGAGCTTACGGAACATCTCGATACCGGTAACAACGGTCTTGCGAACCTCCTCATGGATACCGATGATCTCAACTTCGTCGTTCAGGTTCAGAGTACCACGCTCTACTCTACCAGTAGCAACAGTACCACGGCCAGTAATGGTGAATACGTCCTCTACAGGCATCAGGAAAGGCTTATCTGTCTCACGAACAGGATCTGGGATGTAGCTGTCAACAGCGTCCATCAGTTCCATAACCTTGTCGCCCCATGTGCCCATCGGATCCTCAAGAGCCTTCAGAGCGGAACCCTGGATGATTGGTGTATCATCGCCTGGGAACTCGTACTCATTTAACAGCTCGCGGATCTCCATATCAACCAGCTCAAGCAGCTCAGGATCGTCTACCATATCGCACTTGTTCATGAATACCACGATATAGGGAACGCCTACCTGACGGGACAGAAGGATGTGCTCTCTTGTCTGAGCCATAACACCATCCGTTGCAGCTACAACCAGGATAGCGCCGTCCATCTGAGCAGCACCAGTGATCATGTTCTTAACGTAGTCAGCATGTCCTGGGCAGTCAACGTGTGCATAGTGTCTCTTCTCTGTCTGATACTCAACGTGAGCAGTAGAGATAGTGATACCACGCTCTCTCTCCTCTGGAGCCTTATCGATGTTCTCGAAATCTACCTTTGCGTTACCAGCAACTCTCTCTGCCAGAACCTTTGTGATTGCAGCAGTCAGAGTAGTTTTACCGTGGTCAACGTGTCCAATGGTACCAATGTTACAATGTGGTTTAGTTCTGTCAAACTTAGCTTTAGCCATTTTATAACGTCCTCCTTAATTTGCGCCCGCAAAGCGGGCTGATATAGTTAGTCAGGCTATCAATCATTATATTCTATTTTCCTTTGATTTACAAGCCTTTTTTCGTTTTTTAGGGGCAGTCTGCGCGTCCCGTTTAAGACAGGAAACGCAAACCCCGCTGCGCCGGCCGGGCGCAATGAAAACCGCATACGCAATTTTCTTTATTTCTTATGATCAGCAAGAACCTTCTCCTGAACATTCTTCGGAACCTGCTCATACTTCTCAAAGAACATAGAGTAGTTGCCGCGTCCCTGCGTTCTGGAACGAAGGTCTGTAGAGTATCCGAACATCTCGGACAGCGGAACGTAAGCCTTAACCATCTTACCGCCGCCGATATCTTCCATACCCTCGATGCGTCCACGGCGTGAGTTGATATCACCAATAACATCGCCCATGTACTCCTCAGGCATGGTAACCTCTACCTTCATAATCGGCTCAAGCAGAACCGGGTTGCCCTTGTGCATAGCATCCTTGAATGCCATGGATCCGGCGATATGGAATGCCATCTCGGAGGAGTCAACCTCGTGGTAGGAACCATCGTATACATCTGCGCAAACGCCCAGTACAGGGAATCCGCCCAGGATACCGGTCTTTGCAGCCTCTTCGATACCTTCTCCAACTGCCGGGATGTACTCCTTAGGAATAGCACCGCCAACAACGGAAGAAGTAAACTTGAAGGTCTCCTCTGCATTTGCATCCATTGGTGTGAAGTGAACCTTACAGTGACCGTACTGTCCACGACCACCGGACTGCTTCGCGTACTTGCTGTCAACGTCAACAGCCTTTGTGAAGGTCTCCTTATAAGCAACCTGAGGAGCGCCTACGTTAGCCTCTACGTTGAACTCACGCAGCAGACGGTCTACGATGATATCCAGATGAAGCTCGCCCATACCGGAAATGATGGTCTGGCCTGTTTCTTCGTCTGTGCGGACACGGAATGTAGGATCCTCCTCCGCCAGCTTTACAAGAGCATCGCCCATCTTGTCCTGGCTTGCCTTGGTCTTTGGCTCGATCGCGATATCGATAACAGGCTCCGGGAACTCCATGGACTCCAGGATAACCGGATGCTGCTCATCACAGATGGTATCGCCGGTCGTTGTGGTCTTGAAACCAACAGCAGCAGCAATATCACCGGAATATACGCGGTCTAACTCGTGTCTCTTATTTGCGTGCATCTGAAGGATACGTCCAACACGCTCCTTCTTGCCCTTTGTTGCATTCAGTACATAAGAACCGGAGCCCAGAGTACCGGAATACACACGGAAGTATGCCAGCTTACCAACGAATGGGTCAGTCATGATCTTGAATGCAAGAGCTGCAAAAGGCTCTTCATCAGAAGAATGACGCTCGATCTCGTTGCCGTCCAGGTCAACGCCCTTGATTGCGGGGATGTCTAATGGAGATGGCATAAATTCAATGATAGCATCCAGAAGTTTCTGAACACCCTTGTTTCTGTAAGCAGTACCGCAGCATACAGGAACAGCTGTACACTGACAGGTTGCCTTTCTTAATACCTTCTTCAGCTCATCGTTGGAAGGCTCCTCGCCCTCAAGATACTGCATCATCAGGTCATCGTCCAGCTCGCAGATCTTCTCTACCAGCTCGGTACGGTATAATTCCGCATCATCCTGCATATCTTCAGGAATGTCTACGATAGAGATATCATCGCCCTTATCATCATTGTAGATGTAGGCCTTCATCTCAAACAGGTCAATGATTCCCTTGAAATCATCTTCCTTGCCGATAGGCAGCTGAATGCAGATCGCATTCTTGCCCAGACGGCTCTTAATCTGCTCTACAGCACCGTAGAAGTTTGCACCCAGGATGTCCATCTTGTTAATGAATGCCATACGGGGTACGTTGTAGGTGTCAGCCTGACGCCATACGTTCTCAGACTGTGGCTCAACGCCGCCCTTTGCACAGAACACGCCAACAGCGCCATCCAGTACACGCAGGGAACGCTCAACCTCAACTGTGAAGTCTACGTGTCCTGGCGTATCGATGATGTTGATACGATGCTCTGCCGCACCTGGCTTCGGCTTGCAGTTTTCCTGCAGAGTCCAGTGGCAGGTAGTAGCAGCGGAAGTAATGGTAATACCTCTCTCCTGCTCCTGGGCCATCCAGTCCATGGTAGCAGTACCCTCATGGGTATCACCGATCTTATAGTTTACACCAGTATAATACAGAATACGCTCTGTCGTAGTGGTCTTACCAGCATCGATATGAGCCATAATTCCGATATTTCTGGTTCTCTCCAACGGATATTCTCTTCCAGCCAAGGGATTTTCCTCCTTAATTTATCGAGCAAAGCCGATGTGCAGCTTAGAAACGGTAGTGAGCAAACGCCTTGTTTGCCTCTGCCATCTTGTGCATATCTTCTTTCTTCTTTACGGATGCGCCAGTGTTGTTGGCTGCGTCCATAATCTCGTTTGCCAGTCTCTCCTCCTGGGTCTTCTCGCCTCTCTTACGGGAGTACAGAGTGATCCAGCGCAGAGCCAGGGCCTGTCTTCTCTCTGGCTTAACCTCGATGGGCACCTGATAGGTAGCGCCGCCGATACGCTTTGCCTTAACTTCCAGAACAGGCATAATGTTGTTCATTGCTTCTTCAAATACTTCGATCGCATCCTTACCGGTGCTCTCAGCTACACGATTGAATGCTCCGTATACGATTTTCTGTGCAACACCCTTCTTGCCGTCTAACATGATATTGTTGATCAGCTTTGTTACAACCTTATTGTTGTAGATCGGGTCTGCCAGAACGTCTCTTTTCTGAGTATGTCCTTTACGTGGCACGTTACTTCCCTCCTTAATATGCTGCCCTTTATCAGAAATGATACAGGCAGTTTCCATTAACTCAACGGTACTCACAAGTTTCCATAAAATGTGTTCGTGCTCGGTCTATATATTTCCTGCAACCACAGGTACAATATCACGGATCCGGCACTAACAAATGCGAAAATATCTTTCGCAGTCACTTTACTGCTGTTAGTGGTACTAATCTGGTTTGTTCCAAACTGCTGTGAGATTACTTCTTATCTTTTGGTCTCTTAGCGCCGTACTTGGAACGAGCCTGCTTTCTGTTTGCTACGCCTGCTGTATCCAGTGTACCTCTGACAATGTGGTATCTGGTACCTGGCAGGTCCTTAACTCTTCCTCCACGGATCAGAACAACGCTGTGCTCCTGAAGGTTGTGTCCCTCTCCTGGGATATAGCTTGTTACTTCGATACCATTAGAAAGACGTACTCTGGCGATCTTTCTGAGTGCAGAGTTAGGTTTCTTAGGGGTAGCAGTCTTAACAGCGGTGCATACGCCGCGCTTCTGTGGTGCGGATACGTCTGTTGCTCTCTTCTGTAAAGAGTTGTAACCCTTCTGCAGAGCTGGTGCAGTAGACTTCTTTGCGCTGGTCTGTCTTCCCTTTCTAACTAACTGGTTAAATGTTGGCATCCTTTTCACCTCCTGTGATATTGACTGTTGGTTGCTGTGTCTTTCAGCTTTTGTGCACCAAAACATAAGTGTTCTGAACACACTTTTTCATTATAACATAAGGCCCAAATCTGTCAAGTATTTTTTTAGTGGGCGGCAAATAGCCGGAAATTCCATATTTTTTTATCATGTGTGATTCTTAAGTTTTTTTTATTTTTTGAAACTTTTATGTCATTTTGTCCGTCCAATGTATATAATATGTACGATCTGCAGATAAGAGTCTGCCCTTATGCGGCCCGTATGGCAGCTTTGAGGGGTACTCATCTTACTGCAGATACCACGATCAGATAGGACGGATTTTCTATGGTATTCAGCAGCTTTGACTTTTTATTCCGGTTCCTGCCGGTATTTTTGTTTCTTTATTTTATATGTCCAGAAAGACAGCGTAATCTCTGTCTCTTTGTCGGAAGCCTCGTATTCTACTTTTATGGCTCCAGACAATTGCCCCTTTATTTTTGGCTTCTTCTCCTTTCCATGGCGGTCAATTTCTTTATCGGCCGCAGAATTGGAAGAAAATGGAACGGGCCGGAACGGGCCGTCTGGCTGACAATCGGCATTATCTATAACCTGCTGTGGCTGATGAGTTTTAAATACAGCGCCTTTTTTGCAGAAAATACGAATGCGCTTCTGACATATGTGGGGCTGTCTGTGCAGCTGCCCGTACTGCGCCCTGCACTCCCCCTGGGGATCAGTTTTTATACCTTCCAGGCAATTGCATATCTGGCGGATGTATATCGGAAGAAGATCCGCAGCGAAAGTTCTCTTCTGCGCTTTGGCACCTGGTTTACCATGTTCACCCAGGTAACCTCCGGCCCTATCACCCGGTATCAGGAGGTACGTCCCCAGCTTCTTGGCCGAAAGCTATCCCTGGATCGGCTTGAAACGGGACTTCGTGAATTTACGATTGGCCTAAGCCTTAAGGTTCTTCTTGCCAATCAGCTTGGAGGACTCTGGAATCAGGTAAACGCCATTGGTTATGAGAGTATTTCCACTCCTCTGGCGTGGATGGGAATCATCGCTTTCAGTCTGCAGCTTTATTTTGATTTTTACGGCTATTCCCTCATGGCCCAGGGCCTTGGATGGATCCTTGGTTTCCAGATTCCCAGAAACTTTGCACATCCTTATCAGTCCCTGTCTATGACGGAATTCTGGCGGCGTTGGCATATGACTCTCGGAAAATGGTTTAAGGATTATATATATATTCCTCTGGGCGGCAATCGCAGGGGAACTTTCATAATGGTGCGCAATCTTCTGGCTGTCTGGCTGCTGACCGGGTTCTGGCATGGAGCAGACTGGAATTTTCTCCTGTGGGGGCTGCTGCTTTTTGTGCTTATCTCTCTTGAAAAGCTGGGACTGGGAACTCTCTTAAACCGTTTTCCGGCTTTGGGGCATATATATATGGCCTTCGTAATTCCCTTAAACTGGCTGGTATTTGCCATAAGCCAGCCAGCTCAGATCCTGATCTACCTACAGCGGCTTTTTCCATTTTTCAACGCACCGGGAGCCTATACATGGTTTGCAGGAGATTATCTGAAATACGGACAGATTTACGGCCTGTCCCTTATTGCGGGTCTGATTTTTGTGACAGATCTGCCAAGACGGATCTATAACCGCTACAGAACTACCTTTGTTACGGCCCTTGGGCTGGTCGTTCTGTTTTGGATCTGTATATACTGCATTAAAATGGGAATGGATGACCCATTCTTATACTTCCGATTCTAATGATTTAGAAAGTGACTTTTATGATGAAAAAATATTGGTATACTATGATGCTGGCAGGAAGTCTGATCGCCGTTAAAGGCGGAACTCTTATTTCTCAAGGGGCCGGACTGGAAAACCTTTTAAAGCAAAACGGAAAGCCGGAGCTGCTTTCTGAAGTCGAACCTGCAGCCATTGCATCCCCCCTCTCCTCTTCTGCTGAAAACGACGCCGGAAATGAAGGAGACAGCCAGTTTTCCATCCCCCGTCTCCCCGGCCAGTCAGCCGATTCTGACCAGGAAACAGTTTTCAGTGAGTCTTCCTCTTCTGATCTCGAAACACCGGAAGAAGAAACTGGGGCACAGGACAGAACAGAAGTGCCTGCAGATGATCCTGGGAGTGGAGCCGCCACCAGCACTTCACCGGCTGAAACCGTTTCCGAAACTCCATCTGCACCCATTGATTTTAGTTCTACCCTCTTTATTGGAGATTCGCGTACTGAGGGCTTAAAGGAATACGGCGGTTTAAATGAGGCGGAATTTTTTGCCAATTCCGGTATGAGTACCTTTAACCTTCTCTCTGCCAGTCTGACCTTAAAGGATGGCAGCAAAAAGACTCTGGAAGAACTGCTGTCTGAGCGAAGCTATGAACGGATCTATCTCATGCTTGGTATCAATGAACTGGGATATCCCTCATCTACTGTAATCAGGCAATATTCCGCTATTGTGGATCGGATTCAGGCCCTCCAGCCAAATGCACGTCTGGTACTGGAAGCCAATCTGCACGTAACAAAGAAAAAATCTGATTCTGACCCCACGTACGGAAACGGGAAACTCAACGCATTAAACAACGCTATTTATCAGATCGCTGTGGACAAAGGCTGTGGTTACGTAGATGTAAATGGGCTTTTTGATGACGGACAGGGGAATCTGGATTCTAAATATTCGGTAGACAACGCTCACATTATGGGAAAATACTACACCATCTGGGCTCAGTGGCTTCGAACACAGCACGTTTGATTCAAAATACATTCTATCTCAATATGTATATTTGCTGATGCAAAAACCCCGGCAGGCCGAACCATTCCGACCTGCCGGGGTTTTTTATATCCGGTTTTAAGCATAAAACCAAATTTTTATTTTATTCATCTGTATCCTCAGAATCAGCTTCCGCCTCTGAATCTGCAGCCTCGTCCTCTTGTGCGGTTTCATCCATATCAAGGACTTCTTCTGCTACATTTTCCTCGGTAAGTCTGTTATCCTCAGCTTCCGCTCCGTCCTCATCCTCAGAGAGAAGAATCTCGTCCTCGGCTTCTGCTACAAACGCATCATCTGTATCCAGCTTTACGGTTCTGTAGCGTTTCATACCAGTACCAGCCGGAATCGGCTTACCGATAATAACATTTTCCTTAAGACCGATCAGGTGATCTACCTTACCGTTAATCGCAGCCTCAGTCAGAACCTTCGTAGTCTCCTGGAAGGATGCAGCTGACAGGAAGGAGTCAGTTGCAAGAGATGCCTTGGTAATACCAAGCATAACCTGCTTGCCCTCTGCCGGACGCTTGCCCTCTGCAATCAGCTGTTCATTCATCTCATTGAAGTCCAGAACATCCATAGATACGCCCGGCAGCACATCACTGTCGCCACTTTCCTCGATACGGATCTTCTTTAACATCTGGTGAACGATCATCTCAACGTGCTTATCGTTGATTTCTACACCCTGGAGGCGGTATACACGCTGTACTTCCTGGATCATATAATCCTGTACCGCGCGGACGCCCTTGATCTTTAAGATATCGTGAGGATTTACGCTACCTTCGGTCAGCTCGTCGCCAGCCTCAAGCACCTGACCGTCCATAACCTTGATTCTGGATCCATAAGGAATCAGATAGGTCTTGGAATTGCCGGTCTCATTGTCAGTTACCGTAATCTCACGCTTCTTCTTTGTATCCTTGATGCTTACCACGCCGCCAAACTCAGTGATGATAGCAAGACCCTTCGGCTTACGGGCCTCGAAAAGCTCCTCTACTCGAGGAAGACCCTGTGTGATATCGCCGCCGGCAACGCCGCCCGTATGGAAGGTACGCATGGTCAGCTGTGTACCAGGCTCACCGATAGACTGTGCGGCGATGATGCCGACTGCCTCGCCTACCTGTACAGGCTGTCCTGTGGCCATGTTGGCTCCGTAGCACTTAGCGCATACACCGATATGAGACTTACAGCTTAAGACAGTACGGATCTTCACGGACTTGCGTCCCTGCTTTTCAAGCACCTTCATAACTGCTGCAGCACGCTTTGGTGTACACATATGGTTGGCCTTCATCACTACCTCTCCCGTATCGGGATCGATAATGTCCTCGGCAATATAACGGCCTGTAATTCTTTCCTGAAGATCCTCGATCACTTCGTTTCCGTCTGTAAATGCCTTGATCTCCATAAATGGAATATCTCTGCCCTCACAGCAGTCTACCTCACGGATGATCAGATCCTGTGAAACGTCTACCAGTCGTCTGGTCAGATAACCAGAGTCGGCTGTACGAAGAGCCGTATCGGACAGACCCTTACGTGCTCCATGGGCGGAAATGAAGTACTCCAGTACGTCAAGACCTTCACGGAAGTTGGATTTGATAGGAAGTTCAATGGTATGACCAGTGGTATCTGCCATCAGTCCTCGCATACCTGCCAGCTGCTTGATCTGCTTGTCAGATCCTCGCGCACCGGAATCCGCCATCATATAGATGTTGTTGTACTTATCAAGTCCGGTCAGCAGATCGTGGGTCAGCTGATCATCCGTGGTCTTCCAGGTTTCGATAACCTCTTTATAGCGCTCCTCCTCGGTGATAAGACCGCGGCGGTAGTTCTTTGCAATGTGATCTACAGTTGCCTGAGCATCAGCAATCAGCTGCGGCTTGCTTGCAGGCACAGTCATATCGGAAATTGATACAGTCATGGCTGCCTTCGTAGAAAACCTGTAGCCGATGGCCTTGATATCATCCAGTGTAACGGCTGTCTGGGTAGCGCCGTGTACGTTGATAACCTTCTCAAGGATCTGCTTTAGCTGCTTCTTGGCTACCAGGAAGTCAACCTCCATCTTCAGCTCATTTTCTGGAATGGAACGGTCTACAAAACCGAGATCCTGAGGAATGATCTCATTGAAAATGAGACGGCCAATGGTAGACTCGATCACGCCTGTCTTAACAACGCCGTTTGGAAGAGTCTTTGTCACCCTTACCTTCACTCTGGAATGGAGAGTTGCTTCCTGGTTTTCATACGCCAGGATTGCTTCATTTACACTCTTAAATACCATTCCCTCGCCCTTTGCGCCGGGACGCTCCTGAGTCAGATAATAGATCCCCAGAACCATATCCTGAGACGGAACAGCCACAGGACCGCCGTCAGAAGGCTTAAGCAGGTTGTTAGGACTTAAGAGCAGGAAACGGCATTCCGCCTGAGCCTCTACGGACAGAGGCAGATGAACCGCCATCTGGTCACCATCGAAGTCGGCGTTGAACGCGGTACAAACAAGAGGATGAAGCTTGATGGCCTTACCTTCTACCAGGATCGGCTCGAAGGCCTGAATACCCAGTCTGTGCAGCGTAGGAGCACGGTTTAACATAACCGGATGCTCTTTAATTACATCCTCCAGTACATCCCAAACTTCCGTCTGGAGTTTCTCTACCATCTTCTTTGCGTTCTTGATATTGTGAGCGGTACCATTGGATACAAGCTCCTTCATAACGAAAGGCTTAAACAGCTCGATTGCCATTTCCTTCGGCAGACCGCACTGATAAATCTTTAATTCAGGCCCCACGACAATAACGGAACGTCCAGAGTAGTCTACTCGCTTACCTAATAGGTTCTGACGGAAACGTCCCTGCTTACCCTTTAACATATCGGAAAGGGACTTAAGCGCACGGTTTCCGGGTCCTGTTACCGGACGGCCCCGGCGGCCATTGTCAATGAGGGCGTCTACCGCCTCCTGAAGCATACGCTTTTCATTGCGGACGATGATGTCCGGAGCGCCCAGCTCCAGCAGTCTTGCAAGACGGTTATTGCGGTTGATAATTCTTCTGTAGAGATCATTTAAGTCAGAAGTCGCAAAACGTCCGCCGTCCAGCTGTACCATAGGACGGATATCTGGCGGGATCACGGGAATCACGTCCATGATCATCCACTCAGGACGGTTTCCGGAGTTTAAAAATGCTTCTACTACTTCCAGGCGCTTGATTACCCTTGCGCGTTTCTGTCCCGTAGCGTCTACCAGCTGCTTTCTTAAATCAGCGGAATCCTTCTCAAGATCAATGGACATAAGGAGCTCCTGGATCGCCTCAGCGCCCATTCCCACACGGAAAGCGGTGGAACCGCCATACTTTTCTACTTCCTCACGGTACTCCTTCTCGGAAAGCACCTGCTTGTACTGAAGGCTGGTCACGCCGGGATCCAGTACAACGTAGGATGCAAAGTAGAGCACCTTTTCCAGTGTTCTTGGGGAGATATCAAGGATCAGGCCCATACGGCTGGGAATACCCTTGAAGTACCAGATATGGGAAACAGGAGCAGCAAGCTCGATGCGTCCCATACGCTCTCTTCTTACACTGGCCTTTGTAACCTCAACGCCGCATCGGTCACAGATCACGCCTTTATAGCGGATCTTCTTGTACTTGCCGCAGTGGCACTCCCAGTCCTTGCTGGGTCCGAAGATCCTCTCGCAGAACAGGCCATCCTTCTCTGGCTTTAAGGTTCTATAGTTGATGGTCTCCGGCTTCTTTACAACGCCGTGCTCCCACCACTCTCTCCACTCTTTGGAGGGAGCGCCTGAAGGCTCAGGCATACGGTTGCGCATAGCGCCCTGCTCCCACCATTCTTTCCACTGCTCACTGGGCTTGTCGGCAGGTTCAGGGGTCCTGTGGGTCCAGGATCTAATCTTTTCAGGGGAAGCCAGACCAATCTTAATGGCATCAAATGTCATTGGATGATAAGTTTCATTTGTTTCCGGCATGAGCTCTTACTCCCTTCTATTATTCGTCTTCACCGTCATCTGTATACGCGTCATACAGATCATCTGTGTCATCATCTGCAGACCTGGAAGCCGATTCTACGCTTACAAATTCATTATCCTTGATTTCCTGCTCCTGATAACCATAGGAAGCAAGGGATTCCTGATCATTAAAGCGGCGGTCGCCCTCTAACATGGCCCGCAGTTCGGTATCGCCGTAGTCAATGTTCTCAGTCATCTCAACTTCGGTTCCATCCTCTCTCTGCACCTGTACATCCAGTCCCAGAGACTGCATTTCCTTAAGAAGCACCTTAAAGGACTCAGGAACGCCAGGCTCAGGGATGTTCTCGCCCTTGATAATGGCTTCGTATGTTTTCACACGTCCCACCACATCATCGGACTTCACAGTCATAATTTCCTGCAGGGTGTAGGAAGCGCCATACGCCTCCAGCGCCCAAACCTCCATCTCTCCGAAACGCTGGCCGCCGAACTGGGCTTTACCGCCCAACGGCTGCTGAGTTACCAGGGAGTATGGGCCGGTAGAACGTGCGTGGATCTTATCATCTACCAGGTGATGCAGCTTCAGGTAATGCATATGTCCAATGGTAACGGCTCCGTCGAAATACTCGCCGGTACGGCCGTCTCTTAAGCGGACTTTTCCGTCTCTGCTGATCGGAACGCCCTTCCACAGTTCTCTGTGCTCCAGATGGGAGCCCAGATAATCCATTACCTCAGGCTTCAATGTATCTTTGTATTTTGCCTCAAAATCCTCCCAGGAGCTGTTTACGTAGTCATTTGCAAGCTCCAGGGTATCCTGAATGTCGTTCTCGTTTGCACCGTCAAAAATCGGAGTGGAAACGTTGAATCCAAGGGCCTTGGCAGCAAGGCTTAAGTGGATCTCCAGCACCTGTCCGATGTTCATACGGGAAGGCACGCCCAGAGGATTCAGCACGATATCAAGAGGACGGCCATTCGGAAGGAACGGCATATCCTCTACAGGAAGTACACGTGAAACCACACCCTTGTTTCCATGACGTCCAGCCATCTTATCACCTACAGAAATCTTACGTTTCTGAGCAATGTAGATGCGGACGGTCTGATTTACACCAGGTGAAAGTTCATCGCCGTTCTCTCTTGTAAATACCTTTGCGTCAACGATAATACCATAAGCGCCGTGGGGAACCTTCAGAGAAGTATCGCGAACCTCTCTCGCCTTCTCGCCAAAGATCGCTCTTAACAGACGCTCTTCTGCGGTCAGCTCCGTCTCTCCCTTGGGAGTTACCTTTCCTACCAGGATATCTCCCGCACGCACTTCAGCGCCGATGCGGATGATACCCCGCTCGTCCAGATCCTTTAATGCATCCTCGCCTACGCCCGGAACGTCTCTTGTGATCTCTTCCGGTCCCAGCTTGGTATCACGGGCTTCCGCCTCATACTCCTCGATGTGAACCGAGGTATATACATCATCCTGAACCAGACGCTCGGAAAGCAGAACCGCATCCTCGTAGTTATAGCCTTCCCAGGTCATAAAGCCGATCAGCGGGTTCTTGCCAAGAGCAATCTCACCGTTGGCAGTGGAGGGACCGTCGGCAATAACTTCGCCAGCCTCTACATGGTCATTCTTATAAACAATCGGCTTCTGGTTATAGCAGTTGCTCTGGTTGCTTCTCTTAAATTTCGTCAGATGGTATACATCACGGTTTCCGTCAGAATCTCTCTTAATGATGATCTCATTGGAAGCAGAGCGCTCTACCACACCCGCATTCTTTGCCACTACGCAGACACCGGAGTCAACGGCAGCCTTTGCCTCGATGCCGGTTCCTACTGCAGGAGCCTCAGTGCTTAACAGCGGCACGGCCTGACGCTGCATATTAGATCCCATCAGAGCGCGGTTCGCATCGTCGTTCTGAAGGAAGGGGATCATGGCGGTAGCCACGGAGAATACCATCTTCGGAGAAACGTCCATCAGGTCAATGGTGCGTTTCTGGAATTCGGAGGTTTCAGCCTGGAAACGGCCGGCAACGTTGTTGTGAACAAAGTGACCGTCTTCATCCAGCGCCTCATTCGCCTGGGCTACAATAAAGTTATCCTCTTCATCTGCAGTCAGATATACAACCTCATCAGTAACTCTGGGGTTCGCAGGGTCTGTTGTCTTATCCACCACGCGGTAAGGCGCTTCGATAAAGCCGTACTGGTTTACTCTCGCATAGCTTGCCAGAGAGTTGATCAGACCGATATTGGGACCCTCAGGGGTCTCGATAGGACACATACGGCCATAGTGTGTATAGTGAACGTCTCGCACCTCGAATCCGGCACGGTCTCTTGACAAACCGCCGGGGCCCAGGGCAGAAAGACGTCTCTTGTGTGTCAGCTCGGCAAGAGGATTATTCTGATCCATGAACTGAGACAGCTGGGAACTTCCGAAAAATTCCTTCACAGCCGCTGTCACAGGCTTGATGTTGATCAGAGACTGTGGTGTAATTCCGTCTACATCCTGGGTAGTCATACGCTCTCTTACCACACGTTCCATACGGGACAGACCAATGCGGTACTGGTTCTGAAGCAGTTCTCCCACGGCACGGATACGGCGGTTGCCCAGATGATCAATATCGTCTGAGGTTCCCACTTCCTCTTCCAGATGCATATTATAGTTAATGGAAGCAATGATATCTTCCTTTGTGATATGCTTCGGAATCAGACCATGGATATTCCTGCGGATCTCCTCCTTTAGCATCTCCTCATCGGAGCCTGCTTTTTCCAGGATAGCAGACAGAGCCGGATAATATACTAACTCTGTAACGCCAACCTCTTCAGGATCAAAGGAAACGTGAGCTCCCAGCTCTACCATCATATTAGAAAGAACCTTCTGCTTTCTGTTCGGCCCTTCTACCCATACGGATGAAACACCAGAGTTCTGAATGCGCATGGCAGACTCTTTGTCAAGCTTTGTGCCTGCCTCAGCCAGGATCTCTCCGGTCTCCTCATTTACCACATCCTCAGCCAGCGTCTGGCCGTTGAGGCGGAACTTAAAGGAAAGCTTCTTATTAAATTTGTAGCGGCCAACCTTTGCCAGATCGTATCTTCTGGGGTCAAAGAACATACTGTTGAGCAGGCTCTCAGCGCTGTCAACGGATAAAGGCTCGCCGGGACGGATCTTCTTGTACAGTTCTAACAGACCATCCTGATAGTTATCAGAAGTATCCTTTCCAAAGCTGGCAAGAAGTTTCGGCTCTTCACCGAACAGTTCCAGAATCTCCGCATTAGTGCCAAAGCCCAGGGCACGGATCAAAACAGTCACAGGAACCTTACGTGTTCTGTCTACGCGGACATAAAATACATCGTTGGAATCCGTCTCATATTCCAGCCATGCGCCGCGGTTGGGGATCACGGTGCAGGTATACAGTTCCTTACCTACCTTGTCGTGACCAATGCCATAATAGATACCAGGGGAACGCACAAGCTGGCTGACGATAACACGCTCTGCACCGTTGATAACGAAGGAACCCGTGTCTGTCATCAGAGGCAGATCGCCCATGAATATCTCATGTTCGTTCATCTCATCTTTATCTTTATTGTACAGTCTAACCTTTACCTTAAGTGGTGCCGCGTAAGTGGCATCGCGTTCCTTACACTCCTCGATGGTGTACTTGACATCATCCTTGCATAATGTAAAGTCAACGAATTCCAGGCTCAGATGACCTGCAAAATCTGTGATCGGAGAGATGTCATCAAACGCTTCCTTCAGGCCTTCGTCTAAGAACCACTGATAGGAGTCTTTCTGAATCTCGATCAGGTTTGGCATCTGAAGGACTTCCTTCTGCCTTGAATAGCTCATTCTTACGCTTTTCCCGGCTGGTACCGGACGTATTCTGCTTTTCTCCATTGACGTTTCACCCCTGTTTTCTAATTTGGTTGCAATATCCCGTTCGTCTGGAGGACAGGCGTCTCTTCCAGCACTTTGGGCCATTACTGTCGTTCTCGGTAATCGGACGTCGCGGTATGGGCGCAAAAAGCCCACGACGCCACAATAGTGCACACTCCATAATATCATAGCTATGTCAAGGTGTCAAGAATTTTTTCTTGCTTTTTCCTTACGAAAATGATATACTGTTATAGAATGTCTTCTGGCAGGTATGACAGTTTTTTACTGCAAAGGAGAAGGAAATTATTTACAATCTGGAGGTATACCGATATGGTACAAACCATTCTAAACGTATTGCTGGTACTCCTGATCATCGCGGCTGTTGTGCTTGCAGTCCTCTATTTCCTGGGAAACAAGCTGCAGAAGCGTCAGGCAGAACAGCAGCAGATGCTGGATGCCGCCGCTCAGACCGTATCCATGCTGGTGATCGACAAGAAAAAGCTGAAGCTGACACAGGCCGGACTGCCTAAGATGGTGGTGGATCAGACGCCCAAGTATATGCGCTGGACCAAGGTTCCTGTGGTAAAGGCAAAGATCGGTCCCAAGGTGATGACGCTGATCGCCGATGCAAGAGTATTCGAGTCTCTTCCTGTAAAGACGGAGGCAAAGGTAGTCTTAAGCGGTATCTACATTACCCAGATCAAGAGCGTACGGGGAGGCTCTATTCCTACTCCTCCAAAGAAAAAGGGATTTTTTGCAAAATTCAAAAAGAAAAAGCAATAATTTCGAAAACAGCCGGCTCCTGAGTTTTCTCAGATACCGGCTGTTTTTGTTCCGTATTAGCTGTTTTATTTCTCAGTCCTGAACCATGCAGGACTGTACATCCACGCAGATGCGGCAGTCCGACATATGTTCATAGTTGATATCCAGAGAATAGTCCACATGGACCTTTAGGCTGTCCTTCCCTTTTTCTACCCGAAAACGGTTCGCCTGGATACCCACTATCATATCCCCCATGGGGGTGCTGTAACAGGAGAGGTTCTTTTTATTTTTCTCAAACAGCATATGGCTGTTGGCTGCTCCCTTTTTGATGATGTCCATGGAAGAGTCTGAAATTTTGATCACGTTCTTTACCGTCTCTTCCATTCCTTCAAGTACCTCCTCGTAGAGGATATAGTGCTTTCCGTTCTTCTGATAATAATCACCCCGGACGACCATTTCCACATCATTATCTTCCTCATCCATGGTGTGGATGCCGTTTATGGTGACCAGCACGTCTTTCGTCATGTTTTTCTCCTTCTTTTGCCCTTTTGCCGCACATCCAGACCGCAGGTTCTGAGACTTCCGGGCACACGTCTGCACTATGGCGCCGCACGTTTCAGGAAAAGCGTTTTAAACCATGCTCTAAGAGCATATCTACCAGCTGTTCCTTTCCGATACCTCTTGCTTCCCACAGCATCGGATACATACTGATCGCCGTAAAGCCGGGCATTGTATTGATCTCATTAAATACAACCTCTCCGTCAGCTTTCACAAAGAAGTCCACTCTTGATAAACCATAGCCGTCAACTGCCTTAAAAATAGCGGCCGCCGCCCTGGGGATCTGCTCTGCAGCGTCGCCGGGAAGTTCAGGATCTGTAACCGTCTTTGACTCTGCATTGTAATATTTTGCATCAAAATCATAGAAATCAGCCGCTGCCAGGATCTCTCCTACGCCGGAGGCCTTTATCTCCTCGCTGCCGCCGCCGAATACAGCGCACTCCACCTCGCGGCCTGTGATCATTTCTTCTACCAGAAGCTTGCGGTCATGGCGGGCCGCTTCTTTTAAGCCAGCTTCCAGTTCTGCTCTGTTTTCCGCCTTGCTGACTCCCTTAGATGAGCCTGCATTGGAGGGTTTAATAAACACCGGGTATGAAAAACGGCTCTCAATCCGGCTCACTGTGCGATCCATATCTGCCAGCTGCTCCCTCATGACCGGAACATATGCCGCCTGGCGGATCCCCAGTCCGTCTACAATGATCTTGGTATACAGTTTATCCATAGAAACTGCAGACGCCAGAACGCCGCAGCCCACATAAGGAATCTTTGCCAGCTCCAGAAGGCCCTGAATGGTGCCGTCCTCACCGTACAGACCGTGAAGCACCGGAAATACCACATCCAGTTTAACTTCTTCCGTCTTTCCATCTTTCACAAACACAGCGCATTTCTTCACAGCATCGGGAAGAATAGCGGCAGACGTTGGGCTCTCTCTCCAGGAGTCATCCCGGATCTGATCTACGGAATCTGCTTTCACCCAATGGCCCTCCTGGGTAATTCCGATCAGAACTAAATTATATTTATCTTTATTGATGCGGTCAATCACGTTTGCAGCTGACATACAGGAAACTACGTGCTCTGATGACTGTCCGCCAAAAATCACTGCTGCTGTTTTCTTTTCCATTATCTGGTTTTCACTCCTTTATTTAAAATACAAACGTATACAGTATAGCATATGTGGAGATAAATAGAAATACCCCAACGAAAGGAGTCCCAATTATATGAAACGTTCCCTCTTTTTACCATCGACCTCTGTACTTACCATGATCCTGACCCTTTTTCTTCTCCTTATTTCTGCCCGAACCGCTTCTCAGGAGGCCATGGCCTCCCGGATCGCCCCGGATATTCTGCGTTTCCACGTTCTGGCTGCCAGCAACTCTTCCAAAGACCAGACCCTCAAGCTGGGAGTCCGCGACACCATTCTGTCTGTCATCCAGTCCTCCGCCCCCAAAAACGCTTCCAAACCCCAGTTAGAGCGCTGGATCGCGCAGCACCGCTCTCAGCTCATCTGCGCTGCGGAAAACTGGCTTTCCTCTCAGGACGCCCCGGCTCCCGTATCCCTTTCCCTGACCCGCGACTATTTTCCCACCAAAACCTACGGCCAGGCCTCCTTCCCCTGCGGTGTGTATGATGCCGTTCGGGTCACCATAGGTAATGGAAAAGGACGCAACTGGTGGTGCGTCCTTTATCCCAGCCTCTGCCTTACAGACTCTCTCACAGCCACAGTTCCTGATCGTTCCAGGAGCCAGCTGGCCCATATGATGGATTCAAAGGACTACGAAACCATTTTCCATGAGCCTCCCAAAGTAGAGATCCGTTTCCGGCTTTTAGACCTGATTACAGGCGCAGATTCTTAATTCTGCGCCTGCCTTGTCTTACGCTCTTGTTTTTGCCCTACTGTTTCTGCCGGTCCAGCATTTCCTGCAGCGCTTCATCGCTGTCATCGATCCAGATGTCCTCTTCCTCTTCGTTCAGTCCCAGATAGTTTGCCAGAGTTCTCTCATCATCGCTGTTGTTCCACCGGCTGATATAGCGGTCAATTTCCTCAAACCCGATCTCTCCCGCCAGATAACGTTCCTTAAAATTCTTCTCTTCCATCTTTACCTTCTCCCGCGGCCAGGAAGAATATTTTCCTCCTGCTCCTTAATATTCTTTGAAACCGTGATCTCCTGGTTATCGATATGCTCCCTGGCCGCCAGCTTGGCCTCGCTTAAATTTCTGCCCTTTAAGGCATTTAAAATATGTTCATGCTCTACCATCAGCACCTGGCGCTTGTCTGCATCTTTAATATATTCCAGACGGTAGCGGTACATCTGCTCCCGCAGATTATTCAGCATCTGCACCAGCTTGTCATTTCCCGTGCTGAGATAAATCACATCATGAAATGCCTCGTCGCTCTCTGCCATTTCCATGGGACTGCCGCTGCGGATGGCCCTGCAGAAAACCTCCTGCCTCTGCTCCAGCTGCACCAGATCCTCCTGCGTCATCCGCTGGCAGGCCAGTTCAATCGCCAGTTCCTCTAAAGACCGGCGCACCTCCAGCACGTCTCTGAGGCTCTTTTCCGAAATCTTTGCCACTTCCGCTCCCTTGCGCGGGATCATTAGCACTAGGCCTTCCAGCTCCAGCTTGCGGATCGCCTCGCGGATGGGAGTGCGGCTTACGCCCAGCTTCTCAGCCAGCTGAATCTCCATCAGGCGCTCACCCGGAGCCAGCTCACCCTTTAAGATCGCCTGACGCAGGGTATTAAACACCACGTCACGCAGCGGCAGATACTCGTTCATATTTACCTTGAAATTGTTGTCCATGACCTTACTCTCCCCTTATCTTCGCGGCCTGCCGGCCGTGCTTTTTCCAATATTAAAAAAATTCGTCAGGTATACCTGCTTTGCCAGACCGGAGCCTTCACCGTAGCGCAGAACCTGGTAGGCCTTTCTTGCCGCCGCCGGATTGGTAAACAATCCGAACACGGTAGGGCCGCTTCCGCTCATCATGGCATTCACCGCTCCCTGTTCCTTCATCAGATCCTCGATCTGACCGATCACTGGATAACGGCCTGCCGTCACCCGTTCAAGAACATTTCCAAATTTTCCCGCCACTGCGTAGAGGTCTTTCTTGCGGATCTCCTCGATCATCCCGTCGATATCCGGGTGATCCTCTGGTTTTAGATCCATGGCGTCCAGACTTTCGTACACTGTTTTCGTGGAAACGCTGATCCCTGGCTTTGCGATCAGCACCTGACACTGGGGGATCGCCGGAAGTCTGGTCAGTTTCTCTCCTATTCCTTCAGAAAGGGCTGTGCCGCGCATAATGCAGTAGGGAATATCCGCGCCAAGCTTTACCCCCCGTTCCATAAGTTCCTGCGGAGTAAGCTCCAGACCAAACATACGGTTTACGCCATAGAGTACCGCAGCCGCATCCGTACTTCCGCCGGCCATCCCTGCGGATACGGGGATAAACTTTCTCAGACGGATGGACAGACCCTCCTTGATTCCAAACTCTTCAAACAACAGAGCTGCCGCCCGATATGCCAGATTCTGCTCGTTGTCCGGCAGATAAAACAGATTGGTCTCCAGCCGGATCCCCGGCTCTCTGGTACGGTACAGATCAATCCGGTCATGGAGCCCTACCGTCTGCATGACCATGCGGACCTCATGGTAGCCGTCCGGCTTTTTTCCCAGTACGTCCAGAGCCAGATTGATCTTTCCGTATGCCTTTAAGCGTAAATGCGCAATCATTCCCACTGCTCCCTTTTTCTTTATTGTTCCTGCTGCTGTTTTATAATACATAACATTGTATACAATAAAATGGCGCGATTTTCAATATGTAAAATATACAAAAAATGACCTTTTATTTGGACATCTCCACGAAGCGACAGGGAATGAACGCCTCTGACGGCCTTTTCTGATAAACCACTGCACGGGACGCCTCCCAAGAAACGTCCCGTGCAGTGATTAAAGCAATCCATTATTTTCCTTTTAAATGATTGATGGCCTCTTCTACGTCTTTATCTTCATCGTCTAACAAAGGTACTATATCGTGTTCCTTATGTTCTTCCTCCTTAGGCATATACTTCTGGAAGATAGATGTAAAAAAGTATGAATTGATAAATGCGATCAGCGGAAAACCAAAGAGCACTAACAGCATGGCCACCTGAGGCAGAAAATACAGGCCGAAGTAAGAAAGCGCAGCTACGATCACATCAATGGCAATGATTCCAATGGTCTGGAGCAGATGGCGCACAGACATGAAAAAGGCATTAAACAGTGTGCGTTTCACAGGATTGTAGAAACGAGACTGAAGAGCAAAGACATAGGTCGCAATAAACAGATACACCAGCAGAAGGCCTCCGAATACTGCCGTCATAAGCAGCTTCGGCGTCCCGGTAAGACTGTGCATCTGACCGGTCAGAAAGAACCAGAAATCAAACGCCAGCAGAGCCCCCGCCGCCATCAGAAGCAGCCAGATAATGGTGGACTGCTTAAAATTTTCCTTAAAGGAGTGAAAAAAGTTCTTAATTGTAGAATCATTCTCATCACGAACCAGTTTTAAGGTCACATAGTATACAGCTGTGGTTGAGGCGCCTGCAGTGACAATGGGAATCGAGCAGACAATCCAGAGAATATTCAGTAAGATCAGATCCCCCAACTTTCCAATAAACCGCCATACCGGGTTGTCATAATTAAATAAGCCTTGAAGCATGATGAATCCTCTTCTTTCTAAACGATATTACAAAACATTGTACCATATTCGCTGAAAATTGCAAAGGGATAGTTGCACAGGGATAGGAAATAGCCTATAATGGATGATAATTATCCAAAGCGTCGGGACGGCTGTTCTCACACAGCTATGTCCGCATTTTATATGGAAGGAATTGGAACCCATGAATTTAAAACAAGAAGCCAAATCAGAAAAAGAAAAACTCAAATATATGTCCTGGAAAGACCGGATCTGGTACGTCTGGGAATATTATAAATTCCATATGCTCCTGGTATTGATTGCCTTTGTCATCCTGTGGGTTATAGGCACCTCACTGTACCGTCAGTCCTTTACCACACGGCTCTCCATGGCTATCATCAATGACCGCTCCGGCGGAGCCTCTTCCACCGCTCCTCTGATGGAAGGACTGAGAAATGCCCTTAACTGCCAAAAAAAAGACATCATTGAAATCAATGAAGGTCTCTATCTTGATACCAACGAAGAAACCATGTCCCAGTATTCCTATGCAAGCATGGCAAAAATTGCAGCCCTGGTATCCGGAGGGATGTTAGACATTATGATTACAGACGAAGCCACGATCCGCCACTATGAAAATATGGATGCCTATATGGATCTGAGAGAACTTCTGCCGGAAGATCTCTATAAAAAGCTGGAAAATCAGCTTCTCTATGTATCAGACGAAGATGGCTCTACGGTTCCCGCAGCTGTCTCTCTGGAGACCTCCTCACTGCACAGCGACACAGGAATCGTCATGAATCCTCCCTATCTGGCAGTGATAAGCAGCACTCACCATACAGAAGATGTCCGTTCTGCCATTGAGTATCTGTTCCGTTCTGCGGGAGAATAGCTGCGGCACACCCAGGATCCCTTTCAGGAATCAGCTTCATTTTCAGGCTTTCCGCCACTGCGCGGGAGGCCTGATTTTTTTCGTGGATCACAGCAATGAGACGGGCTGACAGCACATCATGAGCATAGGAGCGTACCATGGCAGCAGCCTCTTTTGCATATCCTTTTCCCCTGTATGGTTCAAAAATATGGTACCCCAGCTCCAGCCACTGCTCCTGGAAAGGCAGTGGCTCAAGTTTAAAGTTTCTGAAAATCTTCTCCCCCGGAGCCGTCACCCCCGCCATTCCGATGAGTTTAGAATCTTCCTTTTCCACCAGCGCCCAAATGCCGTACTCATAAAAAGCATACTGATTTCTAATGTACTGCTCCATGGCCTCTTCTGATCGGAAGTGCTCCTCCTCCAGAGTACACTCCTCTACAGGTATCTGCCCTGCGTCCGCTTTTACAAACTCCCGGATCGTCAAACGATCCGAAGCAGCTATGATCCAGGGAAATCCCAGGCGGCGGCGCAGAACCATCTCCTCCAGTTCCTCTGTAATCTCCTCCCAGCCTGGAACCACATAGGGGATTCCCCGCATAGTCCATTTTTCTGCAGCAGGATCCTCTACACCCAAAACAGCCCTTCCGGCAGCCTGGGCTGCCAGAAGGGCCTGCGGTTCATCTGATATTAGAAGTCTGTACTCTGTTCCCTCAATCCAAATCCTCCGCTCCTGGATCATATCAGCACTTCTCCGGTTCAGGATATGTCTCCCCAAAGGTCTCAACGGTCATGGACTGAATCTTCTGCTCATTTAAGGGACGGTCGCTGTAATCGGTGCGCTCTCCAGCAATCCGGTTCACCACATCCATACCCTCGGTAATCTTTCCGAATGCTGCATATGCGCCGTCCAGATGAGGGGAGGTCTCATGCATGATGAAGAACTGAGAGCCTGCTGAATCGGGATGTATGGCTCTTGCCATGGAAAGAACGCCCTCTGTATGCTTTAAATCATTGTTAAATCCATTCTGAGAAAACTCTCCCTTAATGCAGTAGCCTGGGCCTCCCATTCCCGTTCCCTGAGGGCAGCCGCCCTGAATCATAAAACCGCGGATGACGCGGTGAAAGATCAGACCGTCATAATACCCCTTAGATACAAGACTGATAAAATTATTAACTGTGTTGGGAGCGGTCTGTGGATATAACTCTGCTTTCATCACATCGCCGTTTGTCATTGTGATGGTAACAACTGGATTTGCCATTGTGATACTCTCCTTTTTGTTTGATGGGGGGGGCTCGGCATACGGTTTCCCCTCCCTCTTTTTATCTTGTTCCACTATATCAAATCCCTGGTCTTTTGTCCAGTAGAGAGTAAACTAGATACAAACCCTGATATCGAAAGCAGCCGATCCCTCTTTCCATGGCTCAGCAGTGACGCCAACCATCCTTCTGCCTTTATTCAATCGTAATAAACTTCTTCTGTTCTACTGTCGGCTTTGCTTCCTTCTTTGGCACAAACAGCTTTAAGATGCCGTGCTTAAACTCGCCTTTAATATCCTCTTCTGTAATATCCTCTCCTATATAGAAGGAACGCTGGCAGGCGCCTGCATACCGCTCTCTGCGGATGTAACGGCCGGAATCCTTCTCTTTTTCGTCCTGATCCAGGCCCTTGGCAGCGCTGATGGTCATGTATCCATTTTCCAGAGAAACTCTGATCTCATCCTTTGCAAAGCCAGGAAGATCCATTTCCAATTCATATCCCTGATCTGTTTCCTTCACATCAGTTTTCATAAGATTTTTGCCTCTGCGCCCGTAAAGCTTTCTCTCTGCCCTCTTCTCATCTCTGTCATCAAAAAACGGAAAATCTCTCATAAAATCATCAAACATATCTTCTCCAAAAATACTAGGCATCAACATAAGTCATCTCTCCTTTTTCCTGAAACCTGTTTACTATCGTGTACCTTCTTATCCTTCCCGGATCCTTCACAGATCCGAAAGGGGAACTTCTGGGAAGAAAACGATTTTTTTCTTTCATTTCCTTTTCATTTGTTCTATATGTAATATAACACTTATTATTAGCACTGTCAATAGGTGAGTGCTAATTTTTTTTTTAATCTGTGCGTCCCTCCCACAGATAATGTCAGCATCTCCCGCCATCTTAAAGCCAGGATAAATCTGATATGAATCAAACAGTTCAATATGGGATGGGATTTTTCTGACAAGCGGCTAACCGCTTTCAAAAAAGCAAAGACCGGATCATTTCGATCCGGTTCTCTCCTCTTCCTGTTTTATCTTCATTTTATCCTGATACATCCGCTCGTCCGCACGTTTCTGTGTGTCCGCTATATCACGATCCAGTTTTTCATCAAATGCCGCGTATCCCACTGCCAAAGCGACCGGTACTTCCAGATTCTCTGCATAGGCCCGGAATTTTTCTCTGATCTGTCCAAAGAGCTCCTCAGGGTCTGGCTGGTCCTCCATCAGTATTACAAATTCATCTCCGCCATAGCGGTATGCTGTGATTTTACTTGATTCTGTACTGTGCAGCAACTTTGCGGCAGTCATGATACATTCGTCCCCAATATGATGTCCCAGCCGGTCATTTGCAAGTTTCAGGTTATTCACATCCACCACTGCCACCGTCATATCATTCATTTTCTTTCGGGCAGTCAGGTTCTTCCGGTCTGTCTCATAGGAATTTCGATTTTTCAGGTTTGTCATAAAATCCGTATTGGACATATCCCTGTATAATGGATTGGATATCCTTCGGAAAACAAAAATAGAAATTCCAAAGGCAATGGTACAGAAAAGCAGGCAGGTCATACAGACTGCTTCCGTCAGGCGCTTAAATGCAGCCGCCTCCACATCCGCCCGGATCTCTATGCCAAGAGCTCCCACTACCATCCCCTCACGGTCATGCAGGGGATAGTATGCAATAAAAATATCTCCCCATCCGGTTCCAAGAATCTTCTCAGGCAATACGGTTTCTCCCGCCAGCGCCCGTTCCAGTTCCGGCTGTATTTCAGGTTCAATCAAATCGCCGGGATATCGGAAATCCTCAGCTGTCTCAGGCAGTCCATCCACAACATATACAAGCTGTCCGGCCTCATTCTTTTTTGCCGTATACAGATACATCAGATCTCCAATCTCCCGTATCTCCTCCAGCCTTTCCTTCAGGTTCAGGTAGCTCTCGCAATCCATATCCTGCTGATCATCAATTTCCAGAATCCCTTCCGGGGTCAGTTGATGCTCAATATACGCATGAATGCTTTCCACACGACTGGTAAGGTTTTTACGGATCGTGTCATAATAAATCTGAGTGCTTACCCAAAATATGGATATGCTGAATAGGATCAGTACCGCCCCCAACAGCACTGCAACCTGTCGGTCTACCCGTGTAAAATATTTCTTTTTCATCCTCCATTTCTCCTTTGCTTCCTCCCGTATATTCTACCATAAAAACGAAACAGAGGATATCCCTGTTTCCCTTTTTTCAAACCTGTTCATGCAATTATGCAGGGGAATAATGAACACTTTTACATAATCTGATGAAAGAGAGTCTGATGGCATCCTATCCAAACATTTCACGGCCGGAAACGCTGAGGCACTTTTAACTGGCTAATTAAAAATACCGCAGAAAGCAGCTTATATTGCTTTCTGCGGTACTTATTTTACAGTTCCCCGCAAAGGGAATCCGGTGGATTACAGGCAGCTTGCGTATGCAGCCCTTGCGCCTTCTGTGTGGATCTTCTTTAAGTTCTCTACTACCTTAGCCTCCAGGCCCTCGATCTTTGTAAGATCCTGATCCCACATCTTCTCATTGGTCAGGACAGCGTGTACCAGAGCCTCTTCAGAATATGACTTGTGGTCATTGTAGAATTCCAGTACCCAGCGGTCATCGCTTACTGTGTACTCATCGCCTGCCGGGCGTCTGCATACAAGACCGGCCTCGGTAAGAGCCTGAATATCATTGCTGTAAAATGCAATATACGCAGCCAGGGACATGGTCAGGCACTCAGGCAGCTTGCCCTCTTCCTTGATGTACTCCAGGAAGGACGGCATATTTCTCGCCTTCCACTTAGAGGTGGAATTTAAGGAAATGCTCATCAGTTCATGGTTTACAAAGGGGTTGTTGAAACGATCGGATACGGCTGATGCAAACTTTAACAGATCATCCTTATCCAGAGGAAGGGTCGGGATCACCTCGTCATACAGCATCTTGTTCATAAAGCCCTTGATCACTTCATCATTCATACAGTCGCGGACGATATTCTCGCCTGCCAGGTATGCGCCCAGAACAAAGCCGGTATGTGCGCCGTTTAAGATGCGTACCTTTCTCTTCTTGTATGGGCTCATATCAGGCACTACGAATACCTTGTCCATCAGACCGGCCTTCTTAAAAGGCAGAACGTCATTTAACTTCTCATCACCCTCGATTACCCATACGCCAAATACTTCACCAACGTCTGTCAGAGGATCCTCATAACCGTTCTTGGCATCCAGCGCCTTTACTTCCTCGGCATCGCGAATCCGTCCAGGAACAATACGGTCCACCAGAGAGCCGCAGAACGTGCAGTCCTCATTGACATATTTCTTAAATCCGTCCTCAAGGCCCCACTGCTCGATATACTGGTTTACGCACTTTAACAGCTCCTTGCCGTTATTGTCGATCAGCTCGCAGGCCAGCATGATAATGCCGGACTTTCCAGCCTGATAACGGCGGTACAGCACCTGGGTCAGCTTTGCAGGGAAGCTTGCAGGAGGGCAGTCATCCTTCTGACAGGAAGGGTCGTACTGAATACCTGCCTCAGTGGTATTAGAAACGATAATCTCAAGGTCATCACTTACTGCGACCTCCATCATCTTCTCATAATCAGCCTCTTCATATGGGTTTAAGCAGCCTGCAACGCTGGAGATCACACGCTTGTCATCTACCTTTTTGCCGTTCTCGCTTCCACGCAGATACAGAGTATACAGACCTTCCTGCTCATTGATCATCTTTGCCAGGCCCGGAGCGATAGGCTGTACCAGGCAGCACTTTCCGTTCCATCCGGCCTTTTCATTCGCAAGATCAAACCAGTAATCCACAAACGCGCGGAGGAAATTTCCCTCGCCAAACTGAAGGACTTTTACAGGGGCATCCTCCAGGATATATCCGTCATAGCCGGATTTCTTCAACACGTCATAATTTAAAAGTGCCATGATAAATGTTCTCCTTTCCTTTGTGAACAATCTTTGCTTTCTATTTTACCACAGGTATTTACCCTTTTTAAATAGAAATATTTTATTTTGTAGAAAATATGAAAATCATGGCATTATTTTTGTAAAATTTGTTCTGTTTCGTAGTATTGTGCATTTTTTATCAATGTTACATTTGCTTACATTGAGTTTTTGTAAAACATATGGGTAAAAATCCCTTTTTCAGCCCCATTGCTTCAGCGGCAAACCCGATTTTCAGCCCAGCCGCAATTCATATAATGGGTATAGTACGCAGACAGATCATCTCCGTATGCGCCCGCCAGATCCGCATTATTTTCCTTGTAAGTATTCACATTAAATCCCTCACAGGCAATTCTTCCTTCTTTCATACCGTCTGTCAGAAAATGATTCAGCAGCTTGCTTTTATCATACCCGTACGCAGCATAAAGGTCTGAATTGTTATCCGCATAGTATTTTGCGTCAAATACCAGAGAAATATTTTCCGGTACAGCCGGCTCTGTCTTAGTCTTAGCCGGAGCCGGCGCCGCCGCTGCTGCTGCAGAACCCAAGGCGCCTGTATTCTTGCCGTATGGGCAGACACCATTCGTATGCAGATGGGCCGGATGACCGCCGCAGTGGTAGTGGTAAGATCCAAGACCGCTTACATTTTTCTTATCCCTGTGGCCTCCGTTTGCATCGGTACGGCCGCTATGCGCCTCCGCTACGATCACATTAGACGCGCCCAAAAATGTCTGGGGAGCACAGGCAGATACCATCAGTGCAGCAAGAAATGCCGCTGTTTTGTTCTTTTTCATTCGTTTCCTCTCCTGTTCCTGCCGGACTTTTGCCCGGACAGATTTATTATAGCGCATTGATGCCCCCGGGCCAAGGGGTTTTTATAAGATATTGCCACTAATACCTCTGCCTGTCTCCATATAAAAAAATATTTCCACACGCAAAAAAACCCCGTACCACATAGGATACAGAGTCTTTTCAAAAATTTTTATAAGACTTTTTGGAGTAAAAATTTGAGTAAAATACTTACCCAAAGGCCCGAAAACCCTTGATTTTACTTAATTTCACTCGCAGGTATAAGGCATCAAAGCAATGTGGCGTGCACGCTTGATTGCTACCGTTAACGCTCTCTGATGCTTTGCGCAGTTGCCGGTGATACGGCGGGGAAGAATTTTTCCTCTCTCGGATACGTATCTCTTCAGCTTGTTTACGTCCTTATAATCAATTACGCCGTTCTTGTCGCCGCAGAATACGCAGACTTTCTTTCTTCTGCGCATACCGCCTGGTCTTCTCATCTTAGCGCCCTCTGGTCTTTCAGTCTTGTTAAATGCCATTGGTGTTGTCCTCCTTTATTATTCACCGTGAAAAATCCCGGTCTAGTTGAATGGAAGTCCTTCGTCCTCAACTCCGTCCGGAATATTCATAAACCCATCACCAATCGCGCTGGTAGGAGCCGGTCTCTGAGATGGCGCAGACTGTCCGTAGCCGGACTGTCCATATCCGCCCATATCAGAAGCCGCGCCCTTACTGTCCGCGAACTCCTGGTCATCCAGGATGACCTCGGTGGTGTATACCTTCTGACCGTCCTTATTCACATAGCTTCCTGTCTGGATGCGCCCGGATACCAGCACACGCATACCCTGACGGAAATACTTCTCCGCAAACTCTCCTGCGCGGTCAAATGCCACACAGTTGATAAAATCTGCGGTCTGCTCGGAATTTCCATCCTGGCTTCTGCGGCCTCTTCTGTCCACTGCGAGAGTGTATCTGGCAATTGCCATGGAACGCTCTCCCTGGGAATATCTTACTTCCGGATCTCTTGTTAATCTGCCCATTAAGATAACTCTGTTCATACGGTCACACTTCCTTTTCAATTCCGCCTGAGCGGTCTGGGTATGTCTTATGCCTCAGCCTTTACGCATAAGTATCTGATCACTGGTTCCATAATACGAACGTGAGCTTCTACTTCGTTCGGGCATACAGAATCAGACTCGAACTGGATGAAGTAGTAGTAAGCCTCATGCATCTTCTGGATCTCATATGCAAGTCTCTTCTTACCCCACTCATCTACGTTGGTTACGGTTCCGCCGAAACGGGTGATGTAACCCTTTACCTTTTCGAGTGCTGCTGCGCGCTCTTCGTCTTCAAGCTTCACATTCAGAACAACGGTTAATTCGTACTTGTTCATCTTGCTTTACCTCCTTGTGGTCTCTGGCCCCTGCTTTCAGTTTCAGGAGCAAGGATTTAATATGTCACGAATAAATATTGTACCAAAGGATCTGTGTAAATGCAAGTCCTTTTTTTGCTGTTTTTCGGGCGTTTTCCTTGTTTTTGGCAGTAATTCAGGATGGAACGTATTCTTGGATGCCTTTCGTTATTCAAGAAGCATCGGCGGTTCCCCTCTGCACAGACGAAACCGCTGCCTCTGCCATCCTGTGCAGATCCGCAGGCTTTACCAGATGACCGTTCATACCTGCACCCAGGGCCGCCTTCACGTCCTCCGCAAAGGCGTTTGCCGTCATGGCTATAACCGGCACACGGCCTGCATCTGTGCGTTCCAGTCTGCGGATCTGCCTTACCGCCTCATATCCATTCATCTTTGGCATCTGTATGTCCATAAAGATAAGGTCATAATATCCCTGAGCTGAGGCTTCAAACATCTGTACCGCTTCACGTCCGTTTGCCGCCCGTTTTACCTCCGCCCCAAGATGTTCCAGCAGCTCTTTGGCGATTTCTGCATTCAGATCATTATCCTCTGCCAGAAGAATACGGATCCCCGTCAGATCCAGCAGTTCTTTTCCTCCCTCTCCGTTAGAATTTCCATCTCCCATCCCGGTATCATCCTGTTTTGCCGCCTTAAGGTGAAGGCTGACTGTAATACAGGTTCCCTGCCCCGGCTCTGAATGCACCTGAATCTCTCCGTCCATCATGTAAACCAGGCTCCGTGTAATACTCATCCCCAGCCCTGTGCCTGTGACCTTGCAAAAACGGCTGTCCTCAGCCCGTGTAAAGGGTTCGAACATCACCTCTCTAAACTCACGGCTCATTCCAATGCCGTTATCCTCTGCACAGATTTCATATGCTCCGTAGTTTGCGCTGTTTGAGGCAGTCTCCCGTACAGAAAGGGTAATCGTTCCGCCATCCGGCGTGTATTTAATGGAATTTGACAGAAGGTTTACCAAAATCTGTTCAAATCTGGACCGGTCTCCCAGAACCCAGACATGGTTGACCTCGAAACAGGAAACAAAAAAGCAGTGGCCGTGTTCCTTTGCCAGAGGAGCAAGCAGTGAATGTACGCTGTCCACAGCCTCCCGCAAAGAGAACCGAGCCTCACACAGCCGGGCCGCTCCCGCCTCCAGCTTATTCATGTCCAGCACCTCATTGACCAGGTCAAGGAGATGTCTGGCGGCGCCGTCAATGCTGTCCAGACACTGTGCCAGCCGCTCCGGCTCATTCAACCGGGTGCGCGCAATGGAAGTCATCCCCATAACCGCATTCAGCGGCGTCCTCATATCATGGCTCATAGTTGACATAAAATCCAACTTGGCACGATTGGCAGATTCCGCATACCGGTACGCCTCCTGAAGAGCCAGCTGATTTCTCAGACGCTCGGATTTCGCCTGGTCAATATCCATCTGGAATACAACCGCCTGCACAGGAATGCCATCCACTCTCTTTACACACCGGATCGCAGATCTTCTCCAGGGATTTCCCGGTTCCGTCGTCATATATTCCAGTTCAGCCCGTTCTTCCGCGGCAAGCAGCCGCGCATCCTGTCCAGTGATGTAAACTGACGGCTTAATTCCAAAAACTCCGGCGCTATCAGTTTCTCTGCCACCTTATCCACCAGTTCCTTATAATCGCCTTCCATTGGCAGAGGAAATGAATGCTCCCTTCCACAATGGAGCACGCAGTAACGCTCTTTCACCAGATCCAGTTCAAAAATGCCCAGATAATCGTTTTTCATAGCCTGGATCACATAGTCCAGACGCTGATACCGCCTCAGTTCCTTTTCATCCTGGTACTGACCGGTGATGTCCCGGTAAATCCCCACTGCAGTGCCGCTGGGCTTCCCCTCAGCGTCCATAATCATCTCAAATTTCAGTTTCTGAACGGAAAGCGTTCCATCCACCGTTATCAGCTTTACAATTCCTTCGGCCTGCAGCCCGCCGTTTAATATCTCCTCATGAATCCTGATGTACTCATCCACAGTATCCTCCGATACAATGCCTCTTCCCACCATCCCATAGGGTACATCCGGCTGCACCTCTGCCACACCGAAGGTTCTGGCCGTCTGCTCATCCACAAAAATAGTCTGCCGTTTCAGATCATATGTAAACACCAGGCTGCGCGACTCCTCCGCCGCCATCTGAAAGGCCCTCATAGCCACATACAGCTTTTGATTTGTCTGATATAATTCCTCTCGTAATTTCTGTTCCACGATCATTCCCTGTCTTTTTATTCGTCCGCTGGTTTTCGGGAAATATTTTTCTTTGTAAGCCCTCTGGTATTTTTCTCCACCAGTTTACGGGCCACCATGATCTGATGGCCGCAGCCGACGCATTTTAAGCGGAAATCCGCTCCCACTCTCAAGATCTCCCATTCGCTGCTGCCGCATGGATGGGGTTTTTTCAGTTTTACAACATCTCCTACCTCATAGTCCAGTTTTTCTGCCATAGCTCATCCTCCCATATTCTGTGATATCCGCCTGCACGGAACTCCGTCTGATCCGGCAAAGCAGATGTTCCTATCCCTGCTGCTCCATGGACGCCAGGATACGGTCAATGGCAGCCAGCTCTTCTTCTTCAAATACGGGTCCGTCCAGAGCCCTTATATTGTCCTCCAGCTGTGCCGTGCTGCTGGCTCCAATGAGGACGCTTGTAACCTCTTTTCTGCGCAGCACCCAGGAAAGGGCCAGCTGGGCCAGGCTCTGTCCGCGTTCTTTTGCCAGGTCATTTAAAGCCCTGATCTTTTCCAGATTACCGGGAGTCAGATATCGGCCTCCTACCGTAGTGTTGGCGCGGGAAGCTCTGGAACCTTCAGGAATGCCGTTTAAATACCGGCCGGTAAGAGCGCCCTGTGCCAGAGGACTGTAGCAGATACAGCCTGTGCCTTCGCGGTCCAGTACCTGCAGCAGGCCATTTTCGCACCAGCGCTCAAACATATTGTAGCGGGGCTGGTTTAAAAGGCACGGGGTTCCATTTTCCTTTAAAATGCCAATGGCCCGCTCTGCCTCGTCCGCCTGATAATTGGAAATACCCACATAAAGGGCTTTCCCCTGACGCACCATATCAGAAAGAGCGCCCATGGTTTCTTCAAGAGGCGTATCGGGATCCGGGCGATGGTGATAGAAAATGTCTACATAATCAAGCCCCATACGCTTTAAGCTGGCGTCCAGGCTGGACATCAGGTATTTGCGGGATCCCCAGTTTCCATAGGGGCCGGGCCAAAAGTCATAGCCTGCCTTGGTGGAGATAAAAAGCTGCTCTCTGTAGGGTTTTAGATCTGATGCCAGAACCTTGCCGAAGTTTTCCTCCGCCTTTCCTCTGGCAGGAGCGCCATAGTTATTTGCCAGATCAAAATGAGTGATTCCCAGATCAAAGGCACGAAGGAGAATCTGTCTCTGCTCCTCTAACGGCTTTTCCAGGCCAAAATTCTGCCACAGGCCCAAAGACACCTCAGGAAGAAGAACCCCGCTTCTTCCGGCCCTTCTGTATTTCATATGGTCATATCTGTTTTCTGCTGCTTCATACATAGATCTCTTTCCTCCTGATTTTTAATTCGCTTAGTTTTTTCGGCAGACGTGTCCTCCCATTCGCCGTCATCTTCACTCACTTTATGCCGGCGACAGCTCCCAGCACTGCTCCGATGCTGTCTCTGATTACCAGGTCTGCCTGAGAATCTCTGGAAGTGACGGAACGATTGATTAAAACCAGCTTCTTTCCTCTGTAATAATCGATGAGCCCCGCTGCGGGATAGACCACCAGGGACGTGCCTCCTACTATGAGCATATCCGCATTGGCAATATGCTCCATGGAGCGTCGGATGACGGTGTCATCCAGGCCCTCCTCATACAGTACCACATCCGGCTTTATGATACCGCCGCAGCTGCATTTAGGCACGCTGTCGCTTTCTGTTATGCGGTCAAGGCCATAGAACTGGCCGCAGCGGGTACAGTAGTTTCTATGGATGGAGCCATGCAGCTCCAGCACCTCTTTGCTGCCGGCCAGCTGGTGAAGGCCGTCAATATTCTGGGTAATCACAGCCTTCAGCTTCCCTCTGCGTTCGAGGGCTGCAAGGGCCAGGTGGGCGGGATTCGCAGCAGCGCCCTGAAAAATCATGCGCTCCCTGTAAAACCGGTAAAATTCCTCTGTTCTGCGCATAAAAAAGCTGTGGCTGATAATGGTTTCCGGCGGGTACTTATACGTCTGATTGTACAGCCCGTCCACGCTGCGAAAATCCGGTATCCCACTCTCAGTAGATACGCCTGCACCACCGAAAAACACAATATAGCGGCTGGCATCGATCCATTCCTTTAGCTGCTGCCATGTTTCATCCATTGAGTCTCTCCTTTCAGAAACTGCCGTTTTCCAGTTGCTTTTGAGTAAGTATACCACATTCCAACGCAAAAAAAAACTGTCCATGTCTCCATGAACAGTTCTCTGACCGGAAGCTGCTATCCTGCAGTCCCCTGGATTTCCCTCTCTGCGGCTATCCCCGTGCTACCTCCTTTACCAGAAGAAGCCTCTGCCCCGGTTTTACCTGATCATCAGCCAGTTCATTAGCGGAAATAATATTGCCGATCGTAGTATGGAATTTCTTGGCTATGCTCCACAGGCTGTCGCCGGACTGGACGATATAGCCTGCAATACCAGGAAGTTCCTGAAGCTTATTAAAATCCACCGGGCCTGAGGCAATGCCGGTGATTACCTGCTCCTTAACAGGCTGCAGCACCAGAAAGTCAAGAGCAGCTACAGCCTTGATCTCCACCATGTCTCCCCCCATCATCACGGCGCTCAGCTGTTCTAAGCCCGCATCCAGCTGATAAATGCTGTCCTCATTGATCCCTCTGGCCTCTGCGGAGCATTTAAAGGGAATCTGCTCCATAGCCGCCTGAACGGGGGCTTCATCGTCACTGGTAAGGTAGAGAAGCGTCACTTCCAGAACGCCTTCTATTTTTAGACAGTTCTCCCCCGGCTCCACCTCATCCAGCTTGATAACTCCCTCATTGTGGCAGATCTGAAGGATTCGCTCCGCCTGCGGCAGCTTTACCTTTTCCGCAATCCGGGAGCGGCATACATTTCTGGTCAGGATCCGGTCAAAAACGGCCTCCCTGCGTTCCGGTGTCAGTTCCAGGCTGTTGGAATATACATCGCTTAAAAGTTCCGTATCCGTTTCCTCGTACAGGCGTATATCCAGCTCCAGCACTCCATCAATCTCCAGTTCCCGCATCTCCCCGTCGTAATCCGGCTTTGCCTCAATCTCTCTGTGGGCCAGGCGCACGGTAATCATTGGAATAAGATCCTCTTTTGCCCCCTCAGCCTCCATATCCCCGGAAAACGGGATAATTTCTTCTACCCACTGGACGGGCATATTTTCATCTTCTGCCTCATAAATCACAAAGACGGTCAGCTCTCCGTCCAAATGAAGCCGGCCATCCAGAGGTTTTACGGACACATCCCGCAGCTTCAGCTCCCTCCAGAGCAGACGGCCAATCCCCGGCTTTCCCCCTGTAAGGCCTACTTCCTCCCGGATCCGGTAGGTATCCTTTCCCCGGACAGCCATGGAGGCGGCGGTGATCCTGCGCTTTAGCGTCTCAACAGGAACAGGATCTGAGCCGGTTCCCGGAGTTCTTAGCAGTCCCGACGTTTCCCCCTCTGCAAAAGCCAGGGGATGTTCAGGGGACACCCCCGTATCTCCCTCCGCTTTTACATCTGCCGCCGCCTCCGTTTCCCTTACGGCCTCGATGCGCACCTGCAGGGTAACAATCGCCTGGACCCCCAGCTTGCGGGAATGGATCATATCAGTATTCAGATCCTCTAACACCCAGGTCAGGCTCACTGCGTCCTTATCCTCTAACTGAGGCACATTGATCAGTTCCTCAAAAGGGATATTCCCTCCCAGTGTCTGAAGCCCACCACCTTCCCTGCGGTAAAGCACCTGGAACTCCAGATGTCCCTTCACATTTACCTTATCTCCCTGATTCTTCACCTGCTCAACCTGAACCTCCCCTGTATGAAGCATCACCTGCTCCATGTCGTCCATGGTATCCGGCACGATGAAATCATCATCCAGAGTGATCTGTGTAGACGCTGTCCCCTTCCACTGATTCATATGTATCTGTTTCTTTATAAGTTCCATAAAAAATACCTGCCATCCCTCATAGTCTCTTGATAAAGAATCTATGCGGACAGCAGGTATTTTATGATATCCCCCATTACGCCGGCCCTATTCCTGGGACTCCTCCCTGTCATATGTCTCTAAAAAATGGTGGCGCAGCGCGATCTTGCTGCATCCCAGTTCCTTTGCGTGGGAGTAGAGATATCCCCGGCGCATCCTGGCGCAGAGATAGCATGGGGACTGGGTCACATCCACCACAATATCAAAAATATCTGAATCAAAAATACGAACCGGGATATTCATGAGCGCCGCATTTTCCTCAATAAGACGCCGGTTTTCCGCCTGATACCCCGGATCCATAACGATAAATTCCAGTTCAAATTTCGTATCGCTCTGGCGTTTCAGCTGCTGCAGGCATTTTGCCAGAAGCATAGAGTCCTTCCCCCCGGAAATGCACACAGCTACCCGATCGCCGTCCTCGATCATCCGGTATTCCTGAAGGCCCTTTACAAAGGGGTTTCCAGATGGTTTTTCTATAGTCTTTTATGATGCTCCGCTCAATGTTGATGCGTGGTGCTTCCTGTTTCATTCTGATATGCTTTCCCTTGCCTCTTTTTCTTTTGTAAGCCGCTCTGCCATCTCTTTAAGCTCCTTAAGTTCCCTGGTCATCTGCTCCATCTGACGCTTCATTTCCTCATATTCTTCCAGCGTCATGGCCTCCCGCTTTTTAGGCAGGCTGACTCCGTCCTTTTTCACCGGCCGGGCAGGGATCCCTACTGCGGTCACATTATCCTCAAGGGGCTTTAAAAGCACTGCGTTGGCCGCGATAGAGCAGTTATCTCCCACCTCAAAGGCGCCTAAGATCTTGGCTCCCGCGCCTACCATCACATTATTTCCCAGAGTGGGGTGGCGCTTCCCCTTCTTTGTGCCAACGCCGCCCAGGGTCACTCCCTGATAGATGGTGCAGTTATCTCCCACCACAGCGGTCTCTCCGATCACCACTCCGCTTCCGTGATCGATGAGGATTCCGTGTCCCATCCGGGCTCCCGGATGAATCTCGATCAGCGTAAAAAACCGGGCGATCTGTGAAATGAGCCTGGCAATAAAAAACATTTTATGGCAGTAAAACCAGTGGGCAAACCGATGCCAGATCAACGCATGGATGCCCTGATACAGAAAAAGCACCTCAAATGCGCTGCGGGCTGCCGGATCCCGTTCCTGTACTGCCTTTATATCCAGCCAAATATCTTTTAAGATCATATCCGCCTCCAACCTTTCTAAATCATACGACGCTCCTGAAACGCACATATACTTTGGTGTAGTATAGCATATGATCCCGGCGAAAAAAAGGTTTTTTTCTACTGAAATACTACCGGCTCCTCTAACAGCTCCGTCCGCAGTACAATATAAGGAAATGACTGCTCCGTCCCCGGATCCTCCCCTTTTTCAGGCCCCATAAGCTCCGTTTGCAGGATAATGGAATTTTCTGTCAGGTACAGTTCTTTCACGCTGATACTGTATCCTCCTGTAGGCTGTGCCCCGTAGCCGACAGCTATGTAAAGATTCTGACTGTCTGTGTAGGTCAGCTTAAAGGGCTGAGAAACCTTTTGAGCAATAAGCTTTGACAGTTCTTGAGGCAGTTCTCCCTGCGCAGCCACCTGAAATTCCAGATCCCGCACCTTATCTTTATCTTCCCTGGAAACAGAGCAGCCGGAAAGACCCGCTGCAAATGAAGCTGCAAGCGCCGCCGCCAAAAGCATTTTCACAAATTTCCTCATAGTAAAAAAACCTCCCGGAATATACCATCTGTGATCAGTATATTCCGGAAGGCCTGTCTGTGATCCCTACAGGATCTTTCTGATCCATCCCTCAGGAGCCTCAATACGCCCCATCTGGATGCCCGTCAGGGTGTCATACAGTTTCTTTGTAACGGGGCCCATCTCCTCCATGCCGCTTGAAAAGCAGATCTCTTTTCCGTGGTCAAAGACCTTTCCTACCGGTGAGATCACGGCTGCCGTGCCGCAGAGGCCGCACTCGGCAAATTCCTGTAACTCCTCCAGCTTTACCGGTCTTTGAGTTACCTTTAATCCCAGGTAATGTTCTGCCACGTACATCAGAGACCGTCTTGTGATCGACGGCAGAATGGAATCTGATTTGGGAGTTACTACCTCTCCGTCCTTTGTAATAAAGATGAAGTTTGCTCCTCCAGTCTCTTCCACATAGGTTCTGGTAGCGGGATCCAGGAACATATTTTCATCGAATCCGCTGGCGTGGGCCGTCTCATGGGCATGAAGGCTCATGGCATAGTTTAAGCCTGCCTTTACATGACCCGTACCATGGGGAGCCGCCCGGTCAAAGTCGCTGACACAAAGGGTGATCGGCTTCGCGCCGCCTTTAAAGTAAGGGCCAACAGGCGTTACAAACATCCTGAACTGATATTCGTCTGAGGGTTTTACGCCAATCACCGGGCCAGAGGCGAACATATAGGGCCGAATATAAAGGGTAGCTCCGCTGCCGTAGGGAGGCACCCAGGCTGCGTTTGCCTTTACCACCTGATCCAGCGCCTTAAGAAAACGCTCCCTGGGAAATACGGGCATCTCCAGGCGGCTGGCAGAGTCCATCATCCTCTCTGCATTTAAGTCCGGGCGGAAGGTAACGATGCTGCCGTCCTCTGTGGTATATGCCTTTAAGCCTTCAAAGCACTCCTGGCAGTACTGCAGGATACCCGCGCACTCATTGAGCACTACAGTAGAATCAGAAGTCAGTCTCCCTTCTCCCCATGCTCCATCCTTATAATCTGCTACATATCGCATATCTGTTGGCATATAGCTGAAACCGATATTGCCCCAGTCCAGATTTTTCTTTTCCATTGGCATTTCCTCCATTCCTGTCTGCGGGAAATATCCCGTTTTTCCATAACCGGCATTTATACATTCCGGCAGTTCTGCTGATTTTGTTTTATATACCATATCAGCCATTCTGCTTCTTTAAATTTACAGCCATTATAGACGCATTACATGAGAAAATCAACGAAAAAGTTTCATTCCGGATATATCATTACGATATGGAAGGTATAACCAGGCCTGTCTTTCTCTGAGTCTATTCCGCTTTTACATAACGGTCATAGGCTTTCTGGTAAAGCTCAATATAACGTCCTACATTCATCTTCTCAAGCTGCTTCTGGAAACCGTCCCAGTCGTCCACACCGCCTTCTACAATCCACTGAGCATACATTTTCATCACATATGCATCAATATCGGTCTGTAAAACTCCAATCTCTTCAATTTCTTCTTCTGTGAAAAATACATTGGGATACATATTCTCTAAAGGTACATTATACGGAGCATAAAATTCATCCAGTTCTTTTCTCTCCTGAAGGTTTTCGTTTAATTCCAGCTTGTCAATCATGGTCTGTGTGATCGCAAATACACCGCTGTTGCCAGGGCTGTAATCGTGAATCATGGTATCCAGAAGCATCCCCTCCTGAGGCTTCATCTGACGGTATCCGCCATCCTCTGTCTTTTCCAGAGCTCTTCCCAGCAGACCCTGTCCAATCTCCAATGATGTCTCAGGCTCATAGGACTGGTCGATCCAGCGCATAAGAATCTCAGGTTTTTCTGCCTGCTTTGTAATTGCAAACGCACCTCTGGACATAACATCGGCATCCACAGTCCGCCATACCTGCTCTCCGCTGCTGCTCTTCAATGGTGCCATTGGAATATAATCATCCTTATTGTTTCCTGCAGTAGAGTTTCTGCTCCATCCCATAAATACACCAACGGTTTTTTCCGGATTCTGAACCTTGGACGCATATACATTTGCATCGTGAGTAAATACCTCTTTGTCGATCAGGCCTTTCTTATACAGAGAACCGAACCAGTTCATGGCATCTCTGTATCCATCAGTTGTAGGTGTATAGACTACTTTACCGTTATTCACTACGAAATGATAAATATCATCTAACTGGCCAAAGGTACCGAACATGGACTGAATTCCCTGCTGACGGTTATATGGATCGGCAGAATTATAACGGAATGTAAATGGGATCTCATCGGAAGTGTCTCCGTTTCCATTCATGTCATTATTCTTAAATGCCTGCAGAACCGCTTCAAATTCTTCCGGTGTTTCAGGCACTTCCAGCCCCAGCTTGTCCAGCCATGTCTTATTGATAAACAGCTTATCATAGGTAGACGGATTTAATTCATTGATTGCTGGAAGAGCATAAATATTTCCATCCGGAGCAGTGATCTGCTTACGGTACTCCGGATTTGAATCCAGAACTGCTTTTAAGTTTGGAGCATATGTATCAATCAAATCATTTAACGGAATTAAAATTCCCTGGGAACCATACTTGATAATATCCACATCCGTTAATATGTTCTGTCCATAAAAAGCGTCCGGCAGCTCAGAACCGGCAAACAGCAGGCTCTTCTTTTCGCTCCATGCCTCAGAAGCTGCCATATTCCAGTCGATAATAACATTGGTCTCTTCTTCTAATGTTTTAAAGTATTCCAGCTCCTTGAAATTCTTGTTTCGCACTGAAATGCCTGCAATGTCATAGTGAACCGGCTGAGCCGTGATCGGAAGACCTTCTTTATTGAATGTCACTTCCGTTTCAGTTGTTTTATCTGTCTCTGTTTCCTTAGACTCAGCCTGAGGAACACAGCCTGCCAGATTGACAGCCACTACCGCAGCAGCGAGTGCTGCCCATACCATTTTTTTCTTCATTGCTCGTTTACTCCTTTTCTTTCATTTTTATCCCTTTACAGAACCAACCATAATGCCTTTTTCAAAATGCTTCTGAAGGAATGGATAAATAGCCAGTACCGGTAATGTGGATACAATGATGACTCCATATTTCAGCAATTCAGCCGCTTTCTGCTGTTCCATCATACTGTCCACATCTCCCAGACCGGACGCCTGATTCTGTAAAAGAATGCTTCGTAAGGTCATCTGCAGAGGATGCAGCCCTTCATCCTGAAGATAGATCAAACCATTCATAAACTCATTCCAGTGTGCTACACCATAGTATAAAACCAGCACTACAATAATTGTTTTTGACAGAGGCAGCACCATCTTGGTAAAAAAGGCAATATGACTGCATCCGTCAATGGAAGCCGCTTCATAAAGTTCTTCCGGAATATTGGTAGCAATGTAATTCATGGCAATTATCAGGTTGAATACATTCATAGCCGGAAGCAGCACCATAACCCACGGAGTATTATAAAGGTGAAGATCATTCATCCATAGATAGGTAGGAATCATTCCCCCCTGAAAATACATGGTAAACATCGCAAGGAACAGCAATGGTTTTCTTGCAAAGAAATTTTTCCGGCTTAATGGATACGCCATCATCATTGTAAGGAAAATATTAATGGTTGTACCCACAACCGTATAAAAAATTGTATTGCTGTAGGATCGCCATATTTTGGTATTTTCAAAAATTTTCTGATATCCCAGAGTATTAAAACCTACCGGCCAGAAGGAGATCTGGCCGTTGTTAATAGCTACGGGATCTGAGAATGACGCTATAATAATAAAATACATGGGATATAAAATGATTAAAGCAAACAGTCCCAGCAAACCATAATTCAAAATATCAAACAGCTTATCCGACAGCGACTGTGAACGAAAGCCTCTGTGCAGTCTTTTCTTTTTCACGTTTCTCCCCTCCTTACCACAAGCTGTTGCTTGTAATCTTTTTGGCCAGTTTATTAAAGCTTACCAGCAAAATAATGTTAATAATGTTATTAAACAGGTTAATCGCCGCAGAATAACTGTACTGTGCATCAATCATACCCACCTTGTAAATATAGGTAGAAATGATTTCACTGGATGCCAGATTCTGTGCGTTCTGCATCAGATATGCTTTCTGAAAGCCCAGATTCATTACCTTTCCTACTTCAAGAATCAGCATCATTACCACAGTTGGCATGATTCCAGGAAGATCAATATGCCAGATTCTCTGCCATTTGTTCGCTCCGTCTACCTGCGCCGCTTCATACAGATCCTGACTGACCCCAGCCAGCGCTGCTATATAAATGATCGCACTCCATCCTGCATTCTGCCAGATTCCCGACAGTACAAAGGTTCCTTTAAAATATTTCGGATCCCCCAGAAAGAAAATGGGTTCTCCTCCGAATAGCTGGATGATCTGATTCACAACGCCGTTTCTGGGCGATAAGAAAATATAGAGCATACCTGTTAATACAACAATTGAAATAAAATGCGGGCAGTATGCCACAGATTGTACAAATTTTCTGTAACGTGCATTCTTTACCTGATTCAGCATGATCGCAAGAATAATCGGAATCGGAAAACCAATTAAAATCTGCATAAAGCTGAGTCCCAATGTGTTTTTGATCAGCGGCCAGAATTGAGATGAGGAAAAGAACCGTTTAAAATGTTCCAGTCCGCACCATTCGCTTCCCCATATTCCGTCTACCGCCCGGAAATCCTTAAAAGCAATCTGCACACCATACATTGGCACATAATGAAAAATAATGAAATACGCTACCGGCAGAGCGCACAGCAACAGGAGCTGCCAGTCTCTTTTTATGTATCGCCTCAGCTGCTTCCCCATAAACATATTACCTCCTTTTTGTCGTTTCGTTTTGTCGTGTCCACTATAATTTGATTCTGCCTGAATTGCAACGGACATTTTTTCTCTCCCATTTGCAGGACTTTTTTTATATCTCATCCGCCTTATGCGCATTTTTTTCCACTTGACCAATTTTATCATCGCATTTTTCCGTCTTTTCTCCGTTTTCTTCATATTTATACAGCATAATGGCTTATTCTTGCTTTTGCTATCTGTATACGCTATAATAAAAGCTGCACAAAAGTAATGGGGAGGATAAAATAAAATGGAGAATACAAGACATCGAAAGCTGCTGCCAAAGAATTTTTCAAAACTGTATTCCCGTCTCCTTCTTTCCTATACAGTCGTTCTCTTAATACCGCTCGTTGTACTTATCTACTTCTATTCCTCACGGTTTATGAAGCGGTTCTATACAGAAATATATAATACGGTAGATTCTGAGCTGATCCAGTTTGGAACACAGATGGATAATGAATGGAACAGTATGCAGAGCATTACAGACCATCTTACCATGACCGGTGTCACCTCACAGGCAGCAAACGCAGCAGGTCCTTTGGAACTTAAGCCTGTCATTACTGCATTATCCAACTATCGATCTGCCAATCCATTCCTGACGGATATTGTGTTGGTTATGAAAGACCAGCCCTACGTTACCACCTGCTTTACTACAGCGGAAAGGGAGTATTATTTCAATCAACTGGTCACTCCTGCCAACACAGGAACCTCCAAAAATGTACTGACGGATCTGATTGATTCTACCCGGCCATGCTGTCTTCCCAGTCAGCCGCTTACCAACCGCTCGCTTAATACCACAACAGAAAATACTCTCATTTTTTCATTTCCTGTTTTTTCGGATTACCAGAAGCTGGTTGGAACGGTTATGTTTTTCGTTTCAGAACACTCGGTACAGAACTTTAAAAGTCCTCGCCTGATCAGTTACCAGTCGCAGCTTTATATTATGGATCAGACAAATTCTGTCATCATGTCCCTTGGGCCTTCTCCTGAGGCGATCCATGAAAATAAGGGGCAGTACATCGTCCGCAGTTGGCATTCACCGGAAAATAACTGGTCTTATTTAGCCTACCTGCCCAACAGGCAGGATACCTTTGCACAGGTTTCCTCCATTACATGGGAGTTTATCTTTTCTATTATTATTGCACTTTTGCTGGCCTGCCTTGTGATCTATACCCTATCCAGGCTCAACTATGCTCCCATCCGGAATCTGCTGAAGAAATCCCGGCAGCTTCTCCCCTCCTCATCGTATGGCCCGGATGAGTTAGACTCTATTTCCTATGCCCTGGATTACCTGGCTGATCAGAACAATGAGCTCTCCTCCAAACTTTCCGGAAGCCTGAATGCGGTGAGAAATGAACGTCTGTTCCGTCTCCTCAGCGGAAGATACGATTCCCGGCAGGATTTTAATCTTGACTGTTCCGAGCTGGATCTGTATCTTCCCAAGGGAAGCTACTGCGCTGCCATTATGCTGCTCCATCATACCGATCCGAATATTGACCGGATAGCAAAAGATATACAGAAACATTCCTCCATTCCTTATATTTACTACTGCATCCATTCACTGCACCCGGAACAGATCATCTTCCTTGTGACTCTGACAGACAGCCAGCAGTCCCCAAACCTCTGTTTTGAGGATCTGCGAATGTTTCTTGCTAAAAAGTACCAGATTGCATCCACTATTGGAATCGGCACAGCCACCGAACAGACTGACTGCATCATGCAGTCTTATATGGAAGCAGCCAGCGCGCTGGACTACCGTTTTGTAAAGGGAAACGGGACTGTAATCCAGTTTCAGGAAATTACTGACTTTAGCCAGAGCAGTGCCGTATACCCCCTTGAGGAATTTACAGTTCTGAAAAATGCACTTTTTACCCAAAACAGGCCGGCTATCCATACCTCCATCCAGAATATCATTCTGTTTATGGAGCAGAACCCTCTGCCCCTTTATCTTGCCCGCAGCATTTGCTTTGACCTGGTGCGTCTGGTGAAAAAGCAATATAATACGGAAGCATTTAATACCTCCGTATTAGAACTGTCCAACATGGAAACGGCCCAGGAAATCACGGATATGCTGAAGTCCTGGAGCCAGAAGCTTCAGGAACTCCCTTCGGAAAAGAAACGCAGTTCGATTGCGGAAATTCTTGCATATCTGGATCAATATGTATTAAGTCCTGACTTTTCTGTTTATGAGGCTTCGGAACATTTCCATATGACGCTTCCTGCATTCAGCAAATATTTTAAAGAGTCTACCGGTAAAAATGTAATGGATTACACTATCCAGTCGCGCATTCAAAAGGCCAGAGAACTGCTGACCCATACGAACCTCCCTCTGAAGGATATCTCAGAGCAGGTAGGCTATTACAACGTCTCCAGCTTTACCCGCCGCTTTAAGCTCAACCAGGGCTGTACTCCCGGCGAATACAGGAAATCTGCGGCCCGCAGCCAAAACAGCTCCCTGTCCTGATATGCCGATTTTTCCAGTATGCAGCTTTTGGAAAAAAAAGCTGCTTCCATATTAAAAACAGATAATTGCTATTTTACCTCCCTGCTGTTAAGGTACTTATATAACTTAAACGAGGGAGGTATTCTTTGTGCTTCATGCAGACTATACACTAAAAGACATTTTAAAAGACGGGATTACCATATCTGATGTGTTAGCTCAGTTAAAGCTGCGGGAAAAGGACTTTCAAAAGGAGGTTTCTTTCATTCAGCAGGGAGAACGCATCCGCAGTCTTTTTCCTGATATCTATTCCAGCCGGATGGACCGCGCGCAGCATAACCTGGACGGTTATGCTATTCTTCCCGGTTCATCTTCCTGGCATTTTATTGGCAATCCTGTCAAATGGTATGAAAATATCTACGACTATGCAGAATATTCCTATCAGTTAAACCGTATGGATCACTGGAGAACCATGGCGGAAGCATACTCATTTACCGGCGACATCCAATATGCTCAGAAAATTGTGGATGAATTTTATCACTGGATTGAAGAATGCCCCTGCCAGCCTCTCTATAATCAGCAGGGCGAACTTGCCCTTATGGACTTTGACGGTTATGAATGCAATCAGGGCATCTGGCGTTCTCTGGAAGTGGGTATCCGTATGTACCGCACCTGGCCCTATATCATTCATCATCTGCTTGACAGCGGACTGATTGATGAGAAATTCCTGGAAACCTATCTGTTAAGCATTTACCAGCATGGCCGTGTTCTGTATCTGATCACGCCAAAACTTTGGCCCAATGCAGACCACAACCACTATCTCATGGAAAACAATGGCCTGCTCTATCTGTCCTGTATGTTCCCTGAGCTAAAGGATTCGGATACCTGGAAAGCCCACGCCATTCATGAAATGGAGCGCAGTATTATGGCCCAGGTAACGGATGAGGGCGGACAGATTGAAGGCTGTGCTTCTTATCACAACGGCTGCACCTACTGGTTTGCCCTTCCGCTCCTTCTGTCCAAGAAATATAGTTTTTCCATGTCCTGTGCTTATCAGGAACGCGTTAAGAAAATGGTGGAATACTCCACCCATGCTACACGTCCCTGCGGCGGCAACAGCGCCTGGGGAGACAGCCATACAAAAAGCGGCACCTTCTCCGTAGGGGCATTCTGCTACTATCTTGCCACTGGTGACGGAACTTACATTGCCAATGCTCTCTGTTACTACTCCATCGGAGATTTTCTGAATGTGATCGCGCCTTATATCTGGGAAGTTCCTGATCTGGAGGATCTGAACCGCTGGATCCAGACTGCGCAGCAGCATCACAGATATCCTGAGCTGCCTACGGTTTCCTGGCAGAAAAAGCTGAAGCAGACATTTCTTCGGACCGACTGGAGCAATGATGCCCTTTATGTCATGTTCGCATGCCGTACTCCCATTCAAAATGAGCATGAGCATATTGATCCCGCCGGCTTTGAGTTTACCGCCTATGGACGGACGCTTCTGGGAGATCCGTCTATCTATACCTATAAAAATGATGAAAACCGGAAAAAGGCAAAATCGGCCCACTGGCATAATTGTCTGACACTTAACCACCGTAATCCCTGGGAATATATCTCTTCCTGGGAATCAGGAAAACAGGATATCGGCGATATCATGTGCGTGAAACAAAACAGCCAGTTCATGTACGCCACCGCATTCCATATGAACTACCGGCCGACCAGACATCAGAGAACGGTTGCTGTCGTTGACTCCCGTTTTCTTGCAGTTATGGACTATCTGGAAGATATTGAGCCGGACACCAGCGTCCAGATCAATTTCCACATGGATGCGTCGAGAGCTGTTGCTGATTCTGAGCAGTCATTTGCCCAGTCCCTGTCCGATGATGCAAATGTTGCGGTGTTCTCAGACAAGCGTCTGAAACCCCATCTGGTTCCTGCCAAAATTTCTGTCATCGATTACACCTGGCATGATACCATGATTGCCCGGTTTGAAACAGACCATCTCTCCGATACAGACACCGCGTTTCTCTCCGTAGCAGTTCCTCTTCGTCCCGGCTGCACGGCTCCGTCTGTAACAGATATAAACAGCCATATCGTCCGTCCGGGAGAAGTCCATTTCTCCGTCCGGATTGATAATACCTATTATACACTGAAACTTTCAGACGGCAGTCTTACCATAGAACGCACAGCTGCATCCCAGGCATAACTTAAAAAGCTGCTCCCTGCAACGGGCAGAACCCATATGGAAGGAATTTAATAACCACAGGGCGGCACAGTCGAAAGGCTATGCCGTTCTGCTTTTTCTTTGCCAACTCACTCCTTAATACGGGAAAATTTCCAAAATACCAAAGATACACAAAAGAAAAAACGCCGCAATCTGCGACGTTCCAATACGAGTTAATGTATGTTTCCTATCCCTTTTATCCGCAAGTTATATATTCCAATCCTCTGGAATATGCTCTGTTCCCCAATGACAGACTGCAGAAAGTACAGGCATTAAAGTTTTTCCTGTTTCTGATAAACTGTATTCTACTTTAGGTGGTACTTGCGGATACTCTCTGCGTCGGATAAGTCCATCATTTTCTAATTCCTTTAGTTGGTTGCTTAGCATTTTATGTGTTACTTTACCCAATGCACGCTTTAGCTCGCTGTACCGAAGAACTTCTTTCTTCCATAACCAAAATAAAATATGCATTTTCCATTTACCATCTATTAAGGAAATAGCGTAAGCAAACGGACGTACATTCACTTCCTTACAAAATTCGTATTTATCATTCATCCCATAACTCTCCTTTTGGATAGTATCTATCAAAAAAGTGCGTTCTTACATAATTAATTATATCATGCTAAAGTAAAAACAACAAGAAACTAAAACGTCCATCCGACAGGAGGAGCAACAAATGAATATTCTGAATACGCCCATTATGGTTGGAAATATTAAACTCAATAATAGAATTGTCATGCCGCCAATGGCTACTGCCAAAGCAGGAAATGACGGAAAGGTAAGTCAAGCTTTATGCAATTACTATGATGAAAAATCACATGGCGGTTATATTGGACTAATTATAACAGAGCATAGTTTTATCAGCCCTGAGGGAAAAGCAGGCAACGGGCAATTAGCCATTGCTGACGACAGCGATATTGATGGTCTGGCAAAAATCGTAAATGTGATTCATAAAAACGATACAAAGGCTATGGCGCAAATCAGTCATGCAGGCGGTGCAGCGAAAACGAGCATTACAGGGCGAACTACATTAAGCGCAAGTGCAAATCCCCTGCCAAAAGCAGGAAAAGAAAATACAGACATTCCGAAAGAAATGAATCACTTAGATATTCAAAAAGTAGTTGATGATTTTGCCAAAGCTGCAATCAGAGCAAAAAAAGCCGGATATGACGGGGTTGAAATCCATTCAGCACATGGATATTTATTAAATCAATTCTACTCTCCACTAACAAACAAAAGAACTGATGAGTACAGCGGAAGTACGCTAATGGGGCGTATTAAACTCCACTTGGATGTTATTCAGACTGTTCGTGAAGCCGTTGGGAAGGATTATCCCATTGCGTTACGGCTTGGTGCATGTGATTACATTCCAGGAGGCAGCACACTTCAAGATAGTATTGCTGCGGCAAAAGAATTTGAAAAAGCCGGAATTGATTTGCTTGATATATCGGGTGGTTTCTGTGGATATATCAATCCATACAGTAAGGAACAGGGATATTTCAGCGAGATTACGGAAGAACTCAAAAAACATATTAGCATTCCTATTATTTTAACAGGAGGAATTGTAGATGCAGCAGCTGCTGAAAAACTGTTATTGGAAAACAAGACAGACTTAGTTGGTGTCGGCAGAGCGATATTAAAAAATTCAGACTGGGCAAAAAACGCACATTTTTACATCAATAAAAATTAACAGTATGAAGCGGCATACAAAAATAAACCGTTGTTTTAGTGCATTGACATAAAACAGATTAAGTTTAAGGGGCTGTCAGAAAATAGATAGCCCCTTTTTGCAAACCGTTTCTGCTGTTTCCTTATTGATATTCGCCAAATGATAAGCAGCCTTTTTTCACATCTGATTTCATAGATTCAGATCTATGGCTACCTCATTCTCTCTCTGTGGTATAATGTAGGCATAAAGCCCCGTATTGCCGGAAAATCAAGCAATACGGGGCTTTTCTGTTACTAATTTGTTATTAGTTCAATATTCAATTTTAGTTCGTCTATATTTTTGTGGGTGTAAACCCGTTCCCCCGTCCCTTTGGACTTATGCCCCATGATCCGGTCAATGCAGACCTTATTTGCCCCGGCAGAATCAAGGCGGCTTCTGAATGTGTGGCGGCACTCATGCGGAAGGTGTTCCATTTCCAGCTTGTCCATGATCCCCGCCCAAAACTTCCTATATTGCGTCTGGCTTAACTTTTTCCCGCCGTACTCAAACAGATAACCGCTTTTTGATTGTTCAGCCCTACTTTGAACAATGTGGAATATTTTTGAATGGATGGGTACAAGCCTTTGTTTCCCGGCAGCGGTTTTCACACCGCCCGTCATAGTCCTTATTTCAAAATCAATATCTTCTGTTTTCAGCTTTATCATTTCTGAAATCCTGAACCCGGTGTATAAGAAGAACAGAACAGAATCAGCCCATTCAAGATTTTCATTTTCCCAAACTCTGGAAACTTCTTCATCCGTGAAAATTTCCTTTGTTGTTTCCGGGATTGGCGCAGAGGTCAGGAGATCGGAACAGCATTTTGAAATTATATCCAGTTCCATAGCGAAACGGTCAAGATGCCCGAACAAATTTTTGATTGCCCCTTGCGTGGAGTACCCGCAGCCACATGAATCAATGCAGTCTTGCATTTGGTATGATTTGATCTGCTTATACTTCATCTTTTCCAGCTTCACACAATGCTTGTATGCTGATTTCAAGGAACTTTGGTTTGAAGCCCCCAACTTGACAGCCCGCTTTTCCAGCCACAAGCTATATAATTCCTGAAACGTGATTTTGTCCGTCTGTATGTCCCACGGATCGTTATTGTATTGAGCGAGAAGAATAAGCCCTTCTTCCCGTGTGGCGGTATATCCTATGGGTTTCTGCTTCCCGGATATACCTTCCTTCACAACGTATGGTTTGCGGCGATTCCCTGATAGCTTAGTCACCGTACCATACCCATTAGGTAACTTCATAATTTCACCCGCCTTTTCAGTTGTTTTCAGGCGGTCAAAGTGGTATAATATCATTGACCGCCTAAATCACTTCATCCAGATTTTGGTTGTCTTGTCCCCCGGTGTTGCAGCACTGGGGGATATTTCTATTTAGAAACACCCTTGAACAATAGCTTTGTATATATTTTCGTCCACTTCCAGCAAACTTTTCTTCCCGTCCTTAAATTGAACAGAAACTTGATAACCGTTTTTAGAAGAAATAGCCCCGGCAAGACCACCCAAAACTTCATAACTTTCAACCGTGGTGCTGTTTAAGAAAATCTTTTTTACAATCCCTATTACAATTCCAGCTTGTGAGATTCCACCGCCTACAATCTGCTTTCCAGCATAATCACCGGAAATCACTCTATTTTTTGCACTCATACTATCATCCCTTTCTTTGAAAAATTAACTTCAAAGGTACAAGTAGTTCAACATTACCGTATTTTCATTACTATATTATTTTTCATAACATTTTAGCGGTATTTCAATTTTCTTTTTAATTCAGAACTTGAAATCAACTTGAACCAACTTGAACCTATTTGTTTTTCGGCGCATTTTAAAAGTTTCAACTTGAACCTGAACTTGAACTATGTTGAACCGAAATCCACAAAAATTATATTGCCTTTCCGTTCAATGATCCTTCTTGTGTGGAATATTTGTCCGATTTTAACATATGCTTCATTTCCCCCCTGATTTCCCCCTGATCGTCAGAATCAAGCTGGGTATAAAGTCCAAACGCTTCACTTGCCGTTTTGCCGTGTTGTTTCTGAATTTCTTCCAAAATATTCACTTCCGCCGCAAGTTTTCCACCGGGATTGTACTTTTTATCCCATTCTTGAAGATTTTCTTCTGTTGGCTTTTTATGATCCCATCCCATTAGCTTTTCTACTGGGATGTCTAGGACTTCTGCCAAAATGCGTATTTTGGAAGCCGGGAGATCGCTTTTTCCGCTTTCTATTTTTTGAATAGATGAACGGGCATTGTCAGAAGTGTACCCTACCAGATTGGCAAGTTCTTCTTGGGACATTTCTTTTTCTATTCGGTGTTGTTTTACTCTGCACCCAAATTCTTTTAGAAAAGTTTGTTTTTCCTTATCCGTCATTGTTTTCACCGCCTTTCTGCTATGTATTATACCATTCCGTGGAAAGAAAATCAACAATTTTAAATTTTTTTGAAAAAAGGTGTTGACTTTCTTTCCACAATGCTGTATAGTATGTCTTGTGGAACAACATTCCACAAAAACAAAAGCCGCTGCAACGGCAACACCAAAAGAAGGATGAAGTGAATTTATGGCGAGAGGGGGCACACAATGAAGGTCAGCAGCAAAGAAAAGGCTTGGGAAGAAGTCAACAAAATCTTCCCTTACGATTATGAAAAGGATGAAAAAGGTTCTGCTAATGCCGGGTATCCGATTTATACCAGTACCGCAAGCGAACATCCGCAGAACTGGATTTCCGATTTGGGGAATCGGCTGGAAGTCAACCTTGAAGATGGTTCTTCAACGAATATCTGGATTGAAGAACAGGGCGAGGACGTGGAAGTAACCGTCATAGCAAAGACTGGTGAAACCAGAATATACAAGACCTATGCCGAATACAGAAAAGATTTTCGTTTCTTTTGGTCTAGCGGGAAAGCAGACGAACACGAGGAAGGGACGGAAGCACATTTTGAAAAAATCATTCAGGCTTTGCGTATGGTGAATGAAGATGATGCAAAGTTGGAATCCCATAGAAACGGGCTGACAAGCGTATTCACCTTGAAGAAGTGGAGATAGAAAGGGGCTGGATCATGGCAGAGCAGAGTTTGAAACCGATTATCGACAAACTTGAAAATTTATTTTCAAAGTTCAATGAAAAGTTTTACGGCGGTGAACTTCAAAAGCCGATCATCACCGTAAGCCCGGACACCACGAAAGGGGCTTATGGGTGGTGTACTTCATGGAAGGCTTGGAGCAACAAAGAGCCGAAATCGATTTCCGAAATGAAGCCGGAAGAAGTGGAAGCTATGAAAAATGAAGGGTTCTATGAAATCAACCTTTGCGCTGAACACCTTGCAAGACCGTTTGAACACGTTGCCGAAACCCTCTTACATGAAATGGTTCACCTTTACAATCTGCAAGTTGGGGTTCAGGACACTTCCAGAAGCGGGACTTACCACAATAAGAAATACAAGGAAGCTGCTGAACAGCACGGATTGACGGTTGAAAAGGATGCAAAATACGGCTGGACAAGAACAAAGCTGAACCCGGAAGCGAAAGCCTTTGTTGACAGCTTGCAGGACAAAAAATTTCAGCTTTTCAGGAAGCCGGAACTGAAACTTCCGGGAGCGTCCAAAACCAAACAATCAACCCGGAAATATGTCTGTCCCGGATGCGGGTGCATTATTAGGGCAACGAAAGAAGTTCATGTAATTTGTGGCGATTGTCAAATGGAGTTTGAGGAAGCGGAGTAAAACCCGCTTCCCGGAAAGGTGGAGAATATGACATTAAGAAAATTTCTGGAAGTGCTGGCGGTAAGTATGCCGTTCACGGTTGGGACAATAGAAGGTCAGGGCTGGATCGTTTACTATGACGGGGAACACGAAATTGAAGTTCCTGATGATCTGGCAGACAGACCGATCGCGAATATTTACCCTAGAGAGGGACGGGAAAGAACGGTTGTCTGTGGTGTGGAAACTTGCTGTGAACTGAAAGCCGGACTTGCGATAGTGGTTGAAGGCTGTGAAAACGGCAGTATTTAAAGAAAGGCGGTAGCGGATATGACATTGAAGAAAGTGTATGATTTAGGGCTGATTGATGATAACACGGTGGTTTGGGTTCGTGGTGCTGATCTCCATCTGATTACAAGCGGGAATTGGTATCAGGATAACGTTCTTGATTATATGCTTGCTGATCTTGAATGTTTCACATGGCAGGATGATAACAATTTCTACATTGATTTGAAAGAATAAGGCTGGGCAGATGCCCACCGTAATGCAGCCGTGGACGGTCACAAGCCCGTGAAAATGCAGAGTGCGGTGAACTGAAACACTGTCAACAAATGAAACGCCCATACAATTAACCGGGATCAGAATAGGGTAGCCGGGAGGGGTTACAAGTCCATCCACTTGTAAGGCGGTCATGTGAAGCCCCTAACGAATGAAACCGCCTTTAAAAATAACAGATAGCAGTCTTTTTATAAATGTTGTCTATTGTGTGTCGGTCAACAAGTTTTCACCCGGTTTTTAATGAGAAAACGGGGGAGCGGTTCAAGGGAAACAACGCTTGAAAAATCCCTTAGTTGGATAGCAAGTTTTCAGGTTTTAGGGCGAAACCTGATAGGGCAAGACCTTCCCAAAGTTTTAGAAGGTGCTGACAATAGACAATTTTTATAAAAGGGCTGCTATGCCGGAAAGGAAGGTGTATATGAACAAACAGAGAAGAAGAACCATCTATGAAATCAATACCCGTCTGGAAGCCTTACAAGGTGAAATGGAATCCTTGCTTGATGATATTCAGGCGGTGATTGATGAAGAAACAGAATACCGTGATAACATCCCGGAAAATATGCAGGGCGGTGAACGGTATGAAATGGCAGATTCCGCTTGTGATTCTTTGCAGTCCGCTTATGATACGCTGAAAAGCGCAAAGGATAATCTGGATGATGTGACAAGTTCGCTGGAAGAAGCAACTGACTGTTAGAGAAAGGGGAAAGGGATATGGCACATAAGTATTATAGCATCATGCGCCCGGTATCAATCGGGACATTCCCGGACAACGGGACGATTCTTGGGATCGTAAATTTTGACAATCGGCAGATGGTGGAATCAATCGGAAAAATGGCTTGGGGTTATATCAACTATGGGAAGCCCCTGACCAAAAAGCAGATTTCAGACTATGAACTGGTTGCGGAGCATCCGGCATATTACGAGGATAAGCAGCTTATTTGTGATTATCTTCTGGAAACCCTGAAACTGACAAGAGGGCAGAGCAATCTTGAAACGCTGATCTTCGATCCTGAAACCGAAATTGTCACCGGAACTTACAAGAACGGCGGCAAGGTAACGATCAATGTTGCGTGCGATTCTGGTGTTTCCATGATCCGGGACATTATGGCGAAAATGTAAGGGGGTGAAGGTATGACGAACACGGCATTGTTACGGGAAAAACTTGATGAATCCGGTTATAAATTGCGCTTTATCGCAAAGCAGATCGGGATCACCTATCAGGGCTTTTTGAAGAAAATCAACAATGAAAGTGAGTTCAAGGCAAGCGAAATCAAAGGGTTGCAGGATTTGTTGAATCTCACTGATGAAATCCGGGACAAAATTTTTTTTACCGTTAATGTGGAATGATATTCCACAAGAAGGGAGCGTGTAGGCATGAAGAAAGTTTTAGCTGCTGCAATCGTGAAGGTTCTTGAATTTGATTCCTCGGAAGAAGCAAGGGAATATCTGGACGGCATGAAAGCCGCAGGAAAGAATTTCCGTGTCATGTGGGAATGTGATGTTGCTGGCAACAAGCGGCAGATCAAGGTTCAGGAGCAGTACAACAAAAGTCCCATGATTCAGGACTAACCAGAAAAGAGAAAGGATGAAGTGAATGATGAAATTTGCAGACAAGTTGAAAAACCTGATGAAAGATTTGGGTATCAGTCAGTCCAAACTTTCAGACCTTACCGGGATTGGTAAATCTTCTATCAGTCAGTACCTTTCTGGTAAGAATGAACCCGCAGAGGATCGCAAGAAACAGATCGCCCTTGCGCTGGGTGTTCAGGAGAACTATTTCAACCAGTTTTCTGAAACCGCTGCAACGGTTCAGCATGACGGTGTTGTGAATGTTCCCGTGCCGCTTATCGCTAAACTGATGGGAAAATCAAAGGAATGGGTTATGCAGGGATTACGGGACGGAGTTTTCCAGTGGGGGTATGCGGTGAAGTTGTCAAAATGGAGTTACTTTATATCTTCCGTTAAGTTCACCGAATACACGGGAATCCAGATACCCGCCGAATAATCGGGGGGGGGGGGAAACCATGAGAAAGTCAAAGAATGAAGCCCCC
>OBZG01000241.1_pt1 | contig 61057 bp, 59 predicted proteins | sample 1550701 | NCBI WGS metagenome assembly OBZG01 (sample SAMEA2580229, study PRJEB22360) | human gut metagenome | biome: human gut; feature: human-associated habitat; material: faeces | place: Denmark | collected 2008/2010
TTACCACACATCATCCATAAAATATATAGCAGTTATTTAATTTACTTTATACTAGATAAAAAAATTCAGACAGTCATTGTAACGCTTGGCGGAGATGGAGCTTTATTGGTAACAAAAAATACGGAAAAATACTTTGAAACTAAAAAGGTAAATCCGGTTGATACGACTGCCGCAGGTGATTCTTTTACCGCCGCCTTAGCGCTGGCTTTAGGGGAAGGAAAAGAATATGGTGAGGCCATTCAATTCGGGAATGTGGTGTCACGAATTGTAGTGACACGAAAAGGAGCACAGACTTCCATACCCACAATGGAAGAGGTGATAGAAATTATGAAGGAGGAGAAGGAGAATGAGAAAACCGATAATTATTGATTGTGACCCGGGGGTGGATGACGCTTTAGCGATTATTTTGGCGCTGAAACATTCATCATTAGACCTTAAAGCGGTATGTACGGTCTCTGGAAATGGAGATTTGGAAAATACAACACAAAATGGTCTGAAAGTTTTGTCGTTGTGTGGAAGAGAAGATATTCCTTTATACAGGGGTTCAGCAAAAGCTTTAAATAATAAACAACCGGATACAGTACCAGCTTTTGGAGACGACGGATTAGGGGGGTATGCATATACCATAATAACTGACAAGAAAGAGGAAGAAAAAACTGCAGTTGATTTTTTAGTTGAGGCAGCAGCTGAGAATCCGGGAGAATTGACTCTGCTTGCCATTGGTCCATGCACGAATATAGCCAAGGCAATTCAAAAAGATTCAGAATTTCCTAAGAAAATTAAACAGCTTATTATAATGGGAGGGGCAAAATATACGGGGAATATGAGTCCGGTAGCAGAGTATAATTTTTGGGCAGACCCGTTAGCTGCCAAAATAGTAATGGAGGCTGGTTTTCGTGAGGTAGTTATGATTGGGCTGGATGTTACAAATAAAATTGCATTGGGGGCTGATATAAGAGAAATTTTAAGGATTTTCAATACGGATTTATCCCATTTTCTTTATAACATTACACAAGTGGGTGTAGATGAAAATTGGGAAACCAGAAGAAAACCAGTGGCTCCTATGCATGATGTATTAACCGTGGCATATTTAATTGACAATACTATTTTATCTGTAAAAAAAGCAAATATAGATATTGTCACAGAGGGAATAGCCAGAGGACAGTCTGTTGTGGATATCAATGGACACTGGAATAATGGAAAATGCAATGCGCTGTATGCGGCAGAAGTAGATGTAAATAAATTTTATAAATTACTCTTAACCACAATATTTGAAGAACGAAAAGATGAGATATTAGCATATTTAAACTGATTTTAAGGTGCGAAAGGAGAAGGTATTATGGCAGCAAAAAATAAGGGAAAAGAAACTTTTTCATTAATGGTAATTTTATTAATTCCAGTTGCAATTGCGATTAATATTGTAGGCGGACAGATGACTTCTATGTTAAAAATTCCTGTAGATCTGGATATGATAGGGGTTATATTAGTTGGGGCATTGGCGGGACCTATTCCTGCGGCAGTAACAGGCGTATTAACAAATTTGATTAACGGAGTGATGGATCCTAGCTGGCTTCCTTATGCGTTCTGTTCTTTCTTTATTGGTATTACCTCTGGATTATTATCCAAATATAATATGATGAACAAAATTTGGAAATTAATAGTATCTGGTATTGTCATTGCTCTGGTAGCAACTGTGACAGCAACACCAATCACGGTATTTTTCTTTGGCGGAGCAACAGGAGGCGGAGCATCTATGATTGCAGCAGGATTAATGGCAACAGGCAAGCAGATTTTGGAAGCGGTTCTGTCTGTATATATCGTCACAGAAACCATAGGAAAAACAATTTCTGTGTTTGTAGCCTATATTATTATCAAAGTAATTCCAGATAGAACTTTGACTAAATATAGATACGGTATGAATTTTGTAAAAAGAGACAAGTAACAGGAGAGGGAAAATGGAGAATGCAACGCAAACGAAAAATAAAATTGTGGAATTATACCCCATGACAAAATTTTACTTGGCAATAGCAACAGCAATTATTGCAGTTGTTTTGCCAGGCATTTTATCAAAGGTGATATGTTTTCTGACGTTGAATATATTGGCTTTTGTCAGTGGTGTATATCCGGTTTTTATAAAAAGGGTCAGAAACTCAGTAGGAATTTTATTTCTGGTATTGCTCATTGTACAGACATTTTTTGCACCCGGAGAGACCGTAATATTTTCTTTTTGGATATTTAAAGCAAAGCTGGAAGGCTTGCTGTTTGCATTAAAACTGGGATTTATTCTGGCAAGTGTGGGTTCTGCGCTGATTTGGTTTTTTGCGGTGACAACAGAAAAAGATTTTGTATTAGCACTTGAAAAAAAAGGGATGAGTGCAAAGGCCTCTTATGTGGTATTGTCAACTCTGCAAATGGTTCCGGTATTGAAGAAACGTTCTCAGACAATTATGAATGCTCAAAAAGCCAGAGGTGTAGAAACAGAAGGAAGTATATGGGTACGTGCAAAAGTGTTTGTTCCAACAATTGTTCCATTGGTACTTAGTTCTATTCAGGGAACAGAAGAAAGGGCACTTACACTGGAAGCACGTGGGTTTTCAGTAGAGACGCCATCCACGCATTTATATGATATTGAAGCAAGCCCGATAGATAAAGTTGTAACAATTGTAATTTTCAGCGTGTTTTTACTTATTATTTTAGGGAGAGTACTATTATGGGTTATATAGAACTTAAAAATGTTACATATACTTATCCTCTTGCAAAAGAATCCAGTATAAAAGAAGTTACATTTTCACTGAAAAAGGGAAAATTTTATGCTGTGGTTGGAGCGAATGGAAGTGGAAAGACTACATTGTGCAATATTATCCGTGGATTTATTCCGGGCTTTTTTCAAGGAGAACTGGAAGGAGAAGTGCTCCTGGAGGGAAAATCTTTACAAGAGTATACCATGGGAGAACTGGCTCCCAAAATCGGTTATGTATTTCAAAATCCTTTCAACCAGATTACAGGAGCCAGAGACAATGTGTATGAGGAAATTGCCTATGGACTGGAAAATTTAGGTGTTAATGTCAATGTTATAAAAGACAAAGTACAAAAAGTAATGGAGTTGACTAATACAGCTTATCTTGCAAAGAAAAATCCTTTTGAACTGTCAGGAGGACAGCAGCAGAGAGTTGCATTGGCTTCGGTTCTTGCGTTGGAGCCGGATATTTTCGTAATAGATGAGCCAACGTCACAGCTTGATCCGAAAGAAACAGAAAGAGTTTTTGATATCATTGATAAGATGAAGAAAATGGGTAAAACGATTGTTTTAGTAGAGCACAAAATTGAACTGATTGCCGAATATGCAGACGAAATTTTGGCATTGGAAGAAGGAAGGTTGATTCGATATGGAGAAAAACATGAAGTTTTATCTGATTTATCTTTATTAGCGCGTGATATAGAATTGCCGCAGTCAGTCATATTGGCACATGAGTTACGAGAGCAGGGAATTGAACTTGCAGAAAATATCATTACAAAAGCAGAAATGATACAAGCATTGCATAAAGTTATGAGCATGTAATACTAGGAGGATAAGAAATGGCATTTATTAATTTTGAAAACGTAGGTTTTGCTTATCCTAACGGTTATTCTGCTGTTGAGGATGTTAGCTTTGAAATTGAGAAAGGCGAAAACATTGCCATTGTTGGACAAAATGGAGCCGGAAAAACTACAACTGTAAAAATGATAAATGGATTGTTAAAACCCACATCAGGAAAAGTTGTTGTGGCAGATATGGATACAAAAGATTTTACCACAGCTGCATTATCAAAAAAAGCGGGCTATGTTTTCCAAAATCCGGATGACCAGATTTTCCATAATACTGTGGAAAAAGAAATTCGTTTTGGGCCGGAAGTGCTAAAAATGAGTGAGGGTAAAGTGAAGGAGATGACAGAGTATTCGGCATCACTGACTGGGTTAACGGGAGAAATGGAAGAAAATCCGTACAACTTACCTCTTTCCGTGAGGAAATTTGTTACCATAGCCTCTATTATAGCAATGGATACAGATATTATTATTTTGGACGAACCTACAGCAGGCCAGGATATCAAAGGAATACGTCTTTTGGAAAATATGTTAAAAGAGTTAACAGCGAGAGGAAAAACAATTGTTACAATAACTCACGATATGGAATTTGTGGTAAACAATTTTCATAAGGTGTTTGTAATGGCACATAAAAATCTTTTAAAAATTACAAATCCCAAAGAGGTATTCAGTGATGATAAACTTTTGGAAGAAAGTATGCTTATGAAACCATATATCAGCGAATTGGTATCTGAACTCGGAATTACAGAACAAATTACCTCAAGAACAGAATTTGCAAATTATATAAAAAGGACAGTTGTAAAATAGTCTATGTTTTAGGGACAGAACCGGAAAAACAGGTTCTGTCCTGTTTTGCTTAGAACGGCAAAAATTTATATGCAGATTTTCGGCTATAAATTTCCACCATAAAATTTCCGCCATAAGCAAAAAAATATTTGACGGCTTTTAGGGATTGGCTTATAATAACCATGTATGTTTATGCCTTACGGTAAATCAAAGACATAAGAAAGAGTTCAGAGATGATAAAGAGCATGACCGGCTTTGGCAGAGCCGAATTGTTAGACGAAGAAAAGAAAATTACAGTGGAAATGAAGTCTGTTAATCACCGCTATCTGGACGTAAATATGAGAATGCCCAAGAAATTCAGCATTTTTGAGGCTTCTATCCGTTCTCTTTTAAAGGAGTACATTCAGAGGGGAAAGGTGGACTTATTCATTACCTGTGAAGACTATACCCAGGGCAGAATGGCTGTGAAATACAACCGGGATATTGCGGTACAGTACATGGAATGTCTGCGGCAGATAGGCGAGGACTTTGAGTTGGACGAAGAAGTGGACGCTGCTGCGCTTTCCAGATATCCGGAAGTTCTGACCATGGAAGAACAGGAAAGCGACGAAAAGGAACTCTGGAGTTCGTTGGAAAATACCATTCGCAGGGCAGCAGAGCAGTTTGTGGAGACCAGAAGCCAGGAAGGTGCCCATTTGAGACGGGATATTCTGGAAAAACTGGCGGACATGGACGAAAAGGTTGCCGGGGTGGAAAAAAGATACCCGGATATTATTAAAGAATACAGAGAAAAACTGGAGACAAAGGTCAGAGAACTGCTGGCGGATACGCAGATAGAAGAGAGCCGCATTGCCGCAGAGGTGGTACTTTTTGCAGATAAAATCTGTACGGATGAGGAAACGGTACGCCTGAAAAGCCACATTGCACATATGGGGCAGGTACTTTCAGAAGATGATGGCATTGGCAGAAAGCTGGATTTTATTGCTCAGGAAATGAACCGGGAAGCAAACACAATTCTGTCTAAGGCGAATGACTTGGAAACCTCCAATTTGGCCATTGATTTGAAGACGGAAATCGAAAAAATCCGGGAACAGATTCAAAATATTGAATAAAGGCAGGAAAAGCAATGGCAAAGCTTTTAAATATCGGATTCGGAAATGTTGTGAATATGGATAAGATAGTAGCTGTGGTAAGCCCGGACGCGGCTCCCATTAAGAGACTGGTGCAGGCGGCTAAAGAGTCGGGGCGGTCTGTAGACGCGACCCAGGGCCGAAAGACCAAGGCCGTGCTGATTACAGACGGAGATATGCTGGTGCTGTCTGCCCTGCAGCCGGAAACCATAGCAAAGCGTTTTGGTACATTTTCAGAAAATGAAGCAAAAGGGGAATATGATGGCTGATAAAGGAATTTTAGTAGTGGTATCCGGATTTTCCGGTGCCGGAAAAGGAACACTGATGAAACGTCTGCTGGAAAAGTATGACAATTATGCGTTGTCTGTGTCTGCGACCACCAGAGCGCCAAGACCGGGAGAAGAACACGGCAGGGAATATTTTTTCCATACAAAGCAGGAATTTGAAGAATTGATTCTGCAGGACGCTCTGATAGAGTATGCCCAGTATGTGGACAATTATTACGGAACGCCTAAGGCTTACGTGGAGAAGCAGTTAAATGCGGGAAAAGATGTGATTCTGGAAATTGAAATCCAGGGTGCGTTAAAGGTGAAGGAAAAAATGCCGGAAACCCTTCTGCTTTTTGTAACTCCGCCAAGTGCCCAGGAATTGAAACGCCGTCTGATTAACCGAGGCACAGAGAGTCTGGAAGTCATTGAGTCCAGGCTGGCCAGAGCAGCAGAAGAGGCAGAGGGAATGCCGAAATATGACTATATTTTGATTAACGATGAGATTGAAGAGTGCGTAGATACCATGCACAGCATTATTCAGAGCCAGCATGACACGGTCAAAAACCGTGAGTCTTTTATAGAGAAAATGACAGAGGAAGTTGCTGTATTTAAGAAAGGAGAAGAAGTATGATACACCCATCTTACACAGAATTAATGGAAGCTATCAATGAAGGTGCAGAAATGGAGGACGAACCGTTAGTAACCAGCCGTTACTCCGTAGTGCTTGCTACCAGCAAAAGAGCAAGACAGCTTATTGCGGGAAAAGATGCCATGGTGCCAAGCTATGGGAAAAAGCCGCTTTCCACTGCTGTAGAAGAAATTTATAAGGGCAAGGTTCATATTCTGCCGGAAGACGCAGAATTGGAGGAAGAGCCTGCAGCAGAAGAAGACACAACAGAAACAATGGAATAAGAAATAGGAAGGACTGCTGACCGGCTTTGGCGGCAGTCCTTTGTGCAATAAGGAGGATGCATGAGGAAAGTATTGTTTATTTCCCTGGGCTGCGACAAGAATCTGGCGGATTCGGAAGAAATGCTGGGAATACTGGTGGAAAATGGTTATGAAATTACCAATGATGAGACAGAGGCAGAGGTGATTGTAGTGAATACCTGTGCCTTTATTCATGATGCCAAGGAAGAAAGTGTCAATAGTATTCTGGAAATGGCGAAATATAAGGAAGAAGGGGTTTTAAAAGCCCTTTTGGTTACGGGATGTCTGGCTCAGCGGTACAAAGACGAAATTATGAAGGAAATCCCGGAGGTAGACGCAGTGCTGGGAACCACCAGCTATGACGGAATCATTACAGCTTTGGACAAGGTGTTTGAGGGAGAACGGTATGAAGAGTTTAAGGATATCAATGTGCTTCCGGCAAACAGCAAGAAGAGAATGATTACCACTGGCGGATATTTTGAATATCTGAAAATCGCTGAAGGATGTGACAAGCGGTGTACTTACTGTATTATTCCAAAACTCCGGGGGAATTACAGAAGCGTGCCAATGGAGCAGCTGCTGTCCCAGGCTGCCTATCTGGCAGAGCAGGGTGTGAAAGAGCTGATTTTAGTGGCACAGGAAACAACGGTTTACGGAAAAGACCTTTACGGGGAGAAATCTCTGCACAAGCTGTTAAAAGAACTGTGCAAAATACAGGGGATTCAGTGGATTCGGATTCTTTACTGTTATCCGGAGGAAATTTATCCGGAACTCATACAGACTATGAAGGAAGAAACGAAAATCTGTCATTACCTGGATTTGCCCATTCAGCACTGCAGTGACCGGATTCTGAAAAGAATGGGAAGGAGAACCACCAAGCAGGAGCTCATAGACATTGTACAGACTCTGAGAAAAGAGATTCCTGACATCATTCTTAGAACCACACTGATTACCGGATTTCCGGGAGAGACGCAGGAAGACCACGAGGAACTGCTGGATTTCATTGACAGACTGGAATTTGACCGCCTGGGTGTTTTCACTTATTCTGCAGAAGAGGATACTCCTGCAGCCCTGATGCCGGACCAGATTGACGAGGAAGTGAAGCTGGACAGACAGGCGGAACTGATGGAACTGCAGCAGGAGATTTCCATGGATAAGGGAAATGATAAAATCGGCGCTGTGGTAGAAGTGATGATTGAAGGAAAGGTCGCAGATGAAAATGCCTATGTGGGACGTACTTACGGGGATGCGCCCAAGGTAGACGGCTATATTTTCGTGAACACAGATACGGAACTGATGTCAGGCGATTTTGCGCGCGTGCATGTCACAGGTGCGTTGGAGTATGATTTGATAGGAGAGTTGGAAGATGAATACACCGAATAAATTAACCATTGCGAGAGTCATTATGATTCCCTTTTTCGTAGCTTTTTTAATGTATGATATTACAGGAAGTGCAGACAAATGGATTGCCCTGGCTATTTTTGTCATTGCCAGCCTTACGGATACTCTGGACGGTTATCTGGCCAGAAAACACAATCTGGTAACAAATTTCGGCAAGTTTATGGACCCTCTGGCGGATAAGCTGCTGGTATGTTCTGCCCTGATTTGCTTTACCTCCACAGGACAGTTGGCAGCCTGGATTACCATTGTCATTATTGCAAGAGAATTTATCATCAGTGGTTTCCGTCTCATTGCGGCAGATAATGGCATTGTCATTGCGGCAAGCTACTGGGGCAAGTTTAAGACGGTTTCCCAGATGATTATGATTATTCTGATGATTATGGATATCCAGAATACGGTTTTCCAGGGGATTCTTACACTGTTTGTAGTCATTGCAGTGGCTCTGACGATTATTTCTCTGGTTGACTATATTGCAAAAAACAAAAGTGTACTGAGCATGCAGGATTAAAAGGGAGTGGAGAGCATGACTGCGGAACTGATTTTTATAGGAATGGATTTGCTGGAACAGGAAGCGGCCAAGGACGGCAGCCGGTATCTGGCTGAAAAGTGTAAACGATTTGGATTTTCTTTCAATGGGATAAGCCTTGTAAGAGAAGATAAAAAGCAGGTGACAGAGACTGTAAAGGCGGGGCTGAAACGTTCGGATTTGGTTTTTGTGTGTACGAAGACCGGGGAACTTTTGGAAGGTCTGCCAAAGACTCTGACACAGGAAAAGGGGCTGATTCTTCTTCCGCAGGAAGAGGAGAAAATGGCTGTAGTATTGGAAGAGAGGCTTGCCTGCTGTCTGGAAGAAAAACAGGCAGGGGCAGTCTGCTGTGACACTGTGAAGCTTTGTGGTCTGGAAGAAAAGGAAATTCGGGAAAAAATCAGAGACCTGCAGGAAGAAAAGCAAAATCCCGTGCTGCAAGTCTTTTCCTATCCGGGGGAGGTGCATATTTGTGCAGCGGCATACGGGGAAACCAAAAAGGCAGCTAAAAACCTTTTAAAACCGGTTATCCGGGAACTGAAGGTTCGTTTTGGAGCTGATATCTATACCACAGAGGAAAATAAAAATCTGGAAACCGCAGTGGTGGAGCTTCTGAAGAAGCAGGATTTGACGCTGACCACGGTAGAATCCTGTACAGGAGGCGCACTTGCCGCCAGAATTATCAATGTGCCGGGGGCTTCGGATGTGCTGAAACAGGGCTTTGTGACCTATTCCAATAAAGCGAAAAGAAAAGCGGTCAAGGTAAAGAAGCACACGCTGAAAAAGTACGGCGCTGTCAGTGAGCCCTGTGCCAGAGAAATGGCAAAGGGCGGCGCCTTTGCGTCTGGTGCAGATACGGCACTGTCGGTTACCGGATTTGCAGGTCCGGAGGGCGGTACAAAAGAATTTCCGGTAGGAACCGTGTTTATTGGCTGCACCGTGAAAGACCAGACAAGAGTAAAGGAATGCCATTTTACAGGAAACCGAAGCAGCGTAAGAGAACAGGCAGTCACCCAGGCTCTGGTGCTGCTCCGGGAGTGTATTCTGAAAAATTTTGAACAGAAAAGCGGAAAATAGTGGTTCAGCGCATCATTTTTATCAGTTGAAGCATACGGTCCATGCGCTGGATTTCTTCCTGGGATTTTCCGGCTTTTAGGACCTGAATGATAGTTTCCATTTCCTGAGAAGAAAACTGCAGGTTGCTTTCTTTGTTTCGGGAAGCGGCGGACATGAGAAAGGGCAGAAGCTCCTGTGGGCTTTTGCCCTTTCCCTGTTCTGCCAGTTGTCCCAGCATAGCCAGTTTGGACATATCCATGCCGGAAAGTTTGGGATTGTTCATCCAGGATTCGTTTTGATTATTCATAGCTATGTTCGCCTCCTTGCGCATACATGCCGTCCGTATGAAATTCCGGGGGCAGGGGTTTCTGGGACAGTTCCAACATCTGCAGCATTAAAAGTGTGTTAATCATATTGTTCAGTTTTTCTTTTGCAGGGCCGTGGCAGGCATTGCTGCAGGCTGTCAGCATTTCTACCGGGTCGCTTTTCTGTCTGGAACAGATTTCCATGTTTCCTTTGGAAGAATGGAAAAAATGTATGGTGTTCTGCAATTCCAGAAACTTGGCAAATACAGATACCACAGACTGCCCCGAAGACGGCAGATAGGGAAGCGCAGCCTTTAAAATCTGTACGGAATCTCCGTTTACCATCTCATCTAACAAATTCTGAGAATCCATATGCAGGCTCCAATTCCTGAGTTTCTATCACTATATGCGAAAAGAGGGTGGGGTATGTTTCTGAACACAGAAATTTTTTCTGCATATCCTATTACGAAAGGAGAAATTTCCTATGAATGATGAAAAAACCAGATTGGTGGAGGAAGGCAACACCATTTATGAAATAGATTTGGAATGTATGCAAAGGAAACAGGAGCGGAACCGGAAGTGGGAAAGCAGAAAGAAAAGAATACAGCCGCCGAAAAAAATGCTTGACAAATCCCAAAATCCCCCTTATACTTTGTGACAAATTAAAACTTTAAACCGATGAATAAGAAGAGTAAGCAGAGATATTTGTTTTCAGAGAGCCGCGGATGGTGGGAGCGGGGCAGCAAGAGTTTTTGCTGAATGGACTTGTGAGGGCAGCTTGAAATCTTCAGGGAAGAGAGTAGACGCTGACGGGGAAACCAGCCCGTTATCCGTTGGGAATGTATGTCAGTACATGAAAGAGTGGTTTTGTGTCCGGCAGTTTCCATATGTTTAGGAAAGCGCCGGACACAGGCAATTTGGGTGGTACCGCAGAGGCAAAGAAGCCCCTGTCCCATTTGGAAATGATTCCAGTGGGGCAGGGGCTTTTTTCAATTCGAAATCCACAGGTGCTCTTTCTGAAAAAGGGAGGAAACAAAGATGTTAAAACCAGATTATGAAACCGCAAAAAAGTTTGCAGAGAAGTACTCCGTGCTTCCTCTTTACAGGGAACTGCAGGGAGACAGTACAACGCCTATTGCCATTTTGCGAAAGCTGTCGCAGAAAAAGAAGAGATATTTTCTGCTGGAAAGTGTGGAGGCACAGGAGCGGTGGGGCAGATATTCGTTTCTGGGATGTGACCCTGTCTGCCGGGTCACCTGCAAAAACGGAATTGTGAAGGTGGAAAGCAAAGGTGGGACAAAGACGGAAAGGACGGAAAAACCGCTGCATGTTTTACGGGAGATTTTAAGGGATTACCGTACGCCGGTATTTCCGGAACTGCCGCCTTTTACCGGAGGATTGGTGGGATATTTTGCATACTCTATGATAGGCTATGCAGAACCTGTTTTAAACATAAAAGAGAGTGCATTTGCGGATTTTGATTTGATGTTGTTTGACAAGGTGATGGCTTATGACCACCTGAAACAAAAAATTTTTGTTATTGTAAATGTGAAAACCAGCCGGTTGGAGGAAAATTATGAGACAGCCGGGAAACAGATCGAGGAATTGTGCCAGCTGCTGCAGCGGGAGCTGCCGGAAGAAAAGCCGCGAGAGCCGGAAAACATTACTTTTACCTGCAATACAACAGAAGAAGAATATTGCAGGACTGTAGAAAAAACAAAAGCCTATATTCACAGCGGAGATATTTTTCAGGCAGTCATTTCCCGGCAGTTTGAGGGAACCATGAGGCAAAGTCTGTTTCCTGCCTATCGGATTTTGCGAACCACCAACCCTTCTCCCTATATGGTCTATCTGCACACAGAGGAGGAAGAACTGATGAGCACGTCCCCGGAAACCCTGGTGCGGCTGAAAAACGGCAGGCTGGTGACGTTTCCGGTGGCAGGTTCCAGACCCAGAGGGAAAACAACAGAGGAAGACCGGAGAATGGAGAGCGAACTTTTGCAGGATGAAAAGGAACTGGCAGAACACAATATGCTGGTGGATTTGGGCAGGAATGACCTGGGGAAAATCAGCAAATTTGAATCTGTAGAGGTCACAGAATATATGATGGTGCATAAATATTCAAAAATTATGCACATTTGCTCCCAGGTGGAAGGAAATATCCGGGAAGACAGGGATGCTTTTGACGCTATTGAGGCAGTTCTTCCGGCAGGAACCCTTTCCGGAGCGCCTAAAATCCGGGCCTGCCAGATTATTGAAGAACTGGAAAAGACACCCAGGGGCATTTACGGCGGCGCTTTAGGTTATATGGATTTTACCGGGAATATGGACACCTGTATTGCTATCCGCATGGCGGTGAAAAAGGGGGATACGGTTTATGTACAGGCAGGCGGCGGTATTGTGGCAGACAGTGTGCCAAAAAAGGAATATGAGGAATCCGCCAATAAGGCGGCGGCCGTTATGCAGGCAGTGATAAGGGCAGGAAAGGGGTTAGATATATGATTTTATTTATTGATAATTATGACAGTTTTACCTACAATCTGGTGCAGTATCTGGGGAGTCTGCAGCCAAACCTGGAAGTGGTGCGGAACGACAGGATTACCTTAAAGGAAATCGAAGAAAAAAATCCCACCAATATCATTTTGTCACCGGGACCGGGATATCCCAAAGACGCAGGTATCTGTGAAGAGGTTATCCGGCATTTTCAGGGGAAGATTCCCATTCTGGGAATTTGTCTGGGGCATCAGGCCATTTGTGAGGTATACGGCGGAGAGATTGCTCCTGCTTCCCATCTGATGCACGGGAAAACCAGTCAGATTTTTCCAAAGGGTGTAAGTCCTTTGTTTGAAGGAATAGATGGAGCATTTCGGGGAGCCAGATACCATTCGCTGGCGTTAAAGAGAGAAACCTTGCCGGATTGTCTGCGGGTGACGGCTTTGGCGGAGGACGGAGAGGTTATGGCCGTGGAGCACCGGGACTATCCGGTGTACGGACTGCAGTTTCACCCGGAATCCATACTTACGGAGCAGGGAATGAAATTTCTGGAAAACTTTTTAAAAATACAGGGAAGAAAGGAAAGAACGCTCATGATAAAGGAAGCCATTCACACACTGATGGACGGGAAAGATTTGGATTACGGCACCGCAAAGGCGGTTATGGAGGAGATGATGGAAGGCAGAGCCACACAGGCGCAGATGGGAGCTTTTTTGGCGGCGCTGCGGATGCAGGGGGAAAGTATTGACGAGATTACCGCTTTTGCAGAAGTCATGAGAGAAAAAGGCGTGAAAATCCGTCCCCAGAGAGAAGTCATGGACATTGTGGGAACCGGAGGGGACGAGGCGGGTACCTTTAATATTTCCACAACGGCAGCTTTTGTAGTGGCGGCGGGAGGGATTCCGGTGGCAAAGCACGGAAACCGCAGTGTGTCCAGCAAAAGTGGGGCAGCAGATGTACTGGAACATCTGGGGGCCAATGTTTCCCTGGACGCAAAGCAGAATGAAACGGTGCTGAACCAGACGGGGATGTGTTTTCTCTTTGCTCCGGTGTACCATTCTTCTATGAAGTATGCGGCTCCGGTGCGAAAAGAAATGGGAGTACGGACCGTTTTTAACATTCTGGGTCCTCTTTCCAATCCGGCGGCAGCCACCATGCAGCTTCTGGGCGTTTATGACAAAAAGCTGGCAGAGCCTCTTGCCCGGGTGCTGGGGAATCTGGGGGTAACCAGAGGGGGAGCTGTGTGCGGCGCAGACGGTTTGGACGAAATTACTTTGACAGGGGAAACACTGGTGTGCGAAATTCGTTTCGGAGAAATTACCAGCTACACCATTACCCCGGAACAGTTTGGACTGAAGCGGTGTACACTTTCTGAATTAACCGGAGGCAGCCCACAGGAAAACGCCCGGATTACCAGAGACATTCTGGAAGGGAAAGAGCGGGGGCCTAAAAGGGATGTGGTGCTGTTAAACGCAGGTATGAGCCTGTATCTGGGGATTGACGGCATTTCTCTTGAGGAGGGGATTCATATGGCAGGAGAGTTGATTGACAGTAAAAAAGCTCTGGCGAAACTGGAAGAATTTGTGGTGGCGACAGGAAAGTATGAGGAGTAGAAGATGATATTAGACCAGATTGCAAAAGATACCCAAATCCGGGTGGCGAAAAAGAAAGAGGCATGCCCGCTGGAAGAAATCAGAGAAAAGGCCCTGGCTTGTGAAAATACTGGGGAATTTCCATTTGAGAAAGCTCTTGCGGGAAAAGAGATGTCTTTTATCTGCGAGGTGAAGAGGGCTTCTCCTTCCAAAGGGGTGATTGCCCCTGTGTTTCTTTATCTGCAAATTGCAGAGGAGTATGAAAAAGCAGGTGCTTCTGCGATTTCCTGTCTGACGGAGCCAAAATACTTTCTGGGACAGGACCGGTATTTGCGGGAGATTGCTTCTAAGGTGAACATTCCGGTGCTTCGCAAAGATTTTACAGTGGACAGCTATCAGGTATATGAGGCAAAGGTTTTAGGCGCCTCAGCCGTACTGCTTATCTGCAGTCTTTTGGAGGAGGAAACTCTGCGTGCTTATGTGGAACTTGCGCACAGTCTGGGGCTGTCGGCTTTGGTGGAGGCTCATGATGAGGGGGAAATAGAAAAGGCGCTCAGGGCAGGCACCAGGATTTTAGGAGTCAATAACCGGAATTTGAAGGATTTTACGGTAGATGTGGAAAACAGTCTGCGGCTTCGCCAGCAGGTTCCGGAAGACGTAATTTTTGTAGCGGAAAGCGGGATACGCACCGGGGAAGACATAGAAAAGCTGAAAAAAGGAGGGGTACAGGCCGTGTTAATTGGAGAAACTCTGATGAGGAGCAGAAATAAAGGGAAAATGCTCCAGGAACTGAAAGAAGGGAAGCGATGAGCAGGGTGAAAATCTGCGGACTGAAAACCGTGGAGGAGATTCGTATGGTGAATGGTCTGCTGCCGGATTATGTGGGGTTTGTGTTTGCAAAGAGCAAAAGGCAGATTTCTTTTTCACAGGCCATTGCCATGAAGCAGAACCTTTCTGCGAAAATCAAAAGCGTGGGTGTGTTTGTCAATGCTCCGAAGGAGGAAGTGCTGCAGGCGGCCAGTCTGGGGATTGTAGATTTGCTTCAGCTTCATGGAGACGAGGATTGGGAATATGTGCAGCAGATAAAGGCGGAGACAGGGCTTCCGGTCATAAAAGCCATAAGAGTTCGAAACCGGGAGGATATTTTAAGAGGAGAGGAACTGCCCTGTGATTATCTCCTGTTGGATACTTACAGGGCAGGGGCATATGGCGGCTGTGGGGAAGTCTTTGACTGGAAGCTGATTCCAATGCTGAAAAAGCCCTTTTTCCTGGCAGGAGGACTGAATGGAGAAAATGTACAAAAGGCAGTTTCACGGTGCTGCCCTTTTGCCGTGGATGTCAGCAGTGCAGTGGAAGAGCAGGGAAGAAAATCAGAGGAAAAGGTACGCAAATTTCTAAAAAAGGTAAGAGAGGTACAGAAATATGAGTAAAGGAAGATATGGGATTTACGGAGGACAGTATATACCGGAGACCTTAATGCAGGCGGTACAGGAGGTGGAAGCGGCCTATGAAAAATACAGCAAAGACGAAGAATTTCAAAGGGAACTGGAGGATTTGCTGAAACATTACGCGGGGAGACCTTCTCTCCTCTACTATGCCGAAAAAATGACAAAAGACCTGGGAGGAGCCAGAATTTATCTGAAAAGGGAGGATTTAAACCATACCGGCTCCCACAAGATTAACAATGTGCTGGGGCAGGTGCTTTTGGCCAAGAAAATGGGAAAAACAAGAGTCATTGCAGAGACCGGGGCGGGACAGCATGGGGTGGCCACCGCTACGGCGGCAGCTCTTATGGGCATGGAATGTGAAATTTTTATGGGAAAAGAGGACACAGACCGTCAGGCTTTAAATGTCTTTCGCATGGAACTTCTGGGGGCAAAGGTACATGCCGTAACCAGCGGAACCCAGACTTTAAAAGATGCGGTAAACGAAACCATGCGGGAGTGGAGCCGCCGCATGGACGATACCCTCTATGTCCTGGGCTCTGTCATGGGGCCGCATCCTTTTCCCATGATTGTCCGTGATTTTCAGAAAATCATAGGAAAAGAAATCAAAGAGCAGCTTATGGAAAAGGAAGGATGTCTTCCCAATGCAGTCATTGCCTGTGTAGGAGGAGGAAGCAATGCCATGGGGGCTTTTTATGAGTTTCTCCCCCATAAAGAGGTGCGGCTTATTGGCTGCGAAGCGGCAGGGCTGGGGGTAGATACGGCCAAACATGCAGCCACCATCAGCCGGGGGACAACCGGGGTTTTCCATGGCATGAAATCCGTTTTCTGTCAGGATGAATATGGACAGATTGCACCGGTGTATTCCATTTCCGCAGGACTGGATTATCCGGGAATCGGACCGGAGCATGCACATCTGGCGGAAACCGGAAGGGCAGAGTACGTGCCGGTTACAGATACAGAGGCAGTAGAGGCCTTTGAATACCTCTCCAGAACGGAAGGCATTATTCCTGCCATAGAAAGCGCGCATGCTGTGGCTTATGCCAGAAAGCTGGCCCCGTCCATGGAGAAAAACCAGATAATCGTAGTAAACATTTCGGGCAGAGGAGATAAGGATGTGGCAGCCATTGCCAGATACAGAGGAGTGGACATTTATGAATAGAATCCAGGAAGCATTTCAGAACAAAAAAGCATTTATTCCGTTTATCACAGGGGGAGACCCCTCTTTGGAAATTACAGAACGTCTGCTTTATGCCATGGAAGAGGCAGGGGCAGATTTGATTGAAATCGGAATTCCCTTTTCCGACCCCACCGCTGAGGGCGTGGTGATACAGAAAGCCAATGAACGTGCGTTAGAGGCAGGCTGTACCACGGATAAACTGTTTGATACCATAAAAAGGGCCAGAAAAAAAGTCCGGGTTCCCATGGTATTTCTCACTTATGTCAATCCCATTTATACTTATGGGAAAGAAAGGTTTATGAAAAGATGTGTAGAGTGCGGCATTGACGGGCTGATTGTGCCGGACATGCCTTTTGAGGAAAAAGGGGAGCTGGCTCCTGTGTGCGCCGATTATGGAGTGGAAATCATTTCTCTGATTGCGCCGACCTCAAAGGAGCGCATACAGAAAATTGCAGAAGGGGCACAGGGGTACATTTACTGTGTTTCCTCTCTTGGTGTTACGGGAGTGAGAAGTGAGATTACCTCGGACATTGCAGGTATGGTGAAACTGGTGCGCCAGGTGACAGATACTCCCTGCGCGGTAGGCTTCGGTATTTCCACACCGCAGCAGGCAAAGGAGATGGCAGGGATAGCAGACGGCGCCATTGTGGGAAGCGCTATTGTGAAAATAATCGAAGAATATGGAAAAGACGCGGTTCCCTCTGTGGCGGAATATGTGCAGAAAATGAAGAGAGCCGTATCCGAAAGAGGTCAGACGGACAGCGTACAGGATTTTTCTTGAAATCAGTAAAATCCTGTGCTATCATTAAGAACAGTGATTATACTCATCAGGAGGGAAAAACCGTGCAGAAATACGGAGTAAACGAACTTAGGAAAATGTTTTTAGAGTTCTTTGAGAGCAAAGGACATCTGGCTATGAAGAGCTTTTCTCTTGTTCCTCACAATGACAAGAGTCTGCTTTTGATTAATTCCGGTATGGCGCCTTTAAAGCCATACTTTACAGGCGCAGAAATCCCGCCCAGACGCCGGGTGACAACCTGTCAGAAATGTATCCGTACAGGTGATATTGAAAACGTAGGGAAGACAGCACGTCACGGTACATTTTTTGAAATGCTGGGAAACTTCTCTTTCGGAGATTATTTTAAGCGTGAAGCCATTGCCTGGTCCTGGGAATTTTTGACCGAGGTTGTGGGACTGGACCCGAACCGCCTGTATCCTTCTATTTATGAAGAAGATGAAGAGGCTTTTGAAATCTGGAATAAGGAAATGGGAATTCCTGCAGAGCGTATTTTCCGTTTCGGCAAGGGCGACAACTTCTGGGAACACGGCGCAGGTCCCTGCGGTCCCTGTTCTGAAATCTACTATGACCGCGGCGAAAAATACGGCTGTGGAAGTCCGGATTGTACCGTAGGCTGCGAGTGCGACCGTTACATGGAAATCTGGAACAATGTATTTACCCAGTTTGAAAATGACGGGGAAGGCCATTACACGGAACTGGTACAGAAAAACATTGATACCGGTATGGGTCTGGAGCGTCTGGCTTCTGTAGTCCAGGACGTGGATTCTATTTTTGATGTAGATACTTTGTGCGCTTTGAGAAACAAGGTTTGTGAACTGGCTCACACCGAATATAAGAAGGATGAGACAAAAGACGTTTCCATTCGTCTGATTACCGACCATATCCGTTCTGCAACCTTTATGATTTCTGACGGTATTATGCCCACAAATGAAGGAAGAGGCTATGTACTGCGCCGTCTTATCCGCCGTGCAGCCCGCCACGGACGTCTTCTGGGAATCGAAGGCAAGTTCCTGGCAGAGTTAGGCGCCGTTGTCATTGAAGGCTCCAAAGACGGTTATCCGGAACTGGATGAAAAGAAGAGTTTTATTTTCCAGGTGCTGACAAAAGAAGAAGAACAGTTTAACAAAACCATTGACCAGGGGCTTCACATTCTGGGAGAAATGGAAGAGGCTATGCAGAAGGAAGGCACAACGGAGCTTTCCGGCGCAAATGCATTTAAGCTGTATGATACCTATGGTTTTCCGATGGATTTGACAAAAGAAATTTTGGAAGAAAAGGGTTATACCATTGATGAGAAAGGCTTCCAGGAAGCTATGCAGGAACAGAGGGAGAAGGCAAGAACAGCCAGAGAAACCACCAACTATATGGGTGCGGACGCAACGGTTTACGATGAAATTGATACAGCCGTTACCACAGAATTTGTAGGTTATGACAAACTGGTATGTGATGCTAAAGTAACGGTTCTGACCACAGAAGAGGAAATCGTGGAGGCTTTGACCGAAGACCAGAGAGGAACCCTCTTTACAGAGCAGACGCCGTTTTATGCGACCATGGGCGGACAACAGGGTGATAAAGGTGTGATTGTCTGCGGTGACGCAGAATTTAAGGTGGAAGACACCATTCATTTAAGAGGCGGAAAAGTAGGACATGTTGGTGTTCTCACAAAAGGCATGATAAAAGTGGGCGATACCGTAACCTTAAAAGTATGTGAGACAGGAAGAGCCAACTGCTGTAAGAACCACAGCGCTACCCACCTGCTGCAGAAAGCCTTAAAGACGGTTCTCGGTTCCCATGTAGAGCAGAAAGGTTCTCTGGTAACTCCGGACAGACTGCGTTTTGACTTTGCACATTTCCAGGCCATGACGGCAGAAGAACTGGAAAAGGTGGAGAATATGGTAAACCGGGAAATCCGTGCAGGACTTCCGGTTGTAACGGATGTTATGACTATTGAGGAAGCCAAGAAGACAGGCGCTATGGCTCTGTTCGGCGAAAAATACGGAGAAAAAGTCCGTGTGGTTTCTATGGGGGATTTCTCAAAAGAACTCTGCGGCGGTACCCATGTAGCCAACACAGGAGAAATTGCAGCCTTTAAGATTGTAGCAGAAGCAGGTATTGCGGCAGGTGTGCGCCGTATCGAAGCCCTTACCGGAGACGGTGTATTTGCTTACTATAAAGAAATCGAGAAACGCCAGGCAGAAATCGCAGCAATGCTGAAGACTTCTCCGGCAGAAATCGAAGAAAAAATCGCACATCTCCAGGCAGAGGTGAAAAATCTGCACAGCAAAAATGAAGCACTGAAGGCCAAAATGGCAAAAGACGCAGTGGGCGACGTTATGAGCCAGGTACAGGAAATCAAAGGTGTGAAGCTTCTGGCAGTTTCCTTGGATGATGTGGATATGAACGGACTGCGTGACTTAGGCGACCAGTTAAAGGAAAAACTGGGCGAAGGTGTGGTAGTGCTGGCCAGCGTAGCAGGAGGAAAGGTAAGCCTTCTGACTATGGTGACAGAGGAAGCGCAGAAAGCAGGTGCTCATGCAGGAAATCTGGTGAAAGGCATGGCTGCCCTTGTAGGCGGAGGCGGAGGCGGACGCCCCAACATGGCTCAGGCCGGAGGCAAAAACCCGGATAAAGTACCGGAAGCCTTAAAAGCAGCAGCAGATATACTGGCAGACCAGATTAAATAAAAAATTTGTTTTTAGAAAAAGGAGGCTGTTTGATAGGCCTCCTTTTTTTCTCTCTATTCGGCTGTATTGACAAACTGACTGTTGTACAGTGTCTTATAAAAACCGCCCTTTTCCATTAATTTTTCGTGAGTACCCTGTTCGATAATACTTCCATCCTTCATAACCAGAATTTCATCTGCACCCCGGATAGTGGAAAGCCTGTGGGCTACAATAAAGCTTGTGCGTCCCTGCATCAGACGGTCAAATGCTTTCTGAATCATCAGTTCCGTTCTGGTGTCAATACTGGAAGTGGCTTCGTCCAGAATCAGCATAGGCGGCAGACAGAGCATAACACGAGTGATACAGAGAAGCTGCTTCTGTCCCTGGCTGAGACTGTCTTCTTTCAGGATTGTGTCAAGGCCGTCGGGAAGGCGGCGGATAAATTCCCAGCTATGGGACATTTTGGCTGCCTGTATGATTTCCTCCTCCGAGGCTTCCGGTTTGCCGATAATAATATTTTCCCGAACCGTGCCGCTTTTTATCCAGGTGTCTTGCAGCACCATGCCATAGCTGCTTCTGAGGGCATGGCGGGAAACCTGGCGGATGGATTTTCCGTCTACAGAAATGGTTCCGGAATCCACGTCATAGAACCGCATCAGCAGGTTGATAAAGGTTGTCTTTCCACAGCCGGTAGGCCCTACCAGAGCAATTCTTCTGCCCGGCGCGGCCTTCAGGTTAAAGTCTTCAATCAGAGGCTTATCCGGTACGTAACGGAAAGACACGTGTTCAATGGCAACGTTCCCTTTTACATCTGAGAGAGTGCCGGAAGCGTCAGAACTTTCCGGTTCTTCTTCTAAAAGAGAGAAAATCCTGGAAGCGCAGGCCAGTGCATTCTGCAGTTCTGTGATAACGGAACTGATGTCATTAAAGGGCTTCATATACTGGTTTGCATAAGCCAGCATAACAGAGAGACCGCCTACGGTCAGAGCCCCTTTGGGAATCAGAAGCGCACCGGTCAGGGCAACTGCCGCATAAATGAGGTTGTTGACAAACCTTGTAGCAGGATTCGTCAGACTGCTGTAGAAAATAGCATGTTGACTGGCTTCTTTTAACTCTTCATTTATCCGGGAGAAACGGGCAGAAGATTTTTCTTCGTAACCAAAGGCCTGAACGACCTTTTGGTTTCCAATCATTTCCTCAATCAGGGCAGTCTGTGCTCCCCTGGCTTCACTTTGTCTCCGGAACATCTGAAAAGAATGGGAGGAAATAAACTTTGCCACAAAAAAGCTGAGAGGGGTCAGCACAATGACCAGAAGAGTGATAAATACGTTTTTGGAAAACATAAATACCAGGGTTCCCATAATGGTGACAACACCGGAAAAAAGCTGTGTGAAGCCTAAAAGCAAACCGTCTGAAAGGGTGTCTGCATCGGCAATCACCCGGCTGATGATATCTCCGGTGCTGTGTCTGTCCAGATAGGAGAGGGGAAGCACTTGAATATGGCGGATAGCTTTTGTGCGGATGTCCTGTACGGTACGGTAGGTCATGCGGTTATTGATGAGGTTCATGACCCAGGACGCGGCGCCGGAGAGAGCGGCCAATATGAGAATTTGCCATAGATACTGCCACATTTTGGAAAAATGCACCTGATTCCTGGCGACGATTTCATCAATGGCGTTTCCGAAAAGAATCGGAACATAAAGCTGAAGGATTACGGAAACTGCGGCAAGCACGATACTGGCTATCAGCAGAAACCGGTATCTTCCGATAAAGCGGAGTACCTTTTTAAAGGTTTCCATACTGCTGCTCTTTGTTTTCTTTGAAATACTCATGGGTTTCCCTCCCTTTTGGATGCCGGAAAGCTTTCGGCTTTGTGGTTTTCTGTATATTTTGTGCGTTCTTCGGGAAACTGTGAGAAGAAGATTTCCCGGTATGTTTCACAGGAGTCTACCAGCTGGTCGTGGGTGCCTTTTCCCACCAGGAGGCCATCGTCCAGAACGAGAATCTGTTCTGCATGACGGATACTGGCAGAACGCTGGGAAACCAGAAAGGTAGTCACATTTCCCCTTAGTGCATGAAGTGCCTTTCGCAGGGCTGCATCTGTGGCAAAGTCAAGGGCGCTGGCGCTGTCATCCAGAATGAGAATTTCAGGATTTTTCACAAGAGCACGGGCAATCGTAAGACGCTGACGCTGGCCTCCGGAAAGATTTTTTCCGTTCTGTGTCAGATGAAAGTCAAGCTGTCCCTCTTTTTTCTCCACAATCTCTCTGGCCTGGGCCATGGAAAGTGCTGCCCAGATTTCTTCATCTGTGGCATCTTCCCGTCCCCATTTCATATTTTCGCGGATGGTTCCCTTAAAGAGCGCTGCCTTTTGAGGAACAACCCCGATTTTTTCCCGGAGTACATCCTGGGTATAATTGCGAATATTTTGTCCGTCCAGAAGCACCTGTCCTTCTGTGGCATCATAAAAACGGGCAATTAGGTTTACAAGGGTTGTTTTTCCGCTTCCGGTTCCTCCGATAATTCCTACAGTCTGTCCCTTTTCTACAGAAAAGCTGATGTCAGAAAGACTGGGAGCGCCTGTGTCCGGATAAGAGAAGGTCACATGTTCAAAAGCAACGGCACAAGCAGAGGGAGTGTGCGCTGCGGTTTCTTCCGGATAGTCCATAGCAGGTGTGATTTTCAGGATATCAGCCACACGGCCGGCGCAGGCTGCTGATTTGTTCAGCGTGATAATCAGAGAGGCCAGCTTAATCAGTTCAATAATCATTTGAGCCATATAGTTATAAAGCGCAACCACTTCGCCCTGCTGCATATTGCCTAAATGGACCTGGATGCCGGCTCTGCTGATGAGTACAACGGTGGCAAGGTTAATCAGAACATAAGTAACCGGATTTAAAAGGGCGGATAATCTCCCCACAAATTCGTTGAGCTTTGTCAGCTCCCGGTTGTGCAGGTCAAATTCTGCCACAGATTCCTGTTCGCGGCAAAATGCCCGAATGACCCGGACACCGGTGAGATTTTCTCTGGTAAGTCCTGTGACTTTGTCAAGTTTCCCCTGTACTTTCCGAAACAGGGGGATGCTGAGATACATAATGAGAAAGACGGCCAGAAAAAGTACAGGAATGGCTACAACAAAAATCAGGGCGCAGCGCACATTGACAGTAAAGGCCATGACCATGGAACCAAGGACAATAAAAGGGCTGCGCAGCAGCAGGCGGAGCCCCATGTTGAGGCCGTTTTGTACCTGGTTAATGTCATCGGTAAGCCGTGTAATCAGAGTATCTGTTCCCAGCCTGTCAAGCTGGGAGAAGGAAAAACTCTGTACATGGTCAAAGACAGCCTGTCTAAGCTCGGCGGCAAAGCCGGTGCTTGCCTTTGCGGCAAAAAACTGGGCTGTAATACTGACAGTCAGACCGGCAGCAGCCATGAGAAGCAGGATAAAAAAATTCTGAATGATAACCTCCCGGTTATTTCCCGCAATTCCCACATCAATCATACGGGCGATGACCACGGGAACCAGCAGGTCAAATACTACCTCCAGAAACTTGAAAAAGGGAGCCAGTATGCTTTCTTTTTTGTAGTTTTTCAAGTAGACAGCGAGACGTCGCATGTTCTGTTTCCTCCGTTTCTAAAATAAAGTTTCAGGAAAAACCTGATAGACAATCCATATTATACTCCAGCACAGAAAGATAGAAAAGGAGAAAAAGAAAAAAGTGTTGACATTAAAAAAAATGGTCTGTATAATATGAAAAAGTTAGGAAGCTAACTAAAAGAAGCGAGGTGCAAATGATGCAGGATATGGATGAAAAAATAAGGAACATGCATACAGGAAGACTGGTGAGAATACTCAACCATCAGTTAAAGAGAGAGCATAAACCCGTGGAAACTCCGGAAGAGAATGAACTTACCCCCATGCAGAGACATGTGCTGAAACACATTTTGCTGGAAACTCTCCACAGAGATATTTATCAGAAGAATATAGAGGAAGAGTTTAACATCAGAAAATCCACAGCGTCAGGAATTCTCAAACTCATGGAAAAAAACGGTTTCATATACCGGGAGAGTGTGAAGGAGGATGCCAGACTTAAGCGGATTCTTCCCACAAAGAAAGCAGAGGCCATGCGTCCCAGCATTCTGGAGCATATTCATGAAACAGAGGTTCGTATGACCCGGGGGATTTCCCAGGAGCAGCTTTTTCTGTGCAAAAAAACTCTTTATCAGATGTGTCAGAATCTTGCAGAAAAAAACAGGGAAAATAAGGAGGTAGACAGGATAAATGAATAAGACACTTTTAAAATCAGTCCGGGGATACAAAAAACAGTCGGTACTGGCCCCGTTTTTTGTAATCCTTGAGGTATTGATGGAAGTTCTCATCCCCATGGAAATGGCGAAGATTATCGATACCGGCATTGCCGAAGGCAATCTTACCTATATTGTACAGCGGGGACTGATTCTTGTAGTCATGGCCATGCTGGCTCTTTGGTTTGGCGTGATTGCAGGAAAGATGGCTGCCATAGGTGCGGCCGGTTATGCCAAGAACCTGAGGCATGACATTTTTTACAAGGTACAGGAATTTTCTTTTAAAAATATTGACAGATTTTCCACTTCAGGACTTGTTACCCGAATGACAACTGATATTACGAATGTACAGATGGCGTATATGATGAGTATAAGACTTCTGGCCAGAGCCCCCATTATGGTGCTTCTTTCCTGGGTTATGACTCTGCTGATTAACGTAAAAATCGCCCTTCTGTTTCTGATTGTCATTCCGTTGCTTGGCGGAACGCTTATTTTTATTGCCAAAAAAGCGCACCCCCATTTTATCAAGGTATTTGATGAGTATGATGTATTAAACAATTCCGTTCAGGAAAATGTAAATGCCTCCCGCGTGGTAAAGGCATTTGTAAGAGAGGATTTTGAAATCAGCAAATTCCACGGAATTTCAGGATATGTGTACAATCTTTTCACAAAGGCAGAAAAAATTGTTGCATGGAACTCCCCTGTTATGCAGTTTACCATGTATGTTGTTGTACTGCTGCTTGTGGCAATCGGCGGAAAGAGCATTGTGACAGGAACTATGGCAACAGGAGAACTTACCAGTGTGATTGTGTATGCCCTTCAGATTCTCATGTCCCTGATGATGGTTACGTTTGTGTTTGTTATGATTATGATTGCAGAGGCATCCACAGACCGTATTACAGAGGTTCTTACCGAAGTTCCGGAGATGAAGGATAAAGAAAATTCTGTAAAAGAGGTTCCAAATGGAGAAATTGTGTTTGACCATGTGAATTTCAGCTACGGCGGAAAAGGCGGCAATCTTTCTTTAAAAGACATTAACCTTCATATTAAATCAGGACAGACTATTGGTATTATCGGAGGCACCGGAAGCGCCAAATCCACTCTGGTTCAGATGATTCCCCGGCTTTATGACGTAACAGAGGGAAGCGTAAGGGTCGGAGGCAGAGATGTCCGTGACTATAACTTAGAGGCTCTTCGCGACCAGGTATCCATGGTGCTTCAGAAAAACGTGCTGTTTTCCGGCACGATTTATGAAAATATCCGCTGGGGAAATGAGCATGCCAGCGACGAAGAAGTACAGAGAGTGTGCAGACTGGCTCAGGCAGACGGATTTGTCAATGAATTCCCGGCAGGCTATGATACCCAGATTGTTCAGGGCGGAAATAATGTTTCCGGAGGACAGAAACAGAGACTTTGTATCGCCAGAGCACTCTTAAAGAAACCGAAGATTCTAATTCTGGATGACTCTACCAGTGCAGTAGATACCAAGACAGACGCCCTGATTCGTAAGGCATTCCGCGAAGAAATACCGGATACCACAAAGATTATCATTGCACAGAGAGTGGCATCTATTGAGGACGCGGACCAGATTATTGTTCTGGACGGAGGTTCTGTTGTGGGAGTAGGCACTTCCGAGGAGCTTCTGAAAACAAATGAAATTTACAGAGAAGTATACGAATCTCAGGTCAGAGGAGGTGAAGAGCATGAGTAAACAGGAAAACAAAAAGTCAAGAATCTCAAAAAATACACTGAAGACTGCAAAACGTCTTTTGAAATATGTAACAGAAACCTATAAAGTACGTTTCATTCTGGTTTTTATCTGCATTTTAATCAGTTCTGTGGCGACGATTTCCGTATCCCTGTCCTTGAAATTCCTGCTGGATGACTTTATTATTCCACTGATTGGACAGCAGAATCCGGATTTTGCAGGACTTTATAGTGCACTCAGTGTTCTGGGATGTATTTTCCTTCTGGGAGTTATTTCTACCTTTATTTATACAAGGATGATGGTTTACATCGGACAGGGTGTTTTAAAAAGAGTGAGGGATGATATGTTTGAGCATATGCAGACCCTGCCTATCCGTTACTTTGACCAGAGAACCAATGGTTCGATTATGAGTCTTTATACCAATGATACAGATACACTGCGTCAGATGATTAGCCAGTCCATTCCTCAGGCGCTGATGTCCTTTTTCACCATTATTGTAACTTTTATTTCCATGCTGGTACTCAGCCCGCTTTTGACAGTTCTGGCCGTTGTGGTTATTTTTGTAATGATTTTTGTTACAAGAAAAATCGGTGGAAACAGCGGGAAATACTTTGTCAGACAGCAGATGTCTTTGGCAGATGTGACTGGTTTTGTGGAAGAACGTATGAATGGGCAGCGAGTGGTAAAGGTGTTTAATCATGAGAGAAAATCAGAAGAAGAGTTTGATGAGCTCAATGAGGCACTGTTTGAGAGCGCATCCAGAGCCAATACCTTTGCCAATATGATGGGACCGGTAATCGGAAACATCGGAAATCTGCAGTTTGTACTCACTGCAGTTCTGGGCGGTTTCCTCTCTGTTCTGGGCGTAGGGGGAATTACCCTTGGCGTCATGGCTTCCTATCTGCAGTTTACAAAGAGCTTTACACAGCCTTTCATGCAGGTAGCACAGCAGTTTAACTCCATTGTTATGGCTCTTGCCGGAGCAGAGCGTATTTTCCAGTTGATTGACGAGGAATCGGAAAAAGATGAAGGCTATGTAACACTGGTAAATGCCAGAAAAGATGAAAAGGGCAATCTTGTGGAGTGCAAAGAACGCACCGGTATGTGGGCATGGAAACATCCTCATTCCGCAGACGGTTCCGTTTCTTATACAGAGCTTACCGGCGATGTGGTATTTGAGAATGTAACCTTTGGCTACAATGAAGATAAGGTCATCTTAAAGAACATCAGTCTCTATGCAAAGCCGGGACAGAAGCTTGCATTTGTAGGCTCTACAGGAGCTGGAAAAACTACCATTACCAACCTGATTAACCGTTTCTATGATATTCAGGAAGGTAAGATTCGTTACGACGGCATTAATATTACAAAGATTAAAAAGGATGATTTGCGCCGTTCCCTTGGAATCGTGCTGCAGGATACTCACCTGTTTACCGGAACCATTATCGATAACATCCGTTACGGAAAGCTGGATGCAACGGATGAGGAAGTGTATGCGGCAGCCCGCCTGGCTCATGCAGACCAGTTTATTCAAATGCTGCCAAACGGATACCAGACCATGTTAAGCGGTGACGGGGAAGAACTCTCCCAAGGACAGAGACAGCTGCTCTCCATTGCAAGAGCTGCAGTGGCGAATCCGCCGGTACTGATTCTGGACGAGGCGACCTCCAGTATTGATACACGAACAGAAAGCATTGTGCAGAAGGGTATGGATAACCTGATGAAAGGACGTACTGTTTTTGTCATTGCCCATCGTCTGTCCACTATCCGCAACAGTGATGCCATCATTGTTTTGGACCACGGAAAGATTATCGAAAGAGGAGACCATGAAGACCTTATTAAGATGAAGGGAACTTACTATCAGCTTTATACAGGTAAGCTGGAATTGTCATAAAAGAGACAGCATTGAGGGAGATTGGTGCTGGCAGGGATCATGTCGGCAGTAATCCTGAAAAAAATTCAGAAAAACTTGAAAAATTTGATTAAAACAGTTGACGAATGACAAAAATCTGCTATAATATCATTTGTGCAATAAAAATACCCAGACAGTTGTATTATGCACAATTTGCAGCTGGAGGGAGGTTAGGTGTGAGCTTATGTCAAATGTAATCGTAAAAGAAAACGAGACTTTAGATAGCGCTTTACGTCGTTTCAAGCGTAGCTGTGCAAAAGCAGGTATTCAGCAGGAAATCCGTAAAAGAGAGCATTACGAGAAACCAAGTGTTCGTCGTAAGAAAAAATCTGAAGCAGCTAGAAAACGTAAATATAATTAATGTGCAGTAAAAGCCTCTGGAAAGACCAGAGGCTTTTTTACAACATCTGCATATAGGACAATTCTAAAGGAAATGTATGAAAAAGATTATTGATATTATATCCAGCAGACTGTTTGTTACCATAGCGGCTGTGCTTTTGCAGCTTATCTGGATTTTTGCCATGCTTTGGGGCGTGGGTGCCTTTTCCGGGCATATTATGAATCTTATCAGCCTGCTTAGTGTGCTTATGGTACTCTGGATTGTAAATAAAAAAATCAACCCCTCGTATAAGCTGGCGTGGACCATTCTCATTCTTGCGGTTCCGGTGTTTGGCGTCATTATTTACCTTTTATTCGGACAATCCCGTGTGGCAAAAAAAATGACCCAGGAATCCGAAGCAGTAATGAAAGAGATTTCCAATTATTTTCGGGAAAGCAGGGAGACCAGAGAAGCCCTTTCAGCGGAGGATACGGGCGCTTCCAATCAGTCTGCTTATATAAGGAACTGCGCCGGATTCCCGGTGCATACCAATACCACAACCAAGTATTATGCAGTGGGAGACGACATGTTTATTGACATGCTGGAAGATTTAAAAAAAGCAGAGCATTTTATTTTTCTGGAGTATTTCATTATCCATGAGGGAAGAATGTGGAATGCCATCTTAGACGTATTGGAAGAGAAGGTAAAGCAGGGAGTAGATGTGCGCCTGATTTATGATGATATGGGCTGTGTAACCACACTTCCCACACGATATTATAAGAAGCTGCAGGCCAAAGGCATTAAGTGTGCAGCCTTTAATCCGGTGCGTCCCATTTTAAATATTGTGCTGAACAACCGGGATCACAGAAAAATTCTGGTGATTGACGGACATACCGGCTATACGGGAGGCGTCAATCTGGCAGATGAATATATCAACGAGAAAATGAGGTTCGGACATTGGAAGGATACCGGAGTACGTCTTGTAGGAGAGGGAGTCTGGAATCTGACGGTGATGTTTCTGCAGATGTGGAGTGTGATTACCAGAATGAAGACCCATCTGCCTGCCTATGGACCGTATGTGTACCATCCCGAAGAGTTTGAAAGCGACGGGTTTGTTCAGCCCTATGGAGATTCACCGCTGGACGGAGAAGTGGTAGGAGAAAATGTTTACTTAAATATCATCAATCAGGCCCAAAAATATGTGTATATTGCCACGCCTTATCTGATTATTGATAATGAGATGATGACGGCTCTTTGTCTGGCATCTAAAAAAGGGGTGGATGTGCGGATTATCACACCGGGAATTCCGGATAAAAAGCTGGTTTTTCTGTTGACGCAGTCTTATTATCAGCAGCTTTTAAGCGCCGGGGTACGGATTTATGAATATACGCCAGGATTTATTCACGCCAAAAATTTTGTCTGTGATGACGAACTGGCGGTAGTGGGAACCATTAATCTGGATTACAGAAGTCTGTATCTGCACTTTGAATGTGCGGCCTGGCTGTATAAATGCAGCGCAGTGGCCCAGGTAAAAGAAGATATGACGGAGACGTTTTCCGTTTGTAAGGAGATTACTCTGGATGTGTGCAGACGGCAGAATGTGCTGCAGAGAGGTATGCAGAGCATTCTCCGTCTGTTTGCTCCCATGCTGTAAAATTTATGAAAATTTTAGAGTTTCTGTCAAATGGGAATAGACGAACAGGGGATATCATGATATAGTAGACATACTTATCAGACGTTTACAGGAGAAGATTTTATTTTTAAGGAGAAAATTATGTTGTGGACAAAAGCGGTTTTGGGGACGGATGTTTACCATATTATCCAATGGTTTTTGATTTACAGTATTTTAGGCTGGGTTGTAGAGTCTATCTATATGTCTATCTGCAATCGAAAATTAACCAACCGGGGATTTGTAAGAGGTCCTATCTGCCCTATTTACGGTGTGGGCGCACTGACGGTATATTTTCTGCTGCGTCCGGTAGACCATAATCTGTATCTGCTGTACCTTATGGGATGTATTATTCCTACGCTGTTGGAGTATGGAACAGCGCTTCTGATGCTGAAGATTTTTGGAGAGGTCTGGTGGGATTATTCCCAGAAGCCTTTTAACTATAAAGGAATTTTGTGTCTGGAAAGTACCGTTGCCTGGGGTTTTTATACGCTGGGACTGTTTCTTTTCCTTCACAAAGGAGTGGAACGGGTAGTGGAGAGTTATTCCTTTCAGACAGGAACAAGACTGGGTGGAATTCTGCTGCTGATTTTTGCTGTGGATTTTGCCTATGCACTGTACCAGAAGAAAAAAGACTGTATTCCCGATTCTTTCCAGGAGTTTAAAGAGGGAATTCTGGCTTTCCGCTGGAGATAAGGCTCTGTTGTCATAAATGCCGGAGTTTTTGCTTACAATGCTATAAGAGTAAATGTGAAGGCAGGATAAAAATGGGCAGAAAAGCGGCGGTATTGTTAAGTTGGGTGCTGATTTTCTCCGTTTGGCTGACTGGATTTCCAGAAAGAATTCTGGCAGAGGAGGGAGAATTGATTACAGCGCCTCATGGTGTGCTGATGGAGGCATCTACCGGAAAAATTATTTATGAAAAGGACATGGATACCAGAGTAAAACCGGCCAGTATCACCAAGATTATGACCTTGCTTCTGATTTTTGATGAGTTGGAAAAGGGAAATTTACATATGGAAGACCAGGTGGTGACCAGCGCTTATGCCAAGTCTATGGGAGGCTCCCAGGTATTTTTGGAAGAGGGCGAAAAGCAGAGTGTGGAAACCATGATAAAGTGTATTGTCATTGCTTCGGGCAATGACGCCAGTGTGGCTATGGCCGAGCATATTGCAGGCAGTGAAAGTGAATTTGTGAAGCGGATGAACGAGAGAGCAGCAGGACTTGGAATGGAAAATACCCATTTTGAGGACTGCTGTGGTCTTACGGAGTCGGATAATCACTATACCAGCGCCCATGACGTGGCGAAGATGTCCAGAGAACTGGTGACGAAATACCCGAAGATTCTGGAATATTCTTCTGTGTGGATGGAAAACATTACCCATGTCACGTATAAGGGAAGCAGTGAGTTCGGACTTACCAATACCAATAAACTGGTGCGCAGCTATGATGGTTGTGTGGGGCTGAAAACCGGCAGTACCAGCGTGGCAAAATACTGTGTGTCTGCGGTGGCCAGGCGAAACGGAATTACTCTTATCAGCGTAGTGATGACAGCGCCGGATTACAAGGTGCGTTTCAAAGATGCGGCTGCCATGCTGAATCTGGGCTTTGGAAGCTGTAAACTCTATACGGACGAGAATACGAAGTCCCCGGGGACTGTACAAATAAAGGGCGGAGTTTTAGAGGAAATATCCTGCAGCTATAAAGAGAAATTTTGTTATCTGGATACCAAAGGAGCGAATACAGATTCCATTCAAAAGAAAATCCATATGAAGAAAACCGCAGAGGCGCCAGTGAAGAAGGGAGAGAAGGCGGGAAGGGCTGATTATTATCTGGATGGAAAGAAAATCGGAAGCGTGGACCTTGTCTTTGACAGGAATGTAAAAAAGGCAAAATACCGGGATTATCTTGAGAAAATCTGTAAAATTTTCCTGCAGGGAAGGGAAAAAAATATTTCTGAAAAGAAATAAAAAACATGTTGAAAGTCGGATTGCTTTATACTATAATAAGCCAAAGTTACCGAAAAATGATTTTAATTTGAGAGAGGGGTTTACTTTGGCAAGAGAACATGTACAGACAGATATGACAGCAGGAAGTCCGATGAAAATCATTTTGGATTTTACCATTCCTATTTTTATCGGAAATATGTTTCAGCAGCTTTACAGTATGGCGGATACGGTCATTGTAGGGAAGTTTGTGGGGACAAAAGCCCTGGCTGCGGTGGGAAGCGTAGGAACGATTATGTTTCTGATTTTGGGGTTTCTGCAGGGACTGACGGCTGGTTTTTCCGTGCTGACGGCCCAGAGATTCGGCGCAGGGGACATGGACGGCATGCGGAAAACCGTGGGAACGGCTGCAGTGCTTTCTCTGGGAATCACAGTGGTGATGACAGCGGGAAGTATGCTGACGATGAAACCACTTCTGGTATTTATGCACACACCGGATGATATTTTCCAGGATGCCTATGCCTACATTATGATTATCTGTGCAGGAATTGCGGCTACGGTACTTTACAACCTGCTGTCCGGTATTTTAAGGGCTTTAGGAGACAGCAAGACACCATTGTATTTTCTGATTTTATCGGCGGCCTTAAATGTAGGGCTGGATTTGCTGCTGATTATTGTATTTCATATGGGGGCGGCTGGCGCAGCCTATGCTACCGTGATTTCTCAGGCAGTATCCGGTATCGGGTGTCTGCTGTATATTATAAAAAAAGTGCCGCTTTTGAAGCTGCACAGAGGCGACTTTAAGGTAGAACCGTATATGGCGAAAATGCAGCTGGCTATCGGGCTTCCTATGGCGCTGCAGTATTCTATTACAGCCATTGGAACCATGATGGTGCAGTCTGCTCTGAATCTGCTGGGCTCTATGTCCGTGGCAGCCTTTACTGCGGCTAACAAGATTGAGCAGCTGGGAACCCAGGCTTATGTGGCGCTGGGAACGACCATGGCGACCTACTGTGCTCAGAACATGGGAGCAGGAGAAGTGAAGAGAATTCGCCAGGGATTCCGGGCAGCTACCATCATCGGCAGTATTTACAGTGTAATTCTGGCAGTCCCTGTTGTGACGGTGGGAAAATATCTGGTGTACTTCTTTGTGTCCGGAGATGTGTCCGGCATTATGGGGCAGGCAGACATTTATCTGAAATGTGTGGGTATTTTCCTGATTCCTCTTACCATTGTCAATGTATACCGAAATGGAATTCAGGGTATGGGCTACGGTTTGCTTCCTATGATGGCAGGTGTGGCAGAACTGGTGGGCAGAGGTGTCGTTGCTATGATTGCTGCTCAGAGACACAGCTATCTGGGAGCCTGTTTGGCCAGTCCCTTTGCCTGGGTGCTGGCAGGAGGACTTCTGCTGGTCATGTACTTCAAAATTATGAAACATCAGGAGAAATATATTGCTTAAGAAATTTAAAACGGTCAAGTATGAAATAGAATCTGACAAACTGAAACAGCAGGGCTTTCGCGCTGCTGTTATCAGTGATTTGCACAATGTGGAATTTGGGGAGAAAAATCAGCGACTGCTCCAAAAACTGGAAGAAGAACAGCCGGATATGCTGCTGCTTGCAGGCGATATGGTTCTGGGAAAAAAAGAGGCCTCTGTCAGGGCTGCTTATGATTTCCTTCGTCAGGCCGTGAAGATTGCCCCTGTGTTTTATGGGCTGGGCAACCATGAGCAGCGTATGAAGCAGAAACCGGAGGTTTTCGGAAGAGATTATCTGCTGTTTGAGAAGCAGATTCAGCGCTTGGGCGTGATTATGCTGGAAAATGCCACGAAAGCATATGAAATCAAAGGGGAAAAGCTGCTCCTTTCCGGACTGATGCTGCCTTACTCCTATTATGACAAGAGAGGGAAAAAGAAGCTTGAAAAGCGGGATATAAACCGTCTGGTAGGGAAATCTTCCAGAGAGTGGTTTCATATTCTGCTGACCCATACGCCTAAGTATGGGGACGCTTATCTGGACTGGGGCGGGGATTTGATTCTGGCAGGACATTACCATGGAGGCGTGATGAGACTGCCTTTTTTAGGTGGTGTCATCAGTCCGGATTTCCGTCTTTTCCCAAAATACTGCCGGGGACATTTCCAGAAAGAGGAAAGTCATCTGGTGGTAAGCGCCGGATTGGGCGAGCATACCATTCCGCTGCGGATTTTTAATCCCAGGGAGCTATTGCTCATAGACTGTCTGCCCAAAAGTCGGGGATAGGGTGGACTTTTGGAGGAAAATAGTGTAAAATGGCTTTCAGCGGTAAAAAGCAGGAAGAGGTAGAACAATATGGGAATCCCGGTAAAACTGCAGGTGTTTGAAGGACCTCTGGACCTTTTGCTTCACCTGATTGAGAAAAACAAAGTGAATATTTATGATATTCCCATTGTAGAGATTACAGACCAGTACATGGAATACATTCATGCCATGGAACGGGAAGACTTAAATATTATGAGCGAATTCATGGTTATGGCGGCAACGCTGATTTCCATTAAGTGCAGAATGCTTTTGCCAAGAGAGGTCAATGAAGAAGGGGAAGAGGAAGACCCCAGAGAAGAACTGGTGCGCCAGCTTCTGGAATATAAAATGTACAAATATATGTCTTATGAACTGCGGGACCGTATGGCTGCGGCAGCAAGAAATGTATACAAACTGCCAACCATTCCGGAGGAAGTGCTGGCTTATCGGGAATCGGTGGATACTACAGATTTGCTGTCCGGACTGACCCTGAAGAAACTGAATACGATTTTTCAGAGCGTCATCCGCAGGCAGGAAGACAAGGTAGACCCCATCCGAAGCAAATTTGGAAAAATCGAGAAGGAAGAGGTCAGTCTGCCGGATAAGATGGAAGAGGTCAGAGAATATGCCAGAGTACACAGACATTTCGGTTTCCGGGATTTACTCAGCCGGCAGGCCAGCAAGGTGCAGGTTATTGTTACCTTTCTGGCTATTCTGGAACTGATGAAAATGGGCATTATTCACATTAGCCAGAGATATATTTTTGACGAAATAGAAATAGAAGCCCTTCAGGAGGAAGGATAGAACATGGAACTGAAAAAACTGGAAGGGGCCATAGAAGCGCTGCTGTTTGCCATGGGAGAGTCCGTGGAAGTAAGTGCACTGGCTAAGGCCATTGGACACGATACAGAGACCACAGCGAAAATCGTACGGAATATGATGCTTAAGTACCGGGAGGAAGACCGGGGCGTTAAGATTATTGAACTGGAGAACGCATTTCAGATGTGTACCAAGGAAGAGTATTATGATTATTTGGTGAAAATGGCGCTTCAGCCGAAAAAAGCTGTGCTTTCCGATGTCATGCTGGAAACCTTGTCTATCATTGCCTATAAGCAGCCTGTGACCAAGCTGGAAATCGAGAAAATCCGGGGCGTAAAGTGTGACCATGCCATTGCCAAGCTGATGGAATACGGATTGGTGCAGGAAGTAGGCCGTCTGGACGCGCCGGGAAGGCCTATCCTTCTGGGAACCACAGAGGAGTTTTTGAGAAACTTCGGGGTGCAGGGACTGGACGAACTGCCGGAAATCGACCCGGTACAGATGGAGGATTTCAAGGCAGAAGCAGAAGAAGAGATTCAGCTGCAGCTGAATGTATAAGGAAACAGAAAAGATATTGCAAAACCAACGGGGGTTTGTGGTATCTTTTTTTGTACCTGGACATAAGTTTTAAGAAGAGGAGACAGGACTATGAAAAAAAGCAGACACCCTTTTCTTTTATTGTTGACAGTTGCTTTCTGCATAGAGTTCTTTCTGACCGGAACGGTATGCTATGCAGATACAGAAGCAAAAGAGGTAGGAAATCTTTACGCGCTGTCTGCCGTATTGATGGACGGAGATTCCGGACGGATTCTCTACGCAAAAAACGGTGAGGAAAAAAGGCCCATGGCCAGCACTACGAAAATCATGACCTGCATTCTGGTTCTGGAAAACAGCCGCCTGGATGAAGCGGCAGAGGTTTCCGCTTATGCGGCTTCCATGCCCAAAGTCCGCTTGGGGGTACAGCCTAAGGAGCGGTATCTGACAGGAGATTTGCTCTATTCGCTCATGCTGGAAAGTCACAACGATACGGCCGTGGTGCTGGCTGAACATGTGGCAGGCAGTGTGGAGGCATTTGCAGCTCTTATGAATGAAAAGGCGGAAGAAATCGGGTGTAAAGATACCTGGTTTATTACGCCAAACGGTCTGGACGCAGAGGAAGAGACGAAAGAAGGCATACGGGAACACAGCACTACGGCAGCAGACCTGGCCCGGATTCTGCGCTATTGTATCAGCGAATCTCCTAAGAGGGAAGAGTTTCTTGCAATCACGGGAACGCCTTCCTATGATTTTTCAGACTGTGATGGGAAACGGACGTTTTCCTGCAGGAACCACAATGCATTTCTTACTATGATGGAGGGCGCCCTCACCGGGAAAACAGGTTTTACAGCCAAAGCAGGCTATTGCTATGTAGGGGCCTTAAAACGGGATAACCGAACCTTTATTGTGGCGCTTTTAGGCTGTGGCTGGCCCAACAACAAAGGGTATAAATGGGTAGACACCAGAAAACTTATGGAGTATGGTCTGAAGAATTATACCCTGCACCCCCTCTCTGAAGCCGCAAAACCTTCTGTTCCGGAAGAATTGCCGGTGGAGAACGGACAAAGCCGGATTCTGGGAGAAATGAGAGAGGTTCCCCTGGTATGCAGCCAGGGAGAAGACCGGCAGGTGCTTCTAAAAGAGGGAGAAACCATTGAAGTCACTTATGAAGGGGCGACTGGTCTTTCGGCCCCGGTAAAAAGAGGGGAGACCATCGGCAGGCTTACCTATGCCACAGAGGGGTGGATATGGAAAACAGAAGACATTACGGCAAAGGAAGATGTAGATAAAATCACATTTGACTGGTGCCTGAAGCAAACCGTAAAAAGATTTGCAGCCGGTTGAAAAAAAGCCGGGACATGGTAAAATAAAAGAAGCAAACAAAAAAAGCACAAAAGAAAGGAAATCTGGCTATGAACGAAATTATGAAAAATATTCTGACAAGAAGAAGTATCCGGGGATTTCAGGAAAAAGAAATTCCGAAGGAAGAACTGGAACAGATTGTGCAGGCAGGACTTTACGCTCCCAGCGGACATAACTATCAGACCTGGAAATTTACAGTTGTGACCAGCAAAGAGGAAATACAGAAGCTTGCAGAAATGATAGGAAAGAAGCTGAAAAGAGAACATTACGACATGTATCAGCCCCAGGTACTTTTGATACCTTCCAATAAAAAGGACAATCCTCATGCCATGGAGGACAATGCCTGCGCACTGGAAAATATCTTTCTGGCAGCCCATTCTTTCGGTGTGGGTTCTGTGTGGATTAATCAGTTGAGAGACGTATGTGAAGAGAAGGAAATCCGGGAAATACTGAGAGGCTGGGAGATTCCCGATGACCATCAGGTGTTCGGCATAGCGGCTCTTGGGTATGCGAAAGCACAGCCAAAGCAGGAGGTAAAGAAAATCGGGACGGTACATTATGTGGAATAAAACAGTTTTGATGAATTTTTCTGGTATTTATCCCCAGGAGGACTGCTTTAAAGAACAGGGAACCTGGTTGGATATGACAGATTTAAAAGGCGTGAACTGCTACTGTACGGAGGAAGCAGGAGAAATCATACGGCAGCGTATCCGGAAGTTCAGAGGGGAGGGAATTCATTTTCTGGATTCGGGAAACTATCATTATCTGAGTAAATTCTGGCTGGAAAAAATACAGAAGGCTTTTGCTCTGCTGGTCTTTGATCATCATACCGATATGCAGGAGGCCGCCTTTTTCGGCCTGCTTTCCTGCGGAAGCTGGGTGAGAGAGGTGTTGGATACCAACGAAAATCTGAGGGATGTGTGTATTGCAGGCCCTTCCCTGTCAGCCTTTGCAGAGTGTCAGGCAGAGGAAAGAGGTGTGACTGCTGTAGCCGAAGAAGAACTTTCCCAAAACGGAGAAGAAAAGCTGCTGGACTGGCTGAAAAGCAGTCAGCTTCCCCTGTATCTCTCCATTGACAAAGATATTTTGGCAGAAGAAGAGGCCAGAACCAACTGGGACCAGGGACAGGTTTCTCTAAAGCAGCTGTTAAACTGGATAAAGCTGGCCTTTGCCCACCGGAGGATTCTGGGTGTGGATGTCTGCGGAGAAAACCCTCAGGATACAGCTCTGCCGCCGAAAGAGGAAGACTTGAAAATCAACCGCAGAACCAACGCAGCGTTGTGGAACTGTTTGCAGGAAGCACTGGAAATGCAGAAGATTTGTGAGGAAGAGAGCAGAAAACTGGATGAAAAATTTCTCTCCAGCAAACAGGAAAGCCTGAAGCTGGACATTGCCCTGAAACGCTACTTTGAAGGGGGAATGAAATATGCATCTTATCTTTCTCTTCGTATCCGCCCGGCGGGGGAGCAGTTGATTCGGGAAGGCGAAAACCGTACGCTGAAACGTTTCCTGAAAGCATTTCCGGTGGATGGCGCTGTACTGGAGGATCTTCTTTTAAAAGCGGAAAAATATAAAAACACAGAGGCGCAGCTTCTTCTTTTGCAGAAAAAGAGAGAAGTGCAGGGATTTCAAGAGGAAAGCTGGGAATTGTAAAAGTATGAAAGAACAAACAATGCTCTGGGAGAAACTAAAGCGGACGGTCCTTACCAGATTGTGCTGCGAAAGTCCGGGACTTTACGGAACGTTTACCGGAATCTTTCTCGGTATGGAAGAGAAAAATCTGTCGGGTACGGATGGGAGCAGATTTTACTATTCTTTGGAGAAATTTTTCTCTCTCTACAGCCGGGAAGGGAATAAAGGGGTTCTTCGTTTCTTTCTTCACAGCCTTTTTCATGTGCTGTATTTCCATATGAATGTGAAAAAAGAGTGTTATGAAGAAGAATTTTATCACCTGGCCTGTGATATTGTGGTGGAATACACCATAGATTGTCTGGGCATGGAGAGACTGACAGGCACCATGTCAGAAGCAGAAAAAGGATTATGCAGGAAATTGTGGGAGAAAGAGAGCAGTTTATCTGTGAAAGAAGTCTATGACAAACTGAAAAACCGCTATGAAAAGGAAGGAAAAGAAGCCTGCAGAAGGGCTTTTTTTCGCAGGGACAGCCATAGCTTTTGGAAACCCCTGAAGCCCGGGCGTGTCAGAGAAATCCGACAGGCTGCACAGAACCTTGAAAAGGGCAGCCAGTCACAGGGACAGGATGGTTCCGGGAGGCGGGGGAGTGAGGCAGGAGAACAGCAAGAGTGGTATGAGGTACAGGCCAAAAGAAAACGGGATTATTACCGATTTTTGAGAAAATTTGCGGTAGAAAGAGAGGAATTGCAGCTGGACCTGGAGAGTTTTGATTATCTTCCATACTTGATGGGACTGGCCAGGTACGGAAATCTTCCGCTTTTGGAACCTTTGGAATACACAGATGCCCGAAAACTGGAGAAACTGGTGATTGCCATTGATACGTCCGGCTCCTGCAGCCGCCCTGTGGTACAGCGGTTTCTGGAGGAAACTTACGGGGTACTCAGCCGCAGAGAGGATTTTTTCAAAAAGATGAAACTTTACATCCTGCAGTGCGACTGTCTCGTTCAGGAAGCAGCCGTGATAACCAGTGAAAAAGAATGGAAGGAATATCTGAAACGAATCCGAATACAGGGAAGGAGCGGTACGGATTTCCGTCCTGTGTTCCGGTATGTGGAGGAGCTGCAGAAGAAGGGAGAACTGAAGCATTTAAAAGCGCTTCTTTACTATACAGACGGCGACGGGATTTATCCCACAGAGAAAACAGATTATGAGGCAGTATTTCTGCTGACCCGCCAGCCGCCTAAGGAAACAAGGATACCTTCGTGGATTCAGATAATGTATATGGATGAAAGAAATCAGGGAGATAAGACATGAGAAACATTGCACAGGCAAAAGAGGAGATTATCCACACCGTACAGGCTTATACGGCAAAAGATGAAAAGGGAAACTATAAGATTCCGTTGGTCTGCCAGCGCCCCATGCTGCTTATGGGACCGCCGGGCATCGGTAAGACCGCTATTATGAAGCAGATTGCCCGGGAAGAGAAAATCGGACTGGTGGAATATACGCTGACCCATCACACCCGTCAGAGTGCCGTGGGCCTGCCCATTCTGAAAAAGAAAAATTTTGGCGGGAAGGAGTACACGGTAACCGAATATACCATGAGTGAAATCATTGCCTCTGTGTACCAGTGTATGGAACAGCAGCAGGTTTCCGAGGGAATTTTGTTTCTGGATGAAATCAACTGTGTATCGGAAACTTTGGCGCCCACCATGCTGCAGTTTTTACAGAACAAGACCTTTGGAACGCACCGTCTTCCCCCGGGATGGGTGATTGTGGCAGCAGGAAATCCGGAAAGATACAACAAATCTGTCCGGGAGTTTGATATGGTGACTTTAGACCGGGTGCGGAGTATGGAAATTGAAGCAGACTATAAAGTCTGGAGAGCGTATGCCCAAAAGAGGCAGATACATACCGCCGTTTTGGCATATCTGGATTTAAAACAGGAAAATTTTTATCAGATACGGGAAAAACAGGAAGGAAGCTGCTTTGTCACAGCCAGAGGCTGGGAAGATTTATCCCGGATTCTGCAGGTGTATGAGGAACTGGAGATTCCCGTGACAAAGGAACTGGCAGAAGAATATATCCGGGACGGGGAAATTGCCGCAGACTTTGCAGGGTTTTATCAGCTTTGCAGGAAATACGAAAAAGAATGGGAACCGGACAGATTATTTTCTCTGGAAAACCGGGAAAATCCAACAGAAAAGGCAAAACTTTTAGAAGGGGCCGGGCTGGATGAAAAGCTTCTGCTGATGAATGGACTGGAGCAGGGGCTTACAGAACGGGTCAAGACTTGTCTTTTGGAGAAAGCCTACATGAACGGGATTTACGAAGAACTTGCCAGGATAAAGAAAGAGGCTGCGGGCGGCAGGGCATTTGATGAGATTTTGGAATCCTGTATCTGCGGGAAAAAAGAGCGGGATGCTATCCTCAAAGACCAGGGGCTGCTTTCCGGGGAAGAATGGGAAATTCGGCAGCGGGTTACCCGGTGGCTTCAGGAAAAGCGGCAGGAAAGGAAACTTCTGGAGGGACAGACAGAAGCCCCCAGTTTTCCCTGGCTGAAAGAAACGTTTTACAGGGAGACGCTGAAACTGAAAAGAGCAGAAGAGGAAGTCAAAGACGCGCTGGAATACAGCATTACTTTTATGAAAGAAGTGTGCGCCAAAGGCCAGGAACTGGCTCTGTTTCTGACCCATTTATCCGGCAATGAAGAGATTATGGCCTTTATCCGGCAGCATGGCTGTGAAACTTACCTCAAAGAGGGAGAAATCCTGCTGGCTAGTGAAGCGGAAGAAGCCTTAAAGAAAGAAATTCAGGATTTTCAAAAGCAGATTTAAAAGAAAAAAGGAAAAATTTGTAAGTTATTCTTGACTAATTTAGTCAAGAATTGTTATAATCTTAACAAATAAAAAGGAAAGTACATATCAGGAGGAAACAAGAATGAATCAGTGTTTTGGTTGCAACACCTGCGCCAGCGCAGATAAACCGCTGGAAGGATTTATCCGTGAATTGCCAATGGAAACTTCTCATCACAGAGTAGAAGGTCAGAGTACCAAATGCGGCTTTGGTCTGCAGGGTGTCTGTTGCCGTCTGTGTGCCAACGGACCGTGCCGTATCACACCGAAAGCACCAAGAGGAATCTGCGGCGCAACGGCAGACGTGATTGTGGCCCGCAACTTCCTGCGCGCAGTGGCAAGCGGTTCCGGCTGTTACATTCATATTGTGGAAAATACTGCATTAAACGTAAAGAAAACAGCAGAAATCAAAGGGGAGATTAAAGGTGAAAAATCCCTGGCAAGACTGGCTGAAATCTTCGATGTACAGGGAACAGACAAATGGGATATTGCAAAACAGGTAGCCCAGAAGGTTCTGGATGACTTATATAAACCGGAATATGAAAAAATGGAACTGGTAGAGAAAATGGCTTATGCACCGCGTTTCAAAAAATGGCAGGAGCTGGGCATTTTGCCGGGCGGCGCAAAGAGCGAAGTCTTCCACGGCGTGGTAAAATGTTCCACAAACTTAAATTCCGACCCGGTTGATATGTATACAGACTGTCTGAAATTGGGTATTTCCACCGGTTTATACGGCCTTACACTTACCAATCTGTTAAATGATGTACTTTTAGGCGAACCGGAACTTCGTATGGCGCCGGTAGGCCTGCGTGTGATTGACCCGGATTACATCAACATCATGATTACCGGACATCAGCACACCATTTTCGTGGATTTACAGGAAAGACTGACTTCCGAAGCCGCTGTTGCAAAGGCAAAAGCAGCAGGCGCGAAAGGTTTCAAGCTGGTAGGCTGCACCTGCGTAGGTCAGGATTTACAGCTTCGCGGCGCACACTATGAGGAAGTCTTTGACGGACATGCAGGAAACAACTACACCAGTGAAGCGGTTCTGGCTACAGGCGGTATTGACGCCGTACTTTCTGAATTTAACTGTACCCTTCCGGGGATTGAGCCCATCTGTGAAGAATTGAAAATCAAACAGATTTGCCTGGATGATGTGGCAAAGAAAGCCAATGCAGAATTGAAACCATTCGTATTTGAAGAGAGAGAAAAACAGAGCGAAGAAATCATTGATGAAATCGTAGAGGCATACAAGGCAAGAAGGGGAAGTGTTCCCATGAATCTGATGCCGGAACACGGAAATGACCACACGTTAACCGGTGTTTCCGAAGGCTCTTTAAAAGATTTCCTGGGTGGCAACTGGAAACCGCTCATTGACCTCATTGTATCCGGAGATATTAAAGGTATTGCTGGCGTGGTGGGATGTTCCAACCTGACTGCAGGCGGCCATGACGTACTCTCCGTAGAACTTACGAAAGAACTGATTGCAAAAGATATTCTGGTTCTGACAGCAGGATGTTCTTCAGGCGGTATTGAAAACTGCGGTCTTATGACACCGGAAGCAGCAAAACTGGCCGGACCGAAGCTTCGCGCAGTTTGTGAAAAATTAAACATTCCTCCGGTATTAAACTTTGGTCCATGTCTGGCTATCGGACGTCTGGAAATCGTGGCTACTGAACTGGCAGAAGCTATCGGTGTGGATATTCCTCAGCTTCCATTAGTGCTTTCCGCTGCACAGTGGCTGGAAGAACAGGCTTTGGCAGACGGCTGCTTCGGTCTGGCTCTGGGACTGCCCCTGCACCTGGGACTGCCTCCATTCGTAACAGGAAGCAAAACAGCCGTAAAACTGCTTACAGAGGATATGAAGAACCTCACAGGCGGACAGGTTATCATCAATGGAGACGCAAAGGAAAGCGCAGACATTCTGGACAAGATTATTGAAGAAAAACGTGCAGGACTGAATATCTAAAATCAACGGGGGTATCTCATGAAAAGAATAATGATAGATGCTGCCAAATGCGATGGGTGCAAAAGCTGCTCCATCGCATGCATGCAGGCACACAGAAAGGACGAAGGCAATGTATATACTCTGGACTTGACAGACATTGCCAATGAATCCCGCAACTATATTTACAAAAATCCAGACGGAAGCTATACGCCGGTTTTCTGCAGACACTGTGACATGCCGGAGTGCGTGATGTCCTGCATGAGCGGCGCGCTTACCAAGGACGAGCAGACAGGGCATGTGCAGTATGATGAGAAAAAATGCGGTTCCTGTTTTATGTGTGTGATGAACTGCCCATATGGGGTGTTAAAACCCGACGACAGTACACATATGAAAGTCATCAAATGTGATTTCTGTATTGAAAAAGGCGAAGAGCCAAGCTGTGTAAAGGCCTGTCCAAAGCAGGCTATCTGGGTTGAGGAGGTGTAGCAGATGGAATATGTGATTTTAGGAGCCGGAGCAGCAGGAATCACTGCGGCAAGGATCATCAGAAAAGCAGATTCTCAGGGGAACATTACCATGCTTTCCACAGATACACAGGTACATTCCCGCTGTATGCTGCACAAATTTTTAAGCCATGAAAGAACCGCAGAAGGGCTGAACTTTGCAGAGACAGATTTTTTTGAGAAAAACAGAATCCACTGGAAACCGGGTGTGACGGTGACAAAGCTGGATACTGCTGCAAAAAAAGTAATGACGGACAAGGGAGAGGAAATCTCTTACGACAAGCTGCTCATTGCCACAGGGGCGGAAAGCTTTATTCCTCCGGTGGGAAATTTAAGAGAGGCAAACAACGTTTTTGGACTGCGCCATTTAAAGGACGCACAGGCTATTGATGCCATGGCAAAAAAGGCAGAAAACATTGCTATTATCGGTTCCGGTCTGGTAGGTCTGGACGCAGCTTACGGCTTAATGGAAACAGGCAAAAAAGTGTCGGTTATCGAGATGGCAGAGCAAATTCTGCCCATTCAGCTGGACAAGACGGGCGCATATGAATACCAGAAGCGTTTTGAAAAGGCAGGTGCTGCCTTTTATCTGGGAAGAAAAGCTGCGGATACTATTATGAATGCAGAGGGAAAGATTACCCGTCTGGTGCTGGACAACGGTACAGAGATTCCCTGTGATTTGGTGATTGTGGCAGCGGGTGTGCGCTCTGCAGTGGCAGGCATGGACGGCGAAGGCATTGTCATTGACCGCGGCCTTCAGGTAAATGAATATCTGGAAACCGGAGCCGCAGATGTCTACGCAGCAGGCGATGTGACAGGACTTTCCGGAATCTGGCCGAATGCCCAGAAACAGGGGGAAACCGCAGCCCTTAATATGTGCGGAAGCAAAGTGGCCTATACAGACCGGTATGCCATGAAAAATACCATAAATTTCTTCGGATTGGTTTCCATGTGCGTGGGGTTGATTGTGCCTGAAGAGGGAGATACTGTAATAGCCAGAGAAGGGGCAAGCAGCTACAAACGCGTAATCTTAAGAGACGGTAAGGTTGCAGGCGTGCTTCTGCAGGGAGATATTTCCCATGGCGGTATCTGGCAGTATCTGATTAAGAACGGTATTCCGGTAGATACCATTGAGAAAGATATTTTCGCTCTGAACTTCGGAGATTTTTACGGAATCAAAGAAAACGGAGAGTATCAGTGGAACACTGCGTTAATGTGAGTTGCAAAAGCGGGTGAAACATGGCTTGACAAAAGCAGGCGGGATTTGTATACTGTCCTTGTATGAGTCAAAGGCAAAGACGGGAACAAGTAGTTTGCAGAGGAACGGACAGAAAGCAGCCGGCAGATGAGAGGCGCGTGGGAATCTGACAGATGAATACCTCCCTGAGCTTCACACCGAAAAGCAATGAGTAGGCTGTGACGGATGGGTGTACGTTACAACACCATGAGTATCGCTTACGCTGTACTTGCAGAGGCAGACCAGTGCGAACTGGCTGTGAATAAAGGTGGTAACACGGGAATTTCAGAGTTCTCGTCCTTTTATAAATTGAGAAAGGACGAGGGCTCTTTTTGATTTTCAAGAAACCTCTCCTTTCCGGAAAAAGCAGAAGAAAAGGAGAATACAGAGATGAAAATTTATGACGAACTGGTTGCCAGAGGATTGATTGCTCAGGTAACGGACGAAGAAGAAATCAGAGAACTGGTGAACAACGGAAAAGCAACGTTTTACATTGGTTTTGACCCGACTGCAGACAGTCTTCATGTGGGACACTTTATGGCTCTGTGTCTGATGAAACGTCTGCAGATGGCAGGCAATAAGCCCATTGCCCTTATCGGCGGCGGAACCGGATACATCGGCGACCCTTCCGGAAGAAGCGATATGCGTTCTATGATGACCCCGGAAATGATTCAGCACAACTGTGACTGCTTTAAAAAGCAGATGGAACGTTTCATTGATTTCTCTGAAGGAAAAGCTTTGATGGTGAATAACGCAGACTGGCTGTTGGATTTGAATTATGTGGAACTTTTAAGAGAAGTGGGTCCGCATTTCTCTGTAAACCGTATGCTTACTGCTGAATGCTACAAGCAGCGTATGGAAAAGGGACTCAGCTTCCTGGAATTTAACTACATGATTATGCAGAGCTACGACTTCTACATGCTGTACCAGAAATACGGCTGTAACATGCAGTTCGGCGGAGATGACCAGTGGAGCAATATGCTGGGCGGAACGGAGTTAATCAGAAGAAAGCTGGGTGAAAATGCCTGTGCCATGACCATTACCCTGCTTTTGAACTCCGAAGGCAAGAAAATGGGCAAGACACAGTCCGGCGCTGTATGGTTAGACCCCAACAAGACTTCTCCTTTCGATTTCTATCAGTACTGGAGAAATGTGGCAGACGCAGACGTACTGAAATGTATCCGTATGCTCACCTTCCTGCCGTTAGAGCAGATTGATGAAATGGACAGCTGGGAAGGCAGCCAGTTAAACAAAGCCAAAGAAATCCTGGCTTACGAGCTGACCGAACTGGTACACGGAAAAGAAGAAGCAGAAAAGGCGCAGGAAGCAGCCAGAGCATTATTCACCAGCGGAAATGCGGCAAATATGCCTTCTGCAAAAATTGAGGAAAGCGCGCTGACAGACGGAAACATAGACTTAATTTCTCTTCTGGTAAACAGCGGACTGGCCAATACACGCTCCGAAGCCAGACGCGCCATTGAGCAGGGCGGTGTGTCCGTGGACGGAGAGAAAATTACAGATATCAAATACCTGCTTGCAGGAGAAAAACTGCAGGGTGAAGGTATTGTATTGAAAAAAGGGAAGAAAAACTTCAGAAAAGTAACTATGGCGTAAAAAGAAGGAGCCTTGTAGCAAAAAGAATTTCTTGCATAACCGGATTCTTGAAATTATAATCAGTCTTATGAAACAGCAACAGAATAAAAGGAGGTTTCCCACCTATGATTCAGCAGATTATCGAATATAACCGAGAATTTGTAAAAAAAGAGAGCTACAAACCCTATATTACCAGCAAATACCCTGACAAAAAACTGGCGATTCTTACCTGTATGGATACCCGGCTGACAGAACTTCTGCCGGCAGCACTTGGTATCCGGAATGGAGATGCTAAAATCATCAAAAATGCTGGCGGTGTCATTACCCATCCCTATGGAAGTGTTGTCCGCAGTCTTCTGGTTGCACTCCTGGAACTTGGTGTGCAGGAAATTATGGTCATTGGTCATACAGATTGCGGTGTTCAGGGAATGGATGCTGAAGAAATGCTGGAAAAGCTCACACACCGGGGAATACCGAAAGAACACATTGATATTGTCCGGCGGAGCGGAATTGACCTGAATCAATGGCTGGGAGGTTTCTCTTCTTCTGAAGAATCTGTCCGTGAAACAACTGCGGCGCTGAAAAACCATCCTCTGATGCCGAAAGATGTAACTATACAAGGCTTTATCATGGATTCTGTTACCGGTGCACTGACCAGCATCTGTTAAGTTATGAAAGGAAGGGCGCGATTTATTTTGAGTCACGCCCTCCACAAAAGATTTCTCGTATAGTTTTTATAAAATGATATTGTCTTCTCTCAGTGTTTGTAGTAGAATAAAGTTAAATCAAAAAAGTCTGCGCTGCATTCCATTCGGCGTGTATACATTTTCTATTGGATTCTATTTCATTCTTATTTTCATTTTATCTTCGTTTTCATCAGATTCTTTTATTTCCCGGATAAAGTAGTAAAAAGAAGAAACATTCCCATTGTGCAGGTGCAGACGGAAAGAGGCTGTCTTATGAAGAAAGAGGGAATTTTGTTTCAAGGTCTCTGTATACAAGAAAGGCAAAGACTGGATTTTGTGGAGGAGGAAGGCTTTTACTATGAGAAGAGAAAACCGTATCCAAAGGCGGAAAAAAAATATGCAGATGTCACCTATTTTCTCCTTTACATTATAAGCAAGAACCAGATGTGCAGAGAGATGGTGCAGGATATGGAAACGCAGTGGCTGGAGTATCTCCGGGAGAGGACAGGAAACAGTGTCTATCAGGGAGAAGGATTCTGGGACAGCCTGTCAGGAGAGGAAAAAATATGTGCAGAAGCAGTTTTAGGACTTTTGGAGGATATCCGGGGGGATGAGGAAGAACGGGCAGAACTGGCTTGGATTGGGTTTTGGTATCTGATTTACAAAGGATTCCAGGAGACCTATTGCTTTTTCAAAAACATTCCCCGAACTACTTTTCAGGTGCTCTGTCAGCGGGCCGGGGAGAAAAAACGAGAACGCTGTATGGGAATCAGTTATTTATGTATGGAATTTTTGTTTGCAGAAGAATTGGGGGTGCAGATAGAGAAAAATGGGACGTATCCCCTTTTGTACGGCTGTATGAAAACCTGTCAAAAGATGTGGGAGAGTTGTCTGGAAAGTGAAAAAACGAAATAAAAAAGGAAAAAAGGCACATTCTATAGACAGAGTGTCAGAAACAAAAGTCCTTTTCAAAAGAAAATCTAAAAAATAGTAAAAATCTTCTGTTAAAGCTGTTAAAAAATTGTCAAAAACTATTGAAAAAAAAACCGAAACAAGGTACAATTATAATTGGCAGAGATTGGTTTTACTATTGTAATGTAATGCAGTGAACCGGAGATGATTTCTGCGCGAAAACCGGATGAGGCGTGCGGTAACAGTGCGGAAATCCCGGTAAGCAGCAGGCAGATTTTTTCTGCTGTGAAAAATAAATTTAAGATGGAGGGCTGAACAATGAGTAGTACAGCACAAACCTTAGCAAGTAAAAGAATTAATTCTTTACTTGATGAGAACAGCTTTGTTGAAATCGGCGGCTATGTAACAGCCAGAAACACAGACTTCAACTTATCTGAAAAAGAAACACCGGCAGACGGCGTCGTTACCGGATACGGTGTCATTGACGGCAGCCTGGTATATGTGTACAGCCAGGACGCCTCCGTGTTAAACGGTTCCATTGGTGAAATGCATGCGAAAAAAATTGCAAATCTGTACGATTTGGCCATGAAGACAGGCGCACCGATTATCGGTCTGCTTGATTGTGCCGGCTTAAGACTGCAGGAAGCAACGGATGCATTAAATGCTTTTGGTGAAATCTACACAAAACAGGTTATGGCCTCTGGCGTAATTCCTCAGATTACAGGAATTTTCGGTACCTGCGGCGGCGGACTTGCAGTGGTTCCTGCACTGACAGACTTTACTTTCATGGAAGACACAAAGGGAAGACTGTTTGTAAATTCCCCGAATGCACTGGAAGGAAACGAAATTTCCAAGTGTGATACTTCAAGCGCTGCATACCAGAGCGAACATGCAGGCTTGGTAGATGTTGTGGGAAGTGAAGAAGAAATTTTAGGACAGATGAGAACTCTGATTTCCATGCTTCCGTCCAATTTTGAAGATAATTCTTCCTATATAGAGTGTGCAGATGATTTAAACCGTGTTTGCCCGGAACTGGAAAACTGTGTGGGAGATACTTCTATTGCACTTTCTCAGATTGCAGACAACCAGGAATTCTTTGAAGTAAAAGCAGCTTATGCAAAAGATATGGTAACAGGTTTCATCCGCTTAAACGGTGCAACGGTAGGTTGTGTTGCAAACAGAAGCGAAGTTTACAACGAAGAAGGCGAAAAGACAGAAACTTTTGAAAACGTATTATCCGCAAGAGGCTGCAAGAAAGCGGCTGAATTTGTGAAATTCTGTGATGCATTTGAAATTCCGGTTCTGACTCTTACCAATGTAAAAGGATACAAAGCGACAAAATGCTCTGAGTCCAATATGGCAAGAAACGCAGCAGAACTGACAAATGCTTTCATCAGTGCAACGGTTCCAAAGGTAAACATTGTAATTGGCGAAGCTTTCGGAAGCGCTTACCTGACTATGAACAGCAAATCTACAGGCGCGGATATGGTATTTGCATGGCCAAACGCACAGATTGGTATGATGGACGCGAAACTGGCTGCCAAAATCATGTATGCAGACGCAGACGCAGCTATTATTAATGAAAAAGCAGCAGAATATGCAATGCTGCAGTCCAGCGCTCTTTCTGCAGCAAAGAGGGGTTATGTGGACACTATCATTGAAGCAGAAGATACAAGAAAATATGTAATTGGCGCATTTGAAATGCTGTTCACTAAGAGAGAAGACCGCCCAAGCAAGAAACATGGCACAGTTTAAGCGAGGGGGAGATGATATGAAACAGAGATGGAAAAAAATAGGCAGTTTAGTATCAATCGGTGTTCTGGTATTTTCTCTGTCCGCCTGCGGTCAGACGAAAGATGAAATCAACAGTACGGTACAGAATAATCTCTATCAGACTACTGTTGCTACGGTACAGTCTCTGGTGCAGTATGACAAGGCGACAATGGAACAGTCCATAGAAGAAAATCCGAACATGGACGACTTTACCAAGAATGCATTTGTTTCCTGGGGAGATTCTTCCGAAGAACTGGGTGCATTTAAGGAATTTAAAGAAACAACACCGGAAGAGGCCGTAAAGAAAGACGGAAGCCAGTATGTCATCACTTTAGAGGCAGAGTTTGAAAACAGGGACGCTGTGGTAGAAATGGTATACGACAGCAAGCTGAACGCAGAAAGCGTGGGATTCAGTGCAGACTACAGCATGAAAGAAAAAATGCTTGATGCGGTTATGAACGCCATTGTAGGTCTTGCAACCGTATTTATCATGCTGATTTTCTTAAGCTTTGTGATTTCTCTGATGAAATATGTACCAAAGCTGGAAGCAGCTCTGACAAAGAAGAAAGATTCCAACCAAGCGGTACCTGCACAGGAAGACAATATTGCAGCAGTCAACAGCGCAGCAGCGCCTGCACCGGTACAGGAAGAACTGGCAGATGACGGCGCTTTGGTGGCGGTTATTGCCGCAGCTATTGCAGCAGCAGAAAATACGTCCACAGACAGCTTTGTGGTACGTTCTATCAGAAAATCAAACAAAAGAAGCTGGAAATAAGTTTTAGTGGTAGGAGGAAAGAAATATGAAATCTTATACAATTACAGTAAATGGCGTTGCATATGATGTAACCGTAGAAGAAGGAAGCGGAAACGCAGCACCTGCAGCAGCACCTAAGGCAGCACCGAAAGCTGCTCCAAAAGCAGCACCGGCTGCAAAACCTGCAGCAGCGGCAGCAGGGGCGATTGAAGTAAAAGCATCTGTTCCTGGTAAAGTCTGCAAAATCGAAGCAAACGTAGGACAGGCTTTAAAAGCCGGTGACCCGATTGTCATTCTGGAAGCCATGAAAATGGAAATTCCGGTTGTTGCACCTCAGGATGGTACACTTGCAGGCATTAACGTAGCTGTAGGCGATGCAGTAGAAAACGGTGCTGTACTGGCATCCATGAACTAGAATTTGCATACAGTGTAAATTCCCAAGAAACAGGTACAGATACCTGTGAATAACGAAATAAATGGGAGGTAAAAAAATGTCTAACATTGCAGATACAGTGTCAAACCTGATTGGGCAGACAGCTTTTATGAATCTGACATGGGGCAATCTGATTATGATTTTAGTAGCATTTGTCTTTTTATTCCTTGCTATTAAAATGGGATTTGAGCCGCTTTTGCTGGTGCCAATCGCTTTTGGTATGCTGCTGGTAAATATCTACCCGGATATTATGGCCAGCGCAGAAGAAACGTCCAATGGAGTAGCCGGACTTCTTCATATTTTCTATATTCTTGATGAATGGAGTGTGCTCCCATCTTTGATTTTCCTTGGTGTAGGTGCCATGACAGACTTTGGTCCTTTGATTGCCAATCCAAAGAGTTTCTTAATGGGTGCAGCAGCACAGCTGGGTATTTATGTTGCCTATTTCCTGGCTATCTTTATGGGATTCAACGGAAAAGCAGCAGCAGCTATTTCTATTATCGGTGGTGCTGACGGCCCGACTTCTATCTTCCTGGCAGGAAAGCTGGGACAGACGGGACTTATGGGAGCTATTGCCGTAGCGGCTTATTCCTATATGTCCTTAGTGCCGATTATTCAGCCGCCGATTATGAAGCTTCTGACTACAGAAGAGGAAAGAAAAATTAAAATGGAACAGCTTCGTCCCGTATCCAAACTGGAAAAAATCCTGTTCCCGATTATCATTACCGTTGTTGTTTGTCTGATTCTGCCTACCACAGCACCACTGGTTGGTATGCTGATGCTGGGTAACCTGTTCCGTGAATCAGGGGTTGTAAAACAGCTTACAGAGACAGCTTCCAATGCTCTTATGTACATTGTTGTTATTCTGCTGGGTACTTCCGTAGGAGCTGCAACAAGTGCTGAGGCTTTCCTGAAACTGGATACGCTGAAAATTGTAGCATTAGGTCTGGCAGCGTTTGCATTCGGTACAGCCGGAGGTGTGCTTCTGGGTAAACTGATGTGCAAGCTGACCCACGGCAAGATTAATCCGCTGATTGGTTCTGCCGGTGTATCCGCAGTACCTATGGCTGCCCGTGTATCCCAGAAGGTTGGTGCAGAAGCAGACCCGACCAACTTCCTGCTCATGCATGCAATGGGACCAAATGTGGCCGGTGTTATCGGTACAGCCGTAGCAGCTGGTACTTTCATGGCTATCTTTGGTGTATAAACCAAGAAATATAAATGGAGGAAAAAAAGATGGCAGACGTAGTAAAAAAACCAATAAAAATTACTGAAACAATTCTGCGTGACGCACATCAGTCTCTGATTGCTACTAGAATGACAACAGAGCAGATGTTGCCTATGGTGGAAAAGCTGGATAAAGTCGGCTACCATTCCGTAGAGTGCTGGGGTGGAGCGACTTTTGATGCTTCCCTGCGTTTCTTAAAGGAAGATCCATGGGAAAGACTTCGTAAATTCCGTGATGGATTTAAAAATACAAAATTGCAGATGTTATTCCGCGGACAGAATATCCTGGGATACCGTCCATATGCAGACGACGTAGTGGAATATTTCGTACAGAAATCCATTGCAAACGGTATTGATATCATTCGTATCTTTGACTGTTTAAACGATCTTCGCAACCTGCAGACAGCAGTAAAAGCAGCCAATAAAGAGAAAGGACACGCACAGGTGGCGCTGTCTTATACTCTGGGTGATGCTTATACTCTGGACTACTGGGTAGAAATGGCAAAGAAAGTAGAAGATATGGGTGCAGATTCTATCTGTATCAAGGATATGGCAGGTCTTCTGCTTCCGTATACAGCAACCGAACTGGTAACAGCTTTAAAAGAAGCTGTAGATATTCCGATTCAGCTGCATACACACTATACTTCCGGTGTTGCTTCCATGACTTACTTAAAAGCCGTAGAAGCAGGCGTAGACGTTATTGATACTGCTATGTCACCGTTCGCTCTGGGAACTTCCCAGCCAGCTACAGAAGTTATGGTAGAGACCTTCAAGGGAACTCCATACGACACAGGTTTTGACCAGAAATTACTGGCAGAAATCGCAGACTACTTCCGTCCAATCCGTGACGAGGCTTTAGACAGCGGTCTTCTGAATCCGAAGAACCTGGGTGTAAACATCAAAACACTGTTATATCAGGTACCGGGCGGTATGCTTTCCAACCTGACATCCCAGTTAAAAGAACAGCACGCAGAAGACAAATTCTACGATGTGCTGGAAGAAGTGCCAAGAGTGCGTAAAGACCTTGGTGAACCGCCGCTGGTTACTCCATCTTCTCAGATTGTGGGTACACAGGCTGTATTTAATGTCATCATGGGCGAGCGTTACAAGATGGTGACAAAAGAAACCAAAGATGTATTAAGCGGAAAATACGGTGTAACTGTAAAACCGTTTGACAAAGAGGTACAGAAGAAATGTATCGGTGACACAGAAGTCATTACCTGCCGTCCGGCTGATTTGATTCAGCCTGAACTGGATACCTTAAGAGGCGAAATGGCTCAGTGGTCCGAACAGGAAGAAGACGTACTTTCTTACGCACTGTTCCCACAGGTTGCTACAGACTTCTTCAAATACAGAGAAGCACAGCAGACAAAGGTAGACCCTAAGGAAGCAGATACGAAAAACGGAGCTTATCCGGTATAAAATAGCATTGTCCAAGCAGAGCAAGAAAAGCGAAGGCTCAGAAGTCCTTAACGGGACATCTGGGCCTTCGCTTTTTTCAATACTTCAAGGTCAGATTTTGTGACCTTTAGATTGGTTTTATAGGATTTTCCGTCCGGACAGGTGACCTGCACATCAATGACAGTGCCTTCCTGGGCCGCGTGATTGGAAACAGCTTTCAGAAAAGGGAAGAGCTTTGGATGGTTTTTCTCAATGGTATTTTTCATACGGCGAAGTTCCATAAGCTTCAAAGGATTCATCATAAGTCAGTGCCTCCTAGGTATGTATTTTTCTCTGAAAAAGGGGTTGAGTTGGAAACAGTATAGAGGAGAGAAGGAAAAAAGTCAACAGAAAGAAAATTTTTGCTGAAACTTTTTCTTTTTTGTGCTATGATAGGGTACATGTGAAAGAATCAGCAAAGAGGGGTCAGAAGATGAACAATACAGAGCATTTGCTCAGTAAAATGAACCAACAATATCAAAATTTCAGTAAAGGACAGAAAAAGCTGGCGGCCTATATCCGGGAAAATTATGATAAAGCCGCCTTTCTTACGGCTGCAAAGCTGGGAGAAACCGTAGGAGTCAGTGAGTCCACGGTGGTCCGTTTTGCTATTTATCTGGGATATAAGGGGTATCCGGAGTTTCAGAGGGAATTGGAAGAACTGGTACGCAACAAATTAAATTCCATACAGAGAATGGAGGTTACCTATGGAAAGGTGCCGCAGTCTGAAATCTTAGATACGGTCCTTCATTCAGATATTGAAAAGATTAAGATGACACTGGAAGCCGTAGATCATGAGGCTTTTGAACTGGCTATTGAGACGATTTTAAAGGCACGGAATATTTATATTGTAGGAATCCGAAGCTGTGCGCCTCTGGCGGGCTTTCTGGCTTTTTATCTGAATCTCATCTGTGACGGGGTACATCTTTTGAATACCAACAGTTCCAGCGAGTTGTTTGAACAGATGATTCGGATAGGCGAAGAGGACGTGATTATTGGTATCAGTTTCCCCCGGTATTCCATGAGAACCTTAAAGGCACTGGAATTTGCCAATAACAGAAATGCCAAGGTTGTTACGCTGACAGACAGTATTCATTCTCCTATGAATCTGTACTCCTCCTGCAATCTTATTGCCAGAAGTGATATGGCGTCCATTGTAGACTCCCTGGTTGCGCCTCTGAGCGTGATTAATGCCCTGGTGGTGGCGCTCAGTATGCGGAAGCAGAAGGATGTCGTGGAAACCCTGGGATCCCTGGAAAAAATCTGGGATGAATACCAGGTATACAACAAAGATGAGATTAATGTGGCAGATAACCATGACATTGAGTTAAAAAAGACAGAAGTACCCCGGAAATCCAGGGATTAAAGGAGTGTTTTATGGCTAAAATAATAATTATAGGAGGAGGCGCCGCCGGAATGGCAGCGGCGGTCTTTCTGGGGGAACAGAACCATCAGGTACACCTCTTTGAAAAAAATGAAAAGCTTGGGAAAAAGCTGTTTATTACAGGAAAGGGACGCTGCAATATCACCAATTCCTGTGATGAGGAGACTTTTTTTCAATCTGTTGTCAGTAACCCTAAGTTTCTTTACAGCGCTTTTTACGGCTATACAAACCGGGATGTCATCGCTTTTTTTGAAAGTCTGGGACTGGCTGTAAAAGAAGAGCGGGGCGGCAGAATTTTTCCGGTATCTGACCATTCCTCTGATGTGATTAAGGTTTTGGAGCAGCGGATGAAAGCGTTGGATGTGAAGATACATTTAAAAAGCAGAGTGGAAAAAGTGTTGACGGAAAACTCCCTGGAGGGGGAAGAGAAGATACGGGGCGTACTTTTGGAAAACGGAGCCGAAATTTTGGCGGACAGAGTCATTATAGCCACAGGAGGCTGTTCTTATCAGGCCACGGGCTCTACGGGAGACGGTTATACCTTTGCAAGGGAAACCAATCATAAAGTGACGGAACTGCGTCCTGCTCTGGTTCCGATAGAGACAAAGGAAGAATATGTAAAAGACATGCAGGGGCTGGCTTTAAAAAATGTCCGCTTTACTGTAAAAGACGGAAAGAAAGTGCTGTATGATGATTTTGGAGAACTGCTTTTTACCCACTTTGGGATTTCCGGTCCTTTAGTGCTGACAGCCAGTTCCCGCATTGGGAAGAAGCTGGAAAAAAAGGAACTTCAGGCTTTTCTGGATTTGAAGGCAGCCTTGTCAGAGGAGCAGTTGGACGGAAGGCTTTTGCGGGAGTTTGAAAACGGAAAGAACAAACAGTTTAAAAACGTCATAACCGGCATGTTTCCGGCAAAGCTGTATCCAGTCATGCTTTCTCTGGGAGGGATTCCTCCGGAAAAGAAAGTCAACGAAATTACAAAAGAGGAAAGGCGGGAGTTCATCCAAGTGATAAAGCACTTCCCTCTGACGCTTACGTCCCTCAGGGAATTTCGGGAGGCCATTATCACTCAGGGCGGTGTCAGCGTAAAAGACATTCAGCCAAAAAACATGGAGTCGAAAAAGGTGAAAGGGCTTTTCTTTATTGGTGAGGTATTAGATTTAGATGCCGTAACCGGCGGGTTTAACCTGCAGATTGCCTGGTCTACAGCCAAAGCGGCAGCAGAGGAAAGTTTTGAATAAACAGCAAAGGAGAAAAAGATATGTCAGTAAATATCGCCATTGACGGTCCGGCAGGTGCCGGAAAAAGTACCATAGCCAAGGCTGTGGCAAAAGAACTGGAATTTATTTATGTGGATACAGGCGCCATGTACCGCGCTATGGCGCTGCACCTTCTGCGCCAGGGGATTGTTCCCGGGGAAGAAGCGCAGATGGATGCAGCCTGTGAAAATGCAGAAATTTCCATTGTATATGAAAACGGCGCCCAACAGGTGCTGTTAAACGGCGAGAATGTGACCGGAGATTTGCGCAGGGAGGAAGTGGGGAATATGGCTTCCGTCAGTTCTGCAAGACCCCGTATCCGGGAAAAACTGGTGGAACTGCAGCGTGTTCTGGCTTCCCAGACCGATGTGGTTATGGATGGACGCGATATCGGCACCTGCGTTTTGCCGGATGCAGATGTGAAAATTTATCTTACGGCCAGCGCCCGCACAAGAGCCCTGAGAAGGTGCCGGGAACTGGAAGAAAAGGGAGTCTCCTGTGTGCTGGAAGAAATTGAAGCAGACATTAACGACAGAGATCACAGAGATATGACCAGAGAGATTTCTCCCCTTAGAAAGGCCGAAGACGCTGTGCTGGTAGACTCCTCTGAAATGTCCATTGAGGAAGTAAAAGAGGCCATTATCCGTCTCTACCGGGAAAGCCGGAAGTAAAGAAAGCGGGGGAGAGGCATATGGAAGTAAAAGTTGCAAAAACCGCGGGCTTTTGCTTTGGCGTAAAGCGGGCAGTGGAAAAAGCCTATGAAGTGGCAGAACAGACCGCCGGCGGGGTTTATACTTATGGACCCATTATTCACAACGAAGAAGTGGTGTCGGATTTGGAGAAAAAAGGCGTCCGGGTTTTAGAGTCCGAAGAAGAACTGAGAAATCTGCAGGATGGCACAGTGATTATCCGGTCTCATGGTGTGCCGAAATATATTTATGACCTTTTGAAGGAAAAGCAGATAGCCTGTGTGGACGTTACCTGTCCCTTTGTTCTGAAAATTCATCGGATTGTGGCCGAAGAAAGCCTGAAAGGCCGCCACATCGTCATTGTAGGCAATGCGGACCATCCGGAAGTGGTGGGAATTAAGGGCTGGTGTGAAGGTCCCTGCACGGTGATTAAGACAAAGGAAGAGGCAAAAAAATTCCTGGAAGAAGGCCATGAAAAGGTGTGTATTGTATCCCAGACGACATTTAATTACAATAATTTTCAAGAAATAGTTGAAATTTTGGGCGAAAAGCGTTATGATAGGCTTGTTATAAATACGATTTGTAATGCAACACAAGACAGACAGTCTGAAGCAGAAGAAATCGCTAAGCAAGTAGATACCATGATTGTCGTGGGAGGCAGACATAGCTCCAATACTCAGAAGCTATATGAAATTTGTAAAAGCGAATGTGAAAATACTTATTATATACAGACACTTGCTGACTTGGATTCTGATAGTTTCCGATCCGTTCAATGTGTAGGTATTACAGCAGGGGCATCAACCCCAAATAAAATAATTGAGGAGGTTTCAAAACATGTCAGAATTAAGTTTTGAACAAATGCTGGATGAAACATTTAAAACAATTAGGAATGGAGAGGTAGTCGAAGGTACAGTTATCGATGTGAAAGAAGACCAGATTATTCTGAACATTGATTATAAAGCTGACGGTATCATTACCAGAAGTGAATATTCTAATGACCAGAACTTAGACCTTAGAACTGTTGCTCAGCCAGGTGACACTATGGAAGCAAAAGTCCTGAAGTTAAACGACGGAGACGGACAGGTTCTCTTAACATACAAGAGACTGGCTGCTGATAAAGGCAACAAGAGACTCGAAGAAGCATTTGAAAATAAAGAAGTGCTGACAGCAAAAGTAAACCAGGTATTAGACGGCGGTTTAAGCGTACTTGTAGAAGAAGCAAGAGTATTCATTCCTGCAAGTCTGGTGTCCGACACTTACGAAAAAGACCTGACAAAATATCAGGATCAGGAAATTGAATTTGTTATCACAGAGTTCAATCCAAAAAGACGCCGTGTTATCGGTGACAGAAAACAGCTTCTGGTAGCTAAGAAAGAAGAACTGAAGAAAGAACTTTTCGAGAAAATCCATGCAGGAGATGTTGTAGAAGGAACTATCAAAAACGTTACAGACTTTGGTGCATTTATTGACCTTGGCGGCGCTGACGGTCTTCTTCACATTTCTGAAATGTCATGGGGAAGAGTAGAAAACCCGAAAAAAGTATTCAAAGCAGGGGATAAGATTACTGTCCTGATTAAAGAAATCAACGGGGATAAGATTGCGTTAAGCCTGAAATTTGAAGACCAGAATCCATGGTTGCATGCAGCTGAAAAATATGCTGTAGGAAATGTTGTAGAAGGCAAAATTGCCCGCATGACAGATTTTGGTGCATTTATTGAATTAGAGCCAGGTGTAGACGCTCTGCTTCATGTTTCTCAGATTTCCAGAGCACATGTAGAAAAACCATCTGATGTATTAAAAGTAGGTCAGGTTGTTTCTGCAAAAGTTGTTGATTTCAACGAAGAAGAAAAGAAAATCAGCCTCAGCATGAAAGTTCTTGAGCCAGCTCAGGACGAAGCAGAAGAGACAGTAGAAGAATAATAAAAAATCTTTTTTATTAAAAACAGCCCTCACTTTTTAGTGATGGCTGTTTTTAAAATTCCATGGACATAAGAGAGAAGGGTTTCCTGGGAAGTGTTTTCAAAGGGCCAGAGTGCATATTTTTCTTTGGCATGATAGTCCTCCTGGAGAAGAGGAAGGTTTGGAGAGCCGGGAGCATAGACAAAGCAGCCGGATACTTTTTTGCAGCAGTTGTGAGCTTTTGCTTTTTGCCGTCGGCTTTTGTCCAGATAAAGAGCTATGCTTTTGTGTACCGCCTCATCTTCATAGGGAAGATAATAATAGTTTTGATAATCTGGGTAGAAATATTTCAGGGTGCCTTGGTAGAGAGGCATTTTTATTTTGGCTGTAGTATTTAATACAGTAATGTAACAAAAAGGCAAAGCTGCAGAAAGAGCAGCGCACACCGAATGTTTCATGGAAAGAGTAAACAGAAGTTTCCGAAGGGGAGTTCCTTCCGGGCTGTTTTCTGTGAGCTCTTCGGCTTTTTCTATGGTATATTCCCGGTTTAAAAGCTGGCGCAGCCCGCCCAGGGGAAGGAGGGCTGCCATACCTTTGAGGTCATCGCTGTTGTGTAGCAGAAGAAGTTTCTGGCTCTGTGTATCAGGAGATTTTACATAGTTTTGATAAATTTTTATCATTTCTTTGCCGGATAACAGGTCTTCTCTGGGATAAGAAACCAGATTTTCAAAATCTTTTTGTCTGTGGCCGGGCATTTGACGGAAAAAACAGGGCATGCGGAGGAGCTCCCGGTATAAATCTATCTGAGGCATATCAGAGAAAGTCTGGGGAATTTGCAAAGCTTTGCAGCGGTTGGCCAGATAGGGGACATCAAAGGAAGCGCCGTTAAAGTGTACCAGATATTTTTTAGAGGAAGCTATGCGGCAGAATTCCTTTAAAAGCAGGCTTTCTGATGTATCATCGCTGTGCTCTGACAGAAACTGGCAGAGTTCAAAGTCCTGGGCGTCTTCTCTTTGGAAGAGAAGCCCTATGAGAAAAACACGGCTGTTTTTCGGACTCAGTCCTGTAGTTTCAATGTCGAAAAACAGGAAATCCGAAGGATTGGAATCGGGTGAAAAAAATCCGGATTTCAGTTCTGGTGATAATGTATAGATAATTTGTTTATTTGTTATCATTTTAACAAAATCCTTTCAAATTGTTCTTGAAATAGTACGAAAAATCACTAAAAAATTCTAGTGATTTTCGTAAAAAAATGTTATATTATATAACGAAGGAGAAAAGCATGGATATTACAATAGCAGGGATATCTCTATATTATATCATAAGTTGGTTTTTTATCTACAGTTTTTTAGGCTGGGTATGGGAATCCGCATATGTATCTGTGAAAAAAGGAAAACCCGTAAACAGAGGATTTATCAATGGCCCACTGTGTACTATTTATGGCGCAGGTGCAGTCAGTGTATATCTGATTTTAAAGCCTTTTGACGGGAATCTGCTGATTCTCTATGCAGGCGGGGTTGTAACGGCCACACTTCTGGAACTGGTAACCGGCTGGCTGATGGAGAAAATTTTCCATACCAGATGGTGGGATTACAGTAAACAGAAGTTTAATTTTCATGGGTACATTTGTGTCGGGGCTTCCCTGGGCTGGGGTGTATTTACCGTTTTACTGTTCCAGGTACTTCACCCGTTTGTGTCCTGGCTGACTGGATTGTATCCGCAGTCTGTGGGAAAAATTGTACTTTTGATTGTGACTCTTTTGTATCTTGTGGACTTTATTTCATCGGCAGGGGCACGGTTTTGTGTGTGGGAAGGTCCAGACGCT
>OBZG01000269.1_pt1 | contig 55252 bp, 67 predicted proteins | sample 1550701 | NCBI WGS metagenome assembly OBZG01 (sample SAMEA2580229, study PRJEB22360) | human gut metagenome | biome: human gut; feature: human-associated habitat; material: faeces | place: Denmark | collected 2008/2010
GTATTCAGGGTTCGGCGTGATGCCGGACTTGGTGACGGTTTCAGTTACGGTCATAGGGTTATCTCCCTTCTTGGTAATATTGCATCTGTAGCTGCAGCTGAAAGCGGCAGCTGTTGGCGTCCTGGCTCAGTATATACCCAGGCGAGAGGCAAAGGACCCGCTCCGCTTTGCGTCCAGGGCCCAGGCGCGGTAGGTTGCCTGCCTGAGATTGAGCTTCTACCCAGGCCGCGAACTCATCCCAGAAAGAGCTGTTACTCGCTTGCTGAACCTGATCCTCGGTATAGCTCATACGACTGGCCAGTACATAGTTGCGCGCCCTCAAGCTGCCAAAGAAAAACTGTTCCAGCACAAACGCGGAGGGGGTGGATTCGAGGGAAAAAGAGATGGTATCAGTGTCGCTGCCTAGGTAGTCAATGGAGAGTGCTACGTCCCCGTTGTTCAGCTGGTGCACCAGTGGGCACGTGGCCAGCCACTCCAGCAGGGCTTGGATATCTGCGATCACTTGAGGTCCTCCTTTGCTCGGGTGCGGACGAATGCGATAAATCGAGAGCGATTATCGTTGACGCAACGCTCACCCCAGTGGGGCCCTCTGCCGTCTACGCGCACCCCAACGCCTAAAGGGCGCCGGTAGTACTGGGCTGCGGCGTACGGGGTAGCCTGGATAATCTGCCCGCTCCCCAGCACAGTGTGTATGTCCGTGCTGGATACCAGCGCTCCTGTCCGCTTCGGGATATACGGCTTGACCATCCGCACAAACTCCCCATCAGCCTCTCGCTGTAGGCGTTCAAAGGCCGCTGTGTATCGTCCGGCGAGCCCCGCTCTCCAGTGGAGGCCGAGGTTCAGGTTACCCTTTTGCCCCAGCGTTACGTCTGCGGGCTGATTGATTTTGAGCAGCGGGTTATCCATCAGCTCACCTCCACATACCAGTGAGGGCAGTGCCCACCACGATTATCCTGGATGCTCGTTACTGTCCCGGTGCGCCCGCTTGGCAGGATGACTTTATCCTCTAGTGCCAGTGTCCAACGACAGCCCCGGAAAGCGGCCTCTGCGGCCTTGAATGTCTCGGGGGTGATGAACGTATCGCCTGCCGGGTTGGGCCGCTCAGCGGCTCCGGAGGGGACGGCGGTGCTGTGGTGGGGGAAAATACAGAACGTGGTCTGCTCCCGGCGGGCAAAGCCGGGGGTCTCTACGTGCGCGCTGCTGACTTCATGGCAGCTAACAGCGGACAGTATCGTAGTGTAGCTCTCACTTACAGTTCCCTTGCGGATGATATGAGTGAGAGTAACTGTTTGGTCTGCTCCAAGAGGTTTGCGCATAGCAGCCTCCTCATCGTCTGCGGGGCGAGTGATATACGCCGCCCTGATACAGCATCCAGCGGGTAGCTGGGGCACCCAGGGTCTGGTCCACGATCTGCCGTTGTCGCGCGCCGAGGTAGGCCTGTATGTCCATGCCAGACGCATAGCTCTCCGTGTACCCGTGGTTACTGACACTAGTTACGCCGTCCCAGCTGGTGCTGATATCTTCGGCGAGAGCCACCAGCCGCGCCTGACACAGGGCGAGAAGCTCCGTCTGTTCCGGCTCAGTTGCGATACTGGCGCACCAGCGTGTAGCGCTCTGGATGAAGACCGCTGCATCGAGAGCCATCGGCCCAAACTGCAGCTCGGTAAGACTACTATCTGGGTATTTCTCTTTGAACGCAGGGTAGGTCAGCCAGCTGTCCATAGGTTACCCCTCGGCAAAGTTCGCCTTGGGAATGGAGATCTTACCCATGCGGACATTCTTGTGGTCGAACTTGAGCTTCCAGTTGGTGGAAGTAGTGAACTCTGCGTCAGTGGGGGTCTCCTTGGAGATACTATCCGCGTCGAAGCTCAGGCCGTTGGGGTGCAGGATGAAGGCGCGGTTATTGTACAGGATATCGGTACCGCCCGCTTTGGCTGCATCGTACTCGGCGGTATCCGGCGAGATGACCTTGGGATTGGCGGTAAGGACGGAGCCCTGGCCCAGAAGGAAGGTGTTGTAGTTGGTGCCGTCATCGGTGCCACGGTCGTTCTCGATAACGATCAGGCCGTTGATAGTGGGCAGGCTGACTTCCTTCTGGAGCACATTGGTGATGGTGTACTTATTGTAGTTCAGCAGGCCCAGCTTTTTATACTCAGCCATGATCTTGGAGTGCACCACCAGCAAGCCAAACTTGCCAGAGAAGTCGCCCAGAGCGCTTTGCTGTACGTCAATCAGCTGATTCGCGGTCACACCGCCGGATTTGACGGTCAGAGTGTGCCCCTCCAGGCCAGAAACGCCCAGAACTGCATTGACCAGCTTGACCAGCAGGCCCTGCTTGTACATGCGCCAGTAGCGGCCAGTGTTGCGGGCTACGGCGGCCATGGGGTCGGCCGCAGTCAGCTCACGGGTCAGCTCGGTGGCCATCCAAGCCTTCATACGGTCGATACGGATCCAGCTCTGCTTGCCGCCGGAAATCTCGACGGGTACGTTATCAGTCGTACCGTCGCGTACCAGGGGCGCGCTCTGATCAGGGTCCAGGGGGTTATAGAAGCGGATAGTGCCCTGCACGCCGCCATTATCGAGAGCGGATGCCAGGCTCTGGTCATTGGCCAGGATGCCGGATGCCAGGATGGAGTCGGAGAAGGTGGCCTCCTGGTCCACAAAGCCCTGATAGACCTCAGGGTCGAACTGAAAGCCGCCAAAAGTGCCGGTGATAGGCATAAATCATTACCTCGTTAACGTCGGGCAGCTCTCACCAAAGTGGAGAGCTGCTGAAAAAGTGCCGGGTTACGGGTGCGCAGGGCCATGCGCTCGGCGCCGGTCATCTGGAGAAACTCCTGCAGGGTGGGCTGTGCGCTTCCGCCCTGATTGCGGGGCTTCGGGACGACGATGGGGCTGCCCTGGGGTTCGCTACCCGGCTGCGGTTCAGAGCCGCCGTCCAGCAGGACGCCACCGCCCTGCTGGAACAGATACGGCTTGCGGGATTTGAGGGCAGAGAATGCCTGCTTGACATCCTCCGCCTGATTCTTGCTCTCACGCAGTGTAGCTCTGTCCGGCAGCAGCTGGATCACGTCCGCCTCATCCAGAGCGCCTGCCTCCCGGGCAGCGCTGCGCAGCACGTTGTTGAATGCGTACTCGGCGGCCTGGGTGTTCAGCTGGTTCGTCAGGTTGGTGATCTGACTGCGCAGGTCGTTGACATCCACGCCCTCAAAGGCGGCCAGTCCCTGCTGAGCGGTGGCCAGCTGCGCCTGCAGGCCCTGTACAGTGGTCTGGTAGGTGGCTGCGTCCTGCCCGTGCAGGCGCATGATCTCGTTGATCTGCTCCTCGGTCAGGCCCTCGATGGCTCTCAAATCCTCACGTTTCATGGTTTTACCTCCCGGAGGGCGTACAGCAGATGTTTCGCGCTGCCGGTCGCGGTGCCCTCTGCGCCGCTTGTACACCGGGCGCGTGGTGTAATCTGGTGTTATCGTATCACAAACCTGGGGGCTAAAACGTTACGAGTTGGGACTTGCATACGTGTAACTTTAGCTACTGAAATTCCTATAAATCCTATGCGTGCGGGCATTAAGCGTGCTCTCGCGTGTATATATTCTTATTTTCTTCTAATATAGGTCAGGATAAGAGTTTAAGTAGCCATTGTATGCAGGAGCCCGAAAACCCGCATGGATACTCACTTTTTCATGCATACAAGGATTGTTTGCAACTGAATGTTGCAAACGACTGGATTTTTGTTGCATCGGTATGCAGAAGAAACGCCCCGCACAGGGAGGTTTGTCCTCTTTGTCGCGGGGCGTCTTGCAGTGTAGCGGTTACTTTTCCTCCGGGGCGAGAATAAGCTGGGACCCGTCCGGGAGAATAAACGCCAGCTTTGCACCGCATATCGTGGCTGCTCTGGCGAGGTCTTTTGCAGACCAGCTATCCCGGCGCAGTTTGTTGCTCATGGCTTGCGGGGTGGACATCCCGAACGCTGCAGCAAAGGTGTTTTGGTCGGTCTCAGTCAGCTCCAGAAGGGCTTTCACTCGGCTTGATGTGGTCATCTTGGGTCACTCCTTTCTGCCCCAAGGATAGGTCTTGCTGGGGCAAAAGTCAACAACAAAAAGAAATTAAAAAATAAATCAAAAACAACTTGACTTTGTTTTTCGGCAGAGGTAACATGCAGCCACCGGAAGGAGTTCGGGAATAAAATAACGGAGGTAAATAAAAATGGACAAAAAAGAATTGCGCCGCCACCTGGGCACTATAGCCCATGCAATGGATTCGCAGTGGCGCATTATGCGCTGGAAGGACGTGGATGACCGCGCTCGTGGGGTTGCCGCTGGGCAGTACCAGGGGATGACCTTCGCCCTCTCGGCTCTGGGCGGAGACTGGCTGCGGGATGACAACTACCGGCATCGGGTGTTCCTGATGGGCGAATCCAGCCGGGATACCGACGAATACGGCAGCGAGGAGGTGTGAACTATGAAGTTCTATTACAAGGGGCAGCTGGTGCGTACCAGCAAGTCGCACGATTACAAGTGGGCGGTCATCGAAGAGATGGACGACGGCGGTGTGAAGATTCGGGGCTGCCGTGCGGCCCGGCAGGACGCTGAGACGGAGACTCGGTACTGGGAACGCAGGGGGCACACGGTTCGGGTGGTTCCGTTGGACACCGAACCGACCCCTCCGGCGCTGACCTACGAGGAGTTCATCGCACTGGCCAAGGCAAACTATACCAAGGGCGGCGATGGCTACGTCGAATGCTGGGACGAGCGCACCTTTGATTACTATGCAAAAGAGTTCGGGCCCATCACCAAGACCCAGGCGATGCAGATGTTCGATTCGGCATTTGAGGAGGAGAAGGAAGCATGTTCAATCGACCGGGGTGATGAGAGAGGGGAGTGGTGATCATGAGGAAAGTGAACCAGCAGGTCTATCTCGAGGCGATGGCTGCGCTTACGAATCGGTTCTCTGAGTTGAATGGTGCCCGGATTTACAACATCAACTTTGCCCAGCCGGACGCTCCGGTGAGGTTGGGTGTTATGTGGCAGGCCCATGATCTTACGAGCCCGGCAGAGGCGGCCGAGTTTGCAAATCGGATTCTAGACGCTGCTATGGCCGCAGAGAACTTCGTGTATAATGGCTATGTGGTGGACTACAGTGGGGGGTGATCAGTAATGCGGGGACTTTGTGCGGAGATGGGCGGTCAGCGCTGGTACGAAGGCCAGGCCGAGCGGGCACGTGTTCCGGTGGGAGTCCAAGGTTTACCCGGAGGACATCGCGAGTGGTATCGAGGGCGGGAGAGTCTTGAAGCTCTGGGTCGCTGAGCTAGTTCCTGGAGAGGAGAACCGCTGGCAAGAGGTGGTATATTACGACCGTGGGTGATGCAAGCTGCCGTTCACGCAGGAAGCGATGGACTTCGTAGATGAGTTGCTGGACCCCTTCGCTTAAATCACTTAGCAAGAAAAGCCTTGAAGGAATGCTCCTTCAAGGCTTTTTCATTGCCTATTTTCTTGCCTGTGCTGCAGCGCTGGCGGCTTCGCTGCGGCCAAAGCCCGGCACACTCTCGCGCAGCTGATACTGCTGCAGCCCTGTTTGGCTGAGGAAGTCCTTTAACGTTGCTCGGGAGGCGGCTAGTTTGGCTGCTGCAGCTTTTTCGGCGTCCTTCTGGCCACTTTCCTTGGCGATGAGAAAGGCTCGCTTATCGGCGCGGATCTGGCGCTCCTGGGCCCGCTGCATTTGAGTCGCCTTGTAACGGCCAATCTCCTTGCCGTTATAGGTCACGGTAGCAGTGTTGATGGCAGCCAGCCTTTCAGGAGTGTAGCTGCGCACACTTGCACCCTCCCAGTACATGCTCCAGTTATGAGAGCAGTTAGCACCCATAAAACCTCGCACGTCACCGTAGCCGATATCCTCCAGCGAGAGATAGCCGCGTTTACCACTCCGGCTAACAATTTTTCCCTGCCACCAGCTGTGGTTGGTCAGATTATGCCCGCCGTCCCCGGTACGAGCGCCGATGTGTGCGTCTATCTCCATCAGGTCACAGTCTAGCTGATCGGCATTGAAGCGTGTCATTTCCCCGGCCGTTTGGTTGATACCAGTGCGTGTAGCCCGAAGGACCACCACTGCCAGGCTATCCACATGGCCACTGGGGTACGTAATGGCCCCCACACCCTTGGCAGCCAGCTCGTTGAGCGCACGGCGGGCAGAATCATCTGAGCTGAACGCTCCGCTGATGGCGTCAGCGTGGGCCATGTCGAGGTAATAGGCCAGCTGTCTCTGGGTGGTTTCCACCATGTTCTGGTTGCCCATTACAGCCCGGGTCTGGGTCAGGTTGTACAGTGTATTCGTAGTGCGCCGGTAGCCGCTCTGGATGATTTGTTGGGCTTCCTCGCTCGTGCCCAGCGCCGCCAGAGAGCGGCCTGCGTCGGCTGCATCCTGTACATCGTTGCCATACGCCTGTTTCATTGCCTGGGCAAACACCGCGGCCTCCTGGGGCCCTAATTGCTGCATAAGTGCCTGCATTTGCTGCAGGAGATACGCCCGGCTAGCACCCAGCGCCTGTGCACGGTAACTCTGCCACTGTGCGGTGGCTGTGATGCCACCGCTTTTGAGAATCCGGCGCACCATATCCCGCAGGATGCGCTCGCTCAGCTCGTCCCACGGCGCAGCCATGAGCCCGGCATATCCATTGACCTCGTCTGGAGTCAGCATGGGCGCACCTTGTGCTTACCCGCCGTCTGGGTCACCGTGAAGCCCAGAAGCCCCGCTATACGGACCGCTTCATGGTACTGGTCCCAGAGAGCGGGGCTTCGCAGGGTACGGGCGTTCCCTGCTAAAAAGTCCAGCCGTTCAGCTGCCTGCTCCATTCGTTTCGTTTGACTCAGCTTGCCGGTTTTAACCGTCACCATTATCCAGGACTCCCTTCAATATATCTGCGGACCCCGATTCCTGTTGGATGGCTTGCACTGCCCGTGTAGCGGTATCCTCGTCCTCACCGAAGAAGTGCATCCGATACTCAGCTTTGCTGCGGAGCCCCATGCTGACCTCTTGCTGCCACTGGGCCATCTCGGTAATCCGGTCAAGAATAATGCTGTCATCCCACTTGAAAGTGGCCTTTATTTTGCCTTTGCCGGGCGCGTCCGGCACGTGGTCTGCCCAGTAGTCCAGGGCATCAATCAGGCCCCGCAGTGCGTCCTCTAGTGCGGCTTGAAGGTCGGACACCGTGGCGTACAGTTTCTGCTTGCTGTTGACGATCTCGGTGGCGGTCTTTTCTACGTCCGATACCTGCGAGATCACGCCAAAGCTCAGTCCTGCGTGGCTCTCCACATTGCGGAGATACTGATTCAGTCCTGTCAGATAGCTGCCGTCCCGCAGGGCGGGGGAGAATACCTGATAGAACGGGGTACTATCTGTGATACCAGTATTGATATTGATGCCATGGAACAGACGTTCTCTGTGGTGCGGGGCGGTGCTGTCGATAGCCTCCGGGGGCACGCCGTATTCTTTCAGGGCCTGCGCCTTAGAGAGCGACTGTCCGGCGGCGCTGGGCTTGAGAAACTTCTCGTCAGTGTCCACGGCCAGCTCGCCACCCTCGTACTCCCAGTCCAGCCGCGTGTACTGCTCATCGGCGTCGATGATTTGTTTGCGCGCGGGCTCAAACATGGAGACCCCCAGTTCACTGTCAGGGTCTACGCTGTTAACGAGGGGGGTTACAAAGTAGCCCACCGGCAGCTTTTCAAGCCCGGTCAGGTAGGCCACCGGCTCGATCTCGTCCCACTCGGGCCGAATGGTCAGATCTTCGGGGACTCCGAGGCTGTCCTGGGTCGCGCTACGAAAGGCAAGGCTCATCACCTTGATGCAGGGAAACTGTGTAGGTGCTGCGAGGTCGTAGTCATCTAACAGCGCCAGTTCTGCCTCTCGCAGATCTTGTCGGCGCTCCAGAACGTGCATCCATTCCAGACGGTGGTAGTAGTTCTCGTCGTCCTTAATGGTGTCGATAAACACCCCCTCGCTCAGGTTGCCCTCGATATCATGGGCGACGGGGAAGTAGTGGGTCGCATTTGTGAAGGAGATACCCAGGTGGTTGCCGCTCTGGTAGGGTTTCCAGATGCCGCTGCCCAGGGCCAGCGCTACGGTGAAGATGCGCCTCCGCCGGGGAGTGATCACCCGCTGCAGCTGGGTGTTGACCCAATCAGCCCGGGGGCTGCCCTTGACGGACACCTCTAGTTCGAGGGTCGTCAATCGGGCTAGCTCTGTGCATATCAGGGCAGGCAGGTCAAGGGTTAGGGTCTCGGGGTTTTTGTCCAGAGGCAGTCCGTTGATAGCGGCATCGTACCATTCCTCGATGGCTCGCTGCATCCGGTCAGTGACAAGGGTCTTGCAACCGATGATATTCTCAATATCTGCGGGGTTTATCATGCGTTTTGAACACCTCTCTTTTGCCAGACGGGCTCCATGGCGTAGCGTGTCATATCGATGCTGTGGTTCGCTGCATCAACATACCCCGGCATCACGTCGCCGGTCTTTTTGTCGATGGCATACTCATATTCGGAAAACTCCCGGGCCGTCCACGGACAGCGCTGGGGGTCAATGACGATCTTTGCGCGGCTTTGCAGCCACTTCATGCCGTCGGTGACGGACGTGCCGCCGTGTGCTGCGTACTTCCGGCAGCCCCGCAGCCGGTCAAAGCCTAGATCGCGCAGTGTAGCGATCGACCGATTGGCTGCACTGTCGCCGATGATCTCGTCGTGCAGGTGTCGGCGCAGGGCCTCGGCCAGCTGGGCATCGGTCTCCTTCTGTGCCCTGTGCTCCTCGAAGATGTACAGGGTCTGCTGGGCGTGCTGATAGGCCATGCCGCCGAAGTGGTTCGGGTCAGGATACCAGCCGAAGTCCAGGCCGTAGTAGCGGCGGTCGAAGCCTGCGATCTCCTCACTGGTGATGGGCCGCAGCTCCAGATTCTCAAACACGGCAGTGCCGCAGCCCACGACCTCACCCAGATACTCGTGGGCGTATGCCACTGGGTCGCGCTGCTTCAGGGTCTCTGCGTCATCGTAGAAGCGGGGTCCCAGCCACTCGGGCGGGGTGGTTAGGTAGGTGGTATGGTGCCGGAATTGCTTGGGCCTTGGCTCCCTCTTATACCGGTTGACCCAGTGCCGAGCCATGGCCGGGCTATTAAAAGTTTTGAAAGAAAAGCTGAACGGGCCGCCACGGAACACCGACTGCTCTACGTTTCGTATCTCTTCGGGCCCGTCGTACTGGTCGAACTCTTCAAAGTGCATCACACCAAAATAACCAAACGGAACAGCGATGGATTTTAACTTGCCGGGGTCGTCCAGACCGTAGAACTGGATGGTCTGCCCGGTGGGAGCATATGTCAGAGTGTACGGCTTCTTGGTCTGCTTCCAGAGATGCCGGATGCCCATCCGGTCAATCACGCGGTTGTACTCCGGCCAGACGCTGGTGGCAATGGTGTTGCCGACCTTGCGCAGGACGACCGCGTGGATGTTCGGCACCCGCATGACGAGCAGCACCACTTCGATGGCTGCAAAGGTGGACTTCAAGCTGCCGCGCCCACCATCGCCCAGATATTCGTTATACTCACCTGACCAGATGGCGGTGTGGGCGGCGTAGTATTCAGGGATGATCAGGCTGCTGAGTTTCAGCTGCTGCTTGAGCAGGTTTGGGGGCTGCCGTCTTTGGTATGTCATCCACGAACACCACCTTTCCATCGTAGCCGCGCAGCTCTGGGTGCTCGCTCCAGTGCTGGGGATCTCGATTTTTCAAATAGAAGCACATCGCACCCAAGTCACCGCTTTGCGCTTTTTTGAAAAGTGCATTTTCCACGCTGGCGAGTGCTGCCTCCGCGCCCACGCTGACCGCCTGTGCTATGCGCGGGTCTTGTGTGCACCACCGTCGGAAGGTGCGAGGCGGGACGCCAATCTGTTCGCATATTTCTGCTTGGGTCAGTCCGTGCATGGCCAGCCGCTGCAAGCGCAGCAGGCCGCTGGGGCTGTTCCATTTGCTTATAAGGGTTTTTCGGGCCAAGGTTTCACCTCCAAAAAAAAAATAAAACCGACACGCACTGGCCCACAGAGGTCGTACGGGCGGAGGATGACCCGCGTGCGTGCCGGTTTTGGCTATGAAAAACCGGGGCAGATAAGGAGTAGAAAACTGCCCCGGCGGGGATGGTTATTCCAGGCGGATGGCTTTTTCGCCGGTGAAATCCTCCCAGCGTTTAACGATTACGTCCACGTACTTCGGGTCGTACTCCATGGTGTAACACTTCCGGCTCAGCTGCTCACAAGCGATCAGCGTAGAACCGCTGCCGCCGAACAGATCCAGCACGGTCTGCCCGGGCAGGGAGCTGTTTTTGATCAGCCTGCCGCAGAGCACCACCGGTTTCATGGTGGGGTGCTCCGCATTGCGGGGCGGCTTATCGCAGCGGATGACGCTGCTGGGCTTCTGGATCAGCAGCTCCTGTGCCTTGACCGCCCACTCCAGCAGCTCGTCCTTCTTCATCTTGCGCAGATCCTCGGGCTTTGCATCGTCGATGACGGTGGTCTGGCTGCGGTCGTTGACAAAGTAGTGGTTCGCACCGGGCTTCCAGCCGTACAGGCAGGGCTCGTGCTGCCCCCGGGAGGCCCGCCCTATAATCAAAAACACGTACAGGCAGGGCTCGTGCTGCCACTGGTAGTCGCTGTGGCCGAGAACAAGACTGTTCTTGACCCAGACCAGACACCCGTGCAAACCCCAGCCCGCCTCCCGGAACATGGCCCGGAAGGCCTCACCCTCCGTGTCTGCGTGGAAAATGTACGCACTGGCTCCAGTGCGGCAGGCATCGAAGGCTCGGCTGTATGCCTGAAGCAGGAACTGCCGAAACTGGCTTTCTGCCATGTTGTCGTTCTCGATCTTCTTGCCGTTCGAGCCCTGATAATTCACGTTATAGGGCGGGTCGGTGAGCAGCAGATCGGCCAGCTGGCCGTCCATCAGCCACTCCACGTCCTGCGGGTTGGTGCTGTCGCCACACATGACCCGGTGGTCGCCCAGCAGCCAGATGTCGCCCCGCTGGGTGACCGGCTGCTCCGGGGGCTCTGCGGTGAAGTCATCCTCTTTGACTTCCTCATCGATCTTGATTTGGAGGTTCAAGCCAAAGTCGGCCATGTCGTAGTCGATGCCGGTCAGCTCCTGCACCAGAAGCTGCAAGTCCCACTCGGCGACTTCGCCGGTGGAGTTGTCTGCGATGCGCAGGGTTTTGACCTTTTCTGGGTCAAGCTCCGCAGCTACAATAACCGGCACTTCCTGCAGCTTGAGCCTCCGGGCTGCCTTGTACCGGGTGTGCCCTGCGATAATCACACCATCCCTGTCCACGATGATGGGGGACTGGAAGCCGAACTCCCGGATGCTATTGGCGACTACTTTTGCGGCTTCGTCGTTGCGCCGGGGGTTATTGTCATAGGGTCGGATATCTTCCAGCCGTCTGTACTCGATTTGGTGCTTCACGCTCTCCATGCCGGTCCTCCTGCAAAACTAAAATAGGCTCTCTGGTCCATTGTACCAGAGAGCCTATGGTAAAAACGTTATGAGTTATTTTTTCTTGGGCTTGGTCTTTACCTTTGCGGTCTTGTCCAGCTTGGCATAGGGGTCTTTCCAGCCCTTAGGAAGGTCGCCCTTGTCGATATACCCAATGTGGGCATCCCACTCCATAGCGGCCACCGCACGACATTCCCGGAGCGGGATCTTGCCCCCCTTGCGGAGCTCGGCCTCCCGGCGGTCAATCATTGTCATAGCAGAGGTTGAAGAACGACGCTGCAACATTTCTTTTTCGGTCATACGTGAACTCCTTTACCAGTTGTGGGTGATCTGCGCCCGGCGCTTAATCGTTTTGCAAATCGTTAGGGCTTTGCGGCTGTATGCTACCTTGTAGCCCCCGCCGTCATACGCGTTGTATCCTGCGCAGGTCAGCCAAATCGTTTTCAGCTCGTTCGAACCCCATTGTGTGCTAGAGAGCTGGTTGGTGAGGTAGGAGTAGGTGCTAGGATGCTTGCGCTGGAAGTCGGTTTGAGCCCGTTTCAGGTCGTTGCGGTTTGCAATCTTTGCGTGCGAATTCAAGAACATCTTGACCTGGGAGCCATTGGTGCCTGCATAGCAGAGGGCGTTAGCTGTTGCGTCGGTATCGAGGTAGGTGCCACCCCCGTGTACGCCAAAGGACGCATAGGCTGTCTTTCCTGTTTGAAGCTGGTTCAGCGTTCTTACCGCCGTTGCAGCGTTGCCGTCGTAGGGTGTATCGCTGTGATACAGCTTGACTGCGTTAGCTTTGCGGCGAGCCTTGCCAAACGCCGTATCGTCCAGCACTTCGGGCATCTCATTCGCCAGTCCGGTGGTGTTGAGCCAACGCTGGCAGAAGGTGTCGTTTTGGGTGCGGTCAGTAGCAATGGGCTGCGCAGCAACCGCCTTGATAGTGTCTAGCGCCTCCTGGTCACTCATCTGCATCAGCGCTGCGGGGTTGCCCTTGATCTGTGCCAACAGCTGTTGCTCTCGGGTCTGGGGCGCCGCTGGTGTAGCGGCCTTTGCTGCACCGCCTCCGCTCATGCCATGGCTGCCACCCATGCTTCCGCCTCTGCCTCCCATGTGAACCCTCCCTTTACCGTGATTTCTCGGTCAAGGGTACCATGAAAAGCAGGGGCAAAACGTTATGACTTACTTTTTCTTGGTTTTTGCCTTGCTGGCTTTCTTCTTGCTGACGGGCTTCTCCATGCTCAGATTGGGGAAGAGCCGGTTCGTTTTCGGGGTGTCGAGAGGGCGGAACTTCTGCTCTGCGGCCTCGATCTCTTTCAGTTTCTTTGCGGAAAGTTTAGCCATAGTGAGATACCTCCAATTTAAGTTTACCACACTTCGATTTCCAGTTCAATCACGCGTTTACCAGAGCCAAAGGTGTGAGAGGGTCCGGTACGGGTTGAGCGGACGCCCGTAATCTTGTGGCGGGTGCCTACAGCGAGGACGGCCTCGGATTGGCTAGGCTGGATAAAGGCCGTCCGGGTGCTCTTGGCGGTATGGTACCGGATCAGCACCTCACGGTTGCCGGAAACGGATCCGCCCTGCCCATGCTTGCCTGCACTGCGGCTGCCGCCAGGCTGCGGCCAGAACGGGTTATCTCGGCTGTCGTAGGCCGTGGACTCCAGGCAGTCGTTCGTCCAGGTTTTACCCACCAGTGCCTTGCGCAGCTGTGCATCGCTCATACTGCCGTAGTTCTTGACACCCAGGCGCTTGATGAAGTCGTCGTGGTCGGCGCGGTACAGGGTGGTCTCCTGCCCGATGGGCTTTGCCAGTTTGTCCACTGCGTCCATCATGGCCTGCTGCCGTTTGGTAAGAGGCAGGCCGTTAGCGGCGGCCCAGTTAGCGTTCTGGCTCAGGGCCTTGCCGTTACTCTGCATGACCGGGTTGATGTAGTCTGTGACGCCTGCTGCAAGTTTGGGGTTCCGGGCCATCTGCTGCTGCACTGCGCCCTCCAGGGCTGCTACCTGCTGCGGTGTCAGGTGAGCGAAACCGTTGGCTCCGGTGGGCGGGCCTGCCTGCTGTACTGTTGCTACCGGTGCTGCTTGTGCTGCGGGCATTGACTGTACGGCTGCTATGGGCGCGCTTGCGCCGCTTCCCATGCCCTGGGAGCCTCTCATGCTGCTGCCTCTGCCGCCCATTACTGCGCCTCCTCTCTGGCCCTTATACGGGTCGCCATCCCGTGCGGGAATGCCTGCCACGAGACCCCGTATTGCCGCAGGAGCGCTGCCATTTCCTGCGGTACTTTGCCGTAGACCAGCAGCTCGTCCGGCTCGGTCTGTCGAATCAGCTCCTCCAGTCCAAGCAGAAGCCCCTGCAATGCGTCTTTGTGTACCAAGCAGCCCACCGTGCTTATCGCCACTGCACCGCCCTTGGCGATGCCATCAAAGCACCAGCGGAAGCTGTCCTCATCCGACCAGCTCGCCGCCGGGATGGCGCAGACCCCGTTGCGCTGGAGCCATGCGGTGAGCAGCTGATTGCGGTAGTGGTTCCACCGCTGGAGCGGCTCCGGGAAGTCGGTGTAAAGCGAAAAGTCCGGCCCGACCACCAGCGGGAATTTTGCCAACGCCTGGAGGTAGCGCTCCGGCCTCCTCCAGAATCGCTCGAACTGATAGTCATCGAGGAAGAAGTGTACTCCTGCGTTCTCCGGGTGCGTGCAGGTCAGTAACTCGTTGAAGCCGATTAGGTGGTCTACGCCGAAAGGCATCGGCAGTGCCTGGGTGACGGGGTTGCCCGCCGGGGTAAGCTCGATGCCGTCCAGCAGGAACCAGTTCACCAGCTGCCCTGTCCTCATTCGCTCGTTAGAAAAACCCATGCTATGCCTCCTGTGTGTTATCTCAGAAAGCATAGCATGGGTTTTGTGGTCGAAACGTTACGACTTGCCCGCAGCGGCCCCTGCGGGCCTCTGTGCGGGGCCTTTGAGTGCATTGCGGGAAAAGTTTGCCGCCTTGGGTACTGCGGCCCTCAGAGGCGCTGCAATTCCTTCCAGGCCCAGGCCCGCAGGGTTTCGGGGGAGATGCCTCCACCGTAGAGCAGGGCCACCTTTTGCCAGCTGACCTTGCCTGCTCCCAGAAAGGCGATCTCGAAGACCCGGCGGGTCAGTGGGTCGGTGATCGTGTCGATGAAACCCCGCCGCTGGGGGAGGGAAAGCCTGCGGAATGCTCGGATGCTCACTTGTTGTCCTCCTTCTGCTTCGTGTGATTCCAGCTTTTTCTGCTGGTTTTAGTCGGTGTTATCGTCCTGCGCTGCCCGGATGCAGGTCTTTACCGCTTGCATCAGGCTATTTTGGTCGGTATCTTTGCGGTTCAGCGCCTTGACCACCATCTCGTCGGCACCGCCTTTGACAATCAGCCGGTGAACGAGGACGCTCTGGGTCTGGCCCTGGCGGTAGAGCCGTGCTTCGCCCTGGGCGTAAAGCTCCAGGCTCCAGGGCAGGCTGTACCAGATCAGGTGGTGACCGCCCTGCTGCAGGTTCAGCCCGTAGGCGCAGCTGGCAGGCTGGGCCAGCAGAACGTCCAGCTTTCCTGCGTTCCAGTCTGCAGCATCCTGCCCGGAGCGCAGCACGGCGAATCTGAGGTCCTTGTGGCGGCTTTTCAGGGTCTCGGTGAGCTGTTCCTCGTCGAAGCGGAAACCGTAAAACACGAGGGCTCTTTGACCGTCCAGCGCATCGATGAGCTCGTCGAAAGCATCCAGCTTGCACCGGTGGATCTGGTGCACCGTGCCGTCCTCGTCGTACAGGCTGCCGTTGCACAGCTGGAGCAGCTTGCCGGTCAGGGTGGCCGCCTGCTGGGCGGTGATGGTCTCGCCGTCCACCTCCAGCAGGTAGTTCTTCTCCAGCTTCTTGTAGGCCGCCTTGGCGGGCTTGTCCAGCACCACGGGGATGTCGTCGGTGATCTTCTCAGGCAGGGTCAGGTGGTCGGCGGCTTTGAAACTCAGGACGATGTCCTTGATGCGGCTCTCCACCGTCTCAGCGGCCCCCTCCCGGGGCTCGTAGCTGTACTCGGTGGGCCAGAAGTACTCCCGGCGGTAGTGGGTGATGTACCTGCCTAGCCGCTCCCCCTGGTCGAGCAGATAGATCTGTGCCCAGAGGTCCAGCAGGCTGTTGGGCCTGGGTGTGCCGGTCAGCTCCACCACCTTGTGGATGCGGGGGCGTACAGCCTTGAGGGCTTTGAAGCGCTGGGCCGCATGATTCTTGAAGCTGCTGGCCTCATCCAGAACCACCATGTCAAAATCCCAGCCCCGGCCCAGGGCCCGGACCAGCCAGGGCACGTTCTCGCGGTTGATGATGTAAATATCCGCCGGGGCAGTCAGTGCAGCTTTGCGCTGCTTCTCAGTGCCCAGCACTGTGGAAATGCGCAGGTGCTGCAGGTGCTCCCATTTCTCGGCTTCATCCTGCCAGGTGGCCTCTGCAACCTTTTTGGGAGCGACGATGAGCACTTTGCTGATCTCCATGCGGTCGTAGATTAGCTGGTCAATGGCGGTCAGCGTGACCACCGTTTTGCCCAGGCCCATCTCCATCCAGAGCGCCACGCCGGGTTTCTCGAGGATTGCGTCGATGCCCGCTTGCTGGTACGGGTGCGGGTGGAACTGCTGCATGAGTTTTGTCCTCCTCTCTTTTAGCCTTGGGCGTCAGTCGTCGGCGTCTTGCACGGTCCGAAGAAAACTTTCCGTGCTCAGGAGGTCCGTCAGGTACCGAGCGTCCTCGGCTGTGCTGATCTCATAGCAGCGGAAGCCAAACGCTGCCAGCTGTTGCCGCCACCAATTCTGTAACCCTGCTGCCTTGACCTTTGCTCCGGGGCGCTTAATCTCTACAAAAGCGATGACCCCGCCAGGGAAGAGGATCATCCTGTCGGGCACCCCTCTGTGGCCGGGGCAGGTCCATTTCAGGCATACCCCGCCCTCGGCCTCCACGGCCAGCCGGAGGACGTTCTCAATGCTCTTTTCCAGAGGCTTATTATTCATCGTAGTTTCTCCTTTCTCTCGGTGCCCGTGCATACAATGTAACAAAACATACCGAGGCGCCTTATATCTCTACGCGTGTAAGCGCGTGTTCGCGGGCGCATCTTATAATCTTCATATCTTCTTCTTCTAATAAAAAAGATTGTATGTTGAGTATGTTTTGGCCATAAAACCCACATGGGCACTCACTTTTTCGTGCATGCGTGTTTCAAAAAGTGCGTATGCTGGCTCTGTATGCACAGTATGCACGGCGTCTTATTTGCTTGGTATAGTCAGAAAATGCACGCTTTTGTGTATGTCCGTGTATGCATTGCCGCCGACCTGGCTGTATGCGCTTTGTATGCACAACGGCGGGTTTCGGCGGGTTCTGTATGCACGTTTTGGCGGGGGTAATTACTCGGTTTTTCTGCGCCAGATCCGCTGCACTCCATAGGGCCCGTGGCGCTGAGGATTCTTTGCGGGCTGCCAATTCGGGGCGCTGTTCAGCACGGCTGCGATGCGCTTGGACTGCACCCGGTCGGGGGCCCGGCCGGTGCCGTCGAGCACCTCACGCCAGATCTCGTTGACGCAGCACGTGGTTCGCTGCTGGGTGGTTACATTGGGGTCGGTGGGGCCGTTTTCCCACCAGCAGACCCGCTCGTCGATGGTGCGTTTGGCCCAGTCCAGGGGCAGGGGCTTGTCCAGGTAGTCGAGGATGCTGCCCTCCCAGGGGTCTCGTTCAGTGTGCGCCTGCTGCTCTGCCAGGGCGGCTTTTTGCAGCTCATCCCGCAGGATCAGCTCCTCCCCCGCGTTGTATCGGACTACGGCTTCGGCCCATAATTGGTCGACCTCGGCGGGGGTTAGATCGTCGTGGACGACCCTCGTGCGGCGCTCATAGCTGCAGTCTATGGGCCAATACCGGCGGTTGCCGGTGGCATCGCGGAGAAAATCAGAGCTGTTAGAGGTACCAAAGAACACACATCGGCGGGGGTACTGCACCGTCCTCCGGCCATAAGCGGCCCGGTATCGGTCCTCTGTCTGGCTCAGGAACTGCTTGGCGGCCTCGCTCTCGCTGCGGGAGAAGGCGGTCATTTCGCCCAGCTCGACGATCCAAACGCCGCGCAGATTCTCCCGGGCCTCCTTGCCGTCAAAGCTGGTTATGCTGTCGTTGAACCACTCGCGGCCCATCCGGCTAAGGAGCAGGCTCTTACCGATGCCCTGCCTGCCGCTGAGGATGCAGATCTGGTCGAACTTGCAGCCTGGGCGGAAGCATCTGGCTACTGCCGCGACGAACATCTTCCGCGTGACTGCACGAGTGTAACTGCTGTCCTCCGCGCCTAAGTAGTCGATGAATAGAGTGTCCAGCCGCTCGGTACCGTCCCATGTGAGGCCGCTCAGATACTCCCGCACTGGGTCTTTGGCGTGACGGCCGCCGGTCAGGGCTACCGCATCGGCGGCCTTGCTGGTCCCACTGAGATGGTAAACCGTCTCCAAATACCATCTGACCCCGGCATCGTCCTCGTCGCTCCAGTCACGCTCTTGTGCCTTGTCACTCCAAGGGAAAGGCCCTTTGCACCGCAGCCGCTCCGAGAAGGTGTCCGACCAGATCCGGCCTTTGAGCGCAGGGTCGTGCTCTAGGATGACCCACGCGTTTTGGATGGTGCAGGCGAGGGCGCCTTTTTGGGTGCGATCGAGCTTTTCCTGCCATTTGTCCGGATCAAGGTCCTCATCGGGTAGGGGGCTGAATCCCTCCAGTGCGTGGTCTACAGTCTCCTGTCGCAGCAGGGCTGCTGTAGGGCCGTCGTTCTCTGCCAGGGCCCTCATCTGCTGCCAGCTGGGCAGGGAGGCTGTGGGTGTGCCGGGTGCCGCTGCAGTGTCTTGGTCGCCGAATAGGTGGATCCTCACCAGGTCCCACGCGTTCAGCAGTTTCCCTCCAGCCGGGTCGGTGCTGTGGTGGCTATATATAAAGGTATCGTTGTCGTACAGCACCGCGCCTGCTGTGGTGCTGCCTGCGGCATAGGTCAGGCGGTCTTGCCCGGCATCCACATACACCCCGGGCAGAAACTTTGCGATTGCCGCCCGGATGTCGTAAGTCCGGCAGAAAGCGCCCACCACGCCCTGCTTGGCGGTGGGGTCGGCCTGCTTGCCGCCGGGCAGCTTGACCGCCTCAGCAGGGCACGCAGGCCATTGCCGCACGTCGTGCCAGTCCTCGTAAAGCCAGAGGGTGTCGTCTACGCTGATCCGGTCGCCGTCCTCGGTGGCCTCGCAGACCCACTGGCTGTCGCTGCTGCGGCTGGGCCAGTACATCAGGCGCTCGGCTTCAAAGGTGGTCTTGTCGAACACCTGCATGGTGGGGTCGAGCATTTGGGCTACCATCCGGGCGCAGGGCTGGTACTCCTCTGGCTGCATTACACGGTCGGTGGGGAAGATTGCCCGCAGCCGGGGGTGTTCGGGGTCGTGCTTCCGGGTGGAGTATACCGTGGCTGTGCCCATGGCTTTTATGACAGCCACCCACTGCTCTGTGCTGCCAGGGGCGCAGTTGTCCATATCCAGCGTGATCAGGCTGCGCCCGGTGCAGCAGCCGCGCTTGCGGCTTTCATCCCGCAGGCTGCCGCCCACAAAGCCTCCCACGTCCTTGAGGGTGTCCTGCTTTGCCTTGGGCAGGGCCATGTACTCGGCATGGGTCTCGGTGCCGCAGTTGTTCCACATGGCGTTCTGCAGATCGTCGGTGAAGTCCTCCCAGGTCATAAGATCCTGCGCCCAGCTGGATGCCCATCGGCTGCCGCCCACGCTGATCTCAAGTGGTGTAGCGCTCATTTGTCCTCCTCCTTCAGCGGGCCATAGCGGAAGCGGTGCGCGTTCCATCTGGCCTTTGCATCGATCTGCGTGCTGCCGCGCTCGCCGACCCTGCCGCAGCGGGTGCAGACTACCGACCAGCCTCCGTCGGCTGCATACCTGCTGCTCTTGCGGTACCTGGTCAGCCCGACCGTCCCGTCAGTCCTCACCCCGACACCGTGGGGCAGGGCCCCGCAGGTGCAGGGGCACACATCTGAGTTGTTGGGTGGGTAAGTCTTGCTCATCGTCATCAATCCTTTGTAAAGAAGTCACCGTGCCAGCCTGCCGCGTTCAGGGGCAGCCCCTCGGCCCAGGGCGGTACGATGCTCATAATGCGCACCACAGCGTCCAGCGCCGTCTCTGCGTCCTGCGTGGTCGGCAGCTCGATGATGACCTCGTCGTGGACGTGGAACACCACTTGATACCCCGCGCGGCGCAGGTTGTCCAGTGCAAAAGCCAGGCAGTCACGGCCCACGGCCTGAGTGAGGTTCTCGGTCAGCTTGCCGCCGTAGGTCTCTGCCTCCCGCCAGCTGCCGGTGTCCCACTCCTTATAGGTGATGCGGTCATCCGGCGTGGCACCGGGGTCGGCGTAGAAGAGCTTGCGCCCGCTGGGCAGCTGCATCGTCAGAAACGCGAAGGGAACCCCGGGGGCCAGCTCCTTGCGGAAGATCACCCCCGGCCGGGGTACGGTAGATCTGCCGGTGCGAATGGTATGTACCGCGGCTTTCTGCATCGCATCCCAGAGCTTGCAGATGCGGGGGTTCTGTTTGCGCCAGCGGCGTACGATATCCATCAGGCCCTCGTCGTCCAGGCCCAGCTGATCGCCGCCCATCCGTTTCATGGCCCCGACACCGCCCTGGTAGCCTAGAGCCAGCGTTGCTACTTTGCCGCGCTGGCGGTACTTGTAGTTGGGGTTGCCCTTGACGATGCTCTCAAACGGTACGCCGAAGATGCGGGCTGCGGTGGCCTCGTAGATCTTGCCAGTGGTGCGGAAAACGTCTAGCACCCACTCCTCACCGGCCAGCCATGCGATCAGCCGGGCCTCGATGGCCGAGAAGTCGGCATCCACGAAGGTGCACCCTTCGCCAGGCACCAGCGCCGTGCGGATCAGCTGGCTCAGAGTGTCGGACACATTGTCGGTCAGTAGAGCTAACGCTTCGGGGTCGTGTAACTTTACAATGCTGCGCCACTCAGCTTGATGGTCGAGGTAAGTGCGAGGCAGGTTCTGCACCTGAAGCAGCCGCCCGGCCCAGCGCCCTGTCCGGCTGGCCCCGTAGAATTGCAGGGTTCCACGCACCCGGTGGTCAGGGCCTGCGCTGGCTGCGATGGTCTCATACTTGGTGTTGCTGGTCTTGCCCAGCTGCTGCCGGAGCTCCAGCACCCTGCGCACGTCGCTGGGCAGTTCTCCGGCCAGCGCCTTGCCTACGTCCTCTTTGGTCAGACCCTGCATCGGCACGCCCCGGTTGTGGAGCCAGTCGAGGAGCTGGGCACGGCTGCCAGGGTTGGCCAGACCGGTCAGCGTCTTGCTCTCGGCGGTCTGCTCCTCCGTGATCAGCGCGGAACAGGCGAGGGCCCCCTTTACCAGGGCCATATCCACGGCCACGCCCCGGGCGTTCATCTCCACATCCTCCCGCCACTGCTGCATGATGCTCTCGGGAACCGGCCAGGGGGCCAGCTTCCGGTCGTTGGCCCGCTCTGCGATCACGTCCATGCCGTTGTACCTGCAGAACAGATGCCATTTGGCGGGGTCGTGCTGAGGCAAGTTGCGGGTGCGCCCGCCGTTGCGCTTTGTGGGCTTGCAGGGCTTGCAGAAGTAGGTGATCAGCGCCTTGCCCTCTTTCATCTTGAGGGTATCCTCCGGCTGCTGCAGTACCTGACCCAGTGCACCCAGCTGGGCGGGCAGTCCGCAGTAGAGGGCGTGGATCATGCTGCACTCCCACTGCTGCAGCCAGAGCACCCGCTGTTCCCAGCTCAGCTCCATGTACTCAGACAGACACCACCACTCGAAAGCGGCGTTGTGCGCCCGCTTGGTGTAGCTGGCATCGAACAGCCACGGCATACTCACATAAAGGCAGCACCGCGGGTCAGGTTCCAACGTCAGGTCAAGCACTGTCGGTGCAGCTGAATCTTCTGCGCAATAACCGAACAGCAGCACCTGAAACTCTGGATCCTGTGCGTACCGGAAAAGCCCGACTTTGCTGATGTCCTGCGGCGAGTAGGTCTCGATATCCACTGTGATGATCGGTTTCACGGGTTCCTCCTTTCCTGATAAAAGACCGGAGGTCCTTTGCGGGGGCCTCCGGTGTACGGGTGTTTAGTCGAGGAAACTGTCATCGTCGTCGCTCAAGGCCTCGAAGCCGTCCAGGCTGTTGCCCCCGCTCAGGCGCTCGCCGTCGCGGATCTTCTGGATGACTTCCAGCCCTGCACCGATGCCCCGGTTGCCACTGGCGCTGTAGGAGAAGAAGCCTACCTTGACCTTGGCGTAGCAGCCACTGTACACCTCGTCCTGATCCAGCACTTCGTTGCAGGCCCGGTCGATGATCCGGGGGCGGCGGTCTGCGTTGGCGTTGATGAACCAGCAGCCCTCGTAGTTCTCGTCGTCCTTTTCCTCGTCGCCGTCACGCAGGGGCTCTTTCAGCTTGGGCGGCAGCTTACCACCCCACTTTGCCAGGGATGCGGGGTCGGTCTTGATGGCCTCGATGGCCTTGCGGATGGCGGCCAGGGCGTTGGTGTCGCTCTTCTTAATGAGCAGGCAGCAGCTGTACTTGGGGTCGCCGGTGCCGTTCACCTGCTTGGGCTCCCAGATGTTGGCGTAAGACAGACGGCACGGAATGATAACTTCGTTGGTGTTCATGGTTAGTCCTCCTCGGGCTTGAAGCCCTCTAAACGGTCGTAAGCGGGGCGGGGGTCACTGGCCTGTGCCAGCTTGGGAGCCCCCGGGGCCCTGGTGATAAAGGCCGACATGGTTTCGGCAAACTTCTTTTTGCCGATCATCTTCTCGGCCACGGTCAGCGTGATGGGTGTGCGTGTGTACAGCATGGCCTCGTCGATGCCGTCTGCCTGCATCTGCCGGAAGGCGGCATCTTGGTCTGTCCACTTGCGGGTGCTGCGGCCCTGTACCAGCTTCCATCCGGGGATTTGGCGTCCGTCCAGTAGGGCCTGCTGCGCATAGTCCTCCAACTCACGGGCGTACTGTGCCAGCCCGTGTACCTTTTGCAGCCAGCTGCCGAGCTCATCGTCAGAGAGTGTAGCGGGCTCCGCGTAAGGCTCAAACCCCGCCAGCGGGCCGTACTTGTCCATCCAGGCTCGGCAGTTTGGGTGGGCCTTGCAGAAGCGGCAGTGGGGGCCGGTGCAGAACTCGCCCTCGCCCCGCCATGCCCTCTCGGCGGCAGGCTGCAGCACCTCCCGTGCCCAGGTGAGAAGGTCGGCCAGGGAAATCTCCCAGGTCTGGGGCTCCTCCTGCATCCGGGGCTGTACGATGCTCAGGCGCACTGTGTCGACATCTTCGATGCCCTCAAACAGGGCGTAGGCACCGAGGGCGTAGTACATGAGCTGCGGGTTGCGCTCCGGGTTCACCGGCACGCCCTGCCCGTACTTGAAGTCGATGATGTGCAGGATGCCGTCGCCGATCAGCAGGCAGTCGCAGGTGCCGAAGCCGCCGGGCACCCACTGGCTCACGTCCACCTCCTGCTCGATGAACACCTCGGGCTGATGGAGGTAAAGCCCCCACTGAAGGTGCACAAAGTCCACGTATTGGTTAGCGGCTTTGCACATCTCAGGTGGGACTTCGTCCTCATAATCGCCGACATAACCGCCCGTCATGTGCAAAGACCCTCGGTGCAGCAGTGTCCAGCGCTCGAGATTCGTCCGCAGCCAGCTCTCGCATACCTCATGGGCTCTGGTGCCATCTTCGGCGTACTTGCTGGTCTCCTCGGACAGATTCTCGGTGGCTCGGGCACTGGGCGGGCAGGCGATCCACCGGGCTGCGCTGGAGGCACCCAGCAGAGCGTGTTTAATTGGAGGCATTTGCGTCCACCTCGTCTTTCAACTTGAGCAGCTCCTCCCAGACGCTGGTGTAGCTGTCAATTGGCAGTTTAGAGATGGATGCAGCACCGGTGGCTTTGATGGCTGCCTGAACACCTGCCCGCTTGCCTGCCACGATCAGGCTGCGGGCCAGATCGCGGATCTTGTTCAGTGTGGCGGGGTCAGGAACGGAGCCGTTTGCAACCGCCGGGGTGGTCGCTGTTGCCGGAGGTGCAGAGGGGGCAGCAGGGGCGGTCGTAGTCGCAGCAGCACCCGCATTCTGGGCAGGTGCACTCGTAGGGTTTGCCTGCTGCACCTCCGCGGGGGCGGCTGCGGCTGCGGGCTCCTGTGTGGGCTTTTTGGCCTTGGCGGGGGTCTGCGCCTTGGGCTTGTCCGGCTGCTGTACAGGCGCGCTCTGGAGCTGTGGAAAGGTGTGCCGGGGAAGCTCGGCTGCGGTCATGGTGTGGGTCTCGACCCCACCATTGGGCGAGGTGTTGACGTTGATGGTCATGCCGCCCAGCTGGGTCAGGGTGTCCAGCAGTTCGGCTGGGGTTTCGCAGTTGATGGTCAGTGTGAAGTTCATAGTCATGCTCCTTTTATAAAAAGATTCTGTCGAATCTGTGCTTTGCAGTTCGGAGCTGTATCTTTGCCATTGCCGCGCTGTGCCCATCACTGCCGCGCGACGCGCCGCAACGCCGTTGCCTCGCCGCGCTGTGCTTCGCGTGGCTGTGCTTCGCGTGGCCGTGCCATTGCCGCGCCTCGCCATGCGTCGCGATGCTATGCCATTGCTAAGCAGTGATAAGCAAAGCGGAGCGCTACCCTGCGATGCCATTGCTAAGCACCACCATGCTAGGCCCTCGCGATGCGGGGCAAATCATAGCCGTTGCTATGCTTCCACAGCGGCCCAATGCCTTTGCAATCAGCCGAGAATCTCGTAGGTGAAGCGGCCCTTGCCGCTGTTGCGCCACTGGCCCAGGCCCCGGAGCTTGCCGTAATCCAGCCACTCCATCACCGCTTTTTCGTGGGCATCGTCCATGCAGGTGATCTCGAACTCGCAGGTGCTGCCTGCGGGAATCTGCTCGGAGTTGGCAAGGCTCACGCGTTCGCCCTGGGCTGTCTGGGCCCGCAGGGGGCGCTGGCACTCAGTCATCTCTCCGCTGAGGGTCAGAGGGATCTGGCGGGGCCCGACAAATATCAGGCCGTCGATGATCTTCTTGTAGGCTGTCAGCTTGCCGGATTCGTTCACTGCTTTCTTCTTGCCCTTCTCGTCTTTGCCGCCGATACGCCCCAGCATACCGCAGGAGTCCTTAAAGAACCCCTTGAGCTGGTAATCGTATAAGATCGGCTGCCCCGCCTCGTTGCGGGGGAATACCGTCATTGCCCTATCGGCTGCGGCATCCGCGCCCAGGGCGGCTACCTCATCCTCGATGGTGGAAGCGTCGGGGCCCTTGGATGCGATGTACTCACGGGCCACGTTCGGGTTGGCAGGCCAGGTGCCGAGCAGCGGCTCGGTGAAGGTCAACTTGACTTTTATTGTTGTCATATTAGACAATCCTCCTTTATTTCCTTGGTTAAAGTTCCAGCGCTGCGCGCAGTGCTGCGTTCAGCCGAGCCAGGTCGGCATCGGTCAGGTGCCCCATGTAAGACTCCAGGTCGCAGCTGTCGATACAGCGCAGCTGGTTGGTCAGCGCGACGCAGGGGTCACCATATCCGGTGAGCAGTACGTTACTCCGGAAACCGTCCCCGTGGGATATTTGGGCGGGGCTGGCGCTCATGAGCACCACCAGCACCCGCGTGCTCTGCTGGTTGTCCTTGTCGGTGCTGACGATGATCACCGGGCGGTCTCCGCGCACAATGTGCGTCTCAGGGTCTCTCCGGTGAGTGTCCTGCATCCACCAGATGTCGCCGCGTCTCTTATCTACGAACATGCTTGTCCTCCTCCTTTGACATGAGCTGCATCGCTTTGTATTTGCCGTAGCTTAGTCCCGCATCTGCTGCGGCCTTTACGTCGTCCTCCAAGGTGCTAGGGGGCGGGTCGAGGGGAGTGGTGTGATCTCTTTGCCGCTGCCGCTCAAGCTCCCAGGAATCCCGGCAGGCGTCGCACCGCTTGCGGTTGCAGGCTACTCCGAGCATTACAACGCCGCAATCCTGGCACACCCGAGTGTAGCCGTAGTAATTTCTCATGCGCGCCTCCGGCCGTCATCAGCCTGGGGCAGCTCTGGAGTCCGCGCATGCTGTCGGTGTACCGGTCGGCAGAGTCGGTCGGCCTCCATCTCCAGCCAGCGGGCGTACCCTATGCAGGGGAGCGCCAGGGCGAAGACGCCAACCGCAGCCAGCGAGTACCCAATCATCCCGCCGAAGCTGGCAGCGGTTTCAATGCCGCTGGCTACTAGCAGGCTGGCGATGCCCGCCGCGATGGCGCTGGTGTAAAGCATCTTTGCACGGCGGCGCAGGGTCTTTATCTGCTGCCGCAGGCTCGTTGCGCGTTTCATACATCCTCCTTTTCATCGTTCACCGGAGAAATGTCTGGGAAGAAATAGGCTCCAATCTGTTCCTGGGGAATTCCCAGTGCCTTGCAGATGGAGGTGATCTCGCTGGATAGCCAGGGCTGTGTGCCCCGCATCCGGCGGCTAAAGGTTTGGGCGTTCATGCCCACCGCTTGGCAGACCTCCTGGTCGAGCAGCCCAAGTTGGCGGAACCACCCCCGCAGCCGCCAGTAGGGGCTGCGCTTGAAGCTGCCGGTCAGGGGTGTGGAGAGGGCAGGTGCTGCGGCTATGTCTTTGCCCACAAACCAAGGCTCGTCGTTCATTTCGACGGCGTGGATGGAGCCGAACTCCGGGTGGTTGAAAAGTTGAATGTCAGTCATGGGCGTTGTCCTCCTTCTGGGTGATCAGTCTTTGGATGGCGGAGCGGAAGGTTTCCTCGGCCCCAGTGGGGGTACGGCGCCGATTCAGCACCATGCTTACATACTCAGGGGTCACGCCTACGGCTCGGGCGAGCTCGCTGCGATTGATCCCGTTGTCCTTCATCAGGGCCCAGATTTCTGCCTGCCAGGATAGGTTCATAGATATGCACTCCTTTCTGCGGAATAATTGTTTACAAAAATAAACGAATATGCTATAATCAACTTGTGAATGTGGGTTTGGGTTTATTTCTGTGAACCGCTGGGCCTAGTATAGTTCATTTTGGTAGACCTTTCAAGCCCTAAAAGTACATTTTAGTGAACTTCGACGTTTTGCACAAGGTCTACGGGGGTAAACTATGTTTTATGACAAATATCGGCAGTTGTGCGGCGCTGTAGGAAAGAGCCCCTCGGCGGCGGCGGTGGAAATGGGGATCAGCAAGGGGACAGTGTCTACCTGGAAGAATCTCGGCCGTACCCCGCAAACGGCGCAGCTGAAAAAGATAGCGGACTATTTCGGTGTATCGATTGACTATTTGCTGGGGAACACTGAGGACGCATATGATTGGGACGCTGACCCGGATGCCCGTCTTGCGAGCGTCTACGGTCTTCGCTGGGACTTGCTGATGGAGAAGCACCATGGTGATGCCTCGGCAGCCTGGGCGGAGTGGCAGGACATTGAAAGGGACCAGGCAGCAGAGGCGGCCAAAGGACAGAAGTGCTACATAAAGAAAAACGCCCCCGCAGCAGAGAGCTGTGAGGACGATAGATTGCCCGCCGGGGCGGTACGGATGAACGCCTGTCTTGTGGCCCCTCTGCTGGGTACTGTCCGGGCAGGGCTGCCAATGTATGCAGAGGAGAACATCGAGGGGTACCTGCCCATCCGCCAGTCAGATGGGGCACGTTACTTCTGGCTAAATATCAAAGGCGACAGCATGAATGCGGCGGGGCTGGAGGAGGGGGACCAGATACTGGTCCGAGAGCAGCCCGAGGTGGAGAACGGAGAGCTGGCCGTGGTGATGGTCAACGGCGACGCCGCTACGGTGAAGTTCTTCCGCCGGGAAGGTGATCTGGTGATCCTGACCCCGAGGAGCTTCAACCCCGCCCACCAGCCGCAAATCTATGACTTGAAAAAGACCCCTGTCCGGGTGGCGGGGCTGGTAGTAGAGTGCCGGAAGACCTTCCACTGATTTTTTGACTACGTTGGCTACAATGTATACAGAAATTCCTATAAACCCTACGCATGCGGGCATCAAGCACATTCCCGTGCGTATATATTCTTATTTTCTTCTAATATAGGTCAGGATAAGAATTTAAGTATGTTTCAGTATGTTTTGCCCCAAAACCCGCATGAACACTCACTTTTTCGTGTATACAAACTCGCGCAAGGTTTGTATGTGGACAAATGTTGAAAACAACTTGAATTTTGTTGCGGCACCCAAAACCTAAAATGCAAAAACGCCCCCGGTGCGCCAACACCGAGAGCGTTTTAAATAGCTCGAGTCCACCTGGAAGGTGATACCCAGACCAGCCATCTGTATTGTATCACCTCCGGGCGGGCTTGTCAAAGTGTACCCTTTCTGGAGGTGCTTTTATGGGGAGAAGAACAAACTCGGCCCAGTGGCTGCCCAATCAGCAGCGCTGGCAGATTAAGGTGCAGAAAAACGGAGAGCGCAGAGCTTTTACATCAGCTACACCAGGCAGAACAGGTCAGCGCGAAGCGAACCGCAAGGCGGACGCCTGGCTGGATGAGGGGATCAGCGTCACCCGGCGGAGTGTGGGGGACCTGTATCCTGAGTGGCTAGATGAGGTAAAGCAGACCACAAGTAGGGCCAATTGGGAGCCTATGGAGAGCCGTTGGCGTACGTGGATCGCCCCATCTTTGGGCCGATGCCAGGTGGACGCCTTGACGGAGCAGCGGCTGCAAGCGGTAGTAAATCGGTGCTTTGCTGCCGGGCGAAGCAAGAAATACCTATCTAATATCTGCGCCGACCTGCGGGCCTTTTGCAAGTGGCTGCGGCTTTCCCGTCTGTCAACTTTGTATCCGGAGGCGCTACACGTGCCCAGAAGTGCCCGGACACAGGAGAAGGAGATCCTACAGCCAGAAGCGCTGCAAACCCTGTTTACAGTAGATACCACCCTGCTGCGAGGGTGCAGAGTGCCTGACCCATATATACATGCATACCGCTTCGCCGCGGTCACTGGCTTGCGTCCAGGGGAGCTGGTCGGTCTACGCTGGTCCGATATCCGGGGCACTACTGTCCAGGTGCGGCGGTCTATCAATGTCTACGGGGAGCTGACCCGAGGCAAGAACGATAATGCCCTGCGCTCCTTTGCATTGAGCTACACGGCGGAGGATGTGTTGAGGTCCCAGAGACAGCTGACCGGCGGCGAGGAGTATGTATTCGGTATTTCGTCGGAGGGGCAATTCCGCAAGCGCTGGCGGGCATACTGTGATGCGAATGGCCTCCCATATGTGCCGCCCTACAATTTGCGGCACACCTTTGTTTCTCTTGCGAAGACCCTCCCAGAAGGGGCGGTGAAGTCCCTGGTAGGGCACTCCCGCCAGATGGATACGTATGGGGTGTACGCGCACCTGGTGCAAGGAGAAGCTGCCCAAACCGCCCAGGCCCTGGAGAAGGTGCTGGGCCGGGTGCTGGGGCGGGAGTAACCCACTTTAGTAACCCACTTTTTGTGGTCGGGCGTGATACCAGCTGTACGCAGGTGGTATCCGGAAGCCCCATAAGGTCGATGGTACGCGAGTAAATCTATCGAAAAATCACGTAGTAACGTGACTTTCTGGGTTCGACTCCCATCGCCTCCACCAGCAAAAATCGCCTAGAAACGTAAGTTTCTGGGCGATTTTCTTTTTCTGTACCACACTATTTACCACACTTTTGCAAGTGTGGGCAGCTTTACCCCTGTCTAATCTCGATTTTCCAGCCCTGTTTTTCGGGCGGCAGCGGTACACCTTCCTTGTCGTGGTTCATCTTCTCGTCAAGGTCGCACAGGGTCAGGAAAGCGCTCTTGACGTCGGTATAGTCCCACTCGGGCATTTGCATACCACAGCGGGGACAGGTACGGCCAGCGCCCTCGTCCCCCACTACCTCATTATCATAGCGCGGGAAGTCTTTGCCGCAATACGGGCAGATAAGATGCAGTTCAAGCATGGTTTTACGCTCCTTCGTTCTTGTTGAAAATAAGACGGTCAAGGCTGTATGCAACGCTGTCTATGGTGTGATTGTCCCGATCTGGCACACTGGGCAGGAAATTGCCGTCTTTGTCCGTGTCGTACTCATATTGCGAGAACTCGCGGTAGATGTTCGGCGTGCGCCGGGGATCAACTACAAGCGTCCGCTTTTGCAGCCACTTGATGCGGTAGTTCACACAGCCGGGGTGCTTGGTACAGGGACGCGCCTGCAAGCCGTATGTACGCAAGTCCATGATGCTCTTGGGTTCGGCGCAGTCGCAATAAATAACCTGTTCCGGGGCTGTTTCTGCGCCTGTGATGGGGTTCTTTCTGGTTTCGCCCACATGGTCAAGGCCGTGCGCTCTGATCTCCGCGGCAAGAGCCTCATTCGACAGGCCGCGTTTGTAAATCTCATCCGCAAAGTAGATGGTTTCGGTGCTGCGGTCATAGAACAGAGCCACAACGGCAGCAGGGTCAGACGCAAAGCCGAAGTCAACGCCCACATAGCGATAGCATTGCATTGCAAGCTCTTCGTCTGCGATCTCTCGCACTTCCAGCGTGGTGAAAACCTCGCCGCCGCTGCCGGTGGGAATGCCCAAATACTCATGCTCGTACACCTTCGGGTTTAGGCTCTGGATGCGCTGGGCTTCGTTCAGAAACACCTCTCCCAGCCATTCAGGCGGCACCTGGGTGTAGTCCGTGTGCAGGGTCAATGCTTCCTCATTGGGCTGCTGGATAAACTTATTTGCCCAGTTATTCAGGGACACAGGCGGATTGAAGCTGCGGAACACCACAGGCTTGCCGCCACGGCCTACAGACTGCATTACAGAGCGTACAAAATTTTCACCGGGCAGCTCGGAAAATTCCTCGAACCATACCCACCGAAAGAAGCCCTTTGCAGGCTTGATGGACTTGATCTTGCTGTTATCGTCCAGCCCTCGAAAGATGATCTGTGCGCCGGTAGGAAGGTAGGTGCAGCGCATGGGCGACACGGTGCAGCTCCACAGGTCAGACACGCCCAGCGCGTCAATAGCCCACTGGATTTGTGCAAACACGGATTCCCGCAAGGTGCTGCCCCACCGTCGGAACACCACAGCAGAGCCGGTGCCGGTGGGGTCTTTCTGAATGCCGTCCACGATCTCCAACGACACAAAAGAGGATTTGCAGGAGCCACGCCCACCGGGCAAATTGTAGTAGGTGTGTGCATCGGCTGCTATATCCTCATGCAGGGCGTGATATACAGCCGCTTCGTGCTCGGTGGGGTCGATGCCCTGCACGCGCTCAAACGTGGCAGCTCTGGCCGCTTTCCGGGCCTGTAGTGCCCGGATGCGCTTTTCCAGTCGGTCAAGCTCCATTCGCTTCCACCTCGTCCAGCAGCTTTTCCAGCTCTGCCAGCTTCTTCTGCTGTTCGTCAATGCGGATGCAGTTTAGAACGCTGTTGCAGCAATTTGTGATAGCTGTTGCCCGCTGCGGGTCGATCTGGTTATTCAGCAGCATATTTGCGATCTTGGACAGTGTGCGGCGTACCTCTGCGGGAGTTGAAAGTTTGATCTTCAAATATACTCACCTCGATATAAAAAGGGCGCACAGGTCAGCCCCATGCGCCCAGATGATGCCATATCAGACAACAGCCTGATAATAGATAGCCTTTGCCTTGTTTTCCAGAACAAACGCGTCGTAGTAAATACGGCCCTCCACCAGACTGCCGGACAGGAAAGGCGGGTCAAGGTGAATCTTGTACTCTGCCAGCTTGACCGGGGCCACCGTTGCGACAGGATGCGCGATCATGAAGCCAAACTTCGCGGGCAGGCGGTTGGACGCGATTTTCACCACGTTCAGGCCGTCCAGCTGGGCAATAACGCCCTTCTTGCGCAGTTCTGCACCGATGTCCTGATTGTCGAAGGTGGCCTTGGACTGCTTCAGGAGCGTGTAGGTGGTCGGGGTCAGAATGAGCACGCGGTCAGATGCGGGTACCTCTGCATCATCCATCTGGGCGTTTGCCGTGATGATCTCGGTATAGATGTTTTCAGCGGTCAGGGCTGCGGCTTCCGGCTTAATGCCTGCATTTGCTGCCATCACGCTGTAAACATAGGAGTCGATCTCCGGGAACACCTTCTCACGCTGCTGGCGTGCCAGAGCGCTGGCGGCTGCAACCTGCATCTTGGTTTCGTCCGTGTCCATCTTGTCCACCTCGAACGTGAAAGAACGATCTTTGTTGATCGTGAATGTCTCGGTGGTGGCCTGCAGGGTGCTGATCGTGCCATACTGAGACTTGTTCCCCTCCAGAATGGGGCCGTTGCGGTTGAAGTCCTCCATCTCGGTGGACTTGACCTTATACAGCTTGATGGTCTTTGCGCCGTCAAAGCTGAAATCCTTGTTCGTCACAAGGCTGGTTTTGCTCTCGGAGTAAAACTGTTCGTCTGTATATGTCTGGAACTGGGTTGCTAACTCAATAGCCATTTATAGATCCTCTTTCAGTTGCTCAGACCGAAAGCCCGCTTTAACTCAGCGTCTTTGTCTTTGCCCTGAGAAAGCCACATCGGCGGGGTGTCCACCTTTGCGCCGGTGGTCGTCTTAGTGACGCTGTACCCATTGCCGGTGACGCTCTGCACCGCCTTTACAGCGGTCTTGAACGCTTCTGGGTCGCTGGTGTCCAGCTTATCCAGCAGCGCCGCGCTGATATGGTTATCAGCCAGATACTGCTTGCAGGCTTCCCGGGCTTCCCACTGGTTGAAGCGCTGACTTTTGGCTTCCAACGCTTCCTCGCGGGCTTTCAGGTCTTTTTCTCGTGCGTCAAGGTCGCCCACGCGCTCGGCACTCTTGGAGCGCTCACGGGCAAGCCGATCTGCAACGATGGTGTTTACTTCGTCTTGGGTAAAAGTCCGCTCAGAGCCGTTATTTTCGGCCTGCTGGGCGGCGCTGGGGGTAGGGTTGGGATTCTCCATTGATAGCACCTCATTTTCCGTATGAGTAGACGTAAAAAGCAGCAGGCGGCAAACCTTATGCCGCGCATGGTGCACCGGAGAAAGGAAAAGCCCGGTGCAAGGGGTATGTCCGCTCCTGCAATGCTGGGCGCTCTGATCGTGGGTCATGGCACACCCACAGCCAGACCGTGCAGCAAAGAGCAGTCAGGAGCCGGACGGCGCTATAAACCGCCTGCTACGCTCAGTATACCACATTGCGTTGTAAAATGCAAATATAGTGCTATGCAATGTCATTTTATTGCCACATTGCGTTTTTGCTGGGACAGCATCAGGCTGTATTGTCCGTAGGTCATGCCCATAGCATCAGCCATTGCGGCAGCTTCGCCCAGTGACAGCCGTTCGCCGCGTTCCAGATGATATGCAGCCCATGCCAGAGTTTTCACGCGGTTCCGCTCCCGTTCGTCTTGGGCTTGCTTCATCTCGCAGTCAAGACAGCGGATTCCCGGTGCAAACTGGTACATCACAGCCCCACAGACAGGGCACTTCTTGAGCTTCTTCTTCGTCATGGTATAGAATGACCTCCGGCAAATAAAAAGAGCGCACAGCGGCTTGCTGGGCCGTCACACGCTCTCAGGGGTGGGGGTGGCGCTATGTACTCAACGCACCACCGTTAAATTTTACGCGTTGTAATGGTCTAAAAGAGCGCTTGTACTACGCTCATATTGTACCATAAAGCGGACGCAACCGCAAGAATATCACCTTGCAATGTCATTCTTCGGCTTCTTCTTTCTCGTAGTCGTCCAGCCATGCTTCCACAGTAGGAATATTCATCGGCGGCGGCGCAATCACGGTGTTGGTCGCTGCATCTGCGATAAAGAAAGTGAAAGTGTGCTCGTCAAAACGGACGTCCAGACCAAAAGTATGGGCACGCTTCATCTGCTCAATAAGCCGGATCATCCCTCGCTGTTCGTCCTCGTCCAGCTTCTCAAAAGCCACGCACAGGGCTTCTAAAGATTCTTCTCTCGTCATGTTGCACACCCCCTTACCGGATGCCGCTGAACCACATCACAGCGGCACCCACGAAGAACATCAGCGCCACAGGGGCGACACAAGAAAATTGATAAGCTGTGTAGCCAAACATTGAAAATCCCTCTCTTTTCTGATAAAATGAGGGCGGGAAAAGCCGGTCAAGCAAATCCCGCCCATTTGCCGCCCACGCTGCTGGTACAGTGTGAGCGGCTTTCTGTTTGTCGGCGGTCTGGGGCTTAATTGTCCTTGTGGGTCAGCTCGTCCGTGGTGATAGCTGCCTGCATCTCTGCCGCCTTGTCGAAGGCGTTCTCTTCGGCTGCAAAGACAGCATCAGCGGCACGCTCGTACAGCTTGGAACGGGTTTCCGGGTCGATGCCGTCCAGATGGTTGATTGCGCCCAGCAGCTTGGACAGCTTCTTCATCAGCCGGCGGTTGCTGCTGCGGTCGGTGATAAGTGCAAACAGGTTCGGGTTAGAAGTGTGGTTGATAATCATGGTTTTGTCCTCTCTGTGCCCTTACTGGGCACGCTCAAATATGCAACACGGTCAGATTAGACCGGGTTCGATGTAGTCAGCGGGTCAGACCTTTGGCGTGCAGCCAGATCAGGCGCAAAGCCCGCAGGTCTGCTTTTTCCAGCAGCTTGGTAATAGCGGCAATGTAGCTGCTGCGGTCGGTGCTCTCGTTCATGGTGTCACCTCCTCACGCGCTCTTGCTACTGTCGCTGATCTGGGCGGCAGGCTGGGCGCCCTGCGTCAGCTGGGGCAGGGGCGGTGCCTGCAAGGCTTTCACCGGGGCTTTATCCATAGCAGTCACAAAACCGCGATAACGGTTCCTTGCAAGCTCGCTGCGCGAACTCTGGGTAAGTGCTTTGATCTGCGTTGCAGGCGTTCCGTAATAGTTGCGCACGGCTTCCGGCTGTCTGTCAAAGATGGCCTGAATTTTCGCCTTACCGCCGCCGTGGTGAGTTCCTTCGCTGTCGGTGTAACCGGCACAAGCCTTTTCCCAGACCTCTTGCATACTGCGTGCCGTGTCCAGCGCGTTTTCCCACATCCGTTCCGGGGACGGCAGCGCGTCAAGCTGGATGTCCCGGACGGCAGTTGTCCAGTCGCGGAGAAAATAGTTCAGGCACTTGCACTTAGCCAGCGCAATAAGAAACGCCTGTTCGGCAATGTCGTCCGGTACGGTGCCCAGGTTGGCCGCGTATGCTTTCAGCTGGGCGGTCACTCGCTCATCGGAAAGATGCTCGCCAAAATAGGCCATTCGCGCCTGCATAAGTTCCTGTAATTTTTCGGTTGTCATTCGATCACCCCATTTTTTCTTTTAAGGTCGTTGATAATTCGGCTGATCTGGTCGCCAGCGCTCTCAAACTCTGGCACAGTGCTGGTTGGCTTGTCCTTATCCAACGGGTAAAATTTCAGCCAGCCCTGCCGCGTGGCCTGCTTGATGATCTGCACCCATTCGCACCGGTGGAATTCTTCGTCCAGCTGCTGGCACAGACTGCGGCGCATAGTATCGGTCAGGCTCTTGCGCTTTTCCTTGCGCATTCGGTCGTAATCCTGAAGGGCTTGCAGCAGCTCCCCGTCACCATTGGCAAAGGTTGTGAAAATATCTGCCGGGGGAGTATCAGGCTCGCCAGCCGCGGCAGCGGCGTTGCTCTCCTGTTCTAACCTACACTTCTCTACACTATCCTTCACTATACTATACTGCGGTTCCTGCTGATTTCCGTTTTGGTTCCTGATTGGTTCCGAAATGGTTCCATTGTCAGAAAGGATGTAACGCTTTGATGCTGATTCTTTCAGCAGTGCAAGCTCGTTTTGAAACATAGTCTTGCGATAACGGTCACTCTTGAGCGTGTTGTTTACCTTCCAGTCAGTCACAACAAGCACACCAGAACTGAACGAAATCACATAACCAGCGGCTTCCAACTGCTTCAAATCACCAGTAGTGCATCCGATGGTGCGCACGATGGTGCGGGGGCTTGAAACAAACCCGTCATCATCAGCACGCATACCCAAATGAAAGTAGAGCGCCTGCGTTTTGGGCGGTAGGTCAAGAAAAGCGTCAGTTTCCACCACGTCCACCGAAAACATTCTTTTATTTGCCATCATGCACCCTTCTTGCTCTTGGGAGACGGTTCAAAGAAAAACTCTCCGATCTGCTCCCGGGGGATGCCTAGCACCTCAGCCACGCGCTGAATCTCCCACGCGTTGAAGGGTTGTTTCCCTTGCATCCGGGAACAAAGCGTGCTGGGAGCCATCCCTGCGGCCCTTGCCACTTCGTTTTGTTTGAGGTCGCACTCGACAAAGCGCACCCTCAGACGTTTGAACATTCGGTACATCGTTCACCCCTCGCTCTCTACCAATTCTTCCAGCGGCACGCCCAGCGCGGCAGCAATGCGCTTTGCTGTGTTGGCGGTGACGCTGCCGCCGTTCATTGCTTTGCTGAGGCACGGACGGGAAAGCGTCATTTCTTCCGCAAGCTGAATCTGCGTTTTGCCAGTGCAGATGAGTGCACACTTAACTTTCTGCTTATTGAATCGCATTTTGTTCACCCCCATGCAGTCGCACATTTGTTTACCATTGACTGCAAAAACAGTATAGCATATTTCGATTATGATGTCAACTGTAAACATTTTTACAACTATCTCATCTTATAAATCGCTTATATAATTACATACCTAAGATTATTTTTTGTAGAATCAATCCGTTTGCATTGTAGACATTGTAAACAAATTACCTTCATGGTAGAATAAAACATGAAAGTAGGTGATGTAATGCCGACAATAGGGCAGCTCATGAAAGCAAGAAGAAAGCTCGCCGGATTAACGCAGGAGCAGGTTGCCGAGAAAATGGGAGTCAAACGTGCAACATATGCACAGTATGAAGCAGGAAATAGGATACCTTTAACTATGACACTTGCTAAAATTGCACACGCAATCGGGTGCAAAATGGACGATTTGATTCCGATTGATGAGCAAATAGAAACAGCCCAAAGAGAGATACAAAGCACTCTTTGGGCAGCTGAAACACTTGCAAGGGACAACGGGAAGCCGTGGGACGTTCCGACTTATAATCAAGAGCGAGAGCGTGTTATTCTGGATATGTCGCGGCGTTATTCGGTTGCGCCTGAAATTCTTTTTGCATTCATCCCCCAGCGAACCGATGATGAATACAGCAAGGATGCGATATATATTGATTCCACTCATGAGGGAAGCGCCAAAAACAAAGCCCGGCACTTGTTCAATTCGCTGCAATCCGATGTCCAAAAGAGAGCAGCCGTGCAGATTGCAATAGATGATCTGTGGAACCGTTACGGAGAAAAGCCGCTGCCCGTATTTGAAGCAATCCTATCAAAGTGCTACGAAGAAAATAATGCTCACACGCTGAAGCTGGTTGAAGATTTGGAAGCTCTTGTATATGCTCCCGATAAAAAATAAAGCCCACTGACGGGCAATCATTGACATAGAAAGGGGGTGCAGCAGATGAGCAAGCGGACGAACACAGCCGTTTGGCAAGAAGCTTACAGCCGGTGGCGAGTGGCGGTGCAGAAGGACGGCCAGCGCAAGTATTTTTACAGCAGCACTCCCGGGCGCACAGGCCAGAGAGAGGCAAACCGAAAGGCTGATGCTTGGCTAGAGGACGGCGTAGGCGTGAAGGCAGGCCGGGTCGAGGATGTTTACAAGCTCTGGCTCGAGGGCCTGAAGCAGACCACCAGCGCGGGCAACTGGGAGCCCGTCGAAAGCCGCTGGCGGGTCTGGGTGCTGCCGATCATCGGGAAAAAGCGGGTCAATGCCCTTACCGATGCCGACTTACAGACCATCATAAACAAGGCCCACGCGGCAGGCAAGAGCCGCAAAACCTTGCAGCTCCTGGCCGGTGACTTGCGGGCCTTTTGCAAATTCTGCCGCAAAGCAAAGCTCTCCACCTATCTGCCGGAGGATGTGCAGATACCGGCAGGCGCGCGTCTGAAGGGCAAGAAGGTCTTGCAGCCCGATGACCTTGTAAAGCTGTTCAGCATCGACACAACGCTTTACAGGGGCAAGCGGGTGCATGACGACTTTATCCACGCTTACCGCTTTGAAGTCTTGACCGGCCTTCGTCCCGGTGAGCTGCTGGGGCTGCGCTGGGCAGACATAAAAGGCAGCACAGTCAACCTCTCCCGGGCTATCAACGTGAAGGGCATAGAGACGCGTGGAAAGAACGAAAACGCCGTGCGGTCATTCGTCCTGTCCGACGTGGCTAAAGCTGTCCTAGAGGCTCAGAGGGCTATCACCGGCCATTGTGAAAGCGTGTTCTGCTTAGAGACGGAACGCCGGTATTATAAGCGCTGGAAAGTGTACTGCGCTGCCAACGACTTGCAGCCGGTCAGCCTGTATGAGCTACGGCACACCTTTGTTTCCGTGGTGAAAACCCTGCCTGCCGGTGAGGTGAAAGAGCTGGTCGGCCACTCTGAGGACATGGACACTTTCGGCGTTTACAGCCACGCTCTGACAGGCGAGGACATCGCCACAGCGCAGGCCGTCAACGCGGTATTTTTGAAGCTGCTGCAAGGCTGAAAATACCACACTTTTTACCACACTTTCAGATTTTAGAGGTTGAATCACATTTCCATAGGCCGAATTTCAAGCCATAGCAACGCCATATTTTTGAGCCGAAAATCCGTAATTTTTCACGATGAAACGGCGGGAATTAGTTCGACTCCCATCGCCTCCACCAGATGGACATTACACGAACACCTACTTTTTCAAAGGCGGCTTCGCCGTAAGGGTGTGGCTGTGATGTCAAAACAGAAATCGAGGGTCAAGGCACTTGTGTGCCTTGACCCTCGATTTTTAGATGTATACTGAACTTCAATCAGTTGGTGACATACCCAACCTTAAGTATTTAAAATAGTTTTATTGCTGCAATATCCGTTATAGTATTTTACTTGAATTAATGAGTATTATTTCTGCAACTGACTTAATAAGCGCAATTTCTGCACTGAGCTGCTTTTTATTTTTGTAAGGTTTATACTGGTTCGCTGCTTGCTCACTTTTGCTATGCACAAGTGAGTTTCTTGTTTCATAAATTCGAGTCGCCAAATTAGTATATACTCCTTGTACATCTGACCAAGAAACTTTTGTCTTCTTAGAAGTCGTGAATGGTACAAGGTTATTCTGATAATAATCAATAGCTTGTGAGTCTATTTGATCAATGCGTTTTTTTAATTCATCAATTGGCACATATTCTACTAAAACATATTTTAAAGACTCAAATTCATTCCCTTTACCCGATTCATCATCACTGCTCATATGCTTTTTAATATATTTTGCCAAGTCATAGAGTTTTTCTTCACTTTTATATGAAAAATCGGGCCGAGTTATTCTATCTTTGATTTCTTCCGTTAGCTTTTTTCTGAAAACAGCATCAAAATAATGCTCAATAATATGATAAAAAGAAATATACATGGTAAACGGATCCCTGGATTCCATTGCCATAGTATAATAATCAAGAACCTCTGCATTGTATATTCGTTGTGGCGGCGAGTCAACTTCTTCTCGAGTATAACGTAACACAGAATTACCGATAGAATACATATCTTGGATATCTGTGTATTCAGAAATTGGAATGCTCTTTTTGTACATAATTAAAAATTCAAAAGAAATCGCACAATCTCTTAATCGCTTAGCAGAAACGGGAGCTACCGAATTAATTTTAAGCGTATATGCTCTTAAAATCTCTGACAGTAATTCCAATGGATTTTCGGAATCTCCTTTGTTGAAATTATGCCTAAATATCATTCTGCATCGATGTCGCAAATCGATATATGCTCTTCGTCCATTAATTCTAACGCTTTCAGCGATAGAATCTAACAAAAACACACAATAATCGAGAGAAGCGGGGCCAACGGAATATGAAAGGCCATTTATACTATCGTTTAATGGTTCCATATCCGTTACATATCTTGACATTGGCCCAAATAGTTGCAGTGCTACTTCTCTATAATTTGTTGTTAGTATTTCAAGCTTATCTTTTTTGTAATTTTCGATGTTATCGAATGCTTGCTTTAAAATATCGTTAGCCAAAACTAGCTCCAAAGATTCATCCTGGGAGAATGTAGAGTTACAAACGATATCACAATTTTCGTCCACTTCTGTTTCAAGACAAAGAATTTCCTTTAAAACCTGTTTTATTTCTAAATAACTTGCCATGAGATTTCCTCCTTATTTTTTTGTCTCTCACACAGCGACAGTAACTATCCCCGTTCTTCTACTTTCATCTGATTTGATATATCGGAAATTCTATATTTTATACTTTCTTTGTGCATCTAATGTTTCGATTAACTTGGACTCATATCCATTCTTCACTTTACGGAATCACTCGGTAAAATATCTACAATATAATCCAAGGTACAGTTTAGTGCCCGACAGATTTTAACCAGTACTTCTACGCGTACATCTTCGTTTTTCCCCAGTTTGGCCATAGCGTTCGTGGTGATTTTCGAGGCTTTGATTAAATCTGTTTTGCTCATTCCTTCGTCGATGAGAATTTTCCATAGCTTATTATAACAAACAGGCATAATCTTCCTCCTTGTTTACCCTTTTGTTATGTACTGTTTTATCACAACACGAAAAAGATTTCAATTTGAAATTGAATATCTCAATATTCAATTTGCTTTTAGCACACCTTTGATTCCAACTGGTACGTCGCGGAATGCGACGTACCCCTATGGAACAAAACTTTTCTCCTCATTACTGCGACAAAACGGAACGCCCCGAAATAGGGCGTCCCGTTGCATATTATCTTAGAATTTTACTTCACTCCTTACTTTTATCAGAATACTTCTTTTTCCATGCTTCCAATTCCTTCCGACCTTCTTCGCTGGCGTATAATTTCTGGATTTCAGGCGCAAGGAATCGTGCGAAGGAATCAATGATGGACTGTGGCAGTTCGATCTCATATGGATTTTGACGTTTTTCCTGGCAGGCCATAGTGTATTGCCCCAACAGCAAAACCTTTCCGGCTCAACTCAGTCCATCTCACACTCCTTCCCGACGATACACAGCTGCCAAAGATTGTTCCCATATACAGAAGGAGAACAGATCATTTTAAAACCTGAGAAATTTCTCATAGAGCTCCTTTCCCATCCCTTCCCTTCCGGGGTTTTCGCCGGAAAAGCCCGCACAAAATAGCTCGGATAGGAAGGGAATGAATCGAATTAAACTGGGTATATTTATCTTTTTCTTTTTATCTACCGTCCGGTTTTCGCACTTCAATAAAGCGGATTACAGTACTCGTCGAATCCGTTATTCAGACTTCCGGCGTTCCGTGACCGGATTTCTTGAAGTCGGTGTTCGAAACCGCTTCATAGTGTTTTGGGTAGATACGGTTGGGTTTTCCACACCCCTGTTTTTTGATGGATACAAGATCTGCATATTGCAGCTCCCGCAGCGTGTCCACCGCTTTTTGACGGCCACAGTGCAGCAGCTCGCACACCTCGTTGATGGGGTAATACAGATAAATTTTGCCATAATCGTCGGCCCATCCGTTTTTGCGGGACAAATCAGTTCGACGCAGGATCATCGCATACAACAGTTTGGCTTCGCTTGACAAGGAGCAAAAACTTGGTGCCTCAAACAGAAAATTGGGCAGTCGTATAAAACTTTGGGCCGGTGGCTTCTGATGAATGTAAAAGGGTTTTGTAGCCATGACAGGTACCTCCATGCGGACAATTAGAACGTGATTTCTGAGCGATAAGGGGTATTGCTATTCATCTCCATGATTGCCAGGCTGGAAACCGAGCATATATCCGGCTTTTAGAAGCTCTATTTGTCCGTATTCGACCTCCGTTTCCTGTCACTTGCCGTTTTCTGACGGCGGTGTACCTTGCGGGCACAATTGGAACAATATTTGGCGCGGTTGGATTTTGCCAGAAACGGCGCACCACATTCTGCGCATCGCTTCAATCCTTTGGGACTGGTGATTTCAGCTTGTAAAGCCGGAGCACCCGGCAGAACCCAATCCCGGAACCAGGTGCAACACAGAGAATAAGATATGCTCTGTACACAGACACAAGGCTCGCCATCATCCAGCGCAATACAATTGCCGCCGTCATAATTGCAGCAGGATTTTCGAATCAGCGCATTGGCTTTTCTCCTTTGCTTGGGTGTCATTTGAATCGACAAATTGTTTTTCCTCCCAGCTTTGTGGTTGCAGCTTGTGCAGATATTTTTCCATGCGCTTTCCTCCATTTCATGTAGAGAATTGATTTTGTGAGATTTATAGTTTATAATAAACATAAACCGTAAACTCTAATTGAATTATACCGTAGGAAAGTGCTTAAATCGGTATATCAACCATAAATTATTTCAGTTTCAAAAATGATTTACTTATAAATTGTAGTTTATAATCGGACGGGAGGATCAACTCATGCTGTATGACGAAGCACGGATAGCGCTGACCAAAGAGCGGCTGGAAGATCTGCGCAAAGAAAAAAAGCTGTCCTTTGAACAGCTTTCCAAGCAGCTTGCAGAGCGTGGCGTCAACATCAGCCATACAAATCTCAAAAATTATGAAATCAACGATCCAGTTCATCCTCTGTATGGCCGCACCCGTAGCATGAGTATCGAGTGTTTGGCTGCTTTTGCGGATTTTTATGATGTGTCGATGGAGTATCTACTAGGGCTGTCTAACTCCCGCAAAAAGGAATACCACGATATTTCTGAACAGTTAGGTCTGTGCGATAAGGCGATTGACGAGCTTATTCAGTGTAAAAAAACTCCAGCAGTGAGGAAGGGCAACAACTATATGTTTCTCAAGATACGGCCATTCTTAATGATTTTCTAATTAGCGCAGAATTTAGGCGTGTGATGGAAAAAATTAAGCAAAGCCTTTTTGCATATTACATGTACCAGTTGTCCCAGGACGGTATCTCTGCACAAATACGGAAAGAAAGCATTCAAAAGATGGAAGAAGCTCAGAAGGTTTTGGATGCGTGCGGTTATTGTTCAGTGGAGTATGATCTGATTTCACAGGTCCACATGGAAAACGCCATAGGCATCTTGAATACCTATCTGCGTGAATTGCCGAAACAGCTCTATAAAACACATGTACAGAAGGCAAAAGATAGGCAGTAATGATATACTGAAACACCGGATAGGGCACTAATAACAATAGATCGGAGAACACCTTTATGAATAAACAACAGCTGGCAAATAAAATCTGGGAATCCGCCAACAGAATGCGTTCCAAGATTGAGGCAAATGAATATAAGGACTATATTTTGGGATTTATCTTTTATAAATTCCTGTCCGACAAAGAAGTTGAATTTCTGAAAAAAGACGGTTATGAAGATGATGATATCAAAGAGAATGCCCATGAAAATAATGAGCTTCTTGTGGACTATTGTCAGCAGCATCTCGGGTATTTTATCGCCTACGATAACCTCTTTTCTACCTGGTTGGCAAAGGGCAGCAGTTTCACTGTAGACAATGTTAGAACCGCTCTTTCTGCTTTTAACCGTCTGATCAGCGAAACACAGAAGAAAGTATTCAGCAAAATCTTTAACACGCTGGAAACCGGCCTGAGCAAACTGGGCGACAGCACCAGCAGCCAGACCAAGTCCATCAGCGAACTGATTCAGCTGATCAAAGATATCCCTACCGATGGCAAACAGGACTATGATGTTCTTGGCTTTATTTATGAGTACCTGATCAGCAACTTTGCGGCCAATGCGGGCAAAAAGGCGGGTGAGTTTTATACCCCGCATGAAGTATCTCAGCTTATGTCTGAAATTGTGGCTCACCATCTGAAAGACCGGGAGAAAATTGAAATCTACGATCCTACCAGCGGCTCCGGCTCCCTGCTTATTACCATCGGTAAGAGCGTTGCGAAGTACACCAAAAGTAAAGACGACATCATGTACTATGCGCAGGAACTGAAAGAAAACACCTATAACCTGACACGAATGAACCTTGTCATGCGGGGCATTAAGCCAGATAACATCTTTACCCGCTGCGGTGATACCCTGGAACAGGACTGGCCCATGTATGACGATGTGACCCAGGAATATAATCCCCTGTATCTGGATGCGGTTGTCTCCAATCCGCCCTACTCCCAGCGCTGGGACCCGAAGCATAAAGACACAGATCCCCGTTATCGTTATGGCATTGCACCTAAAGGCAAGGCGGACTATGCGTTTCTGCTCCATGACCTATACCACCTGAAGCCAGAGGGAATTATGACCATTGTTCTGCCTCATGGTGTTCTGTTCCGTGGTGATGCGCTGGGTGGGCCGGATGGTCAGGGTGAAGGTGAAGGCAAGATTCGCCGAAATCTGATTGAGAACAACAACATTGAGGCGATTATTGGTCTGCCCGCTAACATTTTCTTTGGCACAGGCATTCCCACTATCATTATGGTGCTGCGCCAGAAGCGCAAAGAATCCGATGTCCTGTTTATTGACGCTTCCAAGGGATTTACCAAGGTTGGTAAGACCAATAAGCTGATGGCGTCGGATATCAAGCGGATTGTGGATGCGGTTGCCACCCGTCCCGAGAAGATTGAAAAGTTTGCCCGGCTGGTTTCCAAAGAGGAAATTCGTCGCAATGGCTACAACCTGAACATCCCCCGCTACATTGATTCCTCTGAAGCTCCGGAAACATGGGATATCTACGCCACCATGTTTGGAGGTATTCCTAACCACGAAATTGACCTTCTGGCTTCCTATTGGGCCGCGTTTCCGCAGCTGCGGGGAAGCTTGTTCGCGTCGGATGAAACACCCTATTCTCAATTAGCTGTCCAAAATGTCAAGGCGGCTATTGAAGGCAACAGCGATGTGCAGGCATTTGTTGCCGCTCATCAGGCTGCGTTCGTTAATTTTGACGCATATCTGGACAGCGAACTGATTGAGAAAATGATGGAGCTGAATGTCTCCCAGACAGAGGACGCCATCACACAAAATATCTTTGGCCGCATTGAGCCCCTGCCGCTGTTGGACAAATACCAAGCGTATCAGCTGCTGGATAATCAATGGGTGGGTATCGCCACCGATCTCGAAATTGTCCAAACCGAAGGATTTGCAGCCACCAAGCAGGTTGACCCCAACATGGTCATTAAAAAGAAAGGCGACAAGGAAGAAGAGGTGCAGAGCGGCTGGGTAGGCCATGTGATCCCCTTTGATCTGGTGCAGACTACATTGTTGAGAGAAGATTATGACGCACTCAAAACCAAGGAAGCTCGACTGGATGAAATTGCGGCAGAACTGACCGAGATTATCGACTCCATTGACGAGGGTGACCGCGGTGACTTTCTCAACGAGGACAACACCGCCTTTGTTTCCAAGGAGTTTACAGCAAAGCTGGCAGAGATTTATGGGGATGTTTCGTCCCCGGAGCTGGACGGCTTGCAGGGGTATCTGGAGCTGCTGGACGCGAAGGCCGGAAAAGCGGAAAAGATTCACTACATCCATACCCATCCGGAAGTCAACTGGGCCAATGTGGAGGGAAATGCTCCCTATACTAAAGGAAAGGTTTTGGCGTATGTCAAGGCACTGCGGGAGGCGTATACCTTCTCGGAGGATTCCTTTGAGGCGAAAATGGTGCAGGCCGATAAGCTGATGGCAGAGGAAAAAACGGTCAAGAGCGAGGTAAAGAAAGACACGGAAGCCCTGCATCTGAAAACCAAAGAGACCATTGAAGGATTGAGCGATGGGCAAGTCCTGGATTTGCTGCGCCTGAAATGGATTGCGCCCCTGTGCGCTTCTTTGCGGGCTATGCCGGGCGCTATCATTGCCGGGTTGGAAAAGGCAGTGCAAGCACTGGCAGATAAGTATGCTGTGACCTATGTAGAGCTGGACGAGCAGATACAGAAATCGGAAGCAATGATTGCCGACATGATTGATGACCTTACAGGCAGTGAATTTGATATGAAAGGACTTAGCGAGTTCCAATCGCTGCTGAAGGGTGAATGAGATGAACGAAACAAAAAAGCCTGCAGTCCGATTTAAGGGATTCTCTGATAAGTGGGAACAGCAAAAATTTAATGACATTCTCGAAAAGTACGAAGATCCAGTTGCCACACCTCATGATGGTTATGAACGCCTTGGAGTTCGAAGCCACGCCAAAGGAACTTTTCACAGCTATGTTGCCCCCGGAGCAGAACTTGAAACAGCACAGATGCACCGAGTAGCGGCAAACAAAATGCTATTTAATATTACATTTGCATGGGAGCACGCTGTTGCCATCACAGGTGAAATGGATGCTGGAAAATTGGTTTCACATAGATTTCCTCAGTTTTCTTTTAACCCTGAAATGAGTCCAAAGTTTTTTAAATATGTAATTAGTAATGAAAAATTTAGATATCATTTGTGGCTTTCTTCTCCGGGGGGTGCAGGAAGAAATCGAGTTCTGAATATTCCGGAAATGTTAAAGTATCAAACGTATTTGCCGGAAAAGTCTGAACAAGATCTGCTGGCCGATTGGTTTATTCATTTAGATGAATTGATTGAACAACATCAATCAAAGCTTGAAAAACTTCAATCACTCAAAGCATCCATGCTGGAGAAGATGTTTCCGAAAGATGGCGCAGATGTACCAGAGGTTCGCTTTAGCGGGTTTAGTGGAGCGTGGGAAAGGCACAAAGTTGGTGATTTTCTTACAGAAAGTCGTATTGTTGGACATACAGGAGAAGATGCAAAAAAACTAACTGTAAAATTGTGGGGTAAGGGTGTAGTTGAAAAGACAGACATATTTGGCGGAAGTGTCCATACACAATATTACATTCGAAAAAATGGACAATTTATGTATGGAAAGTTGGATTTTCTGCATGCTGCATTTGGAATTGTTCCTCCACATCTTGATGGTTATGAGTCTACACTTGACTCGCCCGCATTTGACCTTTTCAATATTGACGGTCAATTTCTCATGAATACAGTAACTCAGGAAAACTTCTACTTAAAAAATGGAATCATTGCCAACGGTAGCCGAAAAGCCAAACGTATACATGTGGATACTTTTCTTGAAATGGATATTTTAACGCCCAGCATTGAAGAACAGGTCAAAATTGGAGGCTGCTTTTTACAGATAGATAATCTTATAATATCTGTTCAACAAGAACTTAATAAACTCCAATCGATCAAAAAAGCCCTGCTGGAAAAAATGTTTGTCTGATACAGGAGGCTGCCATGGCATTTGAAAATGAAGCTGCCTTTGAAGCAGCGTTAATCAATTTACTGACTGAAAAATATGGCTGGGAACCGGAAATTCTGCGGTATAAAACTGAGGAAGATCTGATCCGGAACTGGAAGCAGATCCTCTTTGAGAATAACCGGGATATTGACCGGTTGAACGATGTTCCGCTGACCGATGGCGAAATGCAACAGATTCTGGACCAAATCACCCGTCTGCGCACCCCATTGAAACTCAACGGTTTTATCAACGGCAAAACGGTAGCCATCAAGCGGGATAACCCTGCCGACACGCTGCACTTTGGTAAAGAGGTCAGCCTGAAAATTTACGACCAGCGGGAGATTGCCGCCGGACAGAGCCGCTACCAGATTGCCCAGCAGCCTGTGTTCAAGGCGAGAAGTGCGGTTTTGCCCAATCGCCGGGGCGATTTTATGCTGCTGATTAACGGTATGCCCTTGATCCACTGCGAATTAAAGCGCAGCGGCGTGGATGTGAGCCAGGCATATAATCAGATTGAAAAATACGCCCATGAAGGTGTGTTCTCCGGTCTGTTCTCCCTGGTGCAGATTTTCATTGCCATGCAGCCGGATGAGACAGTTTATTTTGCCAATCCCGGCCCGGAGGGGGTATTTAACAAGGATTTCTACTTCCATTGGGCTGATGCCAACAATGAGCCGCTGAACAACTGGAAGGACATTGCGCAATATCTGCTCTCCATCCCTATGGCACACCAGCTGATTGGTTTTTATACAGTTGCTGATGATACCGATGGTATTCTGAAAGTCATGCGCAGCTACCAGTACTATGCTGCTTCCCGCATTACCGGTCGTGTTGCCATGCGGCGTTGGGCGGATAAAGATCAGTATGGCGGATATATCTGGCACACGACCGGTTCCGGTAAAACCTTGACCAGCTTCAAATCAGCTCAACTGATTGCCGGATCAAGGGATGCCGATAAGGTAGTGTTCCTGATGGATCGTGTGGAGCTGGGGACCCAGTCACTGATGGATTACCGTGGTTTTGCCGACGATGCGGGTTCTGTACAGGACACAGAAGATACCAATGTTTTGGTAGCAAAACTGAAAAGTGACGATCCGGCCAATACGCTGATCGTCACTTCCATTCAGAAGATGAGCCGCATTGAGGAAAACAACAGCTATAATGCCCACGATATTGAACTGATTCGGGATAAGAGGATTGTTTTCATCATTGATGAAGCACACCGAGACGTATTCGGAGAAATGCTGCGCACCATCAAAGAAACCTTCCCCAATGCTATGTTCTTCGGGTTTACGGGAACGCCAATTCATGAAGAGAACCAGAAGAAAATGAGCACTACCTCGGATGTGTTTGGAAACGAACTTCACCGGTACAGCATTGCAGACGGAATCCGGGACAAAAATGTTCTGGGGTTTGACCCCTATATGGTGCCTACCTATAAAGATCGCGATTTGCGTAAGGCGGTTGCCCTCGAAAAGGCAAAGGTACCAAATGAAGCCACAGCCATGAGTGACCCGAAAAAGAAAAAAGCCTATCTGCACTATATGGACCATACAAGCGTGCCTATGGCTGGTATCGTTCAAGCAGACGGAACCTACCTGAAGGGCATTGAAGATTATTTGCCAAACTCCCAATATGAGCGGGAAGAACATCAGCGTGCGGTAGTAACCGATATTCTGGACAATTGGGTTACGCTTAGCCACGGAAGTAAATTCCATGCGATTTTTGCGACCAGCAGTATCCCGGAGGCGAGCCAATATTACAGACTGTTCAAAGAAATGAGCAGTTTGAAAGTGACGGCACTGTTTGACCCAAGCATTGATAACAATGGTGGGGCAATCTTCAAAGAAGAATCGTTGATCGAGATTCTGGAAGATTACAATGCTCGTTACGACATGAAGTTTAAGCTGGCTACCTATGCAACGTTCAAAAAAGATGTTTCCTATCGCCTGGCACACAAGGAGCAGTATAAGTCTGTGGAGAGGACCCCGGACCAGCAGATTGATTTGCTGATTGTTGTGGATCAGATGCTGACCGGGTTTGACTCCAAATGGATCAACACCCTCTATCTGGATAAGGTTTTGGTCTATGAAAAACTGATTCAGGCATTCTCCCGCACCAATCGCCTTTTTGGACCGGAGAAACCCTTTGGCACGATTCGTTATTACCGGAAACCCTATACAATGCGTCGGAATATCGACGAAGCGTTCAAACTGTACTCTGGTGATAAACCTCTTGGCCTATTTGCGGACAAGCTGGAGTATAACCTGGGCAAGCTGAATGAGCTGTATGATGAAATCGAAGCGATTTTCCGCTCGGCAGGAGTGGAGAATTTTGAAAAATTGCCGGAAGATCACACAGAGCGCGGACAATTTGCCAAGCTTTTCAAGCGTTTTAATAACTACCTGGAAGCAGCTAAAATTCAGGGCTTCACTTGGAATAAGCTGTCCTATGAAATAAAAACGGGAACGGGTAAAACCACTGTTGAGCTTCATCTGGATGAGACTACTTACCTGATTCTTGCACTTCGCTATAAAGAGCTGTTTTCCGGCGAGGAAACAGGCTTGGGTGGTGATGATGTTCCCTATGAAATTGATTCTTACCTGACCGAGATCAACACCGGCGTTATTGATGCTAATTACATGAACTCCAGATTCAGCAAATACCTCAAGGCACTGCAGGATGGAACTGAAACAGCGGCGGTGCTGGATGAACTGCATAAGTCCTTTGCAACTCTTACCCAGGAAGAGCAGAAATATGCAAATATCTTCCTGCACGATGTGCAGAACGGCGATGTCGTAGTTGATGAAGGGAAAACGTTGCGCGATTATATCACGGAGTATATGACCAGTGCGAAGAATGACCAGATTCACCGTTTTGCCGAGGCTCTTGGAGCAGATGAGGCAATGCTGCGGGATTTCATGCAGTTGAGGGTTACAGAAGCAAACATTAACGAGTTTGGCCGATTTGATAAGCTGAAAGCAACGGTCAACAGAGACAGCGCAAAGGTGTTCTTGGAAACCCTTGAAGGAGCTGCCATCAAGCCTTTTCAGATCAACATGAAGGTGGATCGGATCTTGAGAAAATTTATCCTTGAGGGCGGATTTGACATAGCCTAAGCAAAGGAGGCGGCGATATGGGAAACAGGCGACAAAAACATGAGCAAGACACAGCTATAAAGCTTCGCTTCTATTTTATGTCATTATGGCTATTGTTCGTTTTGATTTTTCTATTAACCGTTGATATCCCGATTTGTTTTTCTAAAGATGCGCACTTTATAGGTTTTGGACCGTTGTTGAAAAGAAATTGGCTTGCGTTTATCTCTTTACTCTTTGCAATTCTGGGATGGCTTGTTGCGTCTCGAGAGAAACAACGATGGGCAGGAGTAACGAATCCGCCGTATAAAATTGAGTCCATCAAAAACGAGAATTATGAATATTTAACATTTCTTACTACCTATATAATCCCGCTGATTTGCATCGATTTAACCAAGATTCGATATGTGTTCGTGCTGGCCGTTCTATTGGTGCTAATCGGGTTTATCTTTATCAGAATGGATTTATATTGTGGGAATCCTACCTTGGCACTTATGGGATACAGATTGTATCGCGCAGAGATTAAAGGCGTGGATGCTCCCGATGGAATTGTGTTGATATCAAAAGACCGTTTATCCAAAAGATCAGCTATTAAATGGATTCCCATCGATAAATATGTCTGGATAGCAAAGGAGATAGAGAATGACGTCGGATGAATTAAAAGGTACAGTGTCAACCATATTGGGGCAGCAGCACTCTGCACAACTGTATTTGGTCCTCAAAGTTAACGATGAACTCGTTTTGAGATTGGCAGACATAGAAGATGAGAGCACAGCACCGGAAATTCAACACATGTTTGAAGAATTTTTGGAGACTACCATTGTCGCTAATGAAGATATGATTGTCCGCAATCTTTCTGTTGCAGATGAATCCACAAATGCAGTTTATGAATATGATTATGATAGTTATCCGGAAGAACTGAATTTATTTAAACAATTTAATATTGAAGAAGCGGTAAACATAGATCATTTTAATTTTAACACGGATGATCTTAATCATTTGTTTGGATACATAGTTTATATTGGAAGCATGGAAAGTGGTATTGTCCTCTTCAAAAAACATTATCCAATCTCGTTGATAAAACGAGAAAGTTTCTTACTGGGAGCAATTAGAAGCAGTGAACGTTTTGAGAAACTGCCCGGAGAAGATATCATACGATTGAATAATGATGCGCAGCTTTTGCGAGTAGGCGACACTATATTTGTGCTCAATTTAAAAATACTGGAACGTAATATGGGCTTTTCGGCTCTCATCCAACAAGCGGCAACGGAAACTGTTAGCGCAATCGAAGAGCTAGACATTTTGGATGATATTGAGGTGTTGCGGGATACACTTGAAGTTCCATCATTTGCGCGGAAGCTTTCTAAAGTAAAAAAAGCATCACCTATTTTTAAGCTAGGGATATCAAAAAAAGCAATTGTTGAATTTACAAAAAACACACCAGAGCTTGCAGGAAAGTTCAAATATAGTGAAGATGGAACTCGGATCAGGTTGAGCACCCAGAAATCTAAAATTGCGTTTCTTAAATTAATGAACGATGCTTTTTTACACTCTGAATTAACTCAACAATGGTATGATGCATCTGCAAAAGACAACATTACTCAAGGGGCTGGATAATCCACAATTTTGTGACCGAGTTCTCAAGAAAAAAGCGTTCGAAGAACGCGCAGCCGCAGAATGAAATTCTGCGTTTAAAAGGGGGCTTGGGGGCATTTGCCCTCAACAAGCAGACGGCAGGGAATGTGAGTGTGTATTAACACTCGCATTGCTTGCCAGTCTTGTGTGTGGCTATCCACACGCATTGCTTGCGCCTATATGTTTGACTTCCGGGACAGTATTGCATAGACCTGCGTTTCTTTCTGGTCTGACGCCATGATGTTATGTTGATATAGGGTTGAATATTATCTTGTTATCTGATAAAATTAAGTTAACGGACAAGGGGGTGTATCTCTTGAAAGAAGTAGCTGAAAGGTTGCGGTTTCTGCGGGAAAGTGTCAAGCTATCTCAAGTAAAGATGGCTGAGATTGTCGGTGTCAAGCAATCCAGCCTGAACCGTTATGAGCTCAACCAGGCTTCGCCGACATTTGAAACACTTACCCGGTATGCGGATTATTTCGATGTATCCATGGACTATATCTTCGGACGTACGGACAATCCTCAAGGAAAGCTGTATGAATACAAGCCTAAAATTCAGCAGAGCGATCCCCAAATGCAGAAGTTTGTAGAGATGTGCTTTGACCCCGCTTCTCCTATGAACGCGCGTCTTAAGGAAACCCTGCTGCAAATGCTTGGGGAGGCGAAACAATGAATGTTGTCATCTATGCTCGCTACTCCAGTCATAGCCAGACTGAGCAATCCATTGAGGGACAGCTCCATACCTGTTATGAGTATGCTAAAAACAACGGCTATCTCGTTGTTGGGGAGTACATCGACCGTGCCCAGAGCGGAACCACCGACAGCCGTGCCGAGTTTCAGCGGATGATTGCCGACAGTGACAAGCATACCTTTGAGGGCGTTCTTGTATATCAGCTTGACCGTTTTGCCCGCAACCGATATGACAGCGCCATCAACAAGGCAAAACTGAAAAAGAACGGTGTGCGAGTGATCTCCGCGCGGGAAAACATCAGCAATGATGCCAGTGGTATTCTGGTGGAAGGCGTACTGGAAAGTATGGCAGAATACTACTCAGCGGAGCTTTCCCAAAAGATTCGCCGGGGCATGGAGATCAATGCGCAAAAGTGTTTGGCCAATGGCAGCAATCCAGGTCTGGGCTATAAGGTGGATTCCGAACGTCGGTACTATGTGGATGAGGAAGAAGCAAAGATCGTTCGGGAGATTTTTGAACGGTATGCTAGTGGAGAAACAGTTGCAGACATTATCCGTGATTTGAACCGCAGAAAGCTCACAACTTCTCTCGGCAAACCGTTTAATAAAAACAGCGTCCACCGCATTTTGAACAACCGTCGTTACATCGGTTATTATCTCTACAAAGGTCAGGAGACGCCGGGTGGTATGCCCCGTATCATCGAAGATGAGCTGTTTGAGCGTGTCCACTATATTCTTGACCGCAACAAAAAAGCACCTGCCCGAGCCAGAGGGCGGGAAGAGTATCTGCTCACCACAAAGCTGTTCTGTGGCTACTGCCGGGAGATGATGACCGGTTACGGTGGTACAGGAAAATCCGGCAAGACCTATCACTACTATGCCTGCAATAATTTCAAACGGCGCAAATGCAAAAAGAAGGTCATCGGTAAAGAGAGAATTGAGGATCGTGTGGTGTTGGAGTGCCGCAAGTTCCTGACAGATAGCAACATTGAGCGGATTGCGGCCTCGGTATCCGAGGTCTGTGAATCCAACCGGGACACAGCATCCATCAAACGCATCAAAGCTGCTATCCAGGAAGCGGATACCGCCATTGAAAATCTCTGGAAGGCACTGGAGCGGGGACAGGCGGCCGACATGATCACTGAGCGGATTGAAAAACGCCAGCACGAAAAAGAGGAACTGCAAGCACAGTTGGCTGTCGAGATGGCAAAGCAGGTGACTTTGACAGCACCCCAGGTTAGAGCCTATCTCTACTCGCTCAGGCAAGGAGACAAGAATGACGAGAACATCAAGCGTGGGATCATCAATATCTTCCTCCGGGCGGTATATTTGTATGATGACCGGTTCACCTTGGTTTTGAACGGTAGCGACACCCCGATCACAATTGATGACATCCTGCTGGACGAAATCGAGGAGGGACTTGAGGGGGACCTGACCAACTGCGAAAGGTGTTCATCGTTGGTTGCGGACGCTCCACCATGAAAAACGACGCTGATTTGTTGAAAATTGGCGTCGTTTTTGTTTTTGCAACCCACTTTGTAACCCACTTGTGTTCGGGTGCATAGGGGGCGGTGTGCGGCGCATACTCTCTTTGTGGGAAGATGCTGTGTTGCGCTGGCCACCGGGAAGATCCACAAAAAATGCCAAAAAAGTTGTATGTTTCAGCGGGTATGGATTTATTGACCCATCAGTGAAGGGTTGGTATAATGAAAATGGATGTGGAATGGATCGCTTGATGGAACGTGAAAAGCGCAAAACCTTCTGGCACAAGAAAAGTCCGTGCTGTACGGGCCGTGGTTCCCGGCAGAGAGGGCATAAAGCGGGGGGGGGCATTGCTTCCCTGCAACGATAAAAAGGAGGATAAAGCGATGAAAACCTACAAGTGTCTGGTCTGTGGTCTGGTGTTTGAGGTGGAGGAGGGGCTGGAACCCATCTGCCCCAAGTGCAAAGCAAAGGGAGACAAGCTGGTGCTGGTGAAGCAGAAGAAGAACCCCTATGCGGGCACACAGACCGAAAAGAACCTGGAAGCTGCCTTTGCTGGGGAGTCGCAGGCCCGGAACAAGTACACCTACTTTGCTTCCAAGGCCAAGAAAGAGGGCTATGAGCAGATCGCAGCGCTGTTTCTCAAGACCGCAGATAATGAGAAAGAGCACGCAAAGCTGTGGTTCAAAGAGCTGAACGGCATTGGGGACACAGCGCAGAACCTGGCAGCAGCTGCCGATGGTGAAAACTACGAGTGGACCGATATGTACGATGGCTTTGCCAAAACGGCAGAGGAGGAAGGGTTCCACGAGCTGGCTGAGAAATTCCGCCTGGTGGCAGCTATTGAAAAGCACCATGAAGAGCGTTACCGTGCGCTGCTGCGCAATGTGGAGACCCGCCAGGTGTTTGAGAAAGCAGGCGTCAAGGTCTGGGAGTGCCGCAACTGCGGTCATATCGTGGTAGGGGAGAAGGCTCCGGAGGTCTGCCCCGCCTGCGCCCACCCCCAGAGCTATTTTGAGATCCGGTGCGAAAATTACTGAGAACAAATAGAAAAAGAGCCTGCACCCCCGGCCGGTGCAGGCTTTTTTGCGGGCGGCAAAGGAAAGGTCCGGCGGACGCATAAAAATACGTAGAAGCGATGAAAGAAAACAAGGGGCTGCCGCGCGTACAGAATACACAAAATAATACGAAATCTTTCAAAAAAACTACCACAGAAAATCCATATCTGTGTGGTACAATCAGTACAACAAGCTACAGCCATAAACAGGCATGACTTATTCAATCAAAAAGGAGACGTACATCTATGCGAGAGATCATTTCCTTGAACGAGAACTGGACCCTGAGCTTCCCCAAGGGGGAGCGCCCGGCACAGCAGGTCACCCTGCCCCACACCTGGAATGCAGTGGACGGCATGGACGGCAATGGTTCCTATCTGCGGACCACCGGCGTGTATACCCGCACCTTCACAAAGCCGCAGCAGCCCCTGGCAGGCGGCCGCACCTATGTGGAAGTGCTGGCAGCTGCGCTGGCGGCTACGGTCAAGGTCAACGGTCAGGTGGCAACCACCCATGAGGGCGGCTTCTCCATCTTCCGCGCCGATGTGACCGATCTGTGCCACGAGGGCGAGAATGAGCTGGTCATTGAGGTCAGCAATGAGGACACCCCCTCGATGTATCCTGCTTCTGCCGACTTTACCTTCTACGGCGGCCTGTACCGCGGCGTCAACCTGATCAGCGTGCCGGACAGCCACTTTGATCTGGATTACTATGGCGGGCCCCGCCCCGTGGTCACCCCGCAACCCACCCACACCCACCT